>Ga0224557_1003902_pt1 | contig 11259 bp, 7 predicted proteins | sample 714S31014metaG_FD_180677 | JGI IMG/M metagenome (GOLD analysis project Ga0224557, IMG submission 180677) | Peat soil microbial communities from Stordalen Mire, Sweden - 717 S3 10-14 | ecosystem: Environmental > Terrestrial > Soil > Wetlands > Peat | place: Sweden: Norrbotten County, Stordalen... | reverse complement strand
CAACGATCGCCTTGAGCACAGTCGCGCTGACGCCGCTCTTCTTCAACTGGATGAGAGCGTCGGTTGAGGTATCGAACTGGCATTTCGAGCCGTTGATCTTCGCGATGATCAACTCGTCGTCCAGACCCGCTTTGGCCAGTTTGACGACGTCCTCGTTCCGGAGCGTGGGCCCATCGGGAGCCGAACTCGCGGATTGTTCGCGTTGAATCCAGGACTTACCATTACTGTCGGTAAGGTTGTTGCCCTGAATCTTGGCGGCGGTTTTGTCGCCTGTTTCGCGGATGTTGAGTTCCACGGTGTCGCCGTTGACGACGAAGGTGCCATGGTAGGTCTCACCAGCATCTTGCAGCGAAAAGGAATTGTCTGCGTTCAGCCGTAACTGATCCGCCGGAGCCTGGGCGCTCACGTAGGTGGATGGCAGCCGCAGTGATACCGCCGCCACGGGCGCAGCTTTTTGCTTGACCCACGCCGACCCTTCGGTGTCAACTATCGTGTCGCCTTGAAGAACGCCGGCCTGCCGTTGTGGACCCTCTCCGATTCGCCCAACTATCTTGTTGCCTTCCATCGTGAAGACGCCCGGATAGTTCTGTCCGCCCAGAAACAGCATCAGCGTCCCGTCGGAGTTCAACTGAAGGTGGTTAGCCGGCGTTTGCGCCATCACATACAAGCCTGCGACCTGGTCCAGCGATGGTCCCGCAACGTGTGGCCCGCCCGGTGTCTCTGGGGCACGCGCCGGAACCGGTGCCTCCGGCTTGCTGGTGTCGATGGAGAATACCTCGGCGATCGAGCCCTGGATCGCTTTCAGGTTCCCGGGCTGCACGAAGTTTTTCTGCGGAAACTGAAACTCGAGACATGCCCTGTAGGGAACACTGTTGGCAGCATCAACCGGTATTTGTACGCAAAATTCAATTTGGGACGGTTTGACCCGTACTGCCAAGAGGATGACCTTCCCTCCGACAACAAGGAGGCGCACCTGGCTGGCGACATCGGGGGGCATCAGTGCCTCAAACACGCGCGAGTACTTGATCCCACCGCCCGGTTTGTGCGAGTTGTACCAGCAACCGGCGTTGGATGGGGGGGTCGCCTTTATTCCAGCCTGGGCGACAACAAGGACGGTACCGAATTGGGTGACCGCACCATTGGCGTCCAGGGACGAGAGGCGGTATTGTGCCTGCAGCTGCTGCTCAATACTCGGGCTCGGCGCTTCACCTCGGAGGAGTGACAGCGTCCCACCAAGAGGCAAACTGGCGATGAGTACCACTAATAGCCGTTTTGTATTCATGTTGAGAATCTCATTGGAGCGCGATCCGCTCACCGAAGCCCGCTAGTTGGCGCTCCCGTCTTGCCTCACCTGATCCTCAAGCTTGGCAGCGTCGGTTTCTTGCGCAACGAGTTGCGCTTCTGCACCCGGAGCGGGATCAGCGGTTCCTTCCGCTACGGTACGGGGAGCAGCGGCCGGGGGCTTCGGCAGACCTTTTGCCTGGTTGTCGGCCAGCGTCTTAAGGCCGGAGTCAAGCTGTTCCCGGAACTGGTTGTGCATCTCTTGCAGGTCCGCAAGCTGGACCGCGGCCCTGGAGTCGGCGGCGCAATCTCCCGACTTGCTGCTGACGACCTCGACTGCCACGCCGCCATCAGCCGACGCCTCTTGTCCCTTTCGCTGGATGATGTCCCCCGGAGTGAGGGAGCATGCCTGATTCGCCTCGGTGGTTATGTCAAGATTCGACGAAACGACGAAGAACCTTTGCTTCAAAGCCGGCGGCAGTGGTTCGCTTCCGGAGGGAGGCTCCTGGTTAACGGACGAGGTGGGCTCCAGCGCAGCCGCCTTCTCCGCGGCAAGCTGCTGCCTGACTTCGTCGGCAATCAGCGCCTTCACCTCTGGCGTCAAATTGGCGGCGCTCGGCTGCGCATCGGCGGAAGGCTGCGGGGCTTGATCCGCGTTGCCCGCTTGCTGGCTTTCATAAGCGAGCCTCAAGTTCTGCCCGATGAGGTAGTCCGTCAGCCACAGATCCGGGGATGCGTAAGTTCCATACGGAGTGAAGTAGCCAGCATAGAAGCCGAACCAAGGCGCCACGAATCCGCCGCCCCATCCATAGGCAACTGGCGCGCCCCAGGGATTGAGGGCCCAAGCGTAGAAGCCGCGGCCGTAGTAGACGCCAGGCACGTAACCGTAGTAAGCGAGACCGTGATAATGCCGTTCGCGATACACGTGCGCGTAGGAGTGCCCACCAACGATGTACGTCCGCGAAATGTACCCCGGCCGGCCGGCGACGGAGCGTTCCACGAATCCGCGATGCGGTCCGTAGCTGACCACGCGAGCGCCGGGACGACCGGTGACGACCATCCTCTGGCCACGGGCACTGCGGTTGATCGCGATGGATCCCCCCGCCAAACCCGGGCGGCGGGCTTCAATGTTCGTCACATGGCCCTGTGCATTTGTCCTGACCGTGCGGTTCGTTACAGGATTGTGGATCTCTGTACGTCCGCCCACTAGCGACTTTGACTGCTCACCGGAATGGAGTTGGTATGTAGGCGGTTTGCTTCTGTCTATCGGCTTGGGAGCGACCCTCGGAGGCGTACCAATGGGTGCGCGAGCGTTGCCGCCGGCCGGCTGCGGCGGCCTAATCGGATTTTGTGGAGCTGGCCGGTTCACGTTCGGCTGAACCGGTCGCTGGGCGGGCTGCGCCGCCTTTGCGGGCGCGGCTTTCGCAGGTGCCGCGGCCGGCGTGGTGGCCTTACTTGACGGAGCCGCCATCAGCGTCCCGCTCAGGACCACGGCGAGGACGACGCCCGCCGAAAACATCTTCTCAACGCTTCGTCTCAATTTCACGACTGCCTCCATCGGGACTTTTGTTCGTACTTTCACTAACCAGAACGAAGGCGCATGGATAATTCCATACACCCTGCGCAGATTTCTTACTCGGGCGGTCTGGATTCGGCGGGCAGCTTCTCATACGTCGATGCGGATGCCATCCACGCCTCCAGCACCTTCCCAGCGTCAAACTCCACTACCTCTCCCGCTCCCAGTAGGCGCAGATTGGCCTCACCGCCCGCGCTCCTCAACCTGTAATGTGCTCCCGCCGATAAGAATTCTCGTATTTGCACCGAGCGCTTGCCGTTGCTTACGGTCATGGTCCCCGAAACTTCAGTGTTCCGACCGAGCAACGTCGCACCAGACTGCGTGACCGGCAGAAGCACCACCCCCCTGAAGTTGGACACGCCATCCGTCAGCGGCTGGACGGACTTCAACGAAATCCACACGCGGGTGCCAGCATCAAGCCGGATTAGCGGCGGAGCGGGAACTGTCGGCGGATGCTCCACTCTCGCCTCGGACGCAGCGGCGGCTCCCCGATACGCCACTGCCGACCTCATTCCGGCCGGCATTGGCCGCGCGGAATGCGTTACCGCCGACCCAAAGGGACGCGGCGAGGGGGCCGCGCCAGGAGCTTCAGCGGTTTCTACGGTGCGCTGGGCCGGTGCGTGTGGGGAGAGCTGTGCCGATGTTTCTGTTGGGTTTTGCAACGGCTCCGGTGGAGAAGAAATCGACGCCTCCTCGGACTTGCTCGGGGCGTGCGGTGTAAGGACCGCAGTGCCATTTGCGGGGGCGCTGGGGTGTGGCGCTGCCATGGCGGCAACCGACGTGTTCTTCCGCGTCGGCGCAATTGACGCGACGGCCGCTGCCCCTACGGGATTCGGCGGATTCTGGCGAGCAACTTGGGGAAGTTCCGCCTCGCGATCCGGTCTCTCCGGAATGCGAGCCTCCGCAACAGTTGCCGCCAGCATCGGATTAGGGGATGAACTCCTGTAAGTTGTGGCATCGGCGGTTAGCTGCCGGGATCGAGGCGCGGAAAGCCGTCCAACCAGGAACGAACAGATCACCACGGCAATCGTGGCAGCCGGGACGAGTGCCCAGCGCATCCGCCAACCAACGGGCAGCGTCGTCAGTCTTTTCCACCAAAGGCGGGGATGAGACTCTCTGGTGCGGCGGTCAACCTTATAAACGGCTCCTTCCGACGCCAGAAAGCCCTTCAACCAACTCTCAAGCCGCCCTTCCGTTCGCTCCCATTCGGCTTCTTGACCCGTTAGCCTCGGGGCATCGAACGCCTGGAGCCGTTGTTGAAGATCCCTACACGTCGGACATTCTGCTGTGTGCGCAGCGATGGCTTTTTTCAAGTTCTCGCTGGCTTCGCTATCTGCAACCGCGCGGAGTGCTTCGACTTGCGGGCACGGATCGGCGGCGAGCCCACGCCTCAGCGGCAGCATAAGTTCCTCCAGAAAGTTGTCTTCGTTCCAGCGGGTCATTTCAATTGGGGCATCCCCTCGTCCTTCATTGGACCGATTCTATGTCCCGCTTTGACAACGGATGGCGGAAGCGAATTCCACACCGCATTGAGAAAAATGATCGGCATTGATGCCTGGGCCGTGCTTGAAGTTGCCTTCAGCCTTTCACAAACTGGGGAAGCGCGCCCTCCATCTTCCTCCATAGCATTCGGCGGCCATTCTGCAGGTGGGACTTCACCGCGTTCACGGGAAAGCCTGTACGGGCGGCGGTTTCCTCATAAGAGAAGCCTTCGACCTTCAATTCCAGGCACTGGCGCTGTTCGGAGGGAAGCGACCTGATCTCCTGCCAAAGCCGCGCCACCATCTGGCGCGTTTCTATCGGTGCCGCGCCGTCAGTCAGCTCCAGTCCGTCGATCACGGTCTCCGGGCGGCGTTTTCGCCACTCGTCGATACATACGTTCTTCGCAATACGCAGCAACCAGCCGGAGAAATCGCCCTCCTGGAAGCTACGGATATTCTTGTAAGCCCGGAGGAATGTTTCCTGCGTCGCGTCTTCCGCCGCCTGGCTGTCCGAGAAAAAACCCCGGCAAGCGTAAAACACCCTCTTGCGATACCGTGTGAAGAGCTCCGCGAAGCAATCGTTATCCCCGGCCTGCCAAGCGTTCCGGGCAAGCACCTCATCGGGTAGCGCGATTTGGACTGCCATGGTGTAAGCCGGAATTTCGGTTTTTGGCATCCTGGCCGAGATCAATTATAAGTCCAACCGGATAAATAATAGTCGTTAATCTTAATAACTTTAATTCTGAAGCAACACCGGCGGTCCAGTACGAGCAGTACAAGAATGCGGTACCGGAAACACTGGAGATAGCGTTAACTCCTGAGAGCATTTGCAATTGAGCACGACCGTGACAGAAGCACGACCGCGACGACATCACGACCGTGACAGATGGGGCGTTTTCGGACCGTGCCAGGATTCGTCTTGTGAAACGCCGTTCCCTGAAAACGGGATTGCCATCCGCCAGAGCGTTACTTGGAGGAAGCGCAAACTTGTGGAAGTTGGCCTGCCGACTGGTGCCTGGCCGCCAGCGATTACGCGCGGGTGGCCACCCAAGGCTCTACTGATGATCCAGGCTGGCGGTGTTGAGTCCCGGTCGGCTCGCTGCCCATCAGGCAGCATCAAGAATTTCGGTCGCGCGCCGCGCTGGTTGGTCGATGGCCGCGTCCAGTGAGGGTGGGTCTACATCCGTCTCCAGATCTGGTGAGACACCCTGCCCTTCCAGGCACTTGCCGTTGGACGTGTACCAACCGAAGATTGGCACGCGTAACCAGTATCCGGAGCCGACTCTCTGGTTCACAGCTCCGAGGACATTGCCGGCGGTTTTGGTGCCGATGATCGTCGCCAAACGGTTCTCTGAGGCGAAGCCCGCGAGCATCTCGGCTGCGCTGTTGGTCCATTCATTGACGAGAATGGCGACCCTGCCGTGAAACGGCTGTGGGCCTAACCCTTGGGTGAGGAGCATGACGGATTTGTCGCGAAGCGCGAAGCGGGTGAGCGCCAACATGAACTGAGGCGTCGTTCGCGGCATCGGAACACGCGGCAGGGAGTCTCGGGTGTACCCTCTGCGGAGACGGGTCGGTGTCAGACTATGGCCGATCGGGATTCGGCCGGCGCACAGGTAACTCGCAAGCCGGGCGAAACCCAAACTGCCGCCGATATTTCCGCGCAGATCAATAATGAGCCGGTCGCATCCCTGGCTCTTGAGATCCCGAATTGCCACGTCGAGTGCGTTCGCGAAGCTGATCCCTGTGGGACCGGGGAAGAAGGGGATCTTGAGGAGCCCGGTTTTGGGAGCGGCGACTCTATGAATCGGACTCTTGGGTTCGACGATAGGCGGGCGGTCCTTGGTGCCCTTTCTGAATGGGATGCTGACGGCGATTTCGCGCGAGTTCTCACCCAGCGCGCTCGAGATGACAATCTTGTGCGTCTCGCCGATCCTGAATGGGGGCATCTTAAGAGGTGCGTACGGAATCCCATCGACGGCGACTAGCATGTCGCCCGGCTTGATGCCTGCGAGGTGCGCTGGACCACCTTCGAAGACGTCCAGGAAGTGCCAGCGTTGCTGACCATCAGGCCCAAAGGCGCGAATGGTTGCATTGATCGAGTGTTGCGGCAGAAGCCGGTTGGTCCGGTCGTGGTAGAAGACCGTATGGCTGCTGGCAAGTTCCGCCAGGGCCTTGCGGACCCCATCCTCGAACTCCTCGATGTCTACACCGAGCAGGGAAGGCGATCGCTGGTCAAACCGCTTGGCCCACTCGCTGTAGTTCACCCCTCCCACATTGAAGTGCTGCTTGAGGATGCATTTCCTGACCGAAGCCAGGATTTCAGTGCGCTGCTTTGGACCTAGAGTGGTAGTTGTCATGTTGGTTTTAGTTATGATGTGCGAGGGGCAGGTTGGCTGCGCCCTCCAGTGTAAAACCCGCCCAATAGTATGGAACCGCTGCGGAACCGTACGTCCGCAACATGTCGCGTTTCGCGGCCGTAAGCGCCGCCGCAACCGTCTCCCGCGCCGCCAGGTGCTTGTAGAACTGCTTCATGAGGAAGAGCGAAAACGTGTCGTCAATCGACCATAGGGTCGAGACCACACTGCGCGCGCCTGCCAGCAAGAATGCACTCGACAGCGCAGCAATTCCTTCCTCTCCCTCAATTGGGCCGATAGCCGTATCGCAGGCCGAAAGAATAACGAGGTCGGAATTCAGCCGCAGTTGGACAATTTCAGAGGCCTGGAGAAAACCGTCTTCGCCTGCGGCTGGATCGCTCAATAAGACAAGGGCCGAGCGATTTCGCTCCGTTGTGCTGGCATAACCGTGTACCGCGAGGTGAATTATCCCGTATTGCGATGTGGCGGCTTGCTTGAAGGCCGACTCGGTGGCGCGCGGTCCGATCAAAAGGAGGTTTCCAGGGCCGGGCAAGGCAGCGTCCGCGGCAATGACTTCGTCCTTTGATGCGGGCAGGTCACTCAACGCTTCCGGCTCATAGCCGCGGGTGACACTGGCATGCTTTAGTTCGGTGGGACTGTAGGGAACGCCACCCACCGCCAATAGGACATGCGCAGATGAGGTAGGACGATGTCTCTGCGACGTGAGCAGGTAGAAACTGGTTGCCGACGGCTCGTAAATCACCGTGTGGGTCTCGGCCACGTACCGACCTCCGTTGTCGATAAACCCATCGAAGGGTATTAGGTGCAGCGGGCCATCACGAACCACGACGAGATGCTCCTTCCGCGCCGCCGGCGGGATGGGCGCAAGAAGCGCGTCATACAAGGCGCGCGCTTCCATTTTGGCCGATGCCTTGGCCTTCACTGCTTTCAGATACGCCGCGATCAGCGCTTCGATGCTTTGTCTGTCAGCGAGCGGCACGATGCGCGCATCCGTTCTTGAAATGACCAGGCAATACGAATGGGGATCCGCCAGAACGTATTCCAAGATGACCGCTGAGGGATCGAGGCTGCGTTGGACTTGCTCAAGGCCGACGGGGTCATGCGACTGCGCCTTCAGAATACTGATCTCGGGAGTAATCCACCGGGCCTGCTCCACCAGAAAGATCTGGTCACGAATCTGGCGAACCTCGCTGGTTGATCGCGCTCCCGCCAACTTGAGGCGGAGTTCGGAAATCGCTCGCTGGTCCTTTTTCGCCTGCTCAGGAGCGACAGCACCGGCCATCAGGAGGTCGGTCGTCACGCGTCCTCTGACCTGCTCGATGATCGAGTAGGCCCTAGCCGGATCGTTGAATCGATCCGCGACCAGAGAAAAATGCTGCGTATATAACTCGCTGGATGCCCTGATGACGGCTGTCTTCTCTAAAACGCTGGAATAGTCTCCGATCAGTGCATCGACGAATGCTGACGCGCGGTCAAAAACGCGGTTCGCCTCCTCATACTTGCCTTGCTTGACATCCAGCACCGCCACGGTGAGCAGGCGCCGTGGGACCGACCAAGTGTCGCCGCTTTCCTGAGTGGAAGCCGCAGCCAGATTTGCAAACTCGGTCGCCTTCTCCAGTTCGCCGCGGTCCCGGTAGATGTCTGACGCCAGGGCCTGCGCACCCGCGAGTTCCCTGATAAAGCCGCCGGATTTGGCCAATGCCGTCGCTCGTTGGAGACTTTGCAGCGCTGCCGCGTCGTCGTGTCGCTGCTTCGCGATATCAGCTTCGAGAGTCAACACAATGGCCTCTGCCTGAGGATGGTGTCGCTGCTGTGCCTGTGCCCGAATCTCATCAGCCAATTTCTGGGCGGCGTCCGGCTTTTTGGCGTCGATCAGATTTTCCAAGAGTGCTTCCTTGGTAAAGAACGGGTATTCAGTGTCTGGAATCGTACTGGCGATCTTGAGGGCATTGTCGAAATACGTCGAAGCCTGTTCGTTCATCTGCGACTCGCGAAGGCCGATCCCAAGCATAGTAAGGAAAACGACCTGCGCGGCTGCGTCTTTGCTCTTGGTAACCTCGACCAAGGCGCGGGCGACGTTCTTTCCGGCCGTATTTAGATCGCCGTTGTAGAAGGCGGCCACACCAAGCTGAGCGAGCGCTCGATACTGCCATTTGTCGTTGCCCAGTTCCTTTGCAAGTTTCTGCACCTCCTCCCAGTCCTCACGCATCGCACGGGCGTCTATTTCGCCGTCGATGTCCCCCTTCACAATGAGACAGAAGAGACGAAGTTGTTTGTCCGTTTGCAGCAGAGGATTCTCTTCCAATTCCGAGGCGAGCTGAGCCGAAGTTGCGGGCAGGACTAGTTGGTCGATGGTTGAACGGATCTTGCCAAGCTTGGCATACAAGGTGTTCCGCTCGTCGCCGGCAGCAAGGAACAGTTTCTCGGCTTCAGCAAAATTCTCGCCGGCGTCGTCCCAGTTGTAGAGATCGGCGAAGTGGAGGGCACGATCCAAGAGTTCCTGCGCCGAGCGGCGGTCCTGTGGGCGCAGCGGCACGGACCCGATCGCCGTCAGAAATAGCACGAAGAATGGAATCAATCGCATCATAAGGTTCACTCCAAAACCAGCGGGTAAAGGCGTACTGACGAGTTCCGTGATTGAATGGCGACGGTGTAACTGCCCGCCGGGACGTTGCGCAGATCGGCTCTTATCTTCAAGGCCTCGGCTGTCCCATTCCAGTTCGCGGTCCCAGTTACCTCGGCGACGGATTCGTTGTTGTTGTTTCGGAACTGCACTGTGAAGCTTCCGTCTTCGGTCCCGATCGGCAACATGATGGTGATGTCGAACCGTCCCCGGGTCAGATGGGGGGGCTCGGTGGGCCGCGGTCGTGACTGCTCCGAACGCTCGGTCGTCCAATTCCTGTAGTCGAGCGTCGCGGTGAGCGCGGGCGCGGGTGACTGTTTGGCCGCAGACTCCCTGGGATATGGGCGTTCGGCCGGGCCGTGTCGCCACAGGAGTCCTAGCGCCAGCAGCCCCACACAACTCAACAATAATAGGCCCGCATTACGAAGCCGCTGGCGCCGCCGCTGGCGATTATACTCCTCGAAACAGGGAGCACACGTTGCAATATGATCGACGATGTCATCAAAAGATGGGTACTCCAGACGCCGCCTAACCACTGCTCCGACTGCGGCAGGACCCGGACAGCCGATGCGCTCTGCGTTCCGGCAGTTCGCCCTGAGGGCCTCACCTGCCATTTTGATGAGCTGTTTCTCCATCCTCCGGGACGGAAAACCGCAGCTGGGTTTATTCCCCATCAATCTGACTCCTCGGAGTGACCGGCGCCCTTTCCTCTGCTGTCACGTAGCTTGGCGCGTACCTTGTTTAGTGCGTAATAGAATCGAGACTTGGCTTGCTTTTCCGACATGAGAAGCGCTCGACCGATCTCATTCCAGGCGAAACCCAGAATCCTGTAGTTAAGCATGTGACGCGATTTCTCCGGCAGCAGGTTGACGATGATCTGCAAACATAACTCCCATTCCATGACCGCCTCCAAATCCGGTCCGGTGAGGCGATGGTTCCGTTCTAATTCTCGGAGGAGACCTTCATACTTGATGCGGTTTTCCTTCAGAACTTGCCGGCTCACCCGGTTGCGAAAGGCAGTGAGGAAATAGCCCTCAAGATTCTGGCTGACGCTCGGTTCGTTCCGAAGGCGATTGGAGATCTTAAGAGCTACTCCCTCCACAAGCTGTGCAGCGCTTGCGGAATCGTGCAGTTTCTGGTGGACATGCCAGTGTGCCCACGGCCAGAGCTGCTCAGACACCTGGACAACACGCGGGTCGATTGGCCGGCCCTGTGAATCGCGCGCCTGCATCCAGAGCGGCGGCAGGTGCTCGGCGGGCGTTCGCCGCGGGTCGTGTTGAGGCTCCCCCATAGTCAAGGTAATTGTGCGATAGACCCAGTGCGCCACCAGAGGGCGGCTGGCACTGCTAACGAGCGACAGCATCCTCTACTTTAAATAAGCCCTGTTATGCCAGAAAAGTCCGAAAAGAAAGTGTAGAAATCTTCAACATTATGGCGGAATAAGTAAGAATTCGCCCAATTCCATTGTGCGAGCCACCAGCGAAAGTGCGGTTTATCACATCCAGTAGCCCTCAAGATTGGCCACAACAATTCTCAGATGCGCGTGGGCAGCGAAATGATTGCGAGAAATTTACACCAGTGTCGATGGTTTTTGTGATTTAGATCATCAATCGACACCGGGAGCAGTCGGACTTTTCCCCTCGCAGAATACTTATTTAATTAGAGGCGGAACGTCGAGCATATCAGAGAAGAGTCTCGGGCACATTTCTTAGGTGTGCTGGACGTTCGTGTTGGATAAGATGCAGGCTCAGGACGGAGCACAGGGTAAACGGGGCTCGGAAGATGACCACCGGCCAGATCACGCACCGAAGAAAAGGGGTGATCTGACTGCGACGCTCAACCCCCTATTGGAGCCGCGGCTCTCGCCTGGCCAGCCTGGCCGAAGAAGGGGCGTGAGCAATTACGAATGGACTCCCGAGA
>Ga0224557_1003898_pt1 | contig 11265 bp, 9 predicted proteins | sample 714S31014metaG_FD_180677 | JGI IMG/M metagenome (GOLD analysis project Ga0224557, IMG submission 180677) | Peat soil microbial communities from Stordalen Mire, Sweden - 717 S3 10-14 | ecosystem: Environmental > Terrestrial > Soil > Wetlands > Peat | place: Sweden: Norrbotten County, Stordalen... | reverse complement strand
CGCCCTCTTCAAGCGGTGCCGGATCTACGAGCGCCTGCTTGAAGAGGGCGCCGAGCCGTCGGCCCCGCCCGAGAAGGTCCGGCGCTACAAGCCGAGGACTCCGAGCCTTTAAGACCGATAGGGCGCCATTCTCATGACGCCCCAGCGGTTGAGGGAGGAGAGGTACTACATCCGCCGACGAGGATATGAGGTCGGCGAACCCTTCCAACGTGCCCCGGTCTCCATCGGGTCACGCTGGGGAAGTTGTTGTGTCAGCAAATATTAGCTGATCAAACCTTGTGCCGTGGAGACAAATTCCTCGACCCGTGCGCTAACAGCACCGGACCGCTTGCCAAGGTCCTTGCGACGAGCCTTGATGTCACGCTCGAACTTCGTGCGCTGGCTGCGGACCTGCTTCTCAAAGCGGTTGCGCACACGGGCGCCACGCTTCTCGTAACGGGTCAGTTCCTTCTCAAGACCGGCGCTGGTCGTGTACTTCTTCTGCAGCTTGCGCAGCGCGGTTGTGAGGTCGTCGCGGACGATCAGGCTGGCGCCGATCGGGACGATGACAGCCTTCTCAGCCAGTACGGAGACCTGCTCCGAAATCGTCTTGGCGGCTTCAGTGGTCTCGGTGACCGGGTCAACGGCGTCAGTTTCGACGGTTGTCTTGCTGCTCTTGCTCGTAGCCATGTGCCTGTACTCCCGTCCGGGTGACGTTGGGGCTTGGATCTGGATCTTCGTACCGGCTCCTACCAAAGTAGAACACCGAACACATGTTTGTAAACCGTTCCCGAGTGTGGGTTACACAGAAATCCCCAGGTGCGCCCAAAATCGTTACAGGTGGGCGCGGTTGCGCTTGGTTACAAGTGGCCTCGGTTGCGCTCCAGCCATGCGGCCGGATTCTCAATCTCCGCGAGCGTCGGCAGCGCCTCCGGGCTGGAGAAGACGTGGTTCAGCGCCCCGGTCCCGGCTTCAGCGACGATCCGGTCACAGAAGGCTTTGCCCTGGGTGTATTGACGCATTTTCATCTCCAGCCCCAGGAGCTTGCCGAGGTACTTGGCGATGCCCCGCTGCTGCTTGCGACGCTTGTCCATCGCCGCGCGCAGCTCCGGGAGCGAGGGCAGCAACTCGGGCGCGACGGCGTCCATCACGTGCTCCGCGTGTCCCTCGATCACTGCCATCACTGCCTGCACCCTGTCCATGACGGCTCGCTCACGCGGGCTGCCGACCATGCCCAGCAGGTCGAGGCGCAGCGCCGCCCGCCCGACTCGCACCACGTCCTCGCGCGTCGGTAACCGCGACCGCTTCTGGACGTTCATACGCTGCTGCGCGCTCTCCATCAGCTCCCGGACCTGCGCGGCCAGGTAGTCGCGCAGCCAGGGGACCCCGCCGAACTGAACCGCGTGCGTGACCTCATGCAGCGTCACCCAGGTGACGAACTCGAGCTCGTCTGCCTCGAATCGGCCCACCGCGTCGGCCAGGTTCGGCAGTACGAACAGCAGACGCGGTTGCTGCCCGTCGGCAAGCTCATCCAGCAGGATCAGCTCGTACTGGCCGAGCACGCGTTGCGCCATGAAGCCGATCAGAACGCCGATCTCAGCGCTTGATACGGCCCCCAGCCAGAGCCGGCCGGTGCCCTTGGCGGGGCCAAGCTTGCCTGCCGCCGCGTCCAGCAGCGGCTCGATCATCGCGCGTGTGCTCGAGAGGTTGGTCTTCGCCCACTCGCTGCGGTCGATGCCCTCGGGGGCCGGGATTGGTCCGAGCGGGACCAATCCCGTGTAAGCGACAACCCGCCGTTCCGCATCGGCGGCCAGTGGTCGCAGGTCAATCCCGGCGAGCGAGGAGGTCGCCGGCCCGCCGCGGCTCGCCATGCGTTCGGCCACCCAGTCGGCGATCACCCAGTCGATCATCGGGGCCGGCATACGGACTCCAGTTCCTTGAGACCGGTGGCGCTACGGGCGGCGACGATCGGAGAGTGAGGCACGAGGTCGAGCGGCGCCCCGAGCCGGTCCTCGTAGTCGGGGAAGCTGATCAGCCCGCCGGCCTCGCGGACTATCAGCTGGGCGGCTGCGACGTCGACGGCGCGGCAGCCGCGCAGCGAAACCAGGCCGTCGAACCGGGCCGCCGCGACCTGGCAGAGCGATGGCGCCATCGCCCCGAAAGCCCGCATCCGGTAGGCGAGATCGACCAGCTCGTCAACCGAGTTCCGCACCCAGCGCGGATCGGCCGCTTCGATCCCGACCACCTCAAGTCTGCCGTCGTGCGCCCGGACCTCTCCGGCCGAACGATCAAGCTCGTTCTCATTCAGGTAGGCGCCACCGCCGAGCGTCGCCCGCCACTCCTCATCGGGTCCGAAGTCGTAGACGTATCCGAAGATCACATCGGCCATCGTCGGACCGCTTGCGACCGCGAGCGCGAGCGCGTAGTGGGTGAGCCCGCGCTTGGCGTTGAGCGAACCGTCGAGCGGGTCGACGATGATCCGCACGGCGTCGTCACCTGTTCCGCCGCCGAAGTCGACCTCGCCGCGCTCCTCCGACAGCGCGTGGAAGCGAAATCCCTCGTCGTACAGGCGCTGGAGCTCGATGAACACCAGCTCCTCAGCTTCCGCATCGATCTCGAGCGTGCGATCGCCTCCCTCGCCGCGGCTGCCCGTCTCGATCGCCCGCTGCGCTGTCGTTGCCCGTCCGGCAAACATCTCCCGTAGGCCGGCAACGGCGCGCCGACAGACAGCGAGCCAGTCTGCGTTGATCGCCGAGGGGGTGAGGTCCATTCGCGACTTATGCTGTCAGAGATCGTGACTGAGACCTTGACAGCCGGTGTTGACCCGGCCTCGCTCGCTAGCCACACCGGCGGCCCGCTGCTGGTTCAGGGCCCCGCCGGCAGCGGCAAGACGCGACTGCTGATCAACCGCTTCCGCTGGCTGGCGCAACAGGGGGCGATCCTCGACCGCCTAGTCCTGCTGACGCCGTCCCTCAGCCGCGCCGACGCTGCAAGGGCGACCCTCGAAGCGGAGATTCAGGACGGTTACAGCGAGCTGCTGGTGCTGACGCCCTCCCAGTTCGCCGCCAGGATCATGCGCCGCTCGGGAAGCCACGCGGACCTTGCCGACTCGGTGCTTGGCTCCGGCGATCGGTTGGCGATGCTGGCCGAACGGATCGACGAGTTGCCGCTCCAGCATCACGACTTCGGTGGCAACGCGGGCGCGTTGCTCGGCAGCGTGATCCGCCGGATCGACCGGCTCAAGGCCGAGCTGATCGGTGCTGAGCAGTTCGCCTCCTGGGCCCAGACTCAGGAGAGCCTGCGCGAGCGGGAGTTCGCCGAGATCTTCCACGCCCACAACCGCATGCTGCGCGAACAGGGCACCTGCGACGCCGGTGATCTGATGCGCCTCGCGCTGCGGCTGATCGCCGACCATCCGGCCAGCCGCCAGCCGTTTGAGCACGTCCTGATCGACGACGCCCAGGAGCTCGACCTTGGCCCGGCGACACTCGCGCGGGCGGTCGCCGGCCGTGAGCTGACAGTCGCCGGAGACCCGTTGGCGGCTGTGAATCGCTTCCGCGGAGCGGGCGCCGCGAGGCTGCGGGCTTTCGAAAGCGACGGCACGCGCAGCGTGACGCTGCTGCACTCCTACCGCTGCGCGACGCGTGTCAGCGATGCCGCGTGGGCAGCCGCGATCGGTGGTGCCGCGGCCAACGAGCGCGAGCGGGCACGAGCGGACACGGCCGCCCGAGCGGATCCTTCTGACCTCGCCCCGCTGGGCGAGGTCGAGTTCTGGCACTGCGCCAACGAGCGTGCGCAGGCTCAGGCCGTGGCTGCCGAGATCGAGCGGCTGATCTCACGGCAGGACGTCGCGCCCGCTCAGATCGCGGTGATCGTCCCCGACACTGGGCGGGAGGGGCGGGCTGTTGCCGACGCGCTCGAGGAGCGCGCGGTTCCTCACAGTCTGGTCGGCGAGTCGGCCCTCTTCCAGCGCGCCGAGGTGCGTGACCTACTGGCCTGGATGCGGCTGCTGGCCGATCCGAGCGACGCTTCGGCTGTGGTCCGCGCGCTGGCCCGTCCTCCGATCGGGCTGCGGTCGGTTGACATCGCCCGCTGCACGCAGATCGCCCGCCGCCGCAAGCTCGACATGGTCGCCGCGCTGGCCGCCGCCATCGAGTCTCCTCAGGTACCGCCCGAGGCACGCGAGCGCATCCGCGTGTTCCTGAAGCTCTATCGCGCCTGCATGTCGCAGGTCGACACGATGCGCCCCGATCTTTACGTGCACCGCCTGATCGAGCGCCTCGGCCTGCGCCAGCAGCAGCTGTTCGCGGCGCAGGTGGACGCGGTCGAGCGCCTGCGCTCTCTGGCGCGTTTCGGGGAACTCGCCTCGGCCTACGCTGCCCGCTCTCCTCAGTCCAGCGCTCGCGAATTCGCGCGGTCGGTCGCGGCGGTCGCCGAGTACGGGATCAGCGAGCGCGAGGAGCCGCAACTCACAAATCCCGACGGCGTCCAGGTGCTCGCCTTCGATCTGGCCGGCGGGCTTGAGGTCGACCACGTCTTCGTGCTCGGCCTGCAGGCCTCGATTGCCGGTTCCAAGGCATTCGACTCCGAGCCGATCCCGGACGCGCTATTGCGCGAGGCATTACCGGCTGACGACGACCAGACGCGACGCTCACGTCTGCGCCAGCAGCTGTACGTTGCGATCTCTCGCGCCCGCCGGCGGGCCGTGCTCACCTACGCGGGCAACGCTCCACTCGAGCCTGTCGAGGCCGCCCGCGCCGCGCTCGACGAGGAGTGGATGCCGTTCGAGGAGGAGCTGTTCGGCCCCGCCGAGGCGCTACAGGCGACCTATCGGCTGCTCCGCGACGAGCTGCTCGACGGCACCATGCGGGCCGGCGGCCGCCTGGCCGAGCTGCGGCTCGACACCGACCTCGACGTCTCCCACGCGATCGTCCGTTACGTCGAGCTGTTGAAGCTGGCGGCCCTGATCGCCCGCCCCGGTGAGCAGAGCGTTCACGACGCGCTGCGGGACATCAACGTCCGGATCGAGCAGGCGATCACGGCCGAGCAACGCGAGATCTTCGCCACCTCTCCGCTCGACGAGTACCTACTCGGCGTCGAGCGCGACGTGAGCCGCCGCAAGAAGGTGATCGCCGCGCGCGACGAACCGTCGCTCGAGCGCTTCCTGCCGATGCGCGGCGAGGGCGTACTGCTCTCAGCCACGGACATCGACACCTATCGCTCCTGCCCGCTCAAATACAAATTCGCACGTGTCTTCCGGATTCCGCAGGAGCCCACGATCCACCAGCGCTTCGGGATCGTGGTGCACCAGGTGCTCGAGCGCTACCACGCCGCGGGCGAGGAACTCGGTCCGTTGACCGATCTGCATCTGCTGCTGGACGAGTCCTGGCGACGCTCGGGCTTCGGCGACACCGAGGAGGAACGTCAGCTACGCCAGAAGGCCACGGCCGCACTCACCCGCTATTACGAGCGCGCACAGTCCGATGAGGGCCAGCCGGTCTGGTTCGAGCGCCAATTCAGCTTCAAGCTCGGCCCCCACCTGGTCCGTGGCCGCGTCGACCGCGTCGATCGGCTGCCTTCGGGCGAGTACGAGCTGATCGACTACAAGACCGGGCGCCCGAAGCCGGCCGAGCAGCTCGCTGATGACGTGCAGCTCTCGCTCTACGCGATCGCCGCCCGTGAGGCCTGGGGCCTTGAGTCAACGCGTGGCGCTTACCACTACCTGCTGGACGATGAGAAGGTCGCCATCTCCGGTGACCCGGCCCGTGCCGAGTGGATCCGCACCGTCGCGGTCGAGGTGGCGGAGGGCATCAAGGCGCAGGAGTTTGAGCCGACACCGTCTCAGCGGGCCTGCTCGTGGTGTGACTACCGGCTCGTCTGCCCCGCCGCTGAGCGCTAGCAGCGCCCAGCGGCGGGGCAGCGCCGGGCCGCATGCACGTACGAGCGGCGTCAGTTCTTGGGGTCTTCGCCGCGCTGGCGCAGGAAGCGCTGAAGGTCGCGGGCGATCGAATCGCCTGACGGAAGATCGAACGGATCCGACTGCTCGTCGCCCGCGGCCGCTTCAAGCTTCTCCACGAACGCCTGGATGTCCGGGTCGTGCTGGATCGCGGCGTTGACCTGGCGCTCGTACTCGGTCGCGGCGCTCTCCAGATCGCTCGCATCTACGGCGACGCCCACCAGCCCTTCAAGCTTGCGGATCAGCGCCAGCGCTGCCTTCGGGTTCGGGGCAGCTGAGATGTAGTGCGGGACAGCTGCCCAGAGGCTGGCGGACGGCATGCTCACCCGCGTGCAGGCGTCATGCAGGACGCCGATGATCCCGGTGGGGCCCTCATACGAGGACTGTGACAGCGCCAAGCGCTGGACCAGCGAGGGCTCGGAGGCGAACCCTGTGACCGAGACCGGGCGCGTGTGTGGCACGTCGGCCAGAAGCGCGCCGAGCGTTACCACCAGTTGCACGCCGATCACCTCTGCGAGCTCCACCACGAGTCCGGTGAACGTGCGCCAGCGGTAGGACGGTTCTGCTCCGGCCAGCAGCACCAAGTCGCGCGGTGCGCGAGGGACACGGACCTCATAGAGCTTCACCTCTGGCCACTCGATCGAGCGCGCCTGGCCGTCGGTCAGCTTGATCTGCGGACGAACGGCCTGGAAGTCATAGAACTCCTCGGGGTCGATGCTCGCGAACTGGCGGGCGCCGAGCGACTCGCCGACGAAGCTGACCGCAGCCGACGCGGCGTCGCCGGCGTCATTCCAGCCCTTGAACGCGCAGACCAGCGCAGGGGCGCGCAGTCCATCCGGGCGGTAATTCCATCGCAGCGGCTGCATCCGCTTCACCGTACATCATGCGCTTGGTGGCAACTATCTCTTCCCTAAGGGCCGGTGACGAGGTTCGCGGCGTGTTTGCGTGTGTGCGCAAGGACCGCCTGAAGACGCGAACGGGCAGCGCCTACCTGGCTTTGGAGCTACGCGACAAGACCGGAAGCGTCCAGGCGCGGGCATTCCGTGACGCCGACGCGCTGGCCGGGCTGTTCGAGCGTGGGGATCTCGTTTCGGTCGTGGGGCGGGTCGAGCGCTTCCGCGACGAGCTGACCGTCGAGGTATCGGACATCCGCCGCGCTGGACAGCCCGGTAGCGATCAGGCGCAGACGATCGTGATGGAGGAGTTCCTGCCGGTCGCCTACCGCGACATGGAGGAGCTCGATGGCTTCCTCGAGCACCTCGCCCACGAGGTCTACGACCCGGGCTACAAGGCGCTGCTCGACTCAATCCTGGCCGACTCGGAGCTGCGCGACGCCTTCCGCCGCACCCCCTGCACGCGCAACGGCCACCACGCCTACCTCGGTGGGCTGCTTGAGCACACCGTCGCGGTGGCGACGCTGGCGCGCGAGCTCTGTGACCTGCACCGCCGCCTCAACAGCGATCTGCTGCTGACCGCAGCGATCGTGCACGACTTCGGCCGCATGCGTGAGTTCACCTACGGCGCTGAGATCGGCCTCAGTGAGCAGGGGCGTCTGCTGGGACATCTGGCGCTCGGGCAGCAGATGCTGGTTGAGCGGTTCGCGCTGGCGGCACGGGAGGGCGGCACCTCCGGTGCCGCCCTCGACGACGGCCGCCAGCTCTCACTCCTGCACTGCGTGCTGAGCCATCACGGCGCCTCCAGCGCTCCCGGCGGCCGCTTCGCGTCACCTGAGGCGCTGGCCCTCTACCGTGTCAACGCCCTTGACGCCGGCGTCAAGGGCGTTCTGGAGCATGGGTTCGGAGCTGGCGGGGAATGACCACTATCGACGAGTTGGTAAAGAACAACAGCGCGTACGCCGACGGCTACGAGCCACGCCACCTCGATGTTCACCCCAGCAGGCGCCTCGCGATCGTGACCTGCATGGATTCGCGCCTGGACGTGTTCGCGGCGCTCGGCCTCGGGGATGGCGAGGCGCACATCCTGCGTAACGCAGGCGGGGTGATCACCGACGACGTGATCCGCTCCTTGGCGGTCTCCCAGCGCAAGCTCGGCACGCGTGAGGTGATGCTGGTTCATCACACCGACTGCGGTATGCAGACGTTGACCGACGACGGCTTCCGCGCCGAGCTTCAGGCCGCCACGGGCGTCTCTCCCGCGTTTGCGATCGAGTCGTTCATCGACGCCGACGCTGACGTGCGCCAGTCAGTCCTGCGGGTTCGCCGCTCCGACTTCATCCCGCACCGTGATGTCGTGCGCGGATTTGTCTACGACGTCGATACCCACCGCCTCCACGAGATCCTGGTTGAGGGAGACTGACGACCTATGAGTGAGAGCGCCTCACCCCAGGCGAGGATCGATGGAAGCATCTTCAGGCTGCTGGCCGGCGCCGAGCACGTCCGTGGCTGGCAGCCGCCGGACCGCGGCTTCGAGAAGTGCTTCTGCGCTGAGTGCGGCTCGCACCTCTTCTCTCGCAACGAGGACGCGTCGCAGATGAGCGTGCGGATGGCGGCGTTCGACGTCGATCCCGGGGTTCGGCCGACCTACCGCCAGTACGTCGCCTACGCCGCCTCATGGGAACCGATCCCTGACGACGGCCTCGAGCGCTACCCCGAGTCCCGGCCGCGCTGACGTATCCAAGCCCTCTGAGCGACGCCGATCACGTCCCATGGATCCAGGCGCAAACGCGACCGCACCAGCAGTCCCGCAGAGAGACCGTAGAGCGGCAGGCCAATGTAGAGCTGTGCCAAGCGTCGGAGCAGGCCACTATTGATGATGCTCCTATCTCAGCAGACCAACGGATCGACAGAAACGGGCCAATTTCCAAGAAGTGGCTTGCTTAGTGGTTTGCCACATGCGATCCTTTGGCTATGTCTGCCGAACCCCGCATTTCGGGACATGCGCTCGCCCGTCTCTTGCCCGACATGGAGACGGTTGCCGGACTCAAGTACGGCGTGCTCACGGGCGCGATCCGCTCATTGATCCTCGACGGGAGGATCGCGATCGGCACAAGGTTGCCCTCAGAACGCGAACTCGCCGGTGTGGTGAGCCTCAGCCGGGCGACGGTTACCGCAGGCTACGACGGTCTCCGCGAGGATGGCTATCTGAGCAGTCGCAGCGGTTCCGGCAGTTTCGTAACGGTGCCCACCAGGCCGTTTAAGCGCGAGGTAGTGAAGGAGTGGCCGCGTCCGTGGGATGACAGTGAGACGATCGACCTGACGCTCGCGGCCTTGTCGGCACCCCCAGGGACCGTTGTGGAGGCGCTGAGCAGCGCCGCCGCCGAGTTTCCCGCCCATGCGTACCGGGGCGGCGGGTACGACGCGTTCGGCTTGTCTGCGCTCCGGGCCGCGGTGGCGGATCGGTTCGAAGCGCGACGTGTTCCAACCGATCCAACACAGATCCTGATCACGAATGGAGCGTTGCATGGTCTCGATCTGCTCCTACGGCTATTGATTGGACCAGGCGACCGCGTGCTCACTGAGCTGCCGTCCTACCCGGGCGCCTTGGACGCGATCCGTGGCAGTGCCGGCCAGCTGTTGCCGGTACCGCTCGCGCCTGGCGGTAGCTGGGATCTGGCGCAGATGGAGGCTGTGCTTCGGCAGAGCTCGCCGAAGCTGGCCTACCTGATCCCCGATTTCCACAATCCCACGGGTGTGCTTGTTGATGACGATGCGCGCGACGCCGTGTTCGGCGTCGCGCGGCAGACGTCGACGACCGTCGTAGTCGACGAGACATTCCTTGGGCTCGGCTTCGTCCCGGATGCGACTGCCTCGGCAGCGATCGATCCGGCCGTGATCACCATCGGCTCGTTGTCCAAGTCGGTCTGGGGAGGGCTTCGCATCGGTTGGATACGCGCGCCCGCGGAGCTGGTCCAACGGTTGGCCGCGTTGAGGACTTCAATCGACATAAGCAGTCCGGTGCTCGATCAGCTGGTCGCCGTGGAACTGATGGGTCAGCTGGACACGATCTTCGCCACCAGAGTCGAGGAGCTGACCCGCAAGCGCAACTCGCTTCAACGGCAGCTTGCGGACTCTCTACCTGAGTGGAAGGCGGCCGAGCCTGATGGCGGGCTCTCGCTCTGGGTCGATCTGGGCGCCCCGGTCTCAACGGCTCTGACGCTCTTGGCCCGGCCAGCCGGCGTGATGATCGTTCCGGGGTCTCGCTTCGGCGTGGACGGAACCTTCGAGCGCTACCTACGCCTCCCGTACGCGCACGCACCGGATCGGTTGGCCGACGCAGTCAGGAGACTCGCACGCGTTTGGCGCGGGCTTGATCGCGGCGGCGGTGACACGAGTCACCTGGTGGTCGCCTAGCGCGGCGATCAGTGGTGGACCAGCTCCTCGTCGGGCTCCTGGCCCACCTCGTCGGCGAGGCGTGACATCAGCGCGACCAGCTCCGGATGTTGCTCGGGCTGCCAGCCGTCGAGCAGACGCTCGAGCGTTGCCCGGCGTTCAGCGACCAGTCGCTCCGCCGCCACACGGCCACGCTCCGTGAGCTCGTACGGGCCGAAGCCGGCGTCATCCTCGGATACGGGCATCACCATGCCCCGGTCAACCAGTTCCTTCAGGCCATGATGGCCGCGATCCAGCGGGACATCCCACTGCCGGCAGAGCTCGGCGACGCTCGTTTCGGGCTCTCGGTAGGTCCGTGCCAGCAGCCAGCTGGCGGCGGCAGAGAGGTCGACGCCCGCCCGAGCGGCGATCTGCTCCACCAGATGGCGGCGACCGTCCCGCCCGATCAGCACGCTCAAAGCCCGCGCGATCTCCGCCAGCGAGTCAGGGGGCTTCGGCGCTGCGAAGCTCTCACCGAGCCGTTCGGCGACACCGGCGCCCGCGGAGACGCTCTCACGCAGGTCCCGCTGCTCGAGCAGCCAACTCAGCAGGAACGCAACCGCCGCGACGACCGCGGCGACAACAAACACGCGGTCCAGGGCGTTGGTGAACGACCCGATGTACACATCGTGGATCGGCTTCGGGAGCGCCCTCAGCGAGGCCGGATTGCCGGCCGCGCCCGCCAGTTTCGCGAGCTCGCTCGCAGGCAGTTTCGCCGCTGCGGGACTGTGGGCAAGGCCCACCGCCAGGTTGTGCTTCAGGCGGCTCGAGAAGATCGAACCGAGGATCGCGACTCCGACCGAACCGCCCACCGAGCGGAACAGGGTTGCGCCGGACGTGGCTACGCCCAGGTCCTTGTATTCGACGGCGTTCTGCACGGCCAGGACCAACACCTGCATGACCATGCCGAGCCCAAGCCCGAGCACGAACATGTAGGCCGAGGAGACCAGCCGGGTGGTGCTCGCGTCCATCCGCGACAGCAAGAACAGCCCGATGATCATC
>Ga0224557_1003895_pt1 | contig 11270 bp, 7 predicted proteins | sample 714S31014metaG_FD_180677 | JGI IMG/M metagenome (GOLD analysis project Ga0224557, IMG submission 180677) | Peat soil microbial communities from Stordalen Mire, Sweden - 717 S3 10-14 | ecosystem: Environmental > Terrestrial > Soil > Wetlands > Peat | place: Sweden: Norrbotten County, Stordalen... | reverse complement strand
GCCGCCGACGTGACGCAAAAGGGTGACACGCTCATCGCCAAAGTTGAATCGCGCGAAGATCGCGTGGCCAGAATCAAAAAAGAGCTGGGCGACAAGAAACTGCCGGCGGTTTCGGTCAAGGTTTCCGAGCAGCATTTCGGCCAGTTGGTCATTGATCCGGCGGTGCAAACGGAACTGTCGCTGATTTTACAGCAATGCGGCTTCACGGTGGTGGACGAGCAATCCACGAACAAGGCGGATGTTGAAATCAGCGGCCAGGCGTTCAGCGAATTCGGGATGAGCAAAGGCAACCTGAAAAGCTGCCGCGCGCGGATTGAAATCAAGGCGCATGACGTGGCGAGCGGAAAAATTCTGGCCATTGACCGCCAGACGAGCGTGGCCGTGGACATAGCCGAACACATTGCCGCAAAATCCGCGCTGGAAAATGGCGCGGATGGACTGGCGGAGCGGCTGTTGCCGAAGCTGGTGCAATAGTCAAAACGACATCGTGAGCAAGAAGTGCTTCAGATGAAGCCGAAACTCTGGATTGCTGAACCCCGGTGAAAAGAAAAGTAAATGGGCCATTAAACTAATACAGCCCGGCCAATAAATGCGTGCCCTGTTCAAAACTCTTTGCCTCGCGTCGGTGGCACTTTCGCTGGTTGCCAGCCACAATTTGATGGCGGAACAACTGCGGTTAGTGGTGGTCCGTCCGGACATCATTACCGAAAGCGAAAAGCAAACAACTTTGACCAATTCCGTCGCGCTCTGGCAGTCGCTGCTCGCCGCTGAACTTTCCCGGCAGAGTTCGGTGGCGCTTTTGGATCGCGAGGACTTGCCAAAATTAGCGGGCGAACTGGCTTTGATGGCCGGCAACACGACCAACTTGACCATTCCCTCCGGCTGGCTCGGCGCTGATTGCGTGGTTCTCACCCAATGGCAGAGGCAGGGCGACACCAACCGGCTTGCCATCAAAATCCTCGATGTCGAGAAGGGTGGCATCGAGAAGGAACTCAGCCGGGATTTTACCGACGACCAGATGGAGGCGGCGGCTGGTGAACTGGCAAAGGAGTTGCGGGTAATCGGCTTGGAATTGTTGAGCCGGAGACAAATTCATACGACGGTCTCGGTGCTGGACTTTGAAAGCCAGAGCCGGTTTGAGCGGGGTCGCTGGCAGGAACACGCGCTCACCCGCGAACTGCGCGCCTTCTTGAAACAACAGCCCGGAGTGCTCGTGCTCGAACGTGAGGATGTCGAAGCATTGCTCCGGGAAACCCGGCTACAACGCGGAGGCATGGCCTCGGCGGGCACAGGTCTCACCAATTCCTGGTCCGCGCTCCGGTATTATCCGCTCGTTTCCGGCACAATTGACGAGACCCAACCCGAGGGCGCTCCCCTCACGCTGCGGATCAGAACGCAGGTTCGCGATCTTGGGAATGGTCGCACAAACGAATTCACCGAGTCGTTTCCCGTCGAGCAATGGGCGTTGGGCGTCAGTAATATTGAGCAGCGATTGAAGACGGTCTTTCTTCTCGAAGGAAATGGCGGCGTGGATGATGGCACATCCGCCCCGGATCGTGCCACTGAAGCAATGGCGCTGGCAAACCGGGCGCTTCAACTTTCGACCTGGCCCGAAATCACCAATTTCAAGGCGTTGCTACAGCGTTGTCCTCATGGACTGCTTTCGTATTACGAGTTGGAAATGCTGTTCAGTCAAAGGCATAACCAAATGATACTTAGCCCGCACACAGCGTGGCGGCAGGCGCGAATCCTTCAGGCGTGCCAGTATCTGAAGGCATCCATCCTAGTCGACGACCAAAATCCGCAAATCAAACTTCTGCTGGCCTCACTTCTTGGTGATTCCCAAGTCAACGAGGATCAGATGGCGATTGAACTGGCCGAAGAAGTTGGCTGGCAATATCCCGAACACCGGTTGGTCGCCTGGTCATATGTCTATAACCATGCCACCGGTGAGCAAAAGGAACGCTATCTGCAACTGCTGATTCAGTTTTTCCCGGAAAGCGATTTCGCCCGCATTCCAGCGCAGCGAGACTTCGAGGCGTTCATCCAAAAGCACCGGACGGATTCCGATTTGACGGCGCTTCTGGATCGCCTGCGCCCTGAAATGGATCGAATGCTCACGGAAACTCAAAACGGAATTGCGCTTGAGGGTGAAGTGGGCCGCCTATTCCACATCACCCAGGTAATCGAACAAAGCCCTGACGGCCGACAGGCAACCTTCAAATTGCAAACACCAGACAATCAGGCGCGCGGCACAAATTTCCTGGAAGAAATGATCAGCAAACATCCATCCCAGGCTTTCTTCTTGTGCCATTTCTGGAGCAAGTGCTGGGACGACTATTTACAAGACGACCCCCAGGCCTGGTATTGGTTCAAGCGGGCGGCAGAGGTTACTCCTCCCGGCAAATTGACAAAGGGTGGCAATAACAACTGGTGGGATAACCGCCTTAAAATGGTGCAGCGATTGATGGATCGCCACGAATACAAGGACGCGCTGTATTACCTGGAAAAGATCGATCAGGAGGATTTGTTGTCGGGCGACCGGAACCTGATGATCGCGCATTGCCTTTTTGAGCTGGGTGATTACCAACCGGCGTTGACGGCATTTCGAGCCTTTGGCCCGGATAACAAGGAAACAGCGGAATGGGCTGCCAAGTGCGAACAAAAGCTGGGGCTGCCGCCGCTGAAATCGCCGCCCCAAATTCATCCTTATCTGGCGGTGACGAACAAGGCGGTCTGGCGCATGGCAGACATCCAGTTGCCGCCTGAAACCAAAATTCATGCCGTTGCGGCCGATGTTGATTATTTGTGGTTGGGGCTCATCCCGCCAATGCTGGAGCAGGACATGATGCTATCACATCTCGAGGAATCGCAACGGGGGTGGGAAATGCTGGAGCGACTAATGATGATGCAAGGCGGCCTGCTTCGATGGAATCGCGCCAGCGGCGAAACCCGGCTCCTGACTCCCGATGATGGCTTGCCGCATCGGTGGGTGTGGTCATTGGCGGCAACGCCCAATGGCCTCTGGGTTGGCACACTCGGGGGTGGATTGGGCCGGTTGAATCCTGGCACCGGCCAATGGACTGTCTGGACCGAGACCAACGGCCTGCCCTTGAATTTCGTCCGCAGCCTCGCGGCGGATGACGAACACCTTTGGGTTGGCATGGGAGATTTCAATCGCGGTGCCGTGGCGAGGCTTTCGATCCCCACCCGCGAATGGCGCATCTTCCTGCCAGGAGATTATCCGGCGAAAACCAATTTCCCGTCTGCAATGATCCTCTCGTCGGCTATGCCGGATTATCTGAAACATCCCGTGGTGATTTCTTATGTGCCGATCACGCCGGTCACTTTGATCCAGGTCGTTGAGGGACTCGTCTGGTGTGTTTTGCCCGGACGGCAAACCGAAGGACGCGTCTGGACCACAACGAATGGACGACAGACTGAAGAGGTGCGGGCCAACTTTGAACCGCACGGCGCGGTGATCTTTGATCGCACGGTCAACGCCTGGCGGCCAGCTATAGACGACGCGCCGACCAGCATCGTGCGGATAAAAGATCGCGTTTGGCTATCCTTGGGCGGGGGCGGGCTGGCGAGCTGCAACCTTCAGGGTGGAGACTTGCAGCGGATTACGTCCGCCGAAGGTTTGCCCATGCCCGCAGGCCCGCTCTGTGAGTGGCAAGGGCGGCTTCTCATCGCAGGAGACGGCTTGATGGTGCTGGACGCAGAACACAAGTTGTTTGAAGTTTATCCATTCCCAACCCCCGGCGATGCAGGTTTGCTGACGGTGGTCGGTGACCAGGTATATTTGGTTCGGGGAAGTCAAATTCTCTGGCTCGATCTCTCAACATTGGATCACCAAAATCCTGCCGCACTTGAGCCGCCACGATAAACCATGCAACAGAAATTTATGCTTCAGTGCCTGGCAAATCCTGACCCATGAACTTCCATCGGATCATCGCCATGAATCTCCAACGATTGCTGCTGATTATTGTCTTCGGGGTATTCACGATGGGTAATGCTGACGCCGCGACGCGCATTGCGCTCGTGGGCAGTGGAGGGAATGACGGCATCGGGAAAGTGCTCGACCTGGCAACGGCGCTCCTGGGCAAGGACACGGATTTGCAGCTCCTTGATCGCGCGGAAGTGGATCGCGTGTTGCGCGAGCAGAAATTCTCGCTGGCCGGAATGGTGCGCGCCGAGGATGCGGTCAAAGCAGGGCAACTGCTTCATGTTGACTTGTTCGCGGTTCTCGAAGGGGCGTTGACAAATGAAGTCGAAGCTTCCCCGTCCCTCGGCCTGGTCGTGTTTGATGCGAAAAGCGGAGTGCGGTATGCCGACTCGGCGCTGCTGGCATCCAACACCGTGTCTGCGGCATCGGCTCTTGCCGCTGCAGTTCGCGCGGCGGTCGTGAAATCACACCTGACTTCGCAGGACTTGCACACGATTGGATTGCTGTCGGTGCGCAACGCGGATTTGCCGCGCCAGTTCGACAGCATTTGCGACTCGGTGGGGCTTTTGCTGGAGCGTGAATTGACGGCATCTCCGGGAATTGCCGTGCTGGAGCGCCGGCGGTTGGAACAGGTGAACCAGGAGAGCGGCGCGGCACCGGACGCGGAAGGAAATCGTTTGTTGAGTTCCCTGCGCATGATGCAATTGGACATCGGCCGGGACGGTGAAGGACTGCGCGGCACGCTGGCGTTTGTCGGGGCGGACGGTGCGCGGGACAATAAGATTACCGCCAGCGTTCCGACCCGCGATCCGGCGGCATTGGCCCATCTACTGGCGGACCAAACGGAGCGATTTTTGAATGTTCCGACGGACAAAATTCCGGTTGATCGGGAAGCCGAAGCTGCGCGGTTTCATCGCGAGTATCTGCTGTTGCTCCAGCATCGAGATTTCCTTGCCGCCGTGCATCCACTCGACGCGGCCATTGCGTTGGCCCCGGAGCAAACAAGCTGGCTACAGGAGATGGCGTTGCTGCTGCCCAATGCTGCCATTGGATTGGTTGATCCCGGTGGAGAGAACTGGCACCGGCCACTTGCCACCGAACCGTCCGCAGAAAACTTATCGTCCTGTTTGGCGCTGGGTCAGCGGGGAGCCGATCTGCTGCTGGATCTTTCGCGTGAAGCGGCGGCTCAAGCCAAGCCGGGCGAGCCGGTTCCAGAAGTGCTCAAAAACTCCAATAACAACCCTTTCATTATGCTTCTGGAAAAGCTGGGAGAAGTAAAGGAGGCCGACCCTGACTGTGCCGCTGAAATCGCCCCGCTGGAAGCCAAGGGACGAACCTGGCTTATGGAGGTGATCGAACCTTTTCTGGCAAAGCAATCGACAGATCAGGCCAAGTTTGCAGCCTACAGCCAGACTGTCAGGTTATGGTTCTGGCCTCCATCGAGCCTGAATCAGAAGGATGCCGTGCTGGCCTTGAGCAGTTGGATTGAGATGTCGCACAAGCTAAATCCACCCGATGGCAGTGGAAACTACTCCCCCATGTCGGACTTTCTCTTCATTTCTCATTATGGAGGGAATCAGATCGCAGAGTTCTTGAAATCACTCGAGCAAGATCAAGACCCCATCATACGCATCTATGCCCATGCCGGTCGCGTGCTTTTGACGATGCATCCGAGCGGCAACTATTCTGATAAGACACTGGCGGCCGAGCGCGAGTTCCGTCTATACGCGCAGGATTTTTTGGCGCATGACGAAGCCGCCAAATCGAGTGCTGTGCGCAACCAAGTATGGGATTTAATCACAAAAATGTTTCTCTACTACATTCTCAACCATCCCGAATGCGGTAACGAGTCTTTGGAAGCCTGCCGCTTCGCTTTTGCCCAAGGGGATATCCAGCCAAATTTATTCTATCGTGCCGCTGAGGCGCTTGACCGTCCGCGTAACCGGAATTTGTCCGGAGAATTGGAGGTCGTGGATGGCGCACTCAAGTTAATCGTTGAAAAGCCCGAAGCATATCCAAGAATCAAGGGCAGCTATTCGGATCGCAGCGTAGTCATCAAGGACTTGCAGCAAAAGCGCGATACACTGGCGGCTGAACTGGCCGGAACAGAGTCCAAGCATACATTTAATCCGTCTTGGACAAAGAGTTGCCTCCTTGATTTATCGGAGCCAATCAATGGATGCGCGTGGCTGTTCAAGCCGGCGGTGCAAGGCGAACAGGTGTATGCCGTCGCCTTGGCCATTCAGGAATGGGGCAGCCTGGAGGACAGCTTGCAATTAATGCGAATTCCAATGAATGGTGGTAAACCGGTTTTTCTTGGTCGGTCAAAGTATTCTGTGTCGTATCCGAATGGCTGGGACCGTCGATATTTTTTGAGGTTCCGATCTTCCAGAACCACAAATGCGTTGGCCAGCTCATTTGATTATGTCCGCGCCTCCTGTTTGGGGGCAGGTAATTATTTTGCAGCCACCGGTTCTGGAATTTACGTGTTTCCCACCAATGGCGATCCGGTGTTTCATTTGAGCACGACCAATGGGATCCCTTCGGATGAGGTCCACACGCTGGCCTTCCTTGATGGCAAACTCTACATCGGGGCCGGTGAATTCGAACGCGGGGGATACATTGCCAGCTATGAACCGGCAACCGGCAAGGTCACCGTTCTTGCCTCCAGCCGCCGCAGTGAACACATTTCTCCTTTTGACGATCAGCCGCCATTCTTCACCCTCGGCCTCGTGGCCGATTCCATTCGTCACCGGCTGATAATGGCTATCACCACAGAAACTGCACCCTCACATACAAACAGGCCAGCCATAACTCCTTCCATGGGAATCTGGACCTATCTGCCTGCGACTGGCGAGTATAAACGGCTTGCTCCACTGCTCATGCCCGCCTATGACCCATCTCCCATGCGAAGCCACACGTGGTTCGGACTGGCGGATGTAAATACGGTGGCAGTGAAGGAACTTTTCATGATGGCTCTTTTTGACTTACGCAGTGACCACCTAATTTCCGCTTATGATTCCTGGGATGCCAGAACAAATGCAGCAAGCAGGCTTTGGACAAGTCCGGTTCCGGGCTTTCCTGGCAATCGGAATCTGGCTGATGGCCCATTTTTTCTTCGCGATGGATGGTTTTATTCAGCCCGGCCATTTGAGCGAATGGCCATGGCCGATGGCAGAAGGGAACAATTTCCGCCGCTGCGAACAGACTACCCATTTGAACCCAAGGAGTCCCTGCAACTCCTCGATGACGGCAAACACGTCCTGGCAGCGGATCAGATCAGCGTCTGGCTGCTGGAACTGAAACCGGAGCCGGCCCATGCCTCGGTTGGCAATGACAATGATAGTCCAGCCGTTCCTGAACAATGAACCTTTGCCCGATTTCTTTGGCCCCGGCAATGAACCGCGACGAGCCGGTGGTCAAGACGGATGACTACGGCTGGACGTTCTGTTCCTCGGCGGGTTTGGATTCGCCGGGCGGGCGCTTCCAGTTCAGCAAAAGCAAAAGCAAGTAAATCGGCGCGAAAATCGGGAACATTCCCAGGGTCATCAGAAAATAGCCGATCAGAATCAGCGGCCGTTTTTGAAACCGGCCGCTGGTGCCGTTTCGGAAAACTTCGCCTTCGGATAAAACCTAGGGCATCAGGTTGTTGTAGGGGCCGACCGCCCGGCCGCAATGGGCGCAAAACCAACGATGTCCTTTCGCGCGTGATTTGTCCTGGTGGTGTCGGATTTGAAACCAGTGCTGCGAACTGGGGGACGGGGCGCGGGGCTGGTTTCAAATTTGACGCGACCAGTCATGCTTGGGGGTGAGTGTTATCGTGATTGGCGTCCGGCTTGGCCTTCAAGTCAGCAAGACAGATGACAAACACGTGAACGCGAACGGGGAATTTGCCCGTAGAAATACGAGTCTGAAAATGATCTGATACTGTCATTTGATACTGACTGACTGGAACTCAAATCTGATACTGCCATCTGATACTGAATGCGATTTTTGGGCAGATTTGGGATGATTTTTGAGGAGAGTAAAAACCAGAAAACTCAATGTTGATAAGGCTTTAAGACGTGTGAGGAAATGTGCAAAAGTGCGTTTTTCAATTTCCAGGCGTGTGCCTTCAAACACTCGGCCATCTCTCCGGCGTTTATTACTGGCACAGAACGAGGATTCAGGATTTGCAATTTTGCTTTTTGACACTGCAACCTGATTCCGTTTGCGTGAAAGACAATATCACTGCTGCATCAAAAGACCTCTGGCTAAAGACACCGTTTGCAAATTTGTTTCGTTGCGCGCCGCCAGCCATTTATTTCTCACGAATGCGGGTTCGGAGCAAGCTCATTCGCCGGTCGCTTAAAACCAACAAGCTGGCCGTCGCGAAGCTACGGCTGGCCGATTTGGAAAAAGTCGAACGCCAGCGGATTGAAGTGCAGGGGGCGGTTGAAAATGGAAATATGCGCTTTGGCGAAGCGTTGATGGTTTTTCGCGGTCGGTTGCACAATGACGCCTCATTAAAACCACGAACCAAAGAATTTCGTGAGGAAAGAATTGCCGCCTTGCTCAAATCCTGGCCGGGACTGGAAGCAACTGAAATTCGCAAAATCAGCAAACATGACTGCCTGGCATGGGCGGCGACATATTCAACTAAAGCCAGTCCGCAATGTGTTAATAACTGTCCAAAATGAATCAGCCGAGATTGCGGGCGGGTTTCAAGCGGAGCATTTCCGCTTGGAATGCTGGTAAAACCGATTAAAAGCAAAGACGTATCTACTCGACCGGTGCTGACTCGTGGAATGAAGCCGCGATGGATGCACCACAAACCGGACGAGGTCAAAAGCAACCTTGACTAACGGAGCCGGTGTGGGAAATTTCCCATGTGACGATGATCTGCATAGCTGACAAAAACCGGTTGACCGTTCGCGGTGTCCAGAACGGCCAGCGTTACCTTGTGAAAAAAGAAGGTGACGGCTGGTGGATTGAACCTGCGCCGCAAGCGCGCCGCCGCGTCCGGCAAGTGGCCCAAGCCACACGGGATTTGACGGAACATTTGGACGCCCTGGCGGCGGAAGGATTCACCTTTGAGCCGGCGAAAAAGAGAACGTCACGCCATGCCGGTTCTAAAATACCTCGCGGATACCAACATCGTCAGCGATTACTTCCGCCCCGGCAACCCGGTCAAGGAATGGTTTGCCACGCATCGTGGCGAGATTGGCATTTCCACTTTGACGCTGGCTGAAATGCGGCGTGGCATCAAGTTGAAAGGCGACACCAAGGCGCGGTTCGCGCTGGAGCGCATCTTCAATTTCGTGTTGGAAGACTACCGCGAAGCGATTTACGTTTTTGACGAAGCGGCGGCGGCGGAATGGGGGCGGATGATGGCGGAAACCAAAAACAAGCCGATCCCATACGATGATTCATTGATTGGGCCGATTGCGCGGAGTTGCGGTCTGGCCGTCGTCACGCGGAATGAAAAGCATTTTCCCGGCTGCAAGACAGTGAATCCGTGGCGGGAGTAATCGGAGCTTTTGCTTAAAAGTTCAATTTCCTGGCATTGGGAGAATTTTAGCTGGGGCCAAAGTTGTTGCCGATTCGTCCAATGCCGATTTTGAAACATTAGAAAAGCGGCAAATAGGCGTGAGCGCGACCGTCACCGTCCAAAAACTTCAAAGGAATTGCTGCCGCCATTCGTCTGATTCAGTAAAATGGCAAGCATGGCCGGGTCAGACGACGAATCCAAGTTGATTGAATCAAGCCTTTCCGGCGACCCGGAAGCCTATGCGGCGCTGGTGAACCAGCATCAAAAAATGATTCGCGCAATGACTTTCCGCATGACCGGCTCGCCCGATGATGCCGAGGAACTGGCGCAGGACGCCTTTTTGCGCGCCTACCGGCAGCTTGGCTCATTCGATGGCGGTTCAAAGTTTTCGACCTGGCTTTGCAAAATCGCCATCAATTTGAGCCTGGACTGGCGCCGGCGCGAAAGCCGACGCGACGACATCCATGCAAAATGGGCGGCGGATTCCATTTCACAAAACAGTTCGGGTGATGGATTTCCCGACGAACTTTCGCGGCGGGTGCAGGCGGCGCTCAACCGGCTGCCGGCGAAACAGCGCGCCGCCATCGTGCTGACCGTTTATGAAAATCAAAGCCATGCCGAAGCCGCGAAAGCTTTGGGCTGCACCGAAGCCACCATTTCTTGGCGCGTGTTCGCCGCGCGCCAGAAACTAAAACGCCTGCTGAAAGACCTGTCGCATGAACAATCCTGAACTCGATTCGATTTTGAAAAAAGGTCGGCTGCCGGAAATACCCGAAGAATCCCTGGCCCTGTTTCCGCGCCGCATCGTGGCCGGCATCAAGCGCAATGATCCGCCAGCCCGCGCGGCGCGAAGTTCTTCGCCGCACCTGGCCTGGGCATTCGGGTTGGCGGCCTGCTGCGTTGTCATTGCCTTTGCCATCGGCCACTGGCGCGGGCGGATGGAAAACCATACATTCCCGGCAACCGACAGCCTGACCAATATCAAACTCATCCGCGAAACGCTGGCGATGTTTCCCAATCAGGTCCGCGCCATCGTGGAGGACGAGCGCGGCATCAGCCTGGTTTTGTCCGCCAGCGCCGACGTGCCGGTTTCGACGCCGCTTTACGTCCGCATTTGCGACGGCAAACATTGCTCATCACTCGTGACTTTCAGCGGGCAGGAAATCCAGATCGCCGGACAGAAACTGACGGTGCTTTCCGATGCGCGCGGGGGAATCATATTGGCCGGCAATCAATTTGTCTGGTCGAACACCGGGCAAATTGCCTCGCAAAATAATTTGAAAATCTCGGCCAAACATTTAGATTCCGTTTCCATGTGAACCCATGAAAGCAAATATCCTAATTATTGCCATCTTAATTTCTGCGCTGCAATTGCCGGCGCAGACCAATGCAACCGTCCGGCTGGCGCTGGTTTCCGAGTCGCCGGACGCACTGGCCGCCGCCGATGTCTTGACGGCGGAACTGTCCAGCCACAAAAATCTTCAACTGCTGGAGCGGAACGAAATCGAGAGGGTTTATCGCGAGCAGGGCTTGTCGGCGGCCAACACCGATTACCTCAAACTCGGCCAGGTTCTTGGCGCGGATGGATTGCTGTTGCTCGACATCAACAAGACGCTGCAGGCAACCAACCTGACCACGCGGCTGGTGGCCGTGAAGCCGGGGGCGGTGCTGTTGGATGAGGATTTTTCCTGGCCAATGAAGGACATGACTGGCTGGGCTTCCCTGTGCGCGGCGCATTTGAATCCGTTTGTTCCCAAGCTGGCGGTGCTGCTCAAGGACGCGATTCCCCTT
>Ga0224557_1003894_pt1 | contig 11272 bp, 7 predicted proteins | sample 714S31014metaG_FD_180677 | JGI IMG/M metagenome (GOLD analysis project Ga0224557, IMG submission 180677) | Peat soil microbial communities from Stordalen Mire, Sweden - 717 S3 10-14 | ecosystem: Environmental > Terrestrial > Soil > Wetlands > Peat | place: Sweden: Norrbotten County, Stordalen... | reverse complement strand
GAGAACGTCCTCAACTCCATCGAGGTCATACGCAATTGTCCAGCAAAACTGCGCGGCTGCATGGCCCAGTCCGAGCTGCCTTTTTCTTTGCCCTAGTGTATTGCATTATTTATACAGCATTCAATAACGCAGCCGTGTGCGGGCCTGGAGGCCCGCACGACAGCCGGTCTGGAGACCGGCGCTACATTTCTTGGGCCGGCAGCAGATCTCAGCGCCTGGCTCCGCTAACTCCTCTAACACCGCTAACACCGCTAACTCCGCTAGCCCCGCTAACTCCGCTGCTCTCACCGGTCCGTGCAGGAGTAGCAGGGATCGATCGAGGCCTGGATCAGCGGCGTATCGGCGAGGCGCGCGCCGCGCACCATCCAGCGCACCGCGGGCATGTTGACGTAGGTGGGCGTGCGCACATGCACGCGCGCCGGATTGCGCGAGCCTTCCTTCCAACTCACCGAATAGATGACCTCGCCGCGCGGCGCTTCCACGCGGCTGGTGGCCGTGCCGGTCACGAAGGCGAACTTGTCGCCGCCCACGGAGACCTCGCCGGAGGGCATGTTGGTGAGCGCCTGACGCAGGATCTTGCAGCTTTCCATGATTTCGAGCGCGCGCACCAGGAGGCGAGCCTTGACGTCGCCGGCCGGCTGCACGGGAACCTCGAACTTCATCTCTTCATAGGCCGCGTAAGGCGCATCGCGGCGCAAGTCCTGGTTGATGCCCGAGGCGCGGGCCATGGGGCCGACCACGGCGCAGGAGACGGCCTTCTCGGGAGTGAGCACGCCGATGCCGGCGCAACGCGACGCCGCCGTGGAACTGGTGGTGAAGATGGGAATCACGGTGCGCGTCATCTCGCGCTCGAGTTCGTCGATGAGCGGGAGCAGGGCCAGCGGGTCCTCGATGTCGCGATTGACGCCGCCCACGCGGTTCATCGAGTAGTTCACGCGGTTGCCGGAGATAGCCTGCAGCACGTCCATCACTTTTTCGCGCAGCGCGAAGCAGGTCATGAACATGGTTTTGAAGCCCATGAGCTTGGCGGCGATGCCGGCCCACAGCACGTGCGAGTGCAGGCGCTCCAGCTCCGCCATCACCACGCGAATGTACTTGGCGCGCGGCGGAGCCTCCAGGCCCGCAAGCTTCTCCATTGCCTGGCACAACGTCAGGGTGTGAATGAACGAGCAGATGCCGCACACGCGCTCCATCAGCGCGATCACCTGATAGTAGTTGCGCGTCTCGGCCAGATGCTCGATGCCGCGAAAGTTGAAGCCGATGTTGAGTTCGGCATCCTGCACCGTCTCGCCTTCGCAAATCATGTCGAGCTTATAGGGTTCTTCGAGGCCGGGGTGGTAAGGCCCCATGGGGATTCTGTAGCTCATTGCGCGACCTCCTTTGCCGCCTGCGCCGCAGGAGCCGGCTTGGCGGCAGCGGCGATCTCGCGCAGGTTCACGCCGGACTCGTCGCCCTGGCGCAGCAGCAGCGGCGCGCACTCGCGGCCGGTGAAATCGATCGAGTATTCCTCGTGAATCTCGCGCTCGATCCAGTCCGCGGCTTCGCACAAATCGAAAATACTGTCGATGGCATTGCCGGCGATGGTGAAGGGAAGGCCGAGCAAACGTCCTTCGAGGTCCCAGTGGTACTCCAGGCGAAAGCCTTCCGTGCCGGGAAGCTGGTAGGCGGTGATGGTGATGAAGCGCGCGTGCGCTTCGTTCATGATGCGAGCTGCGTCGCGCACGCTCGCGGTACCGGGGTTCAGCCACCACGTGCCGCGGCTCTCCACCCACGGCTCAGCGGTTCCCAGCTTTTCGCGGATGGTTTCGAGATCGGTCATTGCGTGCCTCCAGTGGCGGGTGTAACGACGGCGACGGGTGTAGCGCCGGCCTCCAGACCGGCTGTACTGGCGGCGTCCACGCCCGCACTCATTGCCGGTGCAGCGGCAGGTTTCGGCGCCGCAGCCGCCTTCGCCGCCGGAGGCCTGCGCGCCACGGTGTAGGACTTCTTCAACTCACCCTGCGTTGTATAAATGGGCGGCGTTTCCTCTTGCTGCGAGAGCGCGTGCTCGCTGTGGCCTTCCTTGAGCGCGTGCTCGATGCAGCCCTCCACGCAACGGCCGCAGAAGGTGCACTGGCCGGGGTTGTAGCTCCACGTGAACTCGCCCTTGCCGGCCTTGAACTCGATGGCGCGCGAGGTGCAGCGCATGCGGCAGACGGCGCAGCCGGTGCAGTGCCGGGGATCGAATTCGACCAGGCCGCGGAAGCGCGCCGTGATTTTGGGCCGCGCGGGAAAGAGCAGGGTCTGGTAGCCGCGCCGCAGGTTATTCCAGAGCATGGTGAGAATGTTCATGACCGGAACCTCACGAAAAGCGCCGATGAAATCGCAAGCGCGGCGAAGATGAGTGTGCACTGCCAGTAGAAGCGTACGCTGGAATCGATGGCAACGCGCGCCGTGGCCGCGGCCAGCACCGAAAGCAGCAGCACCACGGCGACCGAAAGCGCAACGAAGATGCCGCCGGCGAGCAGGGTGGTTCCCCAGGCAAGGGCCACATGCGGCGCGACCAGTGTGGCCACAAGGCCGGTGGCGGCAACCCACTCCAGACCGTGCGCCAGCTCCCACATGGCCAGCTCCGGTCCGGCGTACTCGGTCATCGGCCCTGAGTAGATCTCCTGCTCGGCATTGGGCAGCGAGAAGGGATTGATGTGCAGCTTGGCAGGCAGGCAGATCAAGATGGCGACGACGCCGAGCCAGCGCAGCGGCGAACTCGGCAGCGCCGCCAGATCTTCCAGCCGGAAGGTGTGCTGCGAGGCGGCGATGGAAACAATGGCCAGCAGAAACACAATGTTGTAGGAGACGCTCAGTGCGGCTTCGCGCGCCGAACCGATCTCTCCGAAGATCGACCGCGACGAGAAGCCCGCGGCGATAATGCAGATCGAGGGCAGTTCCAGAAGCGCAAGCAGCAGGATCAGGTCGCCTTCGAACCCGCCCGACGCGGGCAGAACGGGCAACAAGCCCACGGCTCCGGCCGCGGAGCCAACCGCGATGAGCGGCCAGGCGCGCATGATGAAGCCGGCAATTCCGGGGCGCGGCGGAGTGCTTTTGCCGAGCAGCTTGACGAAGTCCCAGAAGGGCTGCATGAAGGGCGGTCCTACGCGCTCCTGCATGAGAGCGACGGCCTTGCGCTCCACCCAAAGGAAGAACCACGCGGCGGGCACGGCGAAGAGCAACCCCGGAAAGATCAGGAAGCGGGCCAGCGCGGTGATCAGATTCGAAAGGACCGGATTCATGGCTGCACCTCCGCGCCCTCTTGAGGTTTGGATTCGCAGCAGCTTGTGCACGCTTCAGGGTCGCCGATGACGACGGTTTCAGCTTCGATATTCTCTGCCGCGTAGCCGCGCTCTGCCAGAAGCGTTGCCGCTTTCACCACGCCGGCGACGATCGCGTCGGGCCGCGGCGGGCAGCCGGGAACATAAACATCGACAGGCAGGTGCTTGTCGAGCGGGCCGTCGAGCGTGCGGCTATCGATAAACACATTCGTCGTGGCCGGACAGGAGCCGATGGCGACCACGGCCTTCGGTCCGCAGACCTGGTCGTAAACGGTCTTCACGGCGCCCACGGCTTTCTTCGTCACCGGGCCTGTCACCACCAGAATATCGGCGTGCCGCGGGCTGCCCTGCAGCAGAACTCCCAACTGCTCGGCGTCGTAGCGCGGCGCAAGCGCGGCAATGATCTCAATGTCGCAGCCGTTGCAACTGCCCGCGTTCATGTGGAAGAGCCAGGGGCTCTTGCGGCGCGCGGTGCACATCAATTGTTTCCAGAACTTCATGGCCGCACCCCCATCAACATTTGCCACGCATGAGGCCAGATGCCGCCCACCAGCAGAATCGCCACCAGCACGACAATCGTAGCCTTGATCGCGAACGGCTCGCGCGCTTGCGGCTGCGGCGGCGCGTCAATTTCCGGCTTTGGCGGAGGGCCCCACCAGTTTCGTGTGAGCGCCAGCGTGTAGGCGATCAATGCCAGGATCGACGAGACGATGAAGATGGTGAGCGGGCACTTGCCGACTTCAAATGCGACGGAATACAGCCGCCAGCGGCCGAGGAAGCCGAGTGCCGGCGGAATGCCGAGCATAGCCAACATGCCGAAGAGGAACCCGAAGGCGCTCACCGGGTAACGCGCGGCCAGGGCCATAGGTTCGGCGTCGAGCGCGCCATCGGCCTCGGGCGCGGCAAGACAGATAAAGAGCAGTGCCTTGGCCAGTGTGTGCGTGGCAGCGGCAATGATGACGCCGGTCTGCCCCAGTCTGCTGGTAGCGGCCGCACCGAGCAGCAGAAAGCCCACGTCCTCGGCCGTCGACAGCACCAGCAGCCGCTTGAGGCTGCGTTGCGTGAGCATCAGCAACGCGGCGAGCAGTGAGGTAAGCGTTGCCGCGTAGCAGAAGAGCGGCTGCGGCGTGAGCAGCGCCAGAATCGTCTGCGAGCCGAGCAGGAGCTCGCCGAACGCCGCCATATCGACCACGGCGATGATGACGCCGAGCACGAGCGCGGACACTTCGTCGGCCAGCGCGAGCAGCCAGAAGAGGAGCGGCACGGCGGCGAGTTTGACGGCGATGCCCGTGAGCAGAAACGCGCGCGCGGCGTCGAGCGCTCCGCGATCGGCGAGGAGGTCGCCTGCGATCGTCGATCCGGCGGAGAGCAGCACCACAGTGAGGTAAGCGATCTTCGCCGCACGTGTGCGCGCCGTTTGCCACACCAGAACCACCGTGAGCAGAGCCGCCAACTCAAGCAGGCCGAGGCGCAGCCGCGCGAAGGGGCTAAGCAGCCCGATGGTAGTGAAGACGCCGGCAAAGAGAATCAGCGGCGCGAACAGTTGCGGCACGTACTTGCGCGACGCCGGGCTAGCGAGAGCGGCAACCGAGAGCGCGATTGTGGCAACGCCCACGGCCAACAGCATTATGATCGGAATCTGCGTGAGCGGCAGCACCTCCGGAAAGCGAGTGGGAAGCGCTCCCGGCACAATCCAGCGCACCAGAGCGAAGATGGCCGCGGCAAAAATCACCAGCAGAACCGTGGCGCGGCGCTCCATCCACGCGAAGACCTGGCCGAGCCAACGCGAGACAATCTGCAATCCACTCCAAAACCAGAGATAAACCCGATCGACATTCGTCCAGCGGAAGAAGGATTTCCAATGCTGCTCGAAAATCTCGGAAAAATCGCCGGCCGTCAGTCGCCCCTGGTCGCTGAGCGGCTCACCGCCGGTAAAGACTCCACCGCCTGCGCCCGCCATCGCCGCGCCAGCCGAAGCGGGGCGAATGGCATAGGCAACGAGGTAAATCGCGCCGCCGACGACTAAGGACACCAATGCCAGCACCAGCCCACCCGTCGAGGAAAAGCTGCCGGCATCGGCGGAAAGGCCTAGCCAGGTCACGTGCACGCCCGCGCCCATGCCCAGCGCCAAAAGAATCGGGTTGAGGAAGAAGTTCACGGCCAACTGCGGCGCAACGCCCAGAACCACGCTGCCCACGGCCAGCAACCCCATGCCCCAGATCATCGTGGGTGGAGACTCATGCGCATCCTTGGTATTCTCGGTCGTCGGCCCCAGGAAGACCGCGCTCGTGGCCTTGACGCCAAGGAAGACCGTGCCCAGGCTCGCTGCCCACGCCACCATGGCGGGCACGGCCCATCCAGCCTGCAGCGCCGCGGCGTAGAGCATCCACTTGCTGGCAAAGCCGCTCATCAGCGGAATGCCCATCATGCTGCCCACGCCGATCATCCACGACAAAGTCGTCTGCGGCATCTTTCCAGCCAGGCCGCCGAGCTTATTCATGTCGCGCGTTCCGGCGGCGTGCTGCACCGAGCCCGCGGTCAAAAACAGCCCGCCCTTGAAGAAGCCGTGATTCAAACAGTGCAACAGGCCCGCCGTAATGGCCAGCGGCGTGCCGATGCCAATCCCCATCATCATGTAGCCGATCTGGCTCACGGTGGAGAAGGCCAGCATGCGCTTCAGATCGGTTTGCACCATGGCGTACATCACGCCCACCGCCATGGTCACCGTGCCCACCCACATCAGGCTCTGGCCCCACGCCACGGGCCATGCACCAAAGCTGTGCATGCGCGCGGCCAGATACACGCCGGACGTTACGTAGCAGGCCGCGTGCAGCAACGCGCTCACCGGAGTGGGCGCGGCCATGGCTTCGGGAATCCATGTGTGCAGCGGAACCTGCACGCTCTTGGCTATCAGCGCGACCAGCATCAGCGCAAAAAGGCCGCCGGTGAAGGCGTGCGCCACCCTGGGATCGGTCCACAGCGCCGTACCGGCGCGGTGATAGATCACCACAATCGCGGCCAGCAATCCGTAGCCCGCGATGTGCGTCATCAGCAGCACCTTGCGCGCGCCGGCGACGGCCTCGCGGTTGGTGTACCAGAAGCCCACCAGCGAGAAGGAGCACAGGCCGACCACTTCCCAGCAGGCATAAAAGATGAACAGGTTGGCGCTATAGACGAGCGTAATAAACCCGCCGATGAAGATCGACATGATGGCGTAGAAGCGCGTGGCCGACTTGTCGTGCGCCATGTAGCCGATCGAATAGAGCAGCACCAGGGCGCCGATCGATGCGCCCATAAACGCGAAGAGCACACTGAGGGCGTCGATGTGCAGTACGAAGGCCAACGGCCCGTCCCACGGCAGGGGACGCAGGTTGATCGATTGACCTCTGCGCACCGCGGGCGCTATGCCGATGACGGCAAAGATGGCGGGCAAGCAGGTGAGAAACGCCAGAATCCCTTTTGCGCGGGCGGAGCAGAGCCGTGCTACCAGAATCTGCAACGCTGCGCCTAGCAAAAGGGAAGATGGAGCAATCAGAATCAGGGTCGCTGCATCCATGCCTCTATGTTGAAGGCGCGGACGTTAGAGGGGATGTGACAGAGCACACTGTGCCGCAGGGTCCAGTGCCGGAAGCGACTCGGAAATCCCGAGATGTGGGACGGTGTTCCGACTTTTTGCCGCCTCCTCTTTGGCCTGTAGCCAACAGCCGGCTGCGCGGTACCGGCTCGAAGGAAAAACCCGCCCGGAAACCGCTCCGCCGATCGCCAGCCAAGGTGTCCTACAATGCGGCAGAGGGGTGATCCGCCATGATCTCATCTCTGAAATCCCATTGCCGTGTCGTCGTGCAGCTCTTGTTGTTCCTCGGGGCATTGCTGGCTGCCGGAACCGCCGCGGCCGAAAGCGGCAGCGATGCAGACCGGGCCATGGCGCTGCTGCCGGCCCAGTCCCAGGCCGTTGTCCAGCGCCTGCTGAGCCTGTCGCAGTTGCCCGCCGGCACATGGAAGGTGCACGAAGGCGATCTGCCGCACGGCGAAGCTCTGAATCTCGATGACAGCGCATGGCAGGCTGCGACGGTCGGCGTACGCTATCCCACCAGCGCGGTCTGGTTTCGTCAGACGATCGAGATTCCCGCAGCGCTCCACGGCTACGACCTGACCGGCGCGCGCGTCTGGTTCCAGTTCCACGTCGACGCCAACGGACCCATTCCTGAAATCCTCTACTTCAACGGCCGCCGGGTGGCCCTGGGCGACGATCTCGAGCCGGTGGTGCTCTTCGACGACGCCAAGCCCGGCGACAAAGTCGTCGTCGCGATCAAGTTGCTCCAGACCATCGACGTGAAGAGCTTCCACGGCGCTACCCTGCGCGTGGATTTTGCTGAAAACCGCCCCAATCCGCAGGACCTGGCCGAGGAGTTCCTTTCCGCCGCGTTGCTCGTGCCCTCGCTTGCTCCCGGCGACAGTTCGAAGACCGACATATTGAACAACGCCATCGCCGTCGTGGATCTGGCCGCGCTCGACGCGCAAGATTCGGCTGCCTTCGATGCCAGCCTGAAGGTATCGCAGGAGAGACTTGAAGCGTTGCGGCCCCTGTTGCAGCAGGCTACGTTTGTGCTCGACGGCAACGCGCACATCGACGCCGCGTGGCTGTGGCCGTGGACCGAGACCGTCGACGTGGTGCATCGCACCTTTTCGACCGCGTTGCAATTGATGAACGAGTATCCCGATTACGTCTACACGCAATCGGCCGCGGCCTACAACCAGTGGATGGCCGATAAGTACCCGGAGCTGAACGCCCAGATCAAGCGGCGCATTCAGGAGGGCCGCTGGGAGATCGTCGGCGGTATGTGGGTCGAGCCCGATCTGAACATGCCCGACGGCGAGTCTCTTGTTCGTCAACTGCTCGTGGGCAAGCGCTGGTACAAGCAGGCCTACGGCGTGGACGTGAGGATCGGCTGGAATCCCGATTCGTTTGGCTACACATGGCAGTTGCCGCAGATCTACAAGAAGAGCGGCATCGACTACTTCGTCACGCAAAAGATGGAGTGGAACGACACCAACCAGCTCCCCTTCAAGCTCTTCTGGTGGCAGTCGCCCGACGGCTCGAAGGTTCTGGCGTACTTTCCGCATGGCTACGGGAACCTGGACCTCAGCCCGGTGCGATTGAGCGACGATCTCGCCGCCGCGCGCCAGCGTTCGCCGGGCCTCACGGAGATGATGGACCTCTACGGCGTAAGCGACCACGGCGGCGGACCCACGCGCGCCATGCTCGACGAAGGCTTCCGCTGGGCCGCGCCCACGGCGGCAGCAATTGGCGTCAACGGTGGCGAGCCCGTCACGCCGAAGTACCAATTCGGCGCCGCGCAAAGTTTCTTCTCGACCGTCGAGAAACAGATCGCGCCCGATAGCCCCGTCTGGAATTACCGATCCGTTCCGCACTACGAACCCCCGGCGGCTGCGCCCGACAGGGTCGCGATTCCTACTTGGAATTCGGAGCTTTACTTCGAATACCACCGCGGCGTCTTCACCACGCAGGCCAACCACAAGCACAACATGCGCACCGCCGAGGAAGAGGTGCTGAACGCAGAGAAATTCTCCTCGCTCGCCTGGGTCCTGGCCGGACGGGCATACCCTTTGGAGGAATTGACGGAGGATTGGAAGAAGGTTCTCTTCAACCAGTTTCACGACCTCGCCGCCGGCTCGGGTATCGCCGTCATTTATCGGGATGCACAGAAGGACTACGACTGGGTCCGTATGTCGACAAATGAGATCTCGGCGGGGGCGCTGGACGGCATCGTAGCCCAAATCAATACGAAAGGCGCGATCCGCGCGACGAATGCCCAGACAGTCGTCGTCTTCAATCCGCTGGGCTGGACGCGCGATGGCTTTGTCCGAGTTTCAGTGCCAGTTGAGGGGCAACCCGGCGGTTCCGCGTGGGTAATACCTGAACAGGGCGACGCGGAACAGGCGCGCATCGTTTCCTACGACCCGGCGTTGGCGCGGCTTGAGCTTGAGGTTCCCGTGAAAGATGTTCCCGCACTTGGTTACGAAACCATACACGTAGCTGTAGCGCCATCCGCTTCCTCAGTCGCGAGCATGCCGAAGAAGACGCCCTCGCGGATCGGAAGTTTTCTGAAAAATGGCACTGGGCAACCACATGTGTCTGTGCCGGATGGGGACTCGTTGAAACCTGTCAATACGCGCGCCGTCGGAGCCGCTACGATCCATAGCGGTCAGCTTGTGGTCGCCGTGGACGGAACGACCGGCTGCATCACCAGCATTCGCCATGGGGCAGACCTTGGTTCAGGGGTTGTTGATCCGAATAGCGGAGAAGAGGCACTCGCTCCCGGCGCCTGTGGAAACCAGTTCCAGTTCTTCAAGGACACGCCGAAAGACTACGACGCGTGGAACATCGATCCGGGAACGCTCGACGCTCCGCCTTCAACAATCGATAAGGCAGATTCCGTCGAAGAGGTGGCCGCTTCCGATGGGTCTTCGGCAATCCGGGTCAGTTTACACTGGCAAAACTCAAAGTTCGTCCAGACCATCCGTCTCGACGGCGACCAGGTAGACATCGAAAACGACATCGACTGGCACGAAAAGCACGTACTGCTCAAAGCCGCGTTTCCGCTCAGCGTCACCAGCAACTTTGCGACGTACGAGATTCCCTACGGAACCATCGAGCGGCCCACCACGCGCAACAATAGCTGGGAGAATGCCCAGTTCGAGGTTCCGGCCATGCGCTGGGCCGACCTCTCGGGCACCGGCCTGGACGGAAAAGTCCACGGCCTCAGCGTTCTCAACCAGGACAAGTACGGCTACGACGTGGTGGGCAATGTGCTGCGGCTTACGCTGCTGCGCGCGCCCACGTGGCCCGACCCCGATGCCGATCAGGGCCACCATCATTTCCACTACGCGCTCTATCCGCACGCGGGCACATGGAAGGACGCGCTCACCGTGCGCCACGGCTGGGAGTACGACTACCCGCTCCAGGCGGTGGTGACCACGGCCCACGTGGGATCGCTGCCCGCCGAGCACTCCTTCGCCTCAGTCGCGCCGGAAAATGTCGTCCTCACCGCCGTCAAGAAGGCCGAAGACGACAGAAACGGAGTCGGGGGTCTCATCTTCCGCGTCTATGAATGGGCCGGCAAGGAGACGACCGCGGAGTTCCACGTGCCGCCGGGCGCCACCGGCGCCACCGTCACCAATCTCATGGAGCAGCCCGAAGGCGACCCGCTCAAAGTGGAGGGCGATGTGGTGAAAGTGCCCATCCATTCCTACGAGATTCTGACGATCCGCGTGGACTATACAGAGGCAGGGACCAAGGGGCCAAGGGACCAAGGGAACTGGTAAACAGGGAACAGGGAACAGGGAACAGGGAACAGGGAACAGGGAACAGGGAACAGAGAGAAGCTCTCAGCCTTCAGCTTTCAGCCGTCAGCGAAAGCCCGGCACACGAGCCGATAGCTCGTGGCGAGAAGCTGAGAGCTAAAAGCCAAAGCCGATTTCGCTCTGGGAGAGCTAAAGCATCACATTTGCATAGACCCCTGGAGGGCACAGAATTCTCATTTTCCCCTGCAAATAATTGCACAATGCTCGATTGTAGCAACTGAACAAGACAAAGGTCGCCTTCATAATGCGTTGTAAATGAGTAAGATAGAAAAGCTAAGGGAAGGAGCGAATTGGCTATCAAATTGCAATTTACTTAGCAAATTCTTGAGCAATGGAGACCTTAGTGACGAAGAGCAGGTTCGCTGTGTTTGTAACGTGCATGGCATTTTGCTTTGCATGCGCTTCCACACTTCACGCAACAACTTACACGGTGAGCGGTGAATACTGGAGATCCGCTGACAGCACTTTGAATGATTCCTCTAACCAATATGTTCCCGTAGCGGGCAGCGCCGTGTACAGCACTACGCCGGACGCGATTTTCACGGTGACGGGTTCGGATTCCACCCAGCTCATCAACT
>Ga0224557_1003893_pt1 | contig 11275 bp, 10 predicted proteins | sample 714S31014metaG_FD_180677 | JGI IMG/M metagenome (GOLD analysis project Ga0224557, IMG submission 180677) | Peat soil microbial communities from Stordalen Mire, Sweden - 717 S3 10-14 | ecosystem: Environmental > Terrestrial > Soil > Wetlands > Peat | place: Sweden: Norrbotten County, Stordalen... | reverse complement strand
GGCTCGACTCGTCGAAGCAAACGCTCAATCAATACCTGGACCGCTGGCTTGAACTTTGTGCGAAGCCGCGGCTGCGCGCGAAGAGCCTCAAAGACTACGAAGGGCTGCTACGCCGTTACGTGCGTCCTGGACTTGGCCCAAAAGCATTAGCATCTATTTCAGCGTTCGACATTCAAACGCTATACGGAGATCTGCTAGTCCGGGGCCTGTCGGCCCGCTCGATCCGCTATACCCATGCGGTTTTGCGGTCGGCGCTGAAGCAGGCGACGCGCTGGAACCTCATCCTGTCAAACCCAGCAGATTCACTTGATCTGCCCAGACAAGACCGAGGGCACATCGGGGTATTAAACGTCGAACAGGCGAGAACATTCGTCAAGACAATCTCCGCTCATCCCCATTGCTCCCTGTTCGCACTCGCCCTTACGACAGGTATGCGGCCGAGCGAATACCTTGGCCTGACATGGAACGACCTCGATCTTGATCGCGGAACGGTCAGCGTTTCCCACACGCTTGAGTGGCGAAAGGGTGGCTGGCAGTTCGCCGAAACGAAGCGGTCACGGAGCCGCCGCTTGGTGAAGCTTCAGACCTGGGTCGTGGCGCTGCTTCGAGAGCAAGTCCTGAAAGAGAAGGAAGCCCGTGGAGATGCCCTCGTGTTTCGTGCCCAGCGGGGCGGACCTATCCGCGAGTCGCGTTTCGTCCAGGAGCATTTCAAGCCGTTGCTCAAGTCGGCAGAATTGCCGGCCATTCGGCTGTACGACCTGCGCCATACGTGTGCAACAATTTCACTGATTGCTGGGGTCTCCCCAAAGGTCATCAGTGAACAGCTGGGACATGCCAGCGTGGCGTTCACACTTGACGTTTATTCTCATGTTCTGCCGCATATGCAGGACGCGGCGGCGGAAAAAGTGCAAGCGTTGCTAATGAATCCTACTCTTCAGTGACAAGTGGGTCCAGATTTCAGGCCGCGCCACTCGGAGTCGCGCTCTGGGTGGCGCTGCCCTGCGGTTGGCCACCACCGAAAAGGAAGACCACCAGGATTGCACCCCCCAAAGTCGGATGAGGGTTGAAGACTGAACCCCGATCAGTCATCAAACTCGTAAGTTCAATCTGAACAACTGAATAGCTCTCTTTCGTGTGCCACTCGTGTGCCGCAAATCAGCGGGAATGTTTCTCCTCGCCGCGTTTCTGACCATTGTCTTGATTGACGGGCTTCCGCGACCGTTGATCATCCCCCGGCGTTCTCACTGGCGTGAATCGTCGGCGCGCGCAGGCAGACAAAGGTCAAGGTCCTGTTCGCTGTTGCCTCCACGGCTGTGTTGCTTCTTCTCTCGGACCACTTGTTCTGGACCGCCGCTCGGAGCCCATCGATAAACAGCGGGGACCTGGTCTGCCGACTTCGGGACGCAAACAGCACGTTTCCGTGTCCGGGGTCCCGCTACCCACACGAGATTGTCGGCATGGGTGATCGGTCCGCCAACTTCGACGCGCTCCTCTGGTATCGCAATTGACCGTGATCGGCCCACAACGATCAGTCGAGTTTCCGGAGTAGTTTAGTAAGCACGCGCTTCCGAAGCGGCACCTTCGTTTCCCGGCGTTCGGCCTCGGAGGATTTGAGAACAGAGTGAATGCTTCCATCATGAATTGAGATGTGGAGCGATTGCGGCACAGGCCCCGTGCCTACGACGACCATGACGAAGCCATTCAGTTCATGACGGGATCTTAGAACGCATTCACGAATGCTCCTTATGTCCGTAGTGGAGGGACTCGGGTACTCATCAGGGTGCGAATGCCAATCCCCAATATAATGAAGACCGTCCTTGTGCATACGAGCTATTTCGCCCTGCTCCGCCAACCGATCAGGAACAAAGTGCGCGCGCCCTCGTTCGTCGCTCGGTCGTGGCCCAGTGGCTTGTTGAATTCGGATTTGGTTTCCGGCGAGCTTCGCAAACAGTTGCCCGCCAGCCTCGGGAACTCCTGGAGCCGTTTGGCGACAGTCCTCAAATAGCTTCAGAACGCGGCGGGAGAAGACCAAGGTTTGGCCAGATGCTCCGATGGGAACTTTCAGCATAGGCATCAACCGTGAACGCCACACACTCGGCACGCGGGATCTCTGGGCCATTCTCGGTGACTCTCGTTTCCACCTTCAATACGGTGGTCGGCATCGGCAAGCCATTTCTCCGTCCACTGGCCGCCGCAGGCCTCAAGGAATCGAAGACGGCAAGCCCAGATGCGGTGTGTCGATTCGACTTCGTCTATTACAAGCACATCTAAAGCAAGCTCGCTAATGAGATTTACGGTGTGCGAGAGCTCCACGGGTCCATACGGCTGGTATAGAGATCCGCATCCCGGTTCCTGCTTCAGCATCGAGCCAGGCCACTTTGTAACACGGAATTTGGGGCTTCCGTCGGGACTCAAGCCGCAAGCCAAACATGCCCCTTCCCCCGAAGTTATCAGGACCGCCTGCCCTGCACAGGCATGTTCCTCGGTCCAACCGTAAAGGATCGGCGGTGTCTTCCCGCGCTCAACGTGCCACGTATTCATCGCGTCATCCATGTTCCAGTCGCCCGTCGCACTGATGATTAGCGATGCGTCCGCGAAGAGCCCTGGCTCCTTAGCGTTGACGTCCTGCCAAGTGTCATTGCGGAACCCAATCTCGTCATGCGGATAATTCTCACAGAGCTCCTGGGCGAGGGCCTCTGCTTTGTACCGGTCGATATGTTTAGCACCGAGCGGGTGACGGCCCGTATTCGCCGCCGTCAGCTTCTCCGGATCAATAATCACAAGGTGGCCAACGCCCGCCATCGCGAGCTGCGACGCCACCGGTGCACCCACAGAACCGGCACCGACGAGAATTACCTTTGCACCCCCCAGCTTGTGCTGTTTCGAGTCGCGATCTCTACCGTGCACCCAGGCGGCGTCAGCGCGTGTGACTTTGGAACGCGCAACCTGTGACCCAGTATTCCAGAATCGCGCACTTGCGATTTCAGGCGGGACGCGACCGGGGCGAAAGCCCTTTTGGAGCACGTTGCGCTTCTTGCCTCCCAAGCCAAGCGGTAGCGGCGAAACTGTAACGGCAGCGAGACAAGGTCCGTTCCTCGATTCGGCGCCGAGGACGACGACAATACGTCTCGGTGAATTTGCTGCGAGTTCGCGCAGGACGCTCTTGCCATCTGGAACGTCGCGACCCAGGGCCCATACATCTGAAGTAGTCTTGGGGAATTCATCCGGACACAACGGGTGCGGCAACCAGATCAATGCCGCTGCCTCGGTGTCTGGCGGCTTCTGTGCGCGTCCAAATCGGTTCTGGAACCACCTTTGAAGGGCATTTTCGTTCTCAGCGAGGATGTTCCACACCTTACCGTGCCAGACGACGATACGGCGCGCGGGACCGCGGACCTCCAGCAGGCTGGTCGTCGGCGAACTGTTTTGCCCGACATCCCGAGCCCAGTAAGAGAGGAACTCGTCCTGAAAATGCTGACGCGGCGGCGAAGTTAGGTTTAATGATACGAGCTCATAGCCATCGCTGAGCGCTGTTTTGGCCTGTTCGACTGTGTCATGAGCACTTTTCCTTGCTGGAAGACACAGGATTCCGTCCTCCTCAACATGGGGCCATATGAGGAACTGCAAAGGCCCTCCGAGTCCGATCCGGGGTTGACTGAACGGGAACTGCCGGTCAATAAGTAGATCGAACTCCCGAATTTTGCCCGAGAAGTCGGTGGGGACTCGCCAGCCTGCGGCGAATGCCCTGTTTGGATACGTCGAGCGGAGGGTTTGGTCGGTGAGCCGCTCAGCGAGGACTGCGTTCTCTAACCATTCAGCGAGTGTGCCAAGCGCTAGGTCGTGGTGCCGTTCGAGAACGGGCACCACCTCAGGCATACCGACCGCCGCCCTCCTTCTCAACGCGCGCCGGGCCGCTCGATCCCCAGCTCTTTACCAGGCCGCTGGTAAGGACAGCTGGCCCTGCAGCGGCAGACGATTTTGCCTTCTTCTTCGGTACCGCTTGCAGTTCGAAGCCCGACTCTGAGACCTCGAACTCCATCGGGGCGAGATCGTCCTCCTTCGGATACTCACCCGTGCAGTGGAAGGTCCCATCCGCTCCTTCGGCAATATCCTCGTATTCGAGTTTCGCACCCCAGCAGGGGGGATCGTTATCGTCGTCCTTTATCGGACAACTACTTGCGACGATTTTTCCGCCCGATCGGATCTGCGAGAGCGCTGACCTGGCATCGCCGGAGACCTCCGCGGTTCCATCGGATTCCGACCAACTGTCGTGAGAAAGCGAGTGCCAAGAGCAGTGATGCGGCGTCTGAAGCAGGTTGTACTCCAGTACCGAAGGGTCGCCCTTGTGCTTGTCCCAAAGGAGCTCCCAGATGCCGACTTCGGCATCTCCACCGGTCAGGAACCGTACGGCGGTCTCACCCGAATCGTCCACTGCGAGTTCGATATTGAGGATGACGCTGGAGTTGTTCTTCGTTAGCTCCTCCTCCATATCCTCATCCGCCCCCGGTAGAGGGGCCAGGAGCTGGGCGGAGAAACTCGCCGCATCCGCTCCGTTAATTTGGGTAATCATCTCGTCGATCTTGATCAGAATCGGATCGAGGTCGTCGGTTTTCCCGTCTTCGTCCTCGCCCAATACGAGGATGCGGTCCCCATCGCCCACGGAGAAATTGCCGTCACGATTCGCTTTTACGCGGCGCTTCGCCTCGTCATTGAAAGCCACCGCGTCTTCGCAGAGCACGTGCTCTTTGGAAGCTCGCCGGAAAACGATCGGCGATGACCACATCTCTCGAATGACGATCCTCTTCTCGCTGTCAGCCTTCTTGTCGTCGGAATAGCTCTTCAGTGGCCCGAGATAGAAATGACGGGAGCCGCCGCGCCAGTGGTCTTCATCCGGGTGGCTGAGCAGGAACGCGTCGACGTACGGGCGCCCCTCGGCGTCACAGTTGAGACGCTCTCGTAGATCGGCTGCGACGTCCCGGGTCTCGTCGTCGTCTTCACCGTCAGCGGCCTGCCGGATGTTGCAGTCGATCAGAATGGTCGTGCCAGCCTCATCGCCGAGCTTGATCAGTGTCATATCCCCGTTTCCGACGGGGAAAAACGTCGTTTTAGTTGCCATGGCGCATCTCCTTCACTATCGATTCCGGTTGCGCACGGCGTCGATTAGTATAGATTTTATATCCATATAAATATTATACTATACCCAGTGCCGAACACAAACCGTATGGGACGCGCCGCCGCTATCGACCGGTCCAAGTCAACCAAGCAGGCCACGTGGGGGCAGCAACAGCGCCTCGAATTCATCGATTTCCGCTTGTTCTGGGAGGGTCGGCTAAACCGCTCAGACCTGATGGACTTCTTCGGGATGTCCTTACCGCAAGCTTCTCTCGACTTGGCCCGGTACATCGAGATGGCGCCGGATAATATCGCCTACGACAAGGCCGAGAAGGCGTATTTACCCAGCGCGAGTTTCCGGCCGGCAGTGACGTCGGTGGAATCGATGGCCTACCTGGATCTTCTTACGCTACCCAGGGGCCCAAAGGCGAATTTCATCGGCTGGAGGCCAGATCTGGGTCTTGTGCCCCACCCCAACCGGCGCATCGGTACTTTTGTGCTGCGGCAAGTCCTGTCTGCAATTCGGGACCGCCAGAAGGTTCATATCGAATACCAGTCGATGAGCCGCCCCCGATCAACGATGCGAGCCATTAGCCCCCACGCCATCGGATACGACGGGTTCAGGTGGCACACCCGAGCATACTGCCACGAACGTAATTCGTTCAGGGACTTCGTTTTCGCCCGAATCCTGAGAGTCAAAGGCATGGAAGAATCCAACATCAATCCCAAGCATGATGATGCCTGGGAGCGGGTCTTGCGCCTGGTGCTCGCCCCACATCCAGATTTGACCGCAGGCCAGCGGCGGGCCGTCGAACTCGATTACGGTATGAAGCGGGGGCGAATTGTGCTTCGAACCCGGCAGGCCCTCGCCTTCTACGTCCTGCGGCAGCTTGGGCTCGATCAGACAACGAGCGCTCCACGAGCTCAGCACATTGTCCTTTTGAATCGGGAAAAGATCGAACCCTTCTTAAAGACCCATGAGTAAGAAAACTGAGAAGTCGCTGAAGAGTGCAAACCAGCCGAAGCTGATGACATTCGCGGTAGTCAATCTAGTGGTCTCGGCGATCGCCCTAGCGGGGTACGAGAAGGTCTTTTCACTTCTCCGCGACGGCGGCAAGGGAGATTGGGCACTATTAGCCAGAGTGGTGGGCCTTCCAGCGGTAGGAACGCTTGCAGTGGGTCTCCTGGGATGGCTGATTCCTAGGGACTGGAAGGAAGTGCTTGTCTTTTGGCGTCTGGGTCCCGGGCGTCTTCCCTCCAGCGAGGCATTCACGATGGTAGGTCCGAACGATCCGAGGATCGACATGAAGCAGCTCTCCGCCCGGCTTGGTTCACTTCCGACGGATAGTGCCCAACAAAACACCGTCTGGTATTCGGTTTACAGGAAGCACTCAAAGGAAGCAGCGGTGAACGATGCGAATAGCGCATACCTGCTCTACCGCGATATGGCCGCATTGATGCCGCTTGTCGTGGTGACCGCGATTCTCCTCGGGATAATGATCGACGCTAGGGCTGGTAGAGTGGCCGAACTCCTCCTTGGTATTGGTTTCGAATTCCTCTTGGTGATTGTCGCCGCCAGGAATGCGGGCCGCCGTCTTGTGGCGAACGTGCTTGCCATTGAAGCAGCGCGTGTAACCGGACCTGCAAATACATCTCCGTCCCCTGTCGAATCGCCGAAGCCTAGAACGCGAAAGAAAAAGGAAGCTGCAAGCTGAAGCCGCCTGGGTGTCAGTGCCGGAATAAAACGCCCGCATTTCTACCGGTTTTGACGACGGCGGCGGCCTCCGGCGGACGGCTGGCCCGTCTTTCCTGTTGACCTCAAGCGAAAACTGCCCCACCATTGAAGACGGTCGGCGAAGCGGAGGCGATTGCTGGAGAGCACCCGCCAAGGAATACCCGACTGGACTCATCGCGGACGATGGGCGGGGCGCAGGCAACTGCGCCCGACTTGAAACACATCGGACCGATAGATCCTGATGCCTTCACTCTAAACCAGTTTCTAAATCGTTGGCCGTACGCGCGACTGCGGATGCTCTCGTGGACGGCGGACAGGTTCAGGTTAAGATCCTTGCGCATTGCGGCACTCAATGCGCCGGCCGGGCCACAAGCGCCCGATAGCCGGACGGGCGACCAAGAACATGACGCGGGATCTCCAACCTGAACCCATCCGCCATTGCTCATGCTCAGGCTGAATGCGCGGGGAGGCTAGCTGCTTGTTCTGAACAACTCGCCGGTTGGGAATTCGACACTCGCTCGCCACGGTCGCCGAAGTCGGCACCGGCTGGCCCGCGTGGTAGTGTGCCTCGACGGCGCAACTGGTGGTGGGTGCCGTCGTCAAAACCGGCGAAACTGCGGTTGTTTTAAACCGGCGCTAACACCTGGGCAACCTGCTCAAACTGGAGTGCTTGCTATCGCTTCAAAAACACGCAGTAGAAGATTTTGTATTTTCAATCCAGACTCAGATTCCCAAGCTGAAAACGTCAAGGATGTCAATCGGATGTTGGCTGACTGGTGGTCAGCCGCCTTTCTCCAAATCCAAGTCGCCCTTTTATTCCGGCGAGTGCCACCTGTGTGCGAGGCAAACAGGCGAGTTCCTTTGAAACTTGTCATATTCACCCAAGCTGCTGATTCGAAGGCTATTAACCTTTCTTCCGCCCATAGGGACCGACAAACGCGCTAGGCACAGCCCATCTCGGCGCCGACGCCTGGCGCTCCGCCACAGTTGCGATGCCCACTTGTCGGGAGTGATCCTTCCAAAGCCTTCTACTGGCTTGGGTTTAGGCCCAAAAGTAGCACCGGATCGGGGTGAGCACTTTCAGAGAAATGTGGGCGCGCCCATTTTCGCTACCTGGTTTCGCAGGCTGGTTGAGGCCGCTGCGCAATTGGCCAATTGGCGGGACGGCCGGACGGCCAGTGATAACACATGCAACAGACCGACGAGAGACGGCCGTAATGGACATGGAGGAATGGAGGAAGAAACGATACTGTGCCTAGCCCAAGGCGGGGGCAGAGGTTTGATGCGAACAATGTTCGCTTATAGAGCGCTAATTAAGAATTCACGAGCGCCAGGTCGTCCTGGGCTTCGTACATGCCATGCGACTTTGCCCGCCTCACTTCAATCTCGTGAGAAGGCCGGAGATCGTGCGGTAGTTTTGACCACTTCGACTCGGCCCAGCTGACCTTCATGTATTCATCACCATTCCTATGCTTGAACGTGAAGCAATAGGATCCCGTCTCCCATTCGCCGGTGTCAAGGTTCATGCGGGAGAAGCCTCTAGTAATCTCCAGTTTGGAGATATCGGCCATTGGAAAATACGTGACCGCCTGTCGCCGAACAACAATAATGTAATGCGTAGTTATGTAGATTTTGTCGCTCAGCCAATTATTCCCGGGGAAAAGTCTACGCCATAGACGTTCGATATTAACGGACAAAACGCAAAGGGGGTATAACAGGAGGAGCGCAATCACGGCGCCGAAAAGACTCCCCAAAAAAAGGGCAAGACCGTAAATAAATGCAGGCACGATCAAGAACTGCAATACAAAAGTCGTCCAAGCGCGCCCCGAGAAGCTGATCACAGACTGATAGTCGAAGTCGGGGTCCGGTGTCTGCCGATTTTTCAACCGCTCCTGAAGCGATTCTGGGAGGTCGGCGAGCGGATACGTTCGATACGGGACGACCGATCGCTTCACCGGTATCGCACCTATACGATTCTCACCGGACCTGCTTCGACAAACCATCCTGGACCTTCAGCATCCCGAAAACGCTGCACAACTAAACAAATTATAATGCCGATTCTCGCTAATGTGTGGCGAGCAAGTCCAAATTGGGAGAGGTAATGATACGCGCCAGATTCCGGCGATCCAACTTGCAGCGGAGTCCGCGCGTCTGATGCGGCCCGCAATCGAGGCCGTGCGATCAACGGAACTGGCGGTCTGGCAGTCTCCGAATGATGAACCGTGATCGGGACAGAGCCGTTGGGCGCTATCCTTTGTATTTCAATCGCTTGCGATCAGACCGAGGCTGATATTGGACTCTGGATTTCTGGCCGACCCAGCGCCACTTTTTGGAGCTATTTTCGAGTTGGCCTTACACTGAGGTCGAGAGGAAGGAGGAGTTTGCCCGAGATGTCGTGCACCGAATGCGGCTTCAGATTTGATCCGGACAATGAGTCTCAGGTGGCCTGTCCCTGTTGCGGCACCGATCCAACTGATCCGCTTCGGCCAGACGCCGAGTCCGACCTGGGCGCCGCGTTCGAAGACGGCGAAGCCTTCGCCGAGGCACCGGTGGCCCTGAGCGAGATGCTTGGAGGGGACGCTCCCGTGGAACCGGAAATCGATTATGTTCCGGATCCTGAACTGGATCTCGCAATTGCCGACGGCGAAGCGTTGATGCTCGCCCTGACGGAAGGGCCTATTCTGGTCGCCGGGAATAGGCTGGTCAATTGAGTATTGAGTATCGTCTGTGCCTGAAGTAAACCTCCAGGCGGCAAGCCGACCGCGCCAAGCCGGGTCGGTGTTGCGCATTCGGAATCTCCGAGTGGACGGTCCGTCAGTCCGATGCGCCACTGACGGCGAGGACATCCTAGTCCCGCGGATACCGGCCAGCTACTTGCGCCCGGGCGATGACATTTGCGTAGGCGTGCCCGAGTCGCCAATCCGCGAGTGCCTAGCCACACAGAATGGCCTTCGCCAGAGAGCTCGGCAACTCTACTACGGACGGATAGGCTACGTGGCGCAACCGAAAGCGGACAAACGCGGTGAGTACTTCGTTCGCGCGGAAGTCCTCGAAAGCGCACTTGGCATCCGCGCGCTTCACCTGCCGAACAACGCCGTGCGAGACTACTTCTACTTCTTCACACCGACCCCAATCGGTAAGAGACAGCCGACTCTCTACGAAGTCTTGCGCGCGCGGCCCACAGCGACGCCCGCCGATTTACGGCTGGCTTACAGGATTTGTCGGCTGGAGCATGAATCTGATCCCGCCGCGACGCCGAAGATCCGAAACGCAGAGCGGGCCTTCAATCTCCTGGCCCATCCCGACCTCCGCTCCTGTTACGACGCCCTGTTGCGGGACCCGGACGCTCCGGCTGTCTTCCCGTATGGCGGCTTCGGCCAATGCGTGGTCGCTGGCGAACTCGCGGAGGACGGAAATACCTTTTTCGCCCGGCGACTGCTGTCCTACCTGCCGAACCAGCGCCAACGCCAGTTTCGCGTTCCGCTGCGCCGCATTGAGTACTTCGAAGGGTGTGCGCGCTACCGCGATAGCCGCCGGAAGGCCGAGTTGTATTTCGACTCCTCGCTGCTGCCGCTCGGGTGGGATCCGACTTGGAACCAATGGAAGCATCTTCTGGCGACGAAGATTGGCATTACGGCGACCTTCGTTGAGTCCGGCAAGTACCGGCAAAAGAACGGCGAATGGGATCTGGTGAGGTGGGAAACCGCTCTGCCCAGCCGCTTGCGTGTGACGGTGCCGTCCGACGCCCAGAACTTTATTGCTGAGGCTCGCCGCTCGTATCAGCGCTTCGGTGAATACGCTGACGCAATCGAGCAGGTCCGAAAGCGCCTGCAGCGGGAGCCGTTGGATCAACGGGAACTGGGCGACCTGTGCCGCCGCCTTAGAATACCGCCGGATTTCGACATCGCTCAGTTTTGCTGGAAGCCGGACTACGATCCATACTTCTACCAACAGCTCAAGAAACGCAGCCAGAACGTCTATCTTTTCCGCGATGAATACATATTCCAACTGCCGCGGGCGATTGTCGCCGAAGTGCCTCAACTGGGCCACGCCACCTACATCTTCGCCAAAACCGATGACGTCCGCGAATTCGTAAGGAAATACGCCACTACCTGCAGAGACGACATTCGCAAAAACCGAAACAACGTGGCAGAGCAACTCGGTTTCGCCGCGCGTGTCATGCACGGCAGCAGTCCGCACCGCTGGAATCGGGAGCTGCAGTCCCGGATCGGCGAGCCAGTGGACTACACTCTGTCGATTCCATGATCATGCCGGCAGCCCGTATGTCACCCCGAACAGCGAATCAAGCCCGGAGTGGACGACGGCTTTCGGGCCGCCTCTTGGGTAGCCTGCCACACCATCTAAAAGCGGCGGAGCGGCCACGGAGGCGACTGGCGATCCTTTCGTTATGGGGCTAATGGAATATGG
>Ga0224557_1003890_pt1 | contig 11281 bp, 9 predicted proteins | sample 714S31014metaG_FD_180677 | JGI IMG/M metagenome (GOLD analysis project Ga0224557, IMG submission 180677) | Peat soil microbial communities from Stordalen Mire, Sweden - 717 S3 10-14 | ecosystem: Environmental > Terrestrial > Soil > Wetlands > Peat | place: Sweden: Norrbotten County, Stordalen... | reverse complement strand
GGCGCAACTGAAACCGGGCTACTTCGACTGGAAGGCGATCTTCGCCGGCGGCGTCCGCTGGGTGCATAGCGGCGGCATCTTCGCGGCGCTTTCGCCCACCACGGCCGCTCTGGCCGCCGAGATGATGAAGGAAGCCAAGGCCGCGGGCGCTGTTACATCCTTTGACCTTAACTTCCGCGAGAAGCTTTGGAATATCCACGGCGGCGCGGAGAAGGCCGTCGAGACCATCGCCAGGATCGTCGAGAATGTGGACGTGCTGGTCGGCAACGAAGAAGATTTGCAGAAAGGCCTTGGCATTCCCGGACCGGAAGTTGCGGCTAAGTCGAAACTGGATTCCAGCGTCTTCTTCGGCATGATTGACCAAGTAACAAAAAAGCATCCCAAGGTGAAGGTCGTCGCCACCACGCTGCGTGAGGTGCACTCGACCAATCGGCATAGCTGGAGCGCGGTTGCCTGGGTGGACGGCAAGACATACATTGCGCCTACGGCCGAACTGGAAGTGATCGATCGCGTGGGCGGCGGAGACGGCTTTGCGGCAGGCTTCATTTATGGCCTTCTGAATGGCGAAACACCAGAAGAAGCTATCAAGCTGGGGTGGGCGCACGGCGCTCTGCTGACTACCTTCCCTGGCGACACAACCATGGCCACCCTGGATCAGGTTCGTGCCTTTGCCAAGGGCGGTTCGGCGCGCATTCAGCGCTAACTGGTTTCATTTACTGACTTATAAAGGGGCGTAACATGGCAAATGAAAGTGCATTGAAGCCTGACATTGCGCAACAAGTTAGCTTTGATCTGGCAGAACTGACGAAGATGTACGACTTCACAGGGAAAACGGTGGCCATTACCGGTGGCGCCGGAGTGCTGGGCAGCGAAATGGTCGGCGCTCTGGCCGGTTGCGGCGCAAAAGTCGCCATCCTCGGCAGGAATGAGGAGGCGGGCAAAGTGCTGATCGAGCGCATGGGAGTACGCGGCATGCAGCTCTCCTTCTTCAAGTGCAACGCGCTTGATCGAGAGAGCGTTGCTCAGGCAGCCCAGGAAGTTATCATTAGCATGGGCAAGCTGGATTGCCTGATCAACTGCGCGGGAGGCAATAAACCTCAGGCCACAACCAGCGCTGAATTGAAATTCTTCGACCTGCCCACGGACGCCCTGCGCTGGGTCTTCGACCTGAATGTGCTGGGCACGATTCTGCCCTGCCAGGCTTTTGGAAAACTCATGGCGGAGCAAGGCTATGGCACGATTTTGAATATATCTTCCATGAACGCATTCCGGCCGCTGACTCGCATTCCCGCTTACTCGGCGGCAAAGGCCGCGGTGAGTAACTTCACGCAATGGCTGGCCGTGCATATGGCTCAGGAATACTCGCCGAAGATTCGCGTGAACGCCATTGCGCCCGGATTTTTCCTCACCAATCAAAACCGTTTTCTGTTGACAGACAAAGAATCGGGAGAATGGACCCTGCGCGGCAGGACAATCATCGAGCACACGCCGATGGGGCGCCTTGGCGAATCCAGGGATCTGCTGGGGTGCGTGCTGTGGCTACTCTCGCCGGCTTCGGAATTCGTAACTGGCGTGGTGATTCCGGTCGATGGCGGTTTCTCCGCGTTCAGCGGCGTATAGATATGTGGAACCTGTCCGCACTCTCTCGAAGGAAGGAAACAACACATGAGTATGAAGATGAAACTGGGTCTCCTGGCAACTGCGACCCTGGCCATAATTGGAGCGGCTGTCTGTTCAGCCGCGTCCGCCGGCGCGCCTCCATCCAAGCTTGCTCCTGCCGCCATGCCGCGCATCGACGCCGTCAATGAACGCTTCCAGTCTTATAACATCGAGATGGTTGAAGTTACCGGCGGACGCTTCTGGAAGCCCTATGCCAGCAAGACTGCCGAGAGTTCTGCGGCATCCAATCAGCCCGGCGCGAATCAGCCCGCCGGCATGAATCCATCGATGTATCAATATCGGCCCCCGATCGATCTCACCAATACACGACTGCGCAAACTGGCCGCGGCACTGGGGCCGGCGTATCTGCGCGTCAGCGGTACCTGGGCAAACACAACTTACTTTCAGAACTCCGATGATCCCGCGCCGGCAACTCCGCCAAAGGGGTTCAATGGAGTACTGACTCGTAAGCAATGGAAGGGTGTGGTCGATTTCTCCCATGCCGCTAACGCTGAAATTGTTACTTCCTTTGCCGTCTCCACCGGTGCCCGCGACGCCGCCGGAGTGTGGACTCCGGATCAAGCGCATCAAATTGCCGAATATACTAAATCCATTGGCGGCAGTATCGCCGCAGCCGAATTCATGAATGAACCTAACATTGCGGAGATGGGCGGCGCGCCGATGGGTTACGATGCGGCGGCTTATGGCCGCGATGTCGCAGTCTTTCGCGCCTTTGCAAAACAAGATATTCCCGGCATGTTATTCCTCGGCCCGGGAGCCGCCGGTGAAGGAACCCAGATGATTCCGTCCTCCATGCATATGCTCACCAGCGTTGACCTGCTAACTGCCACTGGCCCGGTTTTCGACGCAATTTCCTACCATTCTTATAGCGCGGTATCCAGCCGCTGTGCTCTCTTCGGCGCTGCGGCAACAACAACTGCCGCGGCCGCGCTGTCTGAAGAGTGGCTAGCCAGCCCCGAGCGAATCGAAGAATTCTACAGCAGCCTCCGCGATCGCTTTGAGCCTAAAAAGCCTCTTTGGCTTACCGAAACAGCGCAGGCTGCCTGCGGAGGCGACCGCTGGGCCTCCACTTTCCTGGATAGCTTCCGTTATCTCAATCAGCTTGGATCCCTAGCCAAACGCGGCGTTCAGGTCCATATGCATAACACGCTTGCGGCCAGTGACTACGGTCTGCTTGATGAGAACACTTACCAGCCCCGCCCGAATTATTGGGCAGCGCTGCTGTGGCACAAGCTCATGGGAACCACGGTCCTCGATCCGGGGGCTTCACCCGCTCCGAATATGCACCTCTACACTCATTGTCTGCGCAATCATCCCGGGGGAGTTACCCTGCTGGTCATCAATGCCGACCCAGTCCAGGCGCAGTCGCTCGAAATTCCTATTGCCGCAGAGCGCTATACGCTTACCGCACAGGAGCTACAAGACACCCAGGTTCAACTGAATGGGATTGAACTTCAGCTTGGCGCCGAAGATAACTTGCCGGAATTAAAAGGAATCGCAAGCCACTCTGGAGCTTTCAAGTTTGCCCCGGCAAGCATCACCTTTCTTGCCATGCCCAAGGCACATAACTCCAGCTGTCAGCAGCCGTAGAGCAATGTACCTTCGCCGCGCAGCTTCAGGAGTCATTCCGCTCCTGCTCCCACTGATCTACTTTGTCGCGGTCGATTCGGTCCTCGCGATCCTCTCGCTCTTCCAGCTCGCGGCGCTTCTCGCGTTCATCCCGCTCCTCGCGGCCATCGCTCATAACTTCTCCTCCATTCAGTGTAAGAGACCAGGTCCGCCGTTCAATTTAGCGGAAAGCGCTCTCGGAGCAAGGCCAGCGCCTCGGCGGGCGTCGCGATAACGCCTTCCAGCTGGGCGTCCTCGACGGCGCGGAGCATGGGGCGAAAAGCGGCTCCGGGCTGGTAGCCGGCGGCAATCAGCTCGCGGCCGGTAACGAGCGGCGTGGGGTGGACGGCTTCCTCGGGCATCGCTTCATAGCGCTCGCGGACAAACTTCCAGGTTTCCAGGTTGCCGCTGCCGGCCATGCAATCCATGCGGTGCAGGGCGAGATGCTGGGGAAAGTCTTCCAGGCGGAAGAAGCGCTTGAGCGTGGAAGCCTTCATGCGCGGAACGTCGACAAAGCGCATGTGGTTCTCGATCAGCGAGAGGATCTGGCTAGTTTCGTCGTTGGAGAAGCGGAAGCGGCGGCAGATCTCCGCTGCGATGGCGACGCCGACCTCCACATGGCCGTCAAAACGAATTCTCTCAGCACGGCGAAAGGTGGCGGGCTTGCCGACATCATGCAGCAGCGCGGCCCAGGCGAGCGCAAGCGGGCAGCCGGCTTCGAGCTGCGCGAGCAGGCCGAGTGTATGCACCCAGACGTCGCCCTCGGGATGAAATTGCGGGGGCTGCTCGACGCCCTTCATGCGCGCCACTTCAGGGAGAACTTCGGCAAGGAGGGCAGTTTCTTCGAGCAGTTCAAAGGCTCGGCGGGCATGGCCCTCGGTGAGCATTTTGGTCAGCTCGTCGCGGACGCGCTCGCGGCTGACGGCTTTGGTTTTGGCGGCCAGGCGGCGTATCGCGGAGGCCGTGGCAGGGTCGATATGGAAGCCGAAGCGGGCGGCGAAGCGCACGGCGCGCAACATGCGCAAGTGGTCTTCTTCAAAGCGCTCGCCGGGCTGGCCGATGGCGCGAACGACGCCGGCTTCGAGGTCGGCGAGACCGTGGACGTGATCAATGAGTCCTTCGCGGACGGCGAATGCTTTTTCATGCGAATCAAAAAAGGAGCTTGGCACCCTCAATGGATCGAGCAACAGGCCATTGATGGTGAAGTCGCGGCGGCGGACGTCTTCTTCGGCGCTGGTGGTGTAACGCACCGCATCGGGATGGCGGCCATCGGAGTAGGCGCCGTCGGAGCGGTAAGTTGCCACCTCCGTCACCACCTGCGGTGGGGCCAACTGCTCGCTCTTCGCTCGCACGGGCTGTGCCGCATCACAGTCAGAGGCGACAAGCACTACGCCGAAGTGCGCGCCCACGGCAAAGGTGCGCGGAAAGAGGTCGAGCACCACGTCGGGCGTGGCAGAGGTGGCTACGTCGTAGTCGTGCGGTTCGCGGCCCAGCAGCAGGTCGCGCACGCAACCGCCGGCGAGATAAGCCTCGAAGCCCGCTGCGCGCAACGCGGCGATGATCTGAAGGGCGGCGGCGAATTGGGACGTGGCGGGCATCATGGCTGCTTCTATTGTCACCCTTGCTGCCGATTACCGGGAAACTCCACTCACGTGTCGCCCGTTAAACTAAACAGATGAGCGGACGCGGTCTTATCCTCGGCATTGAATCCTCCTGCGACGAAACGGCGGCGGCGGTGGTGGAGCGCGGTTCGCGCACGCTTTCGTCGGTCGTAGCCTCGCAGATTGCCACGCACGCTCGCTACGGCGGGGTGGTGCCGGAACTGGCCAGCCGCGAGCATCTGCGCGCCATTGTGCCGGTGGTGCGCGCGGCGCTGGCAGAGGCCGGCATCACGCTGGCGGACCTGGACGCCGTCGCCGTCACCGCGGGGCCGGGATTGGCAGGGGCGCTGTTGGTGGGGATTACCTATGCCAAGGCGCTGGCCTTCGCGCAGGGGCTGCCGCTGATCGCCGTCAACCACCTGGAAGGGCACATTCATGCGGTGCTGCTGCATGATCGCGAGTCCGCCACCGCAGCATTTGAGAACGACTCGCAGTGGACGGGCCGCAGCCCGTCCGATTCGCCGGACGCGCAGTCCCTGGCGCTGGTCGTCTCCGGCGGGCACACGCACCTCTATCGCTGCCGTCCGGCGCACGGTGCCTGGAGTTACTCGCTGGTGGGGCGCACGCTGGACGACGCGGCCGGCGAGGCCTACGACAAAGTGGCCAAGCTGCTCGGCTTCGGCTACCCCGGAGGCCCGTGGATCGACGCGCTGGCCCGCTTCGGCAATCCCCACGCCGTGCCCTTTGCCTTCGCGCGGATCAAGCCAAAGGTCCACCTGGGAGGCAAGCCTCCGCGCACCAAGGCAGCGCTCACCGCGCCCATCGCCGATCTCGACCCGCGCTTTCTCTTTTCGTTTTCCGGCATCAAAACAGCCGTGCTGCGCTACGTGGAGCTGCATGAGCTGCGGGGCGAAGCGCTGGCGCGAGCGGCGCGGCTCTTTCCGCCAGAAACAGCAGCTTTGAAAGGGCACGGCTTTAGCCGTGCCATCGGAGACCTACAAACAGAGCGGGCTTTAGCCCCGGACGAATGCTTTTCTATCAGCCCCACTCCGCCGCAAACCAAAGAAGAAGCGCTGGCGCTCTGTCCGCAGCCGGTGCTGGACCTCGCCGCCAGCTTCCAGTGCGCGGTGGTCGGCGACCTGATGAAGAAGACCTTCGCGGCAGCCGAATCGCTGGGAGCGCGGCGCATTCTGATCACCGGCGGAGTGGCCGCCAACCGCGAGCTGCGCGCCCGCTTCAGCGCCGAGACCGCCCGCCGCGGGCTGCGCGTGGCCTTTCCCACACTGGCACTCTCCACCGACAACGCCGCAATGATCGCCGCCGCCGCCTGGCCGCGCTTTCTGGCTGGCGAATTCGCCCAGGACTCGCTCTCAGCCGATCCTTCGCTGGCGCTGGGGCGGTGAGAGTGCCGCGAGGAGCATCGTAACATTCTCCGCGGCGGCAAGATGGTGAACGGCGTGACGACCTGGTATCTGGTCGAGTACGACGTCAACCCCACCGGCCTGCCGCAGATCCTGGAGGAAGAGAGTGCAGCGATGGGGTAGGACCGGCATGCAGTATTCTGGAGCGGAAGAGGCGCAAGACTGGCGAAATTGGAGGTTCGCAATGAAGGCGTTGGTCAAGAGCAAGGCGGAGCAGGGCCTGTGGCTCGAAGAGATTCCCGAACCGGCGATGGGCATCAACGATGTGCTGGTGAGCGTGCAAAAAACGGGGATCTGCGGCACCGATGTTCACATCTACCAGTGGGATGAGTGGGCGCAAAAGACGATTCCAGTGCCCATGGCCGTGGGGCATGAGTTTGTGGGCGAGATCGTCGCTGTCGGGTCGAACGTCAACGACTTTTTCCCCGGCGATATCGTCAGCGGCGAGGGGCATGTGGTCTGCGGGCGCTGCCGCAACTGCCTGGCCGGAAGGCGGCATCTCTGCGCTTCGGCGCAGGGTGTGGGGGTGAACCGCGCCGGGGCCTTTGCCGAATTGATCTCGCTGCCCATGACCAATATCTGGCGGCACCACCACGGCATCGACCGCGAGGTGGCGGCCATCTTCGATCCCTTCGGCAACGCTGTGCATACGGCGCTTTCGTTCCCGGTGCTGGGCGAAGATGTACTCATCACTGGCGCGGGGCCGATCGGCCTGATGGCGATTCCGGTGGTGCGGTACGCGGGAGCGCGTCATGTGGTCGTGACGGATTTGAATCCCTTCCGCCTGGAGCTGGCGCGGAAGATGGGCGCGACGCTGGCCGTGAATTCCAGCGAGACGCCGCTCGGTACGGTGCAAAAGCAACTGGGCATGTTGGAAGGCTTCGACGTGGGCCTGGAAATGTCCGGCAGCCCGGCGGCGCTGCGCGAGATGATTGCCAACATGTGCCACGGAGGAAAGATCGCCATTCTCGGCATTCCGGCCAGGGAGACGCCGCTGGATTACCGGCCGGTGATCTTCAATATGCTGACCATCAAGGGCATCTACGGGCGGGAGATGTACGAGACCTGGTACAAGATGGCGGTGATGCTGGAGTCGGGCGTGAATATCTCTCCGGTGATCACGCATCGCTTCGCCTACAGCGATTTCGAGCTGGGCTTCGAGGCCATGATCTCCGGTGAGGCAGGCAAGGTGGTGCTGGATTGGACGAGTCTGCACTGAGACTCAGTCGGCGCGGGCGCGGGAAAGGGGAGTTATGTACGGCAAGGTGCAAAGTTTCTTGCGGGAGAAGATCGCCGGGATAGAAAGCGCGGGCTTCTACAAGCGGGAGCGAGTTATCGACGGGCCGCAGCAGGCATTCGTTTCCGTCGCCGGCGGCGCGCCGGTTCTGAACCTCTGCGCGAACAATTATCTGGGCCTGGCCAATCATCCCGCTGTGGTTGAGGCAGCGCGGCAGGCCTTGCGGGAGTGGGGCTACGGTCTGGCCAGCGTACGCTTCATCTGTGGCACGCAGTCCCTTCACAAGCAGCTTGAAGAACGGCTCAGCGCGTTTCTCGGCACGGAAGACACCATCCTCTACAGCTCCTGCTTCGACGCCAACGGCGGGCTGTTCGAAACGCTGCTGGATGCAGAGGACGCCATCATCTCCGACGAGCTGAATCATGCCAGCATCATCGACGGCATCCGGCTCTGCAAGGCGCAGCGCTTTCGCTATCGCAACGGCGACATGGACGACCTGGAAGCAAAGTTGCAGGAGGCCGCATCGGCGCGGCATCGTTTGATCGCGACCGACGGCGTCTTCTCGATGGACGGCTATTTTGCCAAACTCGACAGGATCTGCGACCTGGCGGATAAGTATGACGCGATGGTGATGGTGGACGACTCGCACGCAGTCGGCTTCATCGGCGAGAACGGGCGCGGCACGCCGGAGCTTTGCGCCGTCGAGGGCCGCGTGGACATCATCACAGGCACACTGGGCAAGGCGCTGGGCGGCGCCAGCGGCGGTTACACCAGCGGACGCAAGGAGATTGTGGAGTTGCTGCGCCAGCGTTCGCGCCCGTATCTCTTCTCGAACTCCGTGGCGCCGCCCATCGTCACGGCATCGCTGAAGGTTCTCGAGCTGCTGACGGAGTCGGGTGATCTTCGCAAACAATTGCGCGAGAACACGCGCTTCTTTCGCCGGCAGATGGTCGCGGCAGGCTTCAACATCCTGCCGGGCGAGCATCCCATCGTGCCGGTGATCTTCGGCGATCCCGTCGTTGCCTCGCGCATGGCGGAGTTGCTGCTGACCAAGGGCGTCTATGTGGTTGCGTTTTCCTATCCCGTGGTGCCGCAGGGCAAAGCGCGCATCCGCGCGCAGATCTCCGCCGCGCACACCCGCGCGGACCTCGAATTCGCGCTGGCGAAGTTTGTTGAAGCGAAAGCGGAGTTAGGAATCTGATGGCTGGGTTGGCGGCAGGCCGCGCTTTCAGGCTGGCGAATTCGCCGACGACTCGCTCTCAGGCAGGTGGCCCGTTCATTAGCCCAGAAGAATCACCATGAGCCATGAGAAGCGTATAAAAGAAGCTGTGCATAAGAAACTGTGCCCCGTTCATCGCGGCACTATCGCGATGAGCGGGCGGGTGTCTTGATGTCAGATCATAGCCGGACTATGATAGCCCCATGCCGTACGGTCTGAAACGGTTCCAGAAAGCAGAAGCTCTCCACTTCATTACTTTCAGTTGCTTTCACCGTCTCCCTTTTCTCGATGCGTCGGTTCCCAAGAACATAGTTGAGGCCGTACTGGAACTGACCCGTGCACGACACCAGGCGAGGGTTTACGCCTACGTCCTGATGCCCGAGCACATTCATTTGCTCATCAACGAGCCGCCATCGATCCTCCTGGCCCAGTTCCTCAAAGCCGTAAAGCAGATCACGTCGCGCAAACTGAGAGGGCCGCGCGAAAAGTTCTGGGAGCAACGCTACTTTGACAGCAATGTCCATGGTGAAGAGGCTCGTTCCGAAGTGATACGCTACATCCATCACAATCCAGTGAAGCGCGGATTGGTTGTATCTCCCGGCGACTACCCATGGAGCAGCTTCAACCACTACGCGACCGGCATTCGAGGCGCGGTTGAAATTGAGTCAGAGTGGACAGCAAGCCTTCGCGGCCCACTCATCGCGATAGGGCCGCGATGAATGGGGCACAGCTTTCTATCTTGGCTAACGATCGATGCAAGCAGAATCGATGCCTGGGCCACTTGCCAACCGGGAAGAAGGGACGAGTAATCTACATGACAAGCCGAAGTAGCCAAACCAATGAATTTCGATCCAGTTGGTGGTCGATCAGACTTCAACCTAGTTGGAGCGCGACTGAAAGCGCCGAATGCGTATCCCTTCGTTCTCGGGGTGATTCGGGTGTCCTGCAGATAAGTGCGACTCGGAAACCAACTGGCCAAGTAACAGATGATGATGTGCTCGAATTTGCATGTGACCCTAAACAAAAGGGGCGCGTGCTTAAGCCGATTGCGAAGGTCCATGTTTGAGGAGTTACAACAGAGTTCGTGGATCAGAATCGGTATTGGAGAGAGTGGTGGCTGAAGGACGGGGCCACGCTCGTCTATGTAACCTACAATGTCTCGCTGGCTTCAAAAGATCGTGAGACGGAACCAATTGAGCAGATGATCAATTCGATTGTAATCACCAGGTAATCTGTCCCACGGCAGGTGGCCCGCTTATCGACTCCGAGGGACCACCGTGAGCTTTGAAAAGCTGTGCCCCGTTCATCGCGGCACTATCGCGATGAGCGGGCGGGTAGCCCACTCCATCCCGCCTTCCGGGACCGTCCAGACCAAAAAGTACCCAAATCCGGCATTTTCGCTTATGCTGTTAACAATCCTTTCTTGCTGCGGCAAGCCACTCAAACGAGATTTACACACACATGAGTCAAGTCGCTTTGGCGGTTGACGATCTTCGGGAGCAGTATACGCGGGAGATGGCGCTCGTGCGCCAGACCTGCGAGCGCACCGGCGACGGCACGGCCGCCATCCGCCGCCGCTCCGCCGTGGTGGACCGTATCCTCATTGAAATGTGGCGTCAAGCCTTCGCCGGGCAGCCCCAGCAGAACATGGCGTTGCTGGCTCTCGGCGGCTACGGGCGCAAGGATCTCTTCCCCTACTCCGACATCGACGTCCTCTTCGCCTTTGCCGACGAGAAGACCGAAGTCCACTCCAAGGACGCCGTCCGCTCCATCATTCAGGGCATGTGGGACATCGGCCTGCGCGCCAGCCCCTGTTCGCGCACCGTCAAGGAGGCCGGCCGCTTCGACCCCGACAACCTCGAATTCACGCTGGCCACGCTCGACCGCCGCTTCCTCGCCGGCCACTTCCCGCTCTACCAGCAGCTTCATCAGACCGTCCTGCCCGGCCTGGTGCTGAGCGAGTGGGGCACCATCACGCAAAAGCTCGGCGAGATCGCCCGCGCCCGCCACGCCAAATTCGGCAACACTATCTTCCACCTCGAGCCCAACCTCAAGGACTGTCCCGGCGGCCTGCGCGACTTCAGCCTGGCCGTCTGGTTCGCTCTCCTCTTTCACCTCAAGGAGACCAAGGAGTGGCCCCGCCACCGCGGCGGCGTCTTCCAGAGCGCGCGCGGCGACGCCGAGGCCGCCTTCGACTTCCTCGCCGCCGCCCGATGTTTCCTGCACTTCCGCCACGGCCGCGACGACAATACCCTCGACTGGCAATCCCAGGACGAAGCCGCCGCCAACTCGATCGGCCTGGAGACCCGCGGCACCGCCGATCCCGCCTACTGGATGCGCACCTACTATCGCCACGCCCGCGTCATCTATCGCCGCGCCGTGCTGCTGATGGAGCATCTGCCCGCCCCGGTCAGCTTTTACAAGCAATTCCGGCGCCGCCGCACGCCCATCGCCGGCACCGACTTCCTCCTCGACCAGGGCCGCATCGACATCGTGCCCGGCGCGCAGTTCAGTG
>Ga0224557_1003888_pt1 | contig 11282 bp, 14 predicted proteins | sample 714S31014metaG_FD_180677 | JGI IMG/M metagenome (GOLD analysis project Ga0224557, IMG submission 180677) | Peat soil microbial communities from Stordalen Mire, Sweden - 717 S3 10-14 | ecosystem: Environmental > Terrestrial > Soil > Wetlands > Peat | place: Sweden: Norrbotten County, Stordalen... | reverse complement strand
CCCGCCAAGATCCGTGTCACCGACACCGAGTTGGCAGCAGTGAACCTCCACCGCGAGGCGTTTCATCCGGAATGGAACTACAGCATCAAACCACGACGTTAATTATGAACAAGCCCTTAGTCTGCGTCAAGGAGCGCTCGCAGCCGATCACGGATGTGGATAGCGGATTTTGTCCTGAGCGATCGCGGGCGAGCTGGTAGACAATCCCAGCATGTGGTCTCGCGAATGAGCGCTGCGCAAGCGACCTCTCGGCCAGCGGTCTGGGAGCGCGTTGTATGCGGCATCGATTTCACCGGTCCAAGCCTCCAGGCCGCCCTGCTGGCCGCACGGCTGATGCCAGCCAGTGCGCAGCTCACCCTGTGCGCGGTCGCGAGTCGCGAAGCGATCGAGGGCGGGGCGCTGTTGGACACAGCGCTCATAGGCGACGCCACGGACGCGCTTGACGAGGTACGGCGCGAGGTTCAAGCCTTCCACTCCGCCGAGTTACACGTACGCGAGGGACGACCAATCCGGCAGCTGCTGGACGAGCTGACCACCGAGCGAGCCTCGCTCGTGGCCCTCGGCAGCCGCGGGAACAGCCGCGCCGCAGGGATCTTGCTCGGCAGTGTCGCCACCGCGATGCTCCACAAGGCTCCCTGCTCGGTCCTGATCGCGCACCCAAACCCACCAACTGGCACCCCAGATGATGGTCGGGTCGTGGTCGGCTTCGACGGTTCCGGTGGTGCCCTCCATGCGATCGAGGTAGCCCGCGAGCTTTCCGAACGCCGATCGCTGAGACCGCACGTGATCGTCGCCGCAGCAGACGCGAATCATCCACCGACCCCGGATTGGAGGGAGGAGCTCGGCGCCGAAGCGGTAACCGAGGACACGCGGACGGCAGTGGAAGCACTCATCGACGCCTCGGTCGGCGCCACCGTGCTGATCGTCGGCAACCGCCATCTGCGCGGAGTGCAGACGCTCTCCAGCGTAAGCGAGCGCGTCGCTCACCAAGCGCACTGCCCCGTGCTTGTCCTGCGGTGACCGGCTGCGTGCGCTGATTGCAGGGGCAGGCCGACGGCGATCAGCGATCGAGGCGGAGCCGACAACGCTGTGGACGAGCCCGGCGCGCGGTAGGGGCCGGTTCGCCGTGGGACTGTATAGGGCGGAGTCAGCCGCTCGCTTGGGACGAGGGCGGCGGCGGGAGTGTCGCGAGCTCCGGCGTGCTTTCGGGCCAGATGATCAGCACTTGGCAGGGAGCGTGGTCGATGACGAAGCGGGTGGCGGGTCCGAGGCTGTGTGGTCCGAGGCGCTCGCGGTCTCCGTCGCGGGCCAGGACGAGGATGTCTATGTGCTCGGCGGCGGTCACGACCTCGCGTTCGATCCGCCCGCGACGCGTCTCCAGGGTCGCGGCACGTCCGAGCCGTCTTTGCGCTTCGGTGAGCAGCACGATCGTCGCGTCGAGACTGAGCACCGCCGTGATTACGGCGGCGACAACGAACACGAACGCCAGCAGCCGTTGTGGACTTCCCGCCGAGCCGCGAGCCATGATCGCGCCCATTGCATCGAACAATCCCTCGCGCCGGCAGCCGTCGGCGATCAGCAGCATCGCCGCGAGGAAGCCAACCGTCGGCCCGAGAGCCCGTAGCGCGTCACCCGCGCCTGATAACCCGATCGCACCAACGATCACGAGAAGCACCGCGCCCACCGAAGCTACGCCTGCCTCCGGGATATGTGGCGGGCGTACCACCGCGACAATGAGCGTCGACCCCAGAACCAACAACGCCAGCGCGAGCGCGTCAGTCACGGCCGACGCTCACGGTCCCGACCGCCGGCATACGCCATCACCCTGCGTGTTGTCGGCCACAGCGCGATACCAACGGCTGATCTCGTGACCACCGTTCATTACGAGAGTATGCGGTGCCCCGCCGCGATCACTGGCCTTTGGCAGACCAGACGCGAAACTTTCTTTGCCGCCGCGAGTGTGTCGAGTCCGCGCGGCAGCGATGGGATCTGTTTGCGAACGTCACCCCGCCTCGGCCCAAGCGTGTCTCGCTTCCCGCAGCCCGTAGACGAGGATCACCAGCGCTGAGAGGGGATCGGCCCACCACCACCCCGCGGCTGAGTTCAGGACCACGCCCGCGAGGACGGCGGCCGCGAGCGCCCCGTCGATCACTGTCACCCGTGCCTCGGTTTCAAGCACCTGATTAGCGAGCCGCCGTCCGGTGTCACGCTTTCCGGCAGCCAGCGTGAGCATTGCGATCACTGTTGCCGCGAGCCAGATCATTCCCAAGGTCGAGTACCCCGGGTGTGAGCGCGAGGTGAACGTGACCGCGGACTGGGCCGCGATGTACACGGCCAACATCAGGAACGCGGCCGCGATGATCCGCAGCGCGTGCCGCTCCCGTCCGGAACCGGCCTCACCGCGGAGCTGCCAAACCACGACCGCCGAGGCGATGATCTCGATCAGCGAGTCAACTCCAAAACCGGCGAATGCAACTGACCCGGTCGCGATCGCCGATAGCAGCAGCACAACCGATCCGACCACGTTCCACGACAGCGTCAGGTACTCCAACACCAGCCCTCGCTGCAGCAACCGGCGGGCAGTCATCTCAGGCTTAATGGTCACATTCACTCGATTGAGAGTTGACATCGTCGGCCCACCCGGCTGAAGCACGGATAGCGCCTCAACCCGCAACCTACCGATCATCCGCCGTGCAGGAGGGGCCGGATGACTGTGTAGGCATCGATCTGAACGGAGACCGACGTCGTCCCACCCGGGACAAGGGATCGCCCGCCGCTAGTATTCCGTTTTAGAATGTCTTTGGGTGATCCGTTGTCGGGCCGGGATCTGGCTGCGTTTGTGACCGCGGTGGAGACTGGATCGGTGCAGGGCGCCGCGGATGCTCTGGCGCTGACTCAGTCGGCGGCTACCAAACGGATACAGGCGCTGGAGCGACGTTTAGGACGTGAGCTGCTGGATCGCGGTTCGAGCGGTGTTCGGCCGACATCGACGGGCCGGGTGCTGTATCCGCTCGCTCGGGAGGCCCTCGCGGCGCTCGAGCGAGCTGAGGCCGGGCTGAACGCGCCGGATGCGTTGGCGGTGTTGCGCATCCAGTCGAGCAGGACGGTCGGAGAGACCCTCTTGGGGCAGTGGCTGGCGGCGTTTCGTACGGTTGCCCCGGCGTGTCGGGTCTTCGCGGACGTGACCAACTCTGCGCAGGTTGTGCGGGCAGTTCGAGATGGGGAGGCTGAGATAGGGTTCATCGAGGGGCCGGCTGAGACGATGCGCGGTCTTCACGAGCTCGTCGTTGCAGAAGACGAGATCTGCGTGGTGGTGGCGAGCGACCACCCATGGGCGCGACGGCGCTCGGTACCTGTCAAGGCGCTTGCCGAGCAGCCGTTCTTAGCGCGAGAGGCGGGCTCGGGTACGCGCGCGGTCGCTGCAGCGCGTTTGTCGCAGGCTGGCGTCGAACTGATGCCGGCGTTGGAGGTATCGAGTACCGAGGGACTTAAGCGTGCCCTCGCAGCAGGCGGGTTCAGCCTGCTGTCGCGCCGAACCATCGCGGCCGAGCTGTCGGCCGGAACACTCGCCGCGGTCCCGGTGACGGGTACCGAGCTGTGGCGGTCGTTCCGGGCTGTGCGCCGCGCCCGCCCGGCGCTGCAGGGTCCGGCGCGCGAGTTCTGGAGATGGCTTGAGACCACGATCGCTCCGCAAGCCGGTCACGGTGCGCCTAGCCGGCCGATCGTGACCAGGGGGGTGTGAGCGGCCTTCCTAACTCGTGATGTCGGACTTCGGTCACGCTCTGACCGGCACGGCGCTGGACACCGTCGACGCGTTTGGCGCGGAGGTTCCCGTGGTCGGGGAGGCGAGGAACAGGCGGCCGGTCAGCGCCCCGCGCAGGGTGTTGGCGGCAGCGATGAGCCAGGCTGCGACCAGCAGCGCGTAGAGCGCCACCGAGGCGCCGTTGAACGCGTCCAGGTGGGTGTGCAGCGCAAGCTCGGATGTGCCGGTGACGACCGTGCCGACGGGGAACGTGAAGCTCCACCAGGTGAGCGTGAACGGTAGGTGCTGGCGCGCGGTGCGCAGTGTGATCGCCGCCGCGAGCACCAGCCACAGCATCGCGAAGCCCCAAACCGGTATGCCGTAGAGAACGCCCATGGCCTTCATCGCCGTGGCGTAGGGAGCGCCGATGACGTGCGGCGCCTGTGTGCCGAGTAGGTTGGCGGCGGTGATCGACTGGCCGAGCGGGCCGAGCACGATCCAGAAGGTCGGCACTGTCTCGGCAGGGCCTGGCCCGTGGTAGGCGAGGCGCGCCCACACGAGGCTGATGACTACCAGTGAGGCGATCAGGCTAAGCCCGAACATTGCATAGCAGCCGAGCAGCAACGTCAACTGCGCCTGGCCGTGCGCGAGATGCGGGATGAGCGCTGCGCCGGTCGCGGCGGACACCATCGGCGGGACGATCGGCATCAGCCAGGTCGCGAGCGTCGTCTGCTGCTCGATGCGATGCCGGGTGAACATCAGGTAGGGGATGGCAGCGCTCGCGGCGAGGCCGGTGAGCGTCCCGAGACTCCAGAGGACTGCGTCGGCAGTGACCGCCGCATGGAGCCCTATGACGTCCTTCCCGAGCAGCAGCGCTCCCGACCCGACCGTGAGCATGGCCATCGGCGGCGCACCCTAGAACTGGGCCATCGCCGGGCTGTTCGCGTGGGACCGGGCGGTCTCGGCATGGCGAACCCAGTGCACCGCTGTTGCGCCGATCAGCGCCCATCACCGCCGCGAACCAGTTCGGACCGAGGTTGGAAAACAGCTGGCCCGGATGCTCGAGCTCGCTCAGCAGGCGGCCGGCGCGTGGGCGGACAATCCGGCTCGGCGTCATGCCACCGGTCGGCTCTGGCAGGGGAGAAGGGAAAGTGCTCGTGTGTAGAGTGTCCACCCTCAGCATCGTTCCAGCCAGTCCTCTTCCGCAGTAACGATTCCAAAGTGGAATGCCACGGCGGGGGCTCTCGGGAACCTGACCCGGCGTTCACTGCCGGGCGATCAGAACCCGTTGCGCGTGACGTCGAGCGCACGCTCAGCGAGCGCCACCACCGCGTCACCGAAAGACTTCAGGTAGGGGTCATCGGTGCTTCCGGCCATGGCGCGCTTGTAGTTGCCCTCCATGAACACCACGCCCTTCCAGATCGCGAGCGTCACGTACCAGTCGACGTCTCGCATGGCGCGACCCGAGCGCTGCTCGTAGCGCCGCACCAGCTCAGCCCGATCGGGGAACCCGGGTAGCGCCGTCACCCTCTGCAGCGTGAAGACCTCTGGCTCGTCGCCGGCCTCATGCCAATGGGTGAGCAGATAGCCGAGGTCGGCGAGTGGATCGCCGATCGTCGCCATCTCCCAGTCGAGGATCGCGGCCAACCGTGGCGGCGAGTCCACGGAACCAGGAGAGACAGGCGCGTACAGGACGTTTCCCAGCCTGTAGTCGCCGTGAACGATCGTCGCCGGTCCCGACTGCGGCAGGTTGTCAGCCAGCCAGCGTCCGACCTCCTCGACCGCCGGCAGATCGCGCGTTCGGCTGTGCTCCCAGAGCCCGGCGAAGCGCCGAACCTGGCGCTCAAGGTACCCGGTGGGCTTACCGAACCCCTCCAGACCGATCGCGCTCCACTGCGCCGCGTGCAGCTCAACGAGCGCATCTATCAGCTCGTCCGCGACCAGCGAGCGCTGTACGGGTGTGTTGAGCTCAGCCGGGAGTGAATTCGTGATCACACCACCCCCGACCAGCTCCATCACGTAGAACGGCGCGCCGATCACGTCAACGTCGGCGCAGACGGCCAGCACGCTCGGGGCGCGCACGTCGGTCCTGCCGAGCGCCTGCAGCAGCCGCGCCTCACGCAGCACGTCGTGAGCGCTGGGCGGCAGCGGCCCACGCGGCGGGCGTCGCAGCACCACCCCGGTGGAGAGCGCGAACGTTACGTTCGAGTGCCCCTCACCGATCGGCTTCGCACTCAGGTCGTCCGGCGCCTGCAAGCCGCTGCTCGACAGGTACTCGCGCAGCGGCTCGAGTACCAACAACGGCTCACGCTCGTTGGCGGCGCCCTGAGCGTGAGTCTCGACGATGTCGTCCGCGGCGAGCGTCTGGGGCATCTCGCCGCGGCACACTACCGGGCGCGCGTTCAGCGCCCGCGAGGGACCCAGGGCCGCTCAGGGCATGGCCACAGGGCCGTGCCCGTCGACGACCCGGTCAAAGCGCCAGCCGCGGAGCTGGTCGCGGCTGCCGGCAAGGCCGACCACCGCGGCGCCGGTGCGCGTCTCGATCGCCGCCAGCAGCTGCGCGATCCGGTCACGCAGGGCTCGCCCACGCACAGAGTCATCGCTGCCCCAGTCAAACTGCTCGTCCTCAACCAGCACGGTCACCCGGTCGGGATGGCGCCGGACAATCTCATCCACCAGCTCTGCATCAGTGTTCGTCTTGTCGACGATTGCAAGTAGATCGCTCATGGGATGCAGTCTGCGCCCCGTTAATGAGAGAACCGTTAATCCTGGGTATGAGTTTTGCCACGAAGTGACCGCGACGTAACCTCAGTTCCAACGTGCCTGAACTTCCAGAGGTTGAGATCACCGCGCGGCTGATCGGGGCCGCCGTTGCCGGCGCTGTCGTCGAGTCGAGCATGGCCCCGGGTCTCAACGCGCTGCGGACCTTCGACCCGCCCTTTCACGCGCTCGACGGCGCGACCCTCAGCGGCATCCGCCGCCGCGGCAAGCTCTTCCTGATCGACGCGTCCGCGCCCGGTCTAGCCGGACCGGGCACGGGCCCAGCCGCCGCGGCCGCCGACCTCACCCTGGTGGTCCACCTGATGTCCGCGGGACGCCTGCAGCTCTACGACAAGCGCGCGTCGCTCAAGGACAGAACCTCACGCCTGCTGCTCCGGCTTGAGGGCGGCCGCGAGCTGCGCCTGCGCGAGTTCGGCACGCAACAGCGGGCCTGGGGCAAACTCCTGCGTAGGGAGGACGTGAAAACGGAGCAGACGCTGGCAGCGCTCGGGCCTGAGGCGTGGCCCGATCCCCCTACGGTGGAGGAGTTGCGCTCAGCGCTCGCGCAGTCCCGCCCGCTTTACACGCTGCTGCGCGACCAGCACGAGATCGCCGGCATCGGCCGCTCGTGGGTCGATGAGATCCTGCACGAGGCGAAGATCTCTCCGTTCAAGCGCGGGCTCGACCTCGATGACGCCGAGACCGCCGTGCTGCGCGCCGCGATCGTCGACCGTCTCGGCGCGGCGATCGAGCATTATGAGCAGACCCTGGCCCTGCCGCTGCCGGACAAGCTGCCTTTGCCGCTGAGGGTGCACCGCCACAACGGTGAGCCCTGCCCGAGATGCGCCACCAAGCTCGAGGCGGTCTTCTTTGAGGACTACGTGATGTGTTACTGCCCGGTCTGTCAGACCGACGGCAAAGTGCTCAAGGACCGTCGCCTCAGCCGTCTGCTCAAGTAGGGACCCAGCTGCCGGTGATCGTTTGGGGTTCGCTCTCAGCCCGCTAAGCGAGATCTTGAGCGAGGGGCGGAGTCCAGCACTTTTATGCAGCGTCGCGCGCGCTTGGCGACGAGGTCAACCAAAGTTTGCGGCAGACCGCGACCGAGGGCCGTCACGGCTTTGGCCTTTGTTGCATCGCTTAGTGCGTCGGTCACGGTGGTTCCTAGCGTGCGCACACGTTCAATCAGTGCGTTCTGGTCGAGGCCGAGGTCTCGCGCTGCGCCTGGCCAGGTATTTCGTTGCGGGTAGACGTCGTAGCTTGTCCCGATCTTCATCGCAAGTCGTAGGTCGCGCTCGTCCCTGCCATATGGCAGGGACGAGGCGATGTCGTAGAGCGGAGCGAGGCGTACCTGATCGCCAGCGAGAAGCAGCGAGTAGTTCTTCGCGTGCCCATCGGTCCCGCCGATCAGCCAATTCCAGATCAGGGCGTCGGCAAAACGCCAGACTGACTCCTCGGCAATACGGGGTGGCATTGAGTCGCGCAGCAACTGGGCGATCTGGGCCGGTGTAGGGCCGCCTTCGTTCTGGTACTTGCGGCTCGGCGGCACCCCAAGCGCCTGACAGAGGTCCTCTTGGTGCACACGGACGATATGGCCATCCGATGTCGACTGACGGTCGTATCGTGTGATGACGACGGCGGTCTCATCTGCGAATTTCGCGATCGTCGAGCGGGCTACGATCAATCCCGCGCGGCGAGCGGCGTCGAGACACAGATGTTCGTTGAGGTCGTGATCGTCCAGGCCGGCCACCGCCGGCTTCAGGATGTGGGTTGTCGGTGTGGCGCCCGACGGAACTCCCCAGCGGTCACCGTCGAGTAGCAGCGCAGTTTTTGCCTGTGCTCCCGCTAGGCTGAACTGGCCTGTGAACGACTGGCCCAGCCAGGTGGTGGAGTCCTCGCGCAGTTCACGCAGCCGCTTCGCGATGTCCTGGTCTTCCAGCCAGCTCACCTCGCCAGTTTGACCCAGAATCCTGTCGACTTTTTCAGGCGCCGCGAACCGGATGGCCCCGGCGCAGTCCTCGCCGATTGGTGTTGCCAGCAGCGAGAACGGGGAGGAAGCCGATACGTGAAACTCCCGCGCCCACCGGCGCAGCACGGCGTCATTGTCAGGCAGTAGTCCCCATAGCCATGGTGTTACGACCTGGTCGCCATGGGAAGCAACCTGAATCGGCATTGAAAGCGATACGGGCGTGTGCCCAGGCTGCTCTCGGTAGTAGGGGTCATAGTCGAACCGCAGCCGGCCGCCGCCCAGGCGCGTCACCGTCCCAGCGACCACGTCGTCGAGCACCACGATCAGCGAATCCGTCATGTATCGCGGTAGTTGTCGAGCAGCGAGTCCAAATCAACTGTGCTGACCAGCGGGTGTGGTCGCGCAATGGTCGGCTCGTCGTCTCGCGCATCGAGGCTAACCCGCAGGTCGAGCGCGTCCAGGAGCCGCAGCACTAGTCCCAGCTCAACTGTTGACTTGCCCGCCTCGAACTCACTGATCCATTGCCGTGAGACACGGGCGCGTGTGGCCAATGCGCTTTGGCTGAGACCTAGGCTCAAGCGGCGGCCCCGGACGGCGGCCGCCGCATCACGTATGGAGGCGATCGGAACGGACATGTCGGCGTACGGCGTCAACTCTATCATGTCGCCGTACGCCGTCAGCGGGCCAATGCAGACGTACGTAGACAGTGAGCAGTTGAATGTGTACGGCGACACGGTCTAAATAGAGCGTCTTACGAGGTCTCGTGGCTCGGTAGCATCAACTACCAATGACACTCGATGTTGGCGACACCGCCCCAGATTTCACGATCCCCGACCAGAACGGCGATCAGGTCACGCTCTCAGAGCTGCGTGGCAAGCCGGTGGTCCTCTACTTCTACCCGAAGGCCAGCACGCCGGGTTGCACGATCCAGGCCTGCGGAGTGCGTGACCACCGCGATCAGTACGCCGGCTTGGGCGCGACTGTGCTCGGCGTCTCGCCTGACGCCGTGAAGCCGATCGCCAAGTTCGTGGAGAAGCAGCAGCTCAACTTCACGCTGCTCTCCGACGCCGACCACAAGGTCGCTGACGACTACGGAGTCTGGGTTGAGAAGTCGCTCTACGGCCGCACCTACTGGGGCAACGAGCGCACCACCTTCGTGATCGACACCGACGGCAAGATCAGCCACATCTTCCGCAAGGTCAAGCCCGCCGAGCACGATGAGCTCGTGCTGGCGGCGCTGGCGGAGTAGCGCGTCAGCAGATCCAACAGCGGCGCTGCCGCGTTTTGTCGTCCTCGCCCTCCGGCGTCTGAACGACACTGATGCGTCCAATAACGGCGTTCAGACGCCGGAGGGCGAGGAGCCCGGCTCCCAGGGTCTGAACACCTACGCCTGAGCGACTGCCCGTCCCGTTCGGGACGGACTGTCAGCTCAGTCCTAAGACAGGCCCTCGCGCGCTTCGCGCACGAGCGTGACTGCTTCAGGGAAGACGACTGCCATGACCTTGCGCATTTGCTCGGCCTGCTCGTCAGTGGTCCCCTGGATGTTGGCGCGGTTGAGCGCGGCCACGGTCAAATCGACCGCGAGCTTGATCGCGTTATCAGCCCACGCCAGCTTCTGGGCACCCTGCATCTGCTCGGCAAACTCACCGAGTCGCCGTTGAATCTCATCCGGGTCGCCGAAAAGGCCACCAAATCCACTTTCGTCCATAACTCAATGCTACTCCGCGGCGGATGCCGTGCGGACGAGTCGATGTGGACGCGGGACGCGTTCATTTCGATAGGACCTCTAACATCGCCGCCTGCATGAGCGTCGCCGCGCAGGTCGAATACGAATCACGGGTCCGTCTCAAGTACGGCGCGCTGGCATTTTTCGCTGCAGTGATGCTGGTCGGAGCGCAGCTGCTGAGCCTCTCCGGGCCGCACTCCAGCGTTGATGAGCTCACGCTCGAACTGATCTACCAGAACAAGCGCGAGACGATCGAGATTATCGGCGCCGTGCTGGACCTGCTCGGCCTGATCTCGACGGGCATCGTGCTCAACTGGCTGTTCTCAGTGTCGCGCGCGCGAAACCCGGGCATGAAGCCTGCCACTCGCTGGCTCGTGGTAGGCGGTGCGGTGATCGCCGGGGTGATGTATGTCGTGTACACCGTGGCTTTCGCGTCCAAGGCTCACACGTTTGTGACCACCGGCACGCAGGGTTACCCGGAGGCGTACGCGCTCACAGACATCAGATCGTTGGAGGTCATGGCACTGGTGTTCCAGCTCGGCACGCTGCTGCTGACGATCGGTTGCATCTGGACCTCCCTGAACATGATGCGCGTCGGCCTCGTCACGAAGATGGTCGGGTACGTCGGCATCGTCTTCGGGGCGCTCTTCCTCTTCCCGCTCGGTGTGCTGGTGCCCGTCGTTCAGGGCTTCTGGATGGCCGCGGTGGCCGTGACGCTCGCCGGTCGCTGGCCGAGCGGTGACCTCCCGGCTTGGCAGCAGGGCGTGGCCGTCGCCTGGCCCTCCTCGAAACGGGTCCCAGGGCCGGCGGAGCAACGCAGCCGCCCGAGCCGCGCGCAGCAGCGCCGCAAGGTCTCAGACCGGGACGTTCTGGCCGCCGTTGAGCAGCCGACGAGCGGCAACGGCAACGGTACGCCCTCGCCGAGCACCAGTTCCGGCAAGCGCAAGCGCAAGCGCAAGTAGCGCCAGCAACTGACACGGGCCGCCCGGAGGGCGGCCCGCACAGTTAGATATCAGCCGTTCGGGGGGCGGTGGATCCGCGCCCACCGGGCCGGCGGGCGCGGATCCACGGTCACCCCTCGGCAGCCT
>Ga0224557_1003885_pt1 | contig 11287 bp, 12 predicted proteins | sample 714S31014metaG_FD_180677 | JGI IMG/M metagenome (GOLD analysis project Ga0224557, IMG submission 180677) | Peat soil microbial communities from Stordalen Mire, Sweden - 717 S3 10-14 | ecosystem: Environmental > Terrestrial > Soil > Wetlands > Peat | place: Sweden: Norrbotten County, Stordalen... | reverse complement strand
CAAGCGTACGGAGCAGCATCGAAGTCTTCAAGATTGCCTCGTGAGCGGAGGGATCAGACGGCCAATTATAGCGTGCTAATTGTGCATTGGTCGTTCAGGACACCTGCCTCTAGCTGGAGCCACCAGGTGACCCGCTCTGGTTGAGGCCGCCCATCTAGAAGTTCGGGCGACCTTGAAGGACTGCTTCGGGTCGCGGCGCATTAGTGCAAAACTCCTCAGGCTCCTTTATACGACTCCGCTCGTGATGCCGCCCTTCATGACCAGATCGCAGTATTTGTAACCGACGGCAGATTGCGTCGAGGATGGATCCATGGGTTCACCCTTTCGATCATCAATTGATCTCTGAGATTCAAATCGCACGAGAGAATCACACTCTCCGAACGGAGTTGCGTGGTCGCGGTACTTATCTCCGGCTTCGAGACATCCTTGGGGTTTCACTTCGAAGGCACGGAGAAGTCTGATTGTAAGGAATCATGCGCCCGGGATCAGGGTCAAGACCTTATTGATGGCACCGAGAATGTCGCCGAAGGTCGATATACCAGATGAAATGGCGAGTATCTGGGCCTGCAACGTCTTGAGCTCGTCGTTGGTGCTATTGATCCGTAGGAGCAGCGCGTCATAGAGCGCCGTGTTGGCTTCGATTCGGTACATTACATCCTTGGTCAGGACATTGTCGACATTCGTTCGGGAGGAGTTTAGCGCTTCTAGGACGCCGGGGTCGGTGGTGGTTTCGATGGCCGTCTGAATTTGGGCTAAGAGGTCCTGGTAGCCAGCTCTCAACTCCGGCGTAAGCGGGATAGTGGATGCGGAAGGTGTCGTCGGCTTCGATGAATCGGTCGGCTTAACGGGAGCCAAGGGCACGGCACTGAGCATCTTCTCTACTGGAAACGTCCGGAGAGAATACCTCTGCTCGTCGGCGGGCTCGCCAACAGCGCTCACAACTCCATATCTCAAGAGGTCAGAGACTCCCTCTTTATCGAGCCAACTGGGGAGGTTCGACGTCTTCTTCGCATCTGCTGCAACGGCGGTCGCTTCATATTCAGCGAGTGCTTGGCGATTTTTCGAAAGGATGTCGATCAACTCTGGAAAGCGCATCGTCAGTGCAATAAACTTGCCAAGCTGCTCGGGAGTAGAAACCGCACGCTTAGTCACCTGAACCCGATGGCCTAACCCCTGGGCATCAAGTTCTCGCTCCAGAGCCTGCAAAACCCGCAAAGAACCCTGACTGGAACACGACGCGACTCCTTCAGGCTTTCCTTGAGTACAAACGAATACGTGTTGATGAAAGGGCTCCATGTACGCGCTCCTGTAATCCTTGATGCAGGATCACTGCTCCAGCGTAGGCTGCACTCCCGTAGGGCGCAAGGCCAACCATGAGGATATGGATACTCACATCAGCAGGCCCTACCAACCGTCGCCTTCAATACGTGCCCTGCTTTGCAATGTGTCTGCTGACAGTTCCGCCAGCGCGTCGTAGAGGTGTACTTGAAACGTCCCAGGCCCCCGCGATCTTTCAGCGGCAATCTGGCCCGCCAACCCGTACGCGGCGAGTGCGGCTGTAGCTGCGTGGACAGAATCCCTTTCAACCGCCGCGCAGGCTGCAACAACCGACGTTGCCATGCAGCCTGTGCCGGTGACGGAGCTCATCATGGGATGACCATTTGCTATGTATACGAAGCGCTCGCCGTCGGTTACAACATCCACGGCCCCGGTGACTGCCGCCACACAGCGGTATTCCCGAGCGAGTTCCGAGGCAATGTTTGCCACGTCCCCCTCCACGCTAAGCGATTCGACCCCGCTGATCTTCGCCTCCACTCCAGCCAGTGACGCAATTTCTGCCGCGTTGCCGCGCACTATGGCAATCGACAATTCCTGGAGCAAAAGTTGGGCGCTTTTCGTACGCAACTGAGTCGCTCCGGCTCCAACAGGATCCAGGACGATCGGGATCTTGTGTTGATTGGCGCGACGGCCTGCCATCAGCATTGCGTCGACCTGATCGGGCCAAAGGGTGCCAATGTTCAACACTAACGCGCTGGCCGCGCCCACCATTTCCTCAACTTCCTCTTTAGCGTGGGCCATCGCCGGAAGTGCGCCAATACACAATGTGATGTTGGCGCAGGCATTCATGCTGACGAAATTGGTGATGTGGTGAACCAGTGGCCGTTTGGATCGAACCTTCGCGATGACCTCAGTTGCTTTTGATAAAGGGTAACCCACACTTCCCTCCCGGATGCTGGACCGCTTTGCCGCCAAACAGTCGCCGAGAAACATCCGAGTTGCTAACTCATTGCGACAGTCTCTTAGTTCTTGAGTTTCTTCAGCAGCCAGGCCATGTTTTGGCCCAGGGTTTTCATTGTCTGAATGCCTTCTTCGTCCTTTTCGACATCGCCGCTCTCCAGGCCATATCCGATGTTCCAATACGATGAGCCGGGAACGATCATCTCGCTGATCAGGAAGAAATGGTTCAAAGCATCGAAAGCATGGATAGCTCCCGCTCTGCGCACCGCCACGACGGCGGCACCGACTTTGCGGCGGAACATGCCGCCGTTTGCCTTGGACACCAGACAGGCGCGATCCATCAGGGCTTTGATCTCCGGAGAGATGTCCGCGACATAAGTGGGAGAGCCGAGAAGGATGCCGTCCGCCTCCTCCATCTTGCCGATATAGAAATTTCCTATATCTCCGGTTTGCGAACACCGGCGGTCTTTTCTTGATGAGCACTTGCGGCAAGCCAGACAGCCGTGAATCCTGGCCCCGCTCAGCTCGATGAGTTCAGTCTCGATCCCCTCTTTTTCAAGCTCCTTGAGAACATATCGAAGCAGGATGGCCGTGTTTCCGCCTTTTCTGGCACTACCGCTCAACGCGACAACTTTTGTCCCTTGCAAGATGTAAGTCTCCTCTCGCTTGCCATCCAGGCGAGTGGCCGGATGACAGCACTTTCCAACCCTCCATTGTGCTCCTTCGGCGGCAGCGATTGCGATGACGAGTCGGCGAGGCGGCCCCTTATAGATTGCCTTGACAGAATGAGTGCGACAACCGGCGGAACTACAATGGTGACGCCCTGACCGCCGCTGCTTACTGCCGGGGCACAGGGGCAATGATCCGAAATGAAAGACTTACCTCTCTCGAAGGTCTACCAGTTGCTCGAACCCGGTCCGGTGGTTCTGCTGACGACCGCTCACAAGGGCCGCGCCAACGTCATGGCAATGTCCTGGCACATGATGGTCGAGTTCGAACCGCCGCTGGTTGCCTGTATCGTAAGCAATCGTGATTACAGCTTTGCAGCATTGCGGGCGTCGAAACAGTGCGTGATCGCCATTCCGGCGCTTGAACTTGCGCCGAAGGTTGTGGCAGTCGGCAACTGCTCCGGACGGAGTGTGGACAAATTCGAAAGATTCGGTCTGACTCCGCTTCCAGCCCAGCGAGTAGCGTCGCCCCTCGTGGCCGAGTGCTTCGCCAACCTCGAATGCAAGGTGGCCGATACTCATCTGGTGAACAAATACAACCTCTTCGTCCTCGAAGTAATCAAGGCGTGGATTGATCCTGCGCAGAAGAATCCGAAGACCATCCACCATCGCGGCTACGGCAGATTCGCTGTGGATGGCAAGATGATCAAATTGAAGTCGAAGATGCCGTAACCTGTACGGGTGCAATCCCTACCGCTAGTCGAGTTCTCTAGTTATGTCAGTAACCTAGCGCCAAGCAACCCTCACATGCCATCCACGCTAAGGGTCTCCTGCGAATGCTTTCGCATACGATGAAACAACAGGGCCAGCGGTATGCAGAGCAGCGAGAGATATCCGAGCAATTGAAAATCATCGGTATAAGCGAGGAGCGATGCCTGCCGCTGCATGCCCTCATAAAGTGTTCCCAAAGCCTTTTGGCAGGCGGCGTAGCTATCCACCCCTCCCATGGATAGCTTCGCTTGCAGACCATGAAGCATTGCAGCCACGCTGGGACTCCCTGCTGTGATGTTGGCTGCGAGATAACTCTGATGTTTCTGCGAGCCGCGCACCAGAAAGGTCGTGACGCTTGCGATACCAATGCTGCCCCCGATGTTTCGCATCAGGTTATAGATTCCGGATGCATTGCCGATCTGCTCTTTGCGCAGCCTGCCCATGGCCATGGTGGTCAGGGGCACAAAGATGAGGCCACCCGAAAAGCCATTGAGCACATTCGGCACGATGATGGACACCATGGACACCTGGAGATTGATGCGACTCAGCAGGATGGTCGAGTAGCCGAGTATCGCGAAACCGACTGCCAACATCAGACGTTCATCGACATACCTGACCAATATCCCTGCCACGATCATGGAAACCAACGAGCCGATGCCGCGAGGACTGACCGCCAGACCGCTGTCCAGCGCGGGATACCCCATAAGGGTTTGCAGGAATAGCGGGAGCAGAGCCGTGGTGCCGTACAGTACACAGCCATAGAGGCCCGTGATCAACGTTCCTACGCAGAAGTCGCGATTACCGAGGACGCGCAACTGCACAATGGGCTCCCGGTTCGTGAATTCGCGGAACAAGAATCCCACAAATGCGATCACGGAAGTCGCAGCGAGCCACCGGATCCAGGTCGCAGCAAACCAGTCCGCCTCCTGCCCCTTGTCCAGCAGTAACTGCAATGCGCCCAGCCATACGGCCATCAGGCCAAATCCGAGATAGTCGATTGTTCCTCGAAATGCCTGCCTGATGTAGGGAGGGTCTTCAATGAACATGTTGACCATAATCAGGGCCAGCAAACCGACCGGGAGATTGATGTAGAAGATCCAGCGCCAGGAATAACTGTCGGTGATCCATCCCCCGAGGGTTGGACCGATCACCGGGGCCACCACGATCCCTGCACCGTAGACCGCCATCGCAGTCCCATGCTGGCGGCGAGGAAAACTCTCCAGCAAAATGGACTGGGCCAACGGTTGCATGCCGCCGCCGCCGAAGCCTTGCAGAATTCTGGCGAGGATTAACATCGGCAGATTGATGGCAACCCCGCACAGCAGGGAGGCTCCAGTAAATCCCACGATCGAAAGCATGAACAGCCGTTTGCGCCCAATGCGTCGTGTGATCCATCCGGCGGCGGGAAGCATGATTGCGTTAGAGACGAGATAGCTGGTCAGTACCCAGGTCGATTCATCCGTGGAAGCTGAGAGATTACCTGCAATATGCGGCAGTGCGACGTTTGCAACCGAAGAATCAAGCACTACCATGAAGGTCGCGGTCATCACTGACACCGCGATCGCCCACGGATTCGCTGAAGCCTTCCACTCAACCTGTTCTATCTGCGTGTTTGGGAGAGCGTTACTAAGCGTACTCATCGGTCCTTGCTACCGATATTGTTCCTCGGGGCACGGAATGGCGGCTATGACGAGCGTCACAGTTCCCTGATGTTCCGTCGGAGTCGCGACTGCTCGGCCAGAAAGATGTGCTCGAAACCTCGCGCACAGTAGATGAGGATCCCGTGGATCCGTTTCAAAAGCTACAGGTTGTGGACCACATAACCTGATGCAGAGCATGGAGCGGGGTAAGGGATTCGAACCCTTGTCATCAGGTTGGAAGCCTGAGGCCCAAGCCACTAGACCAACCCCGCTATGTGGTGTACCCGCTCAGATTCGAACTGAGGTCTGCCGCTAATCGGGCGGCGGTCCTGGCCACTGGACGACAGGTACAAGATTGGTGCTCCGAGAGGGACTCGAACCCCCGATTTCTTGTTTGTAGGACAAGAGCCTTAGCCGCTAGACGACCGGAGCAATATGGTGCGCGTGCGAGGAATCGAACCTCGATCTCAACCTTCGGAGGGTAGCGCCTTGAATCCGTTAGACGACACGCGCAAGATGGTCAGCCCGGCAGGAATCCAACCTGCGTGATCCCGTTTAGGAAACGGGTGCCTGTGTGCGCTCGACCACGGGCTGCCTGGTGCCGCGACGGAGAACTGAACTCCGATTTCATGTGTGAGAAACATGGTGCCTACCTTTGACAGATCGCGGCGGTAAAGTGGTGACGTGTACGGGACTCGAACCCGTGATCTTCTCCCTTGAAAGACAGAGGACTTGGCCATCTAGTCGAACACGTCGTGGCGCAGCCAGCAGGAATCGAACCTGCATTCCGGAGTTAGAAGCTCCGCGTCCTGATCCATTGAACGATAGCTGCGTGGTGGAAGCGGTCAGGGTCGAACTGACATCTCTTCGCTTAAAAGGCGAGGTCTCTGCCATTGAGTTACGCTTCCGAAACTGGTGCGTTCGCCCGGATTCGAACCGAGGTTGGGATCGCTCCCTCTGATTAAGAGTCAGGTGCATCGCCTCTCTGCCACGAACGCATTGGTAGAGGAAGAGGGAATCGAACCCGTCTGGCATCGGTCATCTACCGACTACAGGGCTTATAAGGCCCCGCCGCGCCCTGCGCTTTCCTCCAAGGTGGTGCCTCGCCTGAGAATCGAACTCAGCCCCACCGCCTTATGAGAGCGGAGGTTCCCCTGGAACGAGGCATGGCGAGGGAGGCAGGACTCGAACCTGCGGCTTCGGTTTTGGAGACCGACAGTGTAGCCACTTCGCTTACTCCCTCGTATTTCGACTATCGAATTTCAAAGATCAATAAAAATCCCCGCACTGGGCGGGGTTCTGTGAGTAGGGCACGAGTCACAGAACCCTAAGACATTACCCACCCCATCCGCTTTTCGCGGATTCCGGCGATGACGTGTTTGGTTATGTTTCTCATGACGGTTTCACTCCTTGATGATCCGGTTTTGCGATTGAAACATGGTGCAGGCGGAAGGAATTGAACCCTCGTCTCAGAGTTCGTAGCTCTGTGCCCTGATCCGTTGGACGACGCCTGCAATCTATGGTCGGAGAGGTGAGATTCGAACTCACGTCATCTCGCTCCCAGGGCGAGTGCCTGAAGCCTCTAGGCTACCCTCCGACATTTTGGTGCTGCCTCGCAGAATCGAACTGCGTTCTCTGGTTTTTCAGACCAGCGTAATCACCAGACCTACGCAAGCAGCAAGTACTTGGTGGAGACGGAGGGAATCGAACCCTCAACTTCGGAGTGCAGAACCGATGTGTTTCCGTTAGCACCACTTCCCCGAATGGTTGGGGCGGGATAGGAGAATTGAACTCCTGTATCGTGTGCCACAGACACGCGCCTAAGCCTCTCGGCCAATCCCGCCATAAAATTGTTGGAGCACTTCTAGTGAGTCGAACACTATTCGCCGGGATACAGGCCCGGTGCATCGCCATCAATGCTTGAAGTGCCGGTGGAGCCGCCTGCGGGAGTCGAACCCGCTACCTTTCGCATACCAAGCGAATGCACTTCCACACGTGCTACGACGGCCCTACGGTTACTCCCTCTCGGCAACCTGCGTTGTCGAAGTAGAGATACTTCTGCCAGACCTTGACCGTGTCAGCCTGGGACCGCAAAATTCCACGAGCGGTGTGCAAGTTGACAGGCCGGGGACGTCTCAGCAACGGCATTCCCGCCTCCTCAGGCGTCCGGTCTGCCTTGCGACGGTTATCGGCAGAGCAGCACGCGACCAGGTTCTCCCAGGTCGAGAGTCCGCCTCTCGACCGAGGGGTTACGTGGTCGAGGGTCAACTCGATTGCAGAAAAGGTTTCTCCGCAATACTGACACTGGTGGCCGTCACGGACCAGGATGTTCCTCCGTGTGAGCACCTGCACTCTGTGCGGAACCTTGCGATACGACTTGAGCCGGATCACCGTTGGGAACATGATGCCAGCGTGGACTTCGCGACCGGCGTGCTCCTGAATGTGAGCGGCATCCTTGACAACCAGAGTGAGAGCACGACGTGCCGCACAGATATGAAGCGGCTCATAGCTGGCATTGAGAACCAGTACCGGACTGTGCATGACACTGCGCATCGTATTCTCCTTTCTGCAATCTGGAGCAGGAACCCGGAATCGAGCCGGGGACTTCGGTGTACGAAACCGATGCGTTGCCAACTACGCCATCCCTGCGTGGAGCGGAGAACGGGACTCGAACCCGCGTGACCAGAGTGGCACTCTGACGTACTAGCCGCTGTACGATCCCCGCATGTTGCGTTGGCTCCGTCGCAGGGATTCGAACCCCGATAGATGGCTCCAAAGACCACCGTCCTGCCTGTTGGACGACGACGGATCAATACTCATAAAATGTGGCTCCCCGCGACGGACTCGAACCGCCATGACAACATTCAGAGCGTTGCGTCCTCCCATTGGACGAACGGGGAATAACTCAATCTGGCCGGTCAGGAAGGAGTCGAACCTTCATCTTTCTCCTTAACAGGGAGACACATTGCCTTTATGCTACCGACCGTAAAAAAGCCTCCGTACCCTGTGGGCCGGAGGCTCTGCTTCAAAACGTGTTGAAGAAGGTCCGGCTACATGGGGCTACCCTGACGCGGTTCGACCGCGATGGCTTGGGTAAAATTGCGCGTTGTAGTCAGATGCTTCATATCGAGATTGGATGTTCTCAAATTACGAGTTACTTGTCAATAACTAAAGCGGCGGTCCCAGAGAGAATTGAACTCTCGCGTTCCGCTCGACAGGCGGACATCATGGCCACTAGATCATGGGACCCGACTGGTGCAAGCGGTGGGGATCGAACCCACTGGCTCCGCAGAGCCTCGGTTTTACGGACCGGTGCCATACCTTCACGGCGGCGCTTGCAAAATGGCGGAAGAGACAGGAGTCGAACCCGCTTGTGCCAGGATCTCTGACACTGACTGGTTTTCAGGACCAGCGTCCCACCGTGGAACACCTCTTCCATTTGGCGGAGAGTGAGAGATTTGAACTCTCGGCACCTTGCGGTGCTCCCCGTTAGCAGTGAGGTGGTTTAAGCCGCTCACTCAACTCTCCAAACTTGGTGCGACCGACAGGAATCGAACCTGTAAGCACGAAGGTTTGAGCTTCGCCGCTTTGCCTGTTTGCGTACGGTCGCATGGTGCGGGTGGGGAGATTCGAACTCCCAATCTGCTGGTTCTAAGCCAGCCGCCTTTGCCATTTTGGCCACACCCGCACGTCTGAAATTGTCAAAGAACTTCCCCGAATCGCGGCAACGCGCCGCAATTGGGCAAAACAAAACCCGCTCATTTGAGCGGGTCGGTGTGCCTTCGGATCATCCCTTGGTTACGGTTGATCCAGAACACGCCGACTCGCACTCAGATAATCGAGTGACGCGAGATACAAGCGCGAACTGGAGAACATAGCCTTCATGTGATCCTCAATTAATTGCTGGAGCCGAGTCAGGCAGCATCCCGCTCAAGTACATTCTCATACTTTCAGGTATTGTGCAATATTTTTTTAGAAACTACTTGCATTTCTTGACCACCTATGGGAAAGTAGCCTCTGCGTAGGAGCAAGCCCGATGAAATCGACATTCCACAATTCGATGCGTAGGTCGCCCGAGATGATTTATCTCTGCGGTGATCGCCGGGCTTATCTGCTCACCTGGGCGTTACTGTAAGCGAACGGTCCTACGCGTATCTAACCGCACATTAAGTAATTGCTGAGTGGCGAAGAGGACAGGTACTTCGACTGGTACTCGATCAATACTCCTGTCGTCGCTTGATCCCTCAGCTAACTCTCTGTCAGTGGCGCACTGTATGGCTACTTCTGGCAAATCCGCAAGGATTGGGTTCGAATCCCAAACGCCATGCTGGCTTGTTCCCTAACGGGATGCGCTCTCCGGCTCGGTCGCAGGCCTGCGGCTGTGCGGGAGTGATTCAGTGGTGATAGAGGCGAGTTACTTCCACCGCCAATGAACGGGCAGAGCGGAATCTCTGCCGGAGTAGAGGCTTTTCGGGACGGGGGCGTTGCCCCGAAGGATAAGGTTTCGTAGATCTCTCGCTCTGAGACTCGTTTCGTTTGTTCCCTGATGTGCGCGGGTACGGCTTATTAGTTTGGCCGGTGGCGTAGATAACAGTTACTTCGCCTTGTAAGCGGGTGGTCGCAGGTTCGAATCCTGCCGCGAACGTAAGTTCGTGTAGCTCAGTGGTAGAGCACCTAAACGTTCTGTTATCGCCTTCTCCCCGGCCAATAACCCTCCAGCTTCTAGCTGGTTAGAAAGTAAGACTGACATGAGCAAAGGATATGTGAAGGGCGGAACGCCGATTGGTTCTGAGTCGTTGTGCAGGACCTGTAGCTACGCGCAAATCATGACGGGATACAGAGAATCCGAGATGGTGACCATGTGCAATCGTGTCCATCCGAACATTGTGGTGCCGTTCAGGATATATGAGTGCACCGGCTACCACGACAAGAACAAGCCAACCTGGCAACAGATGCAGAAGTTGGCGATTCACGTGTCAGCGGGCAATCCGAAGCCGGTTGGGTTCAAGGTCGGCGCAGGATTCGGAGAGACCACGGTCCGAGTGGTCGAGGATGATGACGACTACGACGAGGACGATGAGTAAGTAAGCGCCGGTGGCGCAGAGTGCGGATACTTCGGTAGAGCGCCGTCAGTGATGACGGAGGTCGCGGGTTCGAAACCCGCCATCAACTGAAAGGCTGGTGTAGCTCAGATTGTCTTGCCTTCCGCATTCGAATATTCCCCGGCGACTAAGTAAGTGCACTTGAAAGGAGGTGCGTGATGAAGCTGAACGTATTGAACCTGAGCGACCTGGCGCCCCGGCCCCACGCCCTGGCGCTCTGGTCGGACCCGCCCAGCGTCGCGTCCTCGGGCTGGCAGCGTTCCACGAAGCTGTAGAGGCTGTCCAAGGTTGGCGAACCGGTAGATGCGCGTCCTGGAGCCGATGGTGGTCCGGCAATCGCCTCTCGATGACGTAGACCGTCCATGCGTCGCGGCGGTGTTGGAAGTTGAGGAGGACGCGGGGCATGTCGGAAGCATAGGCGGGCTGGCTGTGGATAGGCCGCTGGGCCATACAGGATGTCGGAGGGACCGGTTGAGCATGGCCAGGGCATTCACCTTGGCCCGGCGTCCATCGCGGCGATCAACAAGGCGGACGCGGACAGCCACCTCCGCAATAAGGAGCCTCCGGTGACGCATTCTCCTCCGCCGCGACCTCCCATTGTAGTGCTGCTTCGACAGGGAGACCCTCTGCGATCTCGGAACAGATCCGATCCTTATTGGACCCAATTGAACCCAAGAGCCAAATCTGACACCCTGTACGTTATTGAATTTATGGTGCGCCCGGAGAGATTCGAACTCCCGACCCTTTGGTTCGAAGCCAAATGCTCTATCCAGCTGAGCTACGGGCGCACACCGCGGACGACCTCCTCCGCAAACCCAATCCTACCCTCTCGCTTCCATTGCCTAACAGCCCGTGGTGCAATGGGCCG
>Ga0224557_1003884_pt1 | contig 11288 bp, 12 predicted proteins | sample 714S31014metaG_FD_180677 | JGI IMG/M metagenome (GOLD analysis project Ga0224557, IMG submission 180677) | Peat soil microbial communities from Stordalen Mire, Sweden - 717 S3 10-14 | ecosystem: Environmental > Terrestrial > Soil > Wetlands > Peat | place: Sweden: Norrbotten County, Stordalen... | reverse complement strand
AGCCCCGCCAGCGCGACTTGCCCGCCTTGCCGATGTTCTGGTTCTCGTGATCGGCGTTGCCGACCTGGCCCACGGTGGCGAAGCAGCGGACGTCGATCCGCCGGACCTCCCCGGAGGGCATCCGCACGGTGGCGAAATCGCCCTCCTTGGCGATCAGCTGGGCGGCGACGCCGGCGCTGCGCACCAGCTGGCCGCCCCGGCCGGGGAGCACTTCGAGGTTGTGGATGGTCGTGCCGAGCGGAATGTTGGAGAGCGGCAGGGCGTTGCCGGGCTTGATCTCAGCGCCGATCCCAGCGCTGATGACGGTGCCCACGGTCAGCCCCAGAGGGGCGAGGATGTACCGCTTCTCACCGTCGGCGTAGTGCAGGAGGGCGATCCGCGCGCTCCGATTGGGGTCGTACTCGATGGCCGCCACCCGCGCGACCATGTCGCGCTTGGTGCGCCGGAAGTCGATCACCCGGTAGAGCTTGGTGTGGCCGCCACCGCGATGCCGAACCGTGATCCGGCCGGTGTTGTTGCGACCGCTCGCCTTCTTGAGGTGGACGGTGAGGCTGCGCTCCGGGGTGGTGCTGGTCACCTCCTCGAAGGAGCTGACGGCCATGAACCGGCGGCCAGCGCTGGTCGGCTTGTATTTGTTGACTGGCATCGGTCTACACGCCCTCGAACAATCCGGGGATCTTCTGCCCGGGGGCCAGCGTCACCACCGCCTTCTTCCAATCGGGGCTCTTCCCGATCAGCCGGGTGCCGCTGCCGCGCCGGTACTGGCGGCTGCGCACCTTGCCGTGGACGGCCATGACGTTGACCGCGATCACGGTCAGGTTCTGCTCGGGGAAGGCCTCCTCGACGGCCCGGCGGATGTCGATCTTGGTCACGTGGGAGGGGCAGGCGAAGGTGTATTTGTTGAGCCCGCCCATGACCGCGTACGACTTCTCGCTCGAGATCGGCCGCAGGATGACCTGGTGGAAGGCGCGTCCCTGGCTCATCCCCATGCCTCCGCGATGTGCTCGACGGCGTCCCGCGTCATCACCACCGTGTCGGCGGTGAGCAGGTCGCGCACCGAGATGTTGCCGGCCAGGATGACCCGGACCTCGGGGAGGTTGCGGGCGCTCATCTCGAGGGCGTCGTGATGAGAGCCGAGCACCACGAGCACCCGGCGTCCGGCCTCGAGAGCCTGAAGGAACCCGGTCACCACCTTGGTCTTCGGCTCCTCCAGCTCGATCCTGTCGAGGACGGTGATCTGGCTCTCCGCGGCCTTGACGCTCAGCGCGCTGCGCAGGGCCAGGCGTCGCTGCTTGCGCGGCATCTGGAGGCTGTGGTCGCGCGGGGTGGGCCCGAAGACGGTGCCGCCTCCGGCGTAATGGGGCGCGCGGATCGAGCCCTGACGGGCTCGGCCGGTGCCCTTCTGGCGGTACGGCTTGCGCCCACCACCCGACACCTCGGTCCGGGTCTTGCTGTCATGGGTGCCCTGACGGGCGTTGGCGAGCTGGCGAAGCAGCGCCTGGTGCATCACGGTGGCGTGGGGGATCACCGAGAAGACGGTCTCGGGAAGCTCGAGCTCCCCCTGGCTCGCGCCGGTGAGGTCGACGACCGGAGCCGTGGTCATGAGACCAGCGCTCCACTGCGCTCGCTGTCGCGGACCAGGACCACGGAGTCACGATGCCCGGGAACGGCGCCGCGAACCAGCAGCAGGTTGCGCTCGGGATCGACGCGCACCACCTCGAGGCGGAGGACGGTGGCGCGCGACGCGCCCAGATGGCCGGCCATCTTCAGCCCCTTGAAGACGCGAGCGGCGTCCGTGGAACCGATCGATCCGGCCTGTTTGATGTTGTGCGAGCCGTGGCTCACCGGGCCGCGGTGGAAGTTGTGCCGCTTGTGCTGCCCGGCGAAACCCTTGCCCTGGGTGATACCGGTGACGTCGACGCGCTCCCCGGCCTCGAAGAGCGACACCGACAGCCGGGTGCCCACCGCGGGGCTGCCCGCATCGCGGACCTCGGCGAGATGGGCGAGGGGCGGCGTCCCGGCCCGCTTGAAATGGCCGGCCTCCGGCTTGGTGGTGCGGCGAGGCTTCTTCTCACCGAAGCCAAGCTGGACCGCGTCGTAGCCGTCGACGCCCGGAGTCTTCACCTGCACGACGTGGCAGGAGTCCGCCTCCAGGACGGTGACCGAGACCACCGTGCCCTGCTCGGTGAAGAGCTGGGTCATCCCCAGCTTTCGCGCCAGCAGCCCCTTGCTCATCGCTGGTCACCGAGCTTGATCTCGATATCCACCCCACTCGGGAGGTTGAGCCGCATCAGGGCGTCGACCACCTTGGGGTTGGGATCGAGGATGTCGAGGATCCGCTTGTGGGTGCGCATCTCGAACTGCTCGCGGGAGTCCTTGTCGATGAAGGGCGAGCGGATCACGGTCCACTTGCTGATCCTGGTGGGCAAGGGCACCGGCCCGGCGACGTGCGACCCGGTACGGACCACGGTCTCGACGATCTTCGAGGCGGCCTGATCCAAGACCCGGTGGTCGTAAGCCTTCAGCCGAATGCGAATTTTCTGCGCCATGGCGATGCCGCTGCCTTCTCCCCTACCGCTACTTTTCGATCGAGGTGACGGCGCCGGCGCCGACGGTGTGACCGCCCTCGCGAATGGCGAACCGCATCCCGTCTTCGACGGCGATCGGGGTGATCAGCTCCACCCCCATCTCGACGTTGTCACCGGGCATCACCATCTCGGTGCCCTCGGGCAGAGCGATGCTGCCGGTCACGTCCGTGGTCCGGATGTAGAACTGGGGCCGGTACCCGGTGAAGAACGGGGTGTGACGTCCGCCCTCCTCCTTGCTCAGGACGTAGACCTGGGCCTTGAACTTGGTGTGCGGGTTGATGGAGCCCGGCTTGGCCAGCACCTGGCCGCGCTCGACGTCCTCGCGCTTGATGCCGCGGATCAGGCAGCCGACGTTCATGCCCGCCTCGCCGCCGCCGTCCAGCTCCTTGTGGAACATCTCGACGCCGGTCACCGTCGTCTTGGTGGTGTCCCGGATGCCGACGATCTCCACCGGCTCGTTGACCTTGATGATCCCGCGGTCGATGCGGCCGGTGACCACGGTGCCGCGACCCTCGATCGAGAAGACGTCCTCGATCGGCATCATGAACGGCTTATCGGTGGGCCGCTCGGGAACCGGGATGTAGCTGTCGACGGCATCCATGAGAGCCATGACCTGGTCGCCGGCCTCCTTGTCCCCTTCCAGGGCCTTGAGGGCGGAGACCCGGACCACCGGGACGTCGTTGAAGTCGTACCGCGCGAGCAGCTCACGGATCTCCAGCTCGACCAGCTCGAGCAGCTCCTCGTCGTCCACCTGGTCGACCTTGTTGAGGGCGACCACGATGTAGGGGACACCGACCTGCCGGGCCAGCACGATGTGCTCCCGGGTCTGGGGCATCGGCCCGTCGGTGGCGGCCACCACGAGGATGGCGCCGTCCATCTGGGCGGCGCCCGTGATCATGTTCTTGATGTAGTCGGCGTGCCCCGGGCAGTCGACGTGGGCGTAGTGGCGGGTCGCGGTCTCGTACTCGACGTGGGCGGTGGCGATGGTGATGCCCCGCGCCTTCTCCTCGGGAGCGTTGTCGATCTGATCGAACGATACGAACGAGTTGGCGCCACCGATGCGTTCAGAGAGCGTCTTGGTGATGGCAGCCGTCAACGTCGTCTTCCCATGGTCGATGTGACCGATGGTCCCGACGTTCACGTGGGGCTTGGTACTGGTGTATTTCTTCTTCTTGCCCATGGCCTTCTCAGTTCCTCTGCTGCTCGCTGGTGGTCCTGCGCCGGCTCCCGGTTGGCTTGCTCTGCTCGCGGGTCACGACCTGGCCTTGGCGACGATCTCGTCGGCCAGGCCAGAGGGTAGCTGCTGGTAGTGGTGGAATTCCATCGAGTACACCGCCCGGCCCTGGGTCATCGAGCGGAGCTCGGTGGCATAGCCGAACATCGCTGCCAGCGGCACCAGAGCATGCACGATTTGGGTCGTGCCGCGCCCTTCCATGCCGAGGATGTGCCCCCGACGGCCCGAAAGGTCCCCCATGACCTCGCCCATGTACTCCTCTGGCATGGGCACATCGACCTTCATGATCGGCTCCAGGAGGGCCGGCTTGGCCTTGCGCATCCCGTCCTTGAAGCCCATCGAGCCGGCGATCTGGAACGCCTGCTCCGAGGAGTCGACCTCGTGGTAGGAGCCGTCGACCAGGGTGACCTTGACGTCGACGACCGGGCAGCCGGCCAGCACCCCGTTGGCGAGGGCCTCGGTGACCCCCTTCTCGACCGGCTTGATGTACTCCTTGGGAATGGAGCCCCCGACGATCTTGGAGACGAACTCGAAACCCTGACCGGGCTCCTGGGGCCGGAGCTCCAGCTCCACGTGGCCGTACTGGCCGTGGCCGCCGGTCTGACGGACGAACCGGCCGGTGCCGTGGGCCGGGATGGTGATCGTCTCCCGGTAGGCGACCTGGGGCTTGCCGACGCTGGCGTCGACCTTGAACTCGCGCAGCATGCGGTCGACGATGATCTCGAGATGGAGCTCGCCCATCCCTGAGATCACGGTCTGGCCGCTGTCCTCGTCGGTGCGGACCCGGAAGGTGGGGTCCTCGGCCGCCAGACGCTGGAGGGCCAGGCCCATCTTGTCCTGGTCGGCCTTGGTCTTGGGCTCGACGGCGACCGAGATCACCGGCTCCGGGATCACCATCGCCTCCAGCACGATGGGCGAATCCTCGGCGCAGAGCGTGTCCCCGGTGGTCGTCGACTTGAGGCCGATCGCAGCGGCGATGTCGCCGGTCCGGACCTCCTCGATGTCCTCGCGGTGGTTGGCGTGCATCTGGAGGATGCGCCCGACGCGTTCGCGCTGGCCCTGGGTGGCGTTGTAGACGTAGGAGCCGCTCTTCAGGGTGCCGCTGTAGACCCGGAAGAAGGTGAGGTTGCCGACGAAGGGGTCGTTGGCGATCTTGAAGGCGATGGCCGCGAAGGGCTCGTCGTCGCTGGCCGGCCGGCGGCCGGGCTCCACCTTCCCCGGGACGTGGCCCTCGATGGGGGGCACGTCGAGCGGGGAGGGCAGGTAGTCGACGACCGCGTCGAGCATCGGCTGGACGCCCCGGTTCTTCAGGGCCGCACCGCAGAGCACGGGGACGAGCTGGGTCTTGATGGTCCCGATGCGAAGGCCGCGGCGGATGTCGTCGGCGGAGAGCTCCTCGCCCTCCAGATAGCGGCCGAGCAGCTCGTCGTCGGTCTCGGCGACGGCCTCGACGAGGGTGTGGCGCCACTTGGCCACGTCCGCCTTCATCTCCTCGGGGATCTCACCGCGCTCGCTGGTGGTGCCCAGGTCGTCGAGGTAGACGATGGTCGTCAGGTTGACCAGGTCGACCATCCCGACGAAGTTGGACTCGCTGCCGATCGGCAGCTGGACGGGGATCGGGTTGGCCCCCAGCCGATCCTTGATCGACTGCAGGGAGGCGTAGAAGTCGGCCCCCATCCGGTCCATCTTGTTGATGAAGCAGATCCGCGGGACCTGGTAGCGGTCCGCCTGCCGCCAGACCGTCTCGGACTGGGGCTCGACCCCGGCCACGGCGTCGAACACCGCCACCGCGCCGTCCAGGACCCGGAGGCTGCGCTCCACCTCCATGGTGAAGTCCACATGCCCGGGTGTATCGATGATGTTGATACGGTGGCCGCGCCACTCCGCCGCCGTGGCGGCCGAGGTGATGGTGATCCCGCGCTCCTGCTCCTGGACCATCCAGTCCATGGTGGCGGCGCCCTCGTGGACCTCCCCCATCCGATGGATGCGGCCCGTATAGAAGAGGACACGCTCGGTCGTCGTGGTCTTGCCCGCGTCGATGTGGGCCATGATCCCGATATTCCGGTACTTCTCCAGCGCTACGGCGCGCCCGGCGACGGCGGTGCTCATCAGTTCAGGACCACACGATCAGATCAGTACCGGAAGTGCGAGAAGGCCTTGTTCGACTCGGCCATCTTGTGGGTGTCTTCCTTCCGCTTGATCGACGCGCCCACCCCGTTGGCGGCGTCCATCAGCTCGGCGGCCAGCCGGTCGGCCATGCTCTTGCCACCCCGGGCCCGGGCATAGCGGATGACCCAGCGGCGGGCGAGCGCCTGGCGCCGGTCGTGGCGGATCTCGACGGGCACCTGGTAGGTGGCGCCGCCGACCCGCTTGGGCTTGACCTCGATGACCGGGGTCACGTTGCGCATGGCCTGGTCGAAGACGTCCAGCGGCTCGCGCCGGCTGGAGCGCCTGACCTTCTCGAAGGCGTCGTAGACGATCTTCTGGGCGGTCGACTTCTTGCCGGCCAGCATCACGCAGTTGATGAACTTCGCGAGCGCGGGGCTGGCGTAGATCGGGTCGGGGAGGATGTTGCGTCGCTGGACGCGGGCTCGACGTGGCATTTCGAATTAATCTCTACTTGGCCGCTTTCTCGCGCTTGGCGCCGTACTTGCTGCGCCCCTGCTTCCGGTTCTTGGTCCCGGCCGTGTCCAGGGTGCCCCGGATGATGTGGTAGCGAACGCCGGGGAGGTCCTTGACGCGGCCGCCCCGGATCAGCACCACCGAGTGCTCCTGGAGGTTGTGCCCGATGCCCGGGATGTAGGCGGTCACCTCGGCCTTGCTGGTCAGCCGCACGCGGGCCACCTTCCGGAGCGCCGAGTTTGGCTTCTTGGGGGTGGTCGTGTAGACACGCACGCAGACGCCGCGCCGCTGCGGCGAGCCGTGCAGTGCGGGGGCCTTGGTCTTCCGGTTGATCCGGACCCGGCCCTTGCGGACCAGCTGCTGGGTGGTGGGCACAGAACTCCGTTCTGAACTGAACAGCACCCCTTCCGGGGCGCGCATGGACGCAATCTCGCCCGAAGGGGCGCGAGGGAGCATCCTACCAGCGCAGAGGCTCCGGCGTCAATTCGGCGTCACTTCGGCGGGCACCTCCCAGGAGTCGTCCACCGGGATCCGGTCGCGTTCGGCCCGATGGCGGTCGAAGCGGGAGCCATACCTCTCCACATAGTGGGCGGCACCGCCGCGGCAGATCGCCTCGAACTCGGGACGCTCGAGCCGGCGAAGGGGGGTCCGGCTGGCCGCCCCCGCCCCCATCGCCACCCGGCCGAGCACGGCCCGGTTGAAGGCGAGGCGCTTCTCCGGGGTCGCCATCTGTGCGGGCACCTCCGACCGGGCGGAGACCATGCCGCAGCCGATGTCGAAGCCGACCGGCCCCATGGCGACGGCACCGTCGGTGGCGTCGGTGAGGATGACCGAGCCGACCGGGACCCCGTAGCCGACATGGACGTCCGGGGTGATGGCCACCATCCGGACGCCGGGGAAGCGGGTGGCATTGACGATCTGAGGGTAGACGCCGTCCCCGACGTCCTCCAGCAGCGCGGAGGTGAGGAAGAGGCGGACCGGGACGGCGCCGGTGTCCTCGGTGGCGAGGTCGTACCAGCCGCCCGGGTTGGGCGACACCAGGTGCTTCCAGCGTGCGGCGGCGGCCGGTCGCCGGCCGGGTGAGGCTCCGGCGTCGGGTGCGGTCACCCTGACGCTCCGCCTGGCCGCTCCCGGGCCTCGGCGGCGACCATCTCGAGCTGGCGCACGTCTCCGGCGAAAGGCCCCTCAGACCGCGGCCAGGGAATGACGAGGTCGGTGAAGCCGAGCCCGTCGAGGCGCCCGACGGCGTCCCGGAGCGCCTCCGTCGAGTCGGTGACGCCGGAGACGCGCACACCGGTGAAGAGGAGCCGGCCCAGCGCCGCCGGATCGCGGCCCACCTCCCCACAGGCAGCGTCGATCCGCTGCATCTCGACGGCGAGCGCGGGCAGGGCGGCCTCGACGCCGATGGTGCCGCCGTCCGGCCGAGGCGGGCCCTCCGTCACCCAGATGCTGCCGAAGCGCGCCGCCAGGCGCATGCCCCTGGGGCCTCCTGCCGCGATCGCGAAGGGGAGACGGGGCCGCTGGAGACAGCCGGGGTGCATGCGGGCGCCGAACGCCTGGTAGAAGCGGCCGTCGTGGGTCGTGACCGGCTCCGTCAACAGCTGATCGAGGAGGGTCACGAACTCCTCGAAGCGATCAGCCCGTTCGCGGGGGCTCCACGGCTCGCGGCGGGTCGTGGTCGCGTCGAAGCCACCTCCACCGGCGCCGACCCCGAGTGTGAAGCGGCCGCCAGAGATGTGATCGAGCGTCGCCAGCTCTCGGGCGAAGGGGACCGGGTGGCGGAAGTTGGGGGACGCGACCAGGGTGCCGAGACGGATTCTCGAGGTGACGGCCGCCGCAGCGGCGAGCGTGGGCACGGCTCCGAACCAGGGCGCATCCCGGAACGACCGCCATGCGAGGTGGTCGAAGGTCCACGCATGGTCGAAGCCGAGAGCTTCGGCGCGCCGCCAGCTCGCCCTCTGCGTCGCCCAGCTCTCCGCCGGGAGGATCAGCACTCCGAACCGCACGGCGTGGAAGCTTCTCACCTTCCGCCGGAGCGCACACGGCCCCTCCTCTTCATATGGTGGCCGCAGGGGGGGCCCCTGGCCGGGCTCCCTGGCCGGGCTTCTGCTATCCTCGCCACCTCACCGGATCCATCACGGCGCTCAAGCATCTCGCCCGAGACCGCAGGCGGGGGTCACCCCTCAATCTCCTGCGCAGGTGGGATCGGTCGTCCGGCCCGGCGTCCTCGTGACGCCCGCCGTCCGCCGCTCTCACAGGGCGGTTGTGGCGGCCCGCCTGGAGGACGCACAGCGATGCCCAAGGCCACGACCGCCGAGGAGGCGGCCCAGCGCGCAGGCCCCCGCAAGCGGGCGACCGTCGAGAGCCTCGCCGACAAGCTCGGCCGGGCGACCGCGGTCATCGTCACCGACTACCGGGGCCTGACCGTCAAGCAGCTCGAGGAGCTGCGCACCCAGCTGCGCAGCCAGGGGATCGACTACCAGGTCGCCAAGAACACCCTCGCCCGCAGGGCCGCCCGGGAGGCCGGCGTCGGCGACCTGGGCTCCGTCCTCGACGGGCCGGTCGGCCTGGCCCTGGGGTTCGGCGAGCTCTCCGTTCCGGCCAAGGTCCTCAGCGACTACCACCGGGTCAACCGCCGGCTCCCCCTCATCGCCGGGTTCGTCGAGGGGCAGGTGCTCGACGCCCGCGGGGTCCAGATCCTTGCGGAGCTGCCGCCGCGCGACGTCCTGCTCGCCCAGCTCGCCGGCACGATCCAGTCCCCGCTCACGCACCTGGCGGGCGCTCTCGCCAGCATCACCGGCAACCTCGCCGCCACCCTCGACGCCTACCGGGCAAAGCTCGAGGCCGCCTGACCCCGGCGCTCCGCCCACCCATCGTGTCCGATCCGATCAATTGAATCAATCCAGGAGATGACCACCATCATGGCAACCAAAGCCATCACCCCCGAGGAGTTCGTGGACGCGCTCCCGTCGTGGAGCGTTCTCGACGTCATCAACGCCGTGAAGCTCATGGAGGAGAAGCTCGGCATCAAGGCGGCCGCCGCGGTCGCCGCCGCCCCTGCCGCCGCCGCCGCCGCCGAGGTTGCGGCCCCCGAGGAGCAGACCGAGTTCACCGTAGTCCTGACCGCCATCGGTGACGCCAAGGTCAACGTCATCAAGGCCGTTCGCGAGATCACCGGCCTGGGCCTCAAGGAGTCCAAGGACCTCGTCGACGCCGCCCCCAAGGCCGTCCGCGAGGCCGTGCCCAAGGAGGAGGCCGACCAGGTCAAGGCCAAGCTCGAGGCGGCCGGCGCCTCAGCCGAGATCCGCTGAGAGAGCTTGCCGCCGGGTCGCGGCGGCGAGGGGCTACCCCCTCTTCCGAGGGACGGTGCCTCTCGCCGACCGCGGCCGGCAGTTTGAATAGCGCCGGACCAGGTACACTGGGAGGCCTGGGAATCCTGCTCCGGCGACCCGAACATCCGCTCACGCGGGCGCAACAGTCCGCGCCCGGGAGCCGGCGGGTTTGGTATGCTGTCAGATTGTGCCCGTCACCGTCGGCGTCCGCGCGTAGCCGCTTGTCAGGGGAACTCTAGCACATGGTCCTTTCTGCTTCCACGCCCTCCAGCATCCGTCACAACTACGGTCAGATCGCCGACAAGCTGGAGGTGGGGAACCTCATACAGACCCAGTTGGATTCATTCGCATGGTTCTGCCGAGAGGGGCTGCGGGAGCTCTTCGACGAGATCAACCCGATCACCGACTACACCGGCAAGAACTACGAGCTGCGCTTCCTCGACTATGAGTTCGGGAGCCCCAAATACGATGAGGAGGAGTGCCGGCAGCGGGACATGACCTTCAGTGCCCCGCTCCGGATCAAGACCCGGCTCCACATCAAGACCGGGGAGAACGCCGGGGAGATCAAGGAGACCGAGGTCTTCATGGGCGACTTCCCCATGATGACCCCGCAGGGCACCTTCATCGTCAACGGCACCGAGCGGGTGGTGGTCAGCCAGCTGGTGCGCTCTCCCGGCGTCTACTTTACGGGCGCCGAGGACCGGGTGTCCGGCCGGATGCTGTACTCCGCCAAGCTCATCCCCAACCGGGGTGCCTGGCTCGAGATCGAGACCTCGGGCAAGGACGTGCTGACAGTCAAGATCGACCGCAAGCGGAAGGTGCCGGTGACCACCCTGGTGCGGGCGCTCGGCTACGCGAGCAACGACGACATCCGCACCTTCTTCGCCGACGCCGACAACGACCCCGAGCACGCCTACATCCAGGCGACCCTGGAGAAGGACGCCACCAGCTCGGTCGAGGAGGCGCTGATCGAGCTCTACCGCAAGATCCGGCCCGGCGATCCGCCCACGGTGGAGAACGCCCGCAACCTGCTCAGCTCGCTCTTCTTCAACCCCCGCCGCTTTGACCTGAGCAAGGTCGGCCGCTTCAAGCTGGACAAGAACCTGGGCATCCCCGAGGACGAGGCCCGGGAACGGGCCCTGGACAAGGAACGGCGGGTGCTGGACAACCAGGACTTCGTCTCCATCGTCCGCAAGCTGATCTCGCTCAACAACGGCCAGGGGGAGTCGGACGACATCGACCACCTCGGCAACCGCCGGGTGCGGGCCGTCGGCGAGCTCCTCCAGAACCAGTTCCGGATGGGGCTGATCCGGATGGAGCGGATCATCAAGGAACGGATGACCATCTGCGACGCGGCGACGGTCACGGCGGCCAGCCTGATCAACGCCCGGCCGGTGGTGGCGGCCATCAAGGAGTTCTTCGGCTCCTCGCAGCTCTCCCAGTTCATGGACCAGACCAACCCGCTGGCCGAGCTGACCCACAAGCGGCGCCTCTCCGCGCTCGGGCCGGGCG
>Ga0224557_1003882_pt1 | contig 11290 bp, 6 predicted proteins | sample 714S31014metaG_FD_180677 | JGI IMG/M metagenome (GOLD analysis project Ga0224557, IMG submission 180677) | Peat soil microbial communities from Stordalen Mire, Sweden - 717 S3 10-14 | ecosystem: Environmental > Terrestrial > Soil > Wetlands > Peat | place: Sweden: Norrbotten County, Stordalen... | reverse complement strand
TTACGCTGGCTTTGGGATGTTGCTGGATGATCTTGGATGATGAAATGGTGGAGGCGGCGGGAGTCGAACCCGCGTCCGAAACTACCTTCAACAGAGAGCATTCATGCTTTTCCGCGTTCCATTTTGTCTCGTCATCGACGCTAAGAACGGGCGAAGACACGGCGACGACCAGTCTGATCGATCTCGTCCGTTCCGCCCAGACGGAGCAGTTCGGACCAGCCTGCTGTGCGACGATCGGACTCCGCCCACAGGCGAAGCGGAGGCGATCGGCTGTCTAATTAATTAGGCAGCAAGAGCCAATTGTGGTTCGGCACTTATGGTTTTGTGAGCGATTACGGGTGTCCACACCCCGGCATGCCTCTCTGCCGCTAGCAATCCCGTCGAAGCCGTGACGCCCCCATGTGGGACTGGCTAGAACTTGCTTTTGGCACTCAAAGAACTGAGATCAGTATAGCGCGTCTGGCAATCCAAGAGCTAATTGCCGCTTGTTCGCCGTTTGATCGTTGTTTATTCTCCCCCTCCCCGTTTATTCTCCCCCTCCCCCTGCCATCCCCCCTTGGCGGGGATTGGCGCCTAAGTTTATTGTTATGTGGTGGCTACAGACGAGATATACATAATAAATAACTTAGGCGCAAGCGGTTTAGAATCATTCGGTTGCGCGGGCTGTGGCTGGCAAAAGATTCATTGCGTTGCAGTTGCGGCTAAAACGTTCACAATAGAAGGGTTATGGGTGAAAATTCGGCTTTGGCGCGGGTGGCTCCGGCAAAATATTCATTCGCGGTGAGTTGCGGACAAAACATTGATTCGGTGCGGCTTATTCTGAATTCTGAAGTGCAGAGGCGCAACAAAAGCAACTACGGAGATTCTGGCTGCGCCAGAATGACGACTCCTGAGGCTGCGCCAGAATGACGACCCGTGTGGGAGTTGCGGCTAAAGCATTGATTCGGTGCGGCTTATTCGGTTGAGAAAGAACGGTGCAAGCGGGCGGCGGGAGTCTATTTCCTCTGCCCAAAGCTCGGTGGATATTTGATCCATTATGTTAATTGTAGCAAGCGGAGCATAACTACTATGCCAACTATTTTTCTGATGGAAGTGGTTGATGGGGTGGGAGTTACGGGGATTTTTTGGTGCGCAGGGGCTTGACACGCGGATTTGCTGGGGTTTTCGGAGAAAGAAAATGCGGGGGTCCCTCCACTCCGCATCGCTGCGGTTGGGATGACGGCCCGGGGGGGCTGCGCCAGAATGACGGTGCGAGTATGGGCAAGGGCGAAGAAACCTCATCTCAGAATCGAGACCTGGGGCACCCGGCTTATGGAAGGTTTAAACAAGTGTTCGACATTCCCTCAGCGGCTAAAGCCCTGTTGATTGTTCGGCACATGCGGCACGGCTGAAGCCGTGCCCTTCCGATCAAGCCGCACAGACTACCCAAAAATCTGAGTTTGTCCGCGGCCGGTTAGAGGGGCTTGGACATGATGATGGAGCGGCAGGGGGGGGTGCCGGGCTTGAGGCGCTGGGAGGGTTGGAAGTTCTCGATGGCGGTCTCGACGTAGCCGAAGCGGCGGTAGATGGGGGGAAGCTCGGTGCGCCATGCGATGACGCAGATGTCCACGGTTACGCATCCTTTGCCACGCAGGTAGTCCTCGCCGGCGAGCATGAGGGTGCGGCCGTGGCCAGCGCGCTGATGCGCGGGGTCGACGGCGAGCATTCCGAGATAGCCGCGCGGCGGGCGCAGCTCGGTGTAGATGCTGCCGATGAGCTGGCCGGAGGCGTCTTCCGCCAGCAGGACCTCGCCTTTGAGGAAGTACGCAGAGAGGCGGTCAATGTCTGTGCGCGTGCCTTCGAGAAACGTCTCGACGATGAAGGCGGCGTTAATCATGGGGACGAGGCGCGAGATGTCGGCGGCGGTCGCCAGGCGGATGCGAAGGGAAGGGGCGGATTTGCTGTTGGGGAGCGCTTCGTCGGTCATGGGATGGCAGGGGTGCGGCGATGTTGGAGCATTTCACCGATAGTGTAGATTATTGCGCCTCGAACAAAATGCGGGGATTCTTCCCCTTCGCAAGTTCAGGGTCAGAATGACGGGCGAAAGAGCAACTACAGAGATTCTGAGCCTTCGGCTCAGAATGACGGGTGGAATGAGACGAGGCCGCCGTTGACCATGGTGCGGTCAACGGCGGCTTTGTCAGAGCGATCTGGAGCGATCACTGCGTTCCGGAGCCGGCGTTGCGCAGCGGATCTTTCTGCGCCTGCTTCTCTTCCAGCGCGGCCTGCGCGGCGGCGAGGCGGGCAACCAGCAGACGGAAGGGCGAGCAGGAGACGTAGTTGAGACCGACGCGGTGGGAGAACTTGATGGACTCTGGATCTCCACCATGTTCTCCGCACATGCCGACCTTGAGGTTGGGCCTTGTGGCGCGTCCCCGGGTGGTGGCGATTTCGACGAGCTGGCCCACACCCGCCTGGTCTAGCGTGGCGAATGGGTCCTGCTTGAAGATTCCGGCCTTCATGTAGGCAGGCAGGAAGTTGTTGATGTCGTCGCGGGAGATGCCGAAGGTGGTCTGGGTAAGATCGTTGGTGCCGAAGCTGAAGAACTCGGCCTCCTCGGCGATCTTGTCGGCGGTGAGGGCTGCGCGTGGGAGTTCGATCATGGTTCCCACCATGTAGTCCACGGTGGCGCCCTTCTCCTGGAAGACCTCGGCGGCGACGCGGCGGATGATGGCGGACTGGTTGCGCATCTCCTCGATGGAGCCGATGAGCGGGACCATGATCTCGAGATGCGGATTGCCGCCCTTCTTCTTGATGATGACGGCGGCCTCGATCATGGCGCGCACCTGCATCTCGGTGATCTCCGGGAAGGCGATACCGAGGCGGCAGCCGCGCAGGCCAAGCATGGGGTTGGTCTCGTGCAGCTCCTGGACACGCGCCAGCAGCGGGCGCAGTGCCTTGAGCTTGGGCGAGCGGGGCTTGGTGTCTTCCAGGTGCGCGATCTCGACCAGCAGGTCCTCGCGCTTGGGCAGGAACTCGTGCAGCGGAGGATCGAGCAGGCGGATGGTAACGGGCAGCGGGCCCATGGCCTTGAAGAGGCCGACGAAGTCCGCGCGCTGCATGGGCAGGAGCTTCTTGAGCGCGGCGCGGCGGTCCTTCTCGGTGGTGGAGAGGATCATGGCGCGCATGTACTCGATGCGGTCCTCGGCAAAGAACATATGCTCTGTGCGGCAGAGGCCGATGCCTTCGGCGCCGAAGAGCAGTGCCTGCTTGGCATCGCGGGGGATGTCGGCGTTGGCGCGGATCTTCAGCTTGCGCAGGGGATCGGCCCAGCTCATGAAGGTGACCAGGTCGGCGTCGTCGGGCTGCACGGGGAGGGTCTTCAGCTTGCCGGCGATGACGCGGCCGGTGGTGCCGTCGAGGGAGATCCAATCGCCGTGGCGATAGGTGTGTCCCTTGACGCGCAGCTCCTTGTGCGCCTCGTCGACCACGCAGTCTCCCGCGCCGGCCACGCAGCACTTGCCCATGCCGCGGGTGACGACGGCGGCGTGCGATGTCATGCCGCCGCGCGAGGTGAGAATGCCGGATGCGACTTCCATGCCGGCGATGTCCTCCGGCGTGGTTTCGCCGCGGACGAGGATGATGTCCTTGAAGGTGCCGGTGGCGCGTGCCTTGACAGCTTCCTCGGCGGTGAAGACGATCTGTCCGACGGCTGCTCCGGGCGATGCGGGAAGGCCGGTGGCGAGGACTTCGATCTTCTCGCCCTTCTCGACGAGGCGGGGAACCAGGAAGTCGTAGATCTGGTCGGGCTCGACGCGCATGACGGCCTCTTCCTTGGTGATGAGGCCCTCCTTCACCATGTCGATGGCGACGCGGACGGCGGCGAGGCCGGTGCGCTTGCCGTTGCGGGTCTGCAGCATGTAGAGCTTGCCATCCTGGATGGTGAACTCGAAGTCCTGCATGTCGCGGTAGTGCTTTTCCATGCTCTTGGTGCAGGCGTTCAACTGTTCGTAGACCTTGGGCATGGCGCGCTCAAGCTCGCTGATCGGATTCGGCGTACGGATGCCGCTGACGACGTCCTCGCCCTGCGCGTTCATCAGGTACTCGCCGAAGAAGGCGTGCTCGCCGGTGGCGGGGTTGCGGGTGAATCCGACGCCGGTGCCGGAGTTTTCGCCCATGTTGCCGAAGACCATGCACTGCACGTTGACGGCGGTGCCCAGCCAGTCGTCGATGCGGTTGATGCGGCGATAGGTTTTGGCGCGGTCGCTGTTCCAACTGCGGAAGACGGCGTCGCGGGTGGCCACCAACTGCTCCAGCGGGGCCTGCGGGAAGTCCTTGCCGCTCTCCTTCTTGATGAGCTTCTTGTACTCGACGATGACATCTTTGAGGGCCTTGGCGCTGAGGAGGTAATCCAGCTTGACGCGCTCGCGCGCCTTGGCGCTGTCGAAGATGTGCTCAAACTTCTTCTTGCTGATGTCGAGGACGACGGAGCCGAACATCTGGATGAGTCGGCGATAGGAGTCGTAGGCGAAACGGGGATCGTTGCTGCATTTGGACAGCCCTTCAACGGACTTGTCGTTGAGGCCGAGGTTGAGGATGGTGTCCATCATGCCGGGCATGGAGAACTTTGCGCCGGAGCGGACGGAGACCAGCAGGGGGTTCTCGGGCGCGCCGAGTTCCTGACCCTGCAACTTCTCCAGGCGCTTGAGCGCGGCCAGCATCTCGACGTCGATCCGCGGGTTCAGTTTTCCGCGCATGTACTCGCGACAAGCCTCGGTCTGGATGGTGAATCCCGGCGGGACAGGCAGGCCAGCGTTGGTCATCTCGGCCAGGCCAGCGCCCTTGCCGCCCAGCGTGTCCTTCATGCTGCCATTGCCCTCGGCCTTGCCGCCGCCGAAGAAGTACGTGTATTTGGTTGAGGTCGAGGTTGTGCCTGCATCTTTAGCAAGCGGTGCTTCGGTTACGCCTTGCGTCATCAGTAAATCCTCCATAGGGCAGGTAATTCGCGGGGCGGCGCCTGGAGTAGATGGCGGCAGGCAGACTCAGTCCTTTCAAACAACAGGATCGTTCAACAGACTGAGTGCTTGCGGCCCATCCAATCGCCGGGCCACCGAGCGGGTATTCCATGCGTCCAAGCTGCGTCTCGCGACACTTAATAATCCATTATTACACTCGACTAGCGAGGGCAGGTCTGTCTGTGCGCCGCGTCACAGGCGATGTTGTATTCAAAGGGGTTCTCTTATACATCTCCCCGGATGAAATTCAATACTGTGCGATGCGGCGGCATTTGTTGCCGTCGGCGGGCAGGATTGGCATGTGCTGCAAGAAGATTCCCTCAGCGGCTGAAGCCGCGTTTCATGGGAATCTCTTACGGCACGGCTGAAGCCGTGCCCTTAAGCAAGACAAATACGGAGATTCTGGCTACGCCAGAATGACGGGCAAAGACAAGCAACGACGCGATACAGAGATTCTGGCTACGCCAGAATGACGAACCTGGGCTACGCCAGAAAGACGAGCGACGACAAGCAACGACAAATACGGAGATTCTGGCTACGCCAGAAAGACGAACTCCTGGGCTACGCCAGAAAGACGAGCGACGACAAGGCTGGCGCGGGTCAGTGGCCGTAGCCGTCGGCGTGGCGCGGGACCTTGCCGCGGAAGAGCCAGTGGATGATGACGAAGTACATAGTGGCCAGCAGGATTCCCAGGGTCCACCAGACCAGGCCGACGCGCAGGGTGTGGGGACCGGCCAGGGCGAGCGCGATAGTGATGTTGCGGCCACCGGCGCCGACCGCGGGCAGCAACACGGGGAAGAGTCCGATGACGGCCCCGGCCATCATGGTGGCGAGGTAGGCCGAGGAGCCGAGAAAGGCGGTCAATGCGGAGCGTCGCCGCGCGGCGAGGAAGACAACCGCGAGGCTGGCCAGCACCGCGCAGGGGACCACAAACAAGATGGGGTGAGTGCGATAGTTCAGCAGGCAATTTGGACGCGCCAGCACGGTGAGAGGAAAATGCGCCAGGGTGAGGACAAGCAGAACGGGGGTGGCATTGCGGGCGAAGTTGCGCGCGCGCTGCTCCAGATCGCCCTCCGTCTTGAGGGCGAGATAGAGCGCGCCATGGACCGCCAATGCGACCAGGGCGAGGACTCCGGCGGTGACGGTGTACCAGTCGAGGATTCCGGGATGGGCCCCGGGTTTCCAGTTGGTCCAGAGCGGGAGGAAGAAGTAGTCGTCGGGGCCGATGGGGACGCCGCGAATGACGTTGGCCAGCGCCGCTCCATAGAAGATGGCCAGCAGCGAGCTGGAGAAGGTGAAGACCGCGTCGAAGAAGGCCCTCCACAGCGGCTCCGCGGAGTGGCCGCGCAGTTCAACGCTGAGGGCGCGCAGGATCAGCAGCCAGAGGACGATCATCAGAGGCAGATAGAAGCCGCTGAAGGCCGAGGCGTAGAGCAGGGGGAAGGCGAAGAAGAGCGTGCCTCCGGCGGCGAGCAGCCAGACCTCGTTGCCGTCCCAGAAGGGGCCGATGGAACGCATGGCCTGCTGGCGTTCCTCTTCCGTGCGCGCGACGAAGAGATAGACGATGCCGACGCCGATGTCGAAGCCGTCGAGGACGACGTAGGCGACCAGCATGACGGCTACAATCCAGAACCAAAGAGTGCCCATCGAATCTCTCCTATGCAGTCTTGCTGCCGTTGCTGCTTGCCGGTACGTTCTCAGACGCAGCCTGCGGCCCGTCCTGAATGAAGTTGTAGAGCAGCACAATCCACAGGATGGAGAGCACCGCGTACATGCCGAGGAAGCCCAGCAGCGTGAAGAGGCTGGAGCCAGCGCCAACGTGCGTGGAGTAGCCCTGGGATGTGCGGATGAGGCCGTAGACCAGCCAGGGCTGACGGCCAATCTCCGCGGTCATCCAGCCGGCGGTGTTCGCAATATACGGCAGCGGGAAGCTGAGCAGGATGGGCCAGAGAATCCAGCGCGCGGTGAAGAGCTTGCCGCGCCAGAGCAGGAATGCGGCGACCGCCATCAGCGCCAGGAAGTACGTCCCCAGGCCCGCCATGATGTGGTAGCTGTAGAAGAGCAACGGCAGCGCGGAGGGCCACTGGTCGCGCGGAATCTGGTTGAGGCCATGCACTTCGGCGGCGGTGGTCCCGTAGATCAGGAAGCTCAGGACCTTGTTGACAACGATGGGATTGTCGATCTTCTGAGCTTCGATGTCGGGCTGACCCAGGAGAACCAGCGGCGCGCCCTTCTCGGAGTTAAAGAGGCCCTCCATGCCCGCCATCGCGGCGGGCTGGTGCGTGGCCACATACTTGCCGTGCAGGTCGCCGGTGGGAAAGATTTGAAGGATGCAGGAGATAATTCCGGCGACGACTCCCAGCTTAAGGAAGGTGCGGCCGTATCTTTCGTCACGGTATTGCAGGACGTAGAGCGCTCCGACCGACGCCATGACAAACGAGGCCGTGACCACCGATCCGCACATGTTATGCGCGTACTGCAGCCACGCCCAGGGATTCAGCATGAGGCCCCAAAAGCTGCTGACCTCGAAGACGCCGCCGGGCAGAATGCGATAGGCGACGGGATGTTGCATCCACGCGTCGGTGACGATGATGAAGAAGCCGGAGATCCAGGAGCCGAGAAAGACGAAAAAGGCGGAGGTCCAGTGCATCCAGCGCGAGAGCCGCTTCTCGCCGAAGAGAAAGAGGCCGAGGAAGGCGGATTCGAGGAAGAAGGAGAAGATGCCCTCCATGGCCAGCGGCATTCCGATGACGCCGCCGGTGCGGCGGGAGAACTCAGCCCAGTTAGTTCCGAATTGGAACTCCATGGGGATTCCGGTGACGACGCCGAGCAGGAAGTTGACGGCGAAGATCCTGGCCCAGAAGCGGGCCGCGACGTCGTACTTTGCGTCGTGCGTCTTCAGCGCAAGAGACTTCAGGACGACGATGAGCAGGGCGAGGCCCATGGTGAGCTGGGGGAAGAGGTAGTGATAGGTGATGGTGAAGGCGAAGTGGATTCGGTGGAGACTGAGTGCGTCCATGGTGCTCCTCGTGAGGGGGCCGGGTGTGCAATCCATTGTGGGGCCTGGCCCTGCCCAGCGCAATTCTTAATTGCGTGCGCTTACTCTGGCGCCACTCCTTGCGAATCTACCTACAGGTCGAGCTGGAATTTTGTAGTTGCAGATACAATACTATCGAGGGCGCGTGCGGTTGTGCCTTCCGATCTCTTCATTCGGGCGAGTAGCTCAACTGGATAGAGCACCAGCCTTCTAAGCTGGTGGTTGTGGGTTCGATTCCCGCCTCGCCCACCAGATTACGCCGAACGATTTTATTCGGATTGCGAAGGGACGGACTGCTTCGCGCAGGACCGCTAAGACGACTGCCAGCGGCGGCGCGGCGCGAGTAGAATTGGTGCTATGAGCCTCTATTTCGCCGCCGGATCGCCCACCACCGAATTCACCCCCGCCGAGATTAAAGCAGCCCTCGCCAGTGCGTTTGACAAGCTTGGGGCGCGCAAAAAAGTGCTGGCCGTGCCGCCGGACTTCACCCGCATGCACGCCATGGCGGGCAAGCTGACCGAGTACGCGTGGAACTACTACGGCGACGCGCTGACCGACGTGCTGCCCGCGCTGGGCACACACAAGGCGATGACCGACCACGAGATCCAGACGATGTTCGGCCCCGTGCCGCGCGACCTGTTCCGGGTACACGACTGGCGCAACGACATCGTCACGCTGGGCGAGGTTCCCGGCGAGTTCATGCAAGAGGTGAGCGAGGGCAAGCTGGACTACGCGTGGCCGGCGCAGGTCAACAAGCTGCTGCGGGACGGCGGGCACGATTTGATCCTGTCGCTCGGGCAGGTGGTGCCGCACGAGGTGGTCGGGTTTGCCAACTACAACAAGAATATTTTTGTCGGCACGGGTGGCGTGTTGGGCATCCATCGCAGCCACTTCCTGGGCGCGGTCTACGGCATGGAGCGGATGATGGGGCGGGCGGACACGCCGGTGCGGCGCGTGCTGAACTACGCCAGCGAGCACTTTGGCCATCTGCTGCCACAGATCGTGTACGTGCAGACGGTGGTGAGCAAGAACGCGGCGGGCAAGCTGGCGCTGAACGGGCTGTTCATCGGCGACGATGCGGAGTGCTTCGAGCGCGCGGCGGAGCTGAGCCTGAAGGTCAACTTCCTAATGATGGACCGCGAGATCCACAAGGCCGTGGTCTACCTGGACCCGGAGGAGTTCAAGAGCACGTGGCTGGGCAACAAGAGCGTCTACCGCACGCGCATGGCTTTGGCCGACGACGCGGAGCTGATTGTGCTGGCGCCGGGGGTGCACGAGTTCGGCGAGGACCCGACGATCGACATGCTGATCCGCAAGTACGGCTACTGCGGCACTCCGGCGACGCTGGAGGCGGTCAAGAACGACCCCGCGCTGGCAAGCAATCTTTCGGCGGCGGCACACCTGATCCACGGGTCGAGCGAGGGGCGGTTCAAGATTCGCTACTGCCCAGGGCATTTGACGAGGGAAGAGATCGAAGGCGCGCACTTCGAGTACGGCGACCTGGCTGAGTACATGGCGAAGTACGATCCGGCGAAGCTGGCCGACGGATGGAACACGGTGGATGGCGAGGAGATCTTCTTCATCTCGAATCCGGGGCTTGGGTTGTGGGCGTATAAGGGACGCTTCAAGGATTAGACGGAGGTCGGGGTGGCATTGACGGTACGGGACAGAGCAATTCGCATTGCAATTGGGCTGAGTGTTTTCTTGGTTGTAATGCTGTATAGCAATCCGATTCGGTTTCACCAGACCGCGCACGCTGGCGGCCTTACGATGCAGGTGCCCTCCAACTGGACGCCGATGAAGAGCTCGGGCAATTACGTGCCGGTTTCTCTGCGCCGCGAATGGGCTCCGTTCATGCCGTCGGGTTTCGTTTCCGTGATGGATCAATCCGAGTTCGAGACAAAGCATGGGCCGTGGACGATGGAAACAGTACGGAGGATGCAGACCGGGATTGTCGCTGCACGGAGTAAAGTCACAGCTTTCTCAAACACGTCCACATTCGATTTAAAAGCGGGAGATCGTAGTGCGGTATGTATTGAATCGACGCTCATGGCATCGCGCACGTTGAACTGCTTCATCGTGGGTACGCCCCTCCAGTTCAGCTTTATGGGGAGCAGATTCGCCGAACCTTCCGCTGAGCGAATGCTTGCGTCGCTGAACTGAAGTCAACTGACGTTACATGAGTTACCACGCGGATTTGCCGCGCCTGCTTGCCGCACAGTATGCTTGGGAGCGGTGCAGAATCGGTTCGAACCGCGGGCCGTAAAGATTGAAACGTGGAGTATGGAATGAATACAGCAGTGATGGAAACACTGGAACTACCGAAGTTTTCGATTGGCGTGGGCGACCGTTTTGCCCACCAGGCGAAGGCCCAGCTTGTTGCATGCATGAAGGCCGCTGACGCGGGCGTTGAGGTCATTCCGGTGTGGAACAAGTCGAACCGCGAGCACACCATCGTCTGCACCGAGCCGGTGCAGACGCGCGACGCGGCAGACGCGGCTGTGAAGGAGATGGGCTGGAGCAAGCCCTTCTTTCTCGACGCGGACCACATCAACATGAAGACGGTGCAGCGCTTTCTGGACCCCTGCGACTTCTTTACCCTGGATGTTGCGGACATGATCGGCCAGCCGGCCAAGCCGGAGGACGTGGCAGCGTTCCTTGCGGCGCACGCGGAGCTGATCGGGACGGTGACGATTCCCGACATCAATGAGCCGTTCCACACCGACAAGGCCTTCGTCGAGGGCGTTGCCGACAAGTTCCTGGCGGCGGTGCAGAATGCGGGCGAGATCTACAGTTTTCTGATCGAGAACAAGGGCCAAGGCCGCTTCGTCCCGGAGATATCGATGGACGAGACGGACCTGCCGCAGACGCCGGTCGAGCTGCTGATTATCCTGGCAATGATCGCGGACCAGAAGATTCCCGTCCAGACGATTGCGCCGAAGTTCACCGGCCGCTTCAACAAGGGCGTGGACTACGTGGGCGATGTGAAGCAGTTTGCCAAGGAGTTCGAGGAGGACCTGGCGGCGATTGCCTACGCGGTAAAGCGCTACGGGCTGCCCGCGAACCTGAAGCTGAGCGTGCATTCGGGCTCCGACAAATTTTCCATCTACAAGGCGATCCACGACGGCGCGAAGAAGTTCAACGCCGGGGTCCACCTGAAGACGGCGGGGACGACCTGGCTGGAAGAGCTGATCGGGCTGGCCGAGGCGGGCGGCAACGGGCTGGCGATTGCCAAGGAGATCTACAGCGAGGCGCTGGA
>Ga0224557_1003879_pt1 | contig 11293 bp, 10 predicted proteins | sample 714S31014metaG_FD_180677 | JGI IMG/M metagenome (GOLD analysis project Ga0224557, IMG submission 180677) | Peat soil microbial communities from Stordalen Mire, Sweden - 717 S3 10-14 | ecosystem: Environmental > Terrestrial > Soil > Wetlands > Peat | place: Sweden: Norrbotten County, Stordalen... | reverse complement strand
TCTGCGGCGTTATGGAGCACATCGAGGAGGCCGGGATCCACTCCGGCGACTCGGCCTGCGCGCTGCCACCGGTCACGCTGGGGCGCAGCGACATCGAGAAGGTGCGCCACGCGACAGAGGCCATCGCGCACGGGATCGGGGTGGTGGGGCTGCTCAATGTGCAGTATGCCCTCAAAGACGACGTGCTGTACGTCCTGGAGGCCAACCCGCGTGCCAGCCGCACCGTGCCGTTCGTCTCCAAGGCGACCGCGATCCAGCTCGCCAAGGCATGCGCCCGAATCATGCTGGGCGCCACTATTTCCGAGCTCCGCAAAGAAGGAATGCTAGTGGCCTCCGGCGACGGCGCCCACGCCTCCGAGAACGCCCCGATCGCCGTCAAGGAGGCGGTGTTGCCGTTTCACCGGTTCCGCGGCGCCGACGGAACGGCCATCGAATCCCTGCTCGGCCCGGAGATGAAATCCACCGGCGAGGTGATGGGCATCGACCGCGACTTTGGCAGTGCCTTCGCCAAGAGCCAGACCGCCGCCTACGGATCGTTGCCGGCCGAGGGCACCGTGTTCGTGTCGGTCGCCAACCGGGACAAGCGGTCACTGGTGTTTCCAGTCAAGCGGCTGGCCGACCTGGGTTTCCGCGTCCTGGCCACCGAGGGCACCGCGGAGATGCTGCGCCGCAACGGAATTCCATGCGACGAGGTCCGCAAGCATTTCGAGCCGCCGCAGCCGGGTCGGCCCGAGATGTCTGCAGTCGATGCGATCAAGGCGGGCGACGTGAACATGGTGATCAACACGCCCTACGGCAACTCAGGCCCGCGCATCGACGGCTACGAAATCCGTGCGGCTGCCGTGTCGGCCAACATCCCCTGTGTGACGACAGTGCAGGGCGCATCTGCCGCCGTACAAGGCATCGAAGCCGGGATCCGCGGCGACATCGGCGTGCGGTCGCTACAAGAGCTGCACAGCATGATCGGTCCGGCCGGCGTGGCCGACAAGGGCGCCAAATGACCGGGTTCGGCGCAAGGTTGGCCGAGGCGAAGGCGAGCCGCGGCCCGCTGTGCTTGGGCATCGACCCGCATCCCGAGCTGCTACGCGCATGGAACCTACCGGCCACCGCCGACGGGCTGGCGGCGTTCTGCGATGCCTGCGTTGAGGCGTTCGCCGGTTTTGCCGTCGTCAAACCACAGGTGGCGTTCTTCGAGGCATACGGGTCCGCCGGATACGCGGTACTGGAACGCACTATCGCCGCGCTGCGCTCCGCCGGGGTGCTGGTGCTGGCCGACGCCAAGCGCGGCGACATCGGGACGACGATGGCCGCCTACGCCGCCGCCTGGGCGGGCGATTCACCGCTGGCCGCCGACGCCGTGACGGCTTCGCCCTATCTGGGATTCGGCTCGCTGCGGCCCCTGCTGGAAGCCGCCGCCGCGCACGACCGCGGCGTGTTCGTGCTGGCGGCCACGTCCAACCCGGAAGGCGGGACCGTCCAGCGCGCCACCTTCGACGGTCGTACGGTGGCCCAGTTGATCGTCGACCAGGCGGCGCTGGTCAACCGAGAGGCTAATCGGTCCGCCGATCCAGCAGAGCCCGGATCCGTCGGCGTGGTCCTTGGCGCGACGGTCTTCCAGCCCCCGGATGTCAGCGGTCTCGGCGGACCAGTGCTGGTGCCCGGGGTCGGCGTGCAGGGTGGGCGGGCGGAGGCGCTCGGTGGCCTGGGCGGGGCGGTGCCGGGCCAGTTGCTGCCGGCGGTGGCGCGCGAGGTGCTGCGCGCCGGACCGGGCGTGGCGGAACTGCGGGCGGCGAGCGAACGGATGCTTGACGCGGTCGCCTATCTCTCCGCTCCATAGCCCGGGCTGCAGGCGTTCGATACGAGCCCCCGTCGCTTCGGCCTCCATCGAGACTGCGCCCAGGGCTACTCAACGTTGACCGGGCACGCCCTACCCGCAGTTTCAGCGCCATCAGCGCAGGCTCGGCGGCCCGCGGCGCGGGCGCGCAATCTATTCGCGTCGGCGGGTTAGCGCGAAACGGTCCGGGCGACACGCGCGACACGCGAGATAAATCCGTTATCCGTTGCGATGGGACTGGCGGCCATCCACCGAAGCGGTCCGCGACGGCCGGTCGCCGCCGGTTACCGGGACCGTGAGACAACGGAAAACCGCAGCTAGATAGCCATATCAGAGGCCGAACGATCAGGCCGCCAGCACGATCGCGGAGCCTCGTCCAGGCGCTGTCAGCGGTGCCTGGTAGCTCGCCGACCGGGTCCAACCGCCGAGCCCGTGCAGGGCATTTATCCCCTTAACCAGGGGGTCGGGTTAGATTTCGTCAGGAAGCGTGAGTACGGTCGTCTGCGCTGGCTGAAGTACCCGGCAGAGACAAAAAAATAGATCGATTGCCATCGAGGATTGATCAGATATGGAGGAATCGTGGCCCTTCCGCAGTTGACCGACGAGCAGCGCGCGGCCGCGTTGCAGAAGGCGGCTGCTGCGCGTCGAGCGCGCGCAGAGCTTAAGGACCGCCTCAAGCGCGGCGGCACGAACCTGACTCAGGTGCTCAAGGACGCCGAGAGCGATGAAGTCCTGGGCAAGATGAAGGTGTCTGCGCTGCTGGAGGCGTTGCCGAAGGTTGGCAAGGTCAAGGCGCAGGAAATCATGACCGAGTTGGAGATCGCGCCGACCCGCCGTCTGCGTGGACTCGGCGACCGGCAGCGCAAGGCGTTGTTGGAAAAGTTCGGCTCCGACTAACTCGCCGACGATGCAGGCCGCATGGCCTGTGGGCATGCCGACCCCGGAGCTCCGATGAGCTCTAGCGGGGGACCGGGCAGGGGACGCGTTGTCGTCCTGTCCGGTCCCTCCGCGGTCGGCAAGTCATCTGTAGTCCGGTGTCTGCGTGAGCGGATTCCGAACCTGCATTTCAGCGTCTCGGCGACCACGCGTTCGCCGCGCCCAGGCGAGGTCGACGGCGTCGACTACCACTTCGTCAGTCCCGCCCGCTTCCGGCAATTAATCGAAGAGGGCGCTCTGCTGGAGTGGGCCGAGATCCATGGTGGGCTGCAAAGATCGGGCACGCTGGCCGAGCCGGTACGGGCTGCCACTGCGTCGGGGCTTCCGGTGCTCATCGAGGTCGACCTGGCCGGGGCCAGAGCGGTCAAGCAAGCGATGCCCGAGGCCATCACGGTGTTCTTGGCGCCGCCCAGTTGGGCTGACCTGGAGGCCAGACTCGTCGGCCGTGGCACCGAAACACCCGAGGCGATCAGGCGTCGTTTGGACACCGCTCGCGTCGAACTGGCAGCTCAAGACGACTTCGATGAGGTCGTGGTGAACAGGCAATTGGAGTCCGCGTGCGCGGAATTGGTATCCTTGCTGGTGGGATCTGCGCCGGACTCGGCATGACAGACTAGGCAGAACCGGACCACACCTAGAATTTCTAGTCACTTTCAACCGCTTTATGCAGCCAGGAGATTTTCTTAAGTGAGTAATCCGCAGTCCGACGCCTCGCTGGCCGCCGTACCCGCCATGGATCAGTTCGATCCGTCGGCCGGTATTCAAGGCGCGTACGACACCCCGCTGGGCATCACCAATCCGCCCATCGACGAGTTGCTGGACCGCGTATCGAGCAAGTACGCCCTGGTCATTTACGCAGCCAAGCGGGCGCGGCAGATCAACGACTATTACAACCAGCTCGGTGAGGGCATCCTCGAATACGTGGGCCCGCTGGTCGAACCTGGGTTGCAGGAAAAGCCGCTGTCCATCGCGATGCGCGAGATCCACGCCGACCTGCTCGAGCACACCGAGGGCGAGTAACAGGTCACCGCCGGTGGACGACCGCAATCGGATTTCAAAACGAGTCATTGTCGGCGTCTCCGGAGGTATCGCCGCCTACAAGGCGTGCACCGTGGTCCGTCAGCTCACCGAGGCGGGGCATGAGGTCCACGTCATTCCCACCGAAGCCGCATTGCGCTTTGTCGGAGCCGCCACCTTCGAGGCGCTCTCCGGCCAGCGGGTGCACACCAGCGTTTTCGACGACGTTCCCGCGGTGCCCCATGTCCATCTCGGCCAGCAGGCTGACCTGGTCGTGGTGGCGCCGGCCACCGCCGATCTGCTGGCCCGGGCGGTACATGGCCGCGCCGACGATCTACTGACCGCGACCCTGCTCACCGCGCGATGCCCAGTGCTGTTCGCACCCGCGATGCACACCGAGATGTGGTTGCACCCGGCCACCGTTGACAACGTGGCCACGTTGCGTCGCCGCGGCGTGATTGTGCTGGAACCCGCGTCCGGGAGGCTCACCGGCTCCGACAGCGGGGCGGGCCGCCTACCTGAGGCCGAAGAGATCACCACGTTGGCCGAGCTGCTCCTGGAGCGCCACGACGCCCTCCCTTATGACCTCGCCGGTCGCAAGATACTGGTGACCGCCGGCGGCACCCGCGAACCGGTCGATCCGGTGCGCTTCATCGGCAACCGCAGCTCCGGCAAGCAGGGGTATGCGGTCGCGCGGGTCGCCGCCCAGCGCGGCGCCGAGGTCACGCTGATCGCCGGGCACACCGCGGGGCTCACCGACCCCGCCGGTGTCGACGTGGTTCATGTCAGCTCCGCGGAGCAACTCGGAGATGCGGTCTCCAAGCACGCTGCCGCCGCCGACGTACTGGTGATGGCCGCCGCCGTCGCCGATTTCCGGCCCGCGCAGGTCGCGACCGCGAAGATCAAGAAGAAGGGCACCGAAGGGCCGTCGCCGATCGAACTGCTGCGCAACGACGATGTGCTGGCCGGCACCGTGCGCGCGCGTGCCCACGGCGAGCTGCCTAACATGCGGGCCATCGTGGGGTTCGCCGCCGAGACCGGCGACGCTAACGGCGATGTGCTGTTTCACGCGCGCACGAAGCTGCGAAGCAAGGGCTGCGACCTGCTGGTGGTCAACGCGGTCGGGGACGGCAAGGCCTTTGAGGTGGACAACAACGACGGCTGGCTGCTGACGTCCGACGGCACCGAGTCAGCGCTGGAGAACGGTTCCAAGACGTTGATGGCCAGTCGCATCGTGGACGCGATCGTCACGTTTTTGCACAGCGACGACGGATAACGGCTAGTTTGCAATAGCCCGGCGGAGCCGGTTGAGTCGGCGGCACTTAAAATAATTTGCCTAACTAACATTTAGTCAAGATGACTGGAAGGATCACAGAGTGAGCGAGAAGGGTCGGCTGTTTACCAGTGAGTCGGTGACCGAGGGACATCCCGACAAGATCTGTGACGCGATCAGCGACTCAGTCCTCGACGCGCTGCTGGCGGAGGACCCGCGCTCGCGTGTCGCGGTTGAGACTTTGGTGACCACCGGGCAGGTGCACGTGGTGGGTGAGGTGACGACGAACGCGAAAGCGGCGTTCGCCGACATCACTAACACGGTCCGCGCACGCATCCTGGACATCGGCTACGACTCGTCGGAGAAGGGCTTCGACGGGGCGTCGTGCGGGGTGAACATCGGCATCGGCGCGCAGTCGCCCGACATCGCCCAGGGTGTGGATACCGCCCACGAGGCGCGTGTCGAGGGTGCGGCCGACCCGCTGGACTCGCAGGGCGCGGGCGACCAGGGGCTGATGTTCGGCTACGCGATCAACGACACCCCTGAACTCATGCCGCTGCCCATCGCGCTGGCCCACCGGCTGTCGCGCAAGCTGACCGAGGTCCGCAAGAACGGCACGCTGCCCTACCTGCGGCCGGACGGCAAGACGCAGGTCACCATTGCCTACGAGGACGACGTTCCGGTCCGCCTGGACACCGTGGTCGTGTCCACCCAGCACGCGGCCGACGTCGACCTGGAGAAGACGCTGGATCCCGACATCCGCAAGCACGTGCTCGCGACCGTGCTCAAGGAACTGGCCCACGAGACGCTGGACTCGTCGGCGACGCGGGTGCTGGTCAACCCGACCGGAAAGTTCGTCCTCGGTGGCCCGATGGGCGACGCCGGCTTGACCGGCCGCAAGATCATCGTCGACACCTACGGCGGATGGGCCCGCCACGGCGGCGGCGCGTTCTCCGGCAAGGATCCGTCCAAGGTGGACCGGTCGGCGGCGTACGCGATGCGCTGGGTGGCCAAGAACATCGTCGCCGCCGGGCTGGCGGAGCGGGTCGAGGTGCAGGTGGCCTACGCGATCGGCAAGGCCGCCCCGGTAGGCCTGTTCATCGAGACCTTCGGCTCCGCGACGGTCGACCCGGTCAAGATCGAGAAGATCGTGCCCGAGGTGTTCGACCTGCGGCCCGGCGCGATCATCCGCGACCTGGACCTGCTGCGCCCGATCTACGCGCAGACCGCCGCGTACGGGCACTTCGGCCGCACCGACATCGAGCTGCCGTGGGAGCAGCTGAACAAGGTCGACGACCTCAAGCGCGCCATCTAGCCCTACGCAAGCTCTTTCCCTCGCGGTGGAGGGTGGCCTACGAGTGCACGGCCTTCTTGAGCACCGCCAGTCCGCGGTTGGTGGCCTCGGCGGCCGCGGGGATCAGTAGGGCGAAGCTGACGTAGCCGTGCACCAGGGTGGGTTCGTGGCTCAACTCCACCGGCACGCCGGCGGATTTGAGCAGCTCGGCGTATTGGGCTCCGTCGTCGCGCAGCGGGTCATGTTCTGCGGTGCCGATGAAGGCGGGTGGCAGGCCGGACAGCTCGGCGGCATTTGCCGGGGAGAGGGTGACGGGCAGGGCCTTGGGGTCGCTGATGTCCATGCCCGGCACGTACCAGGCGACGAACGCCTCGATGACGTCGCGGTTCAGCATGGGTGCGTCGGCATTCTCGGTGAACGACGGCAGCGACAGGTCGGCCGTGATCGACGGATACCACAGCAGCTGGAAGACCAGCGGCGGTCCGTCGTTATCGCGGGCCAACAGTGCCATGACTGCGGCGATGTTGCCGCCCGCGGAATCACCGGCGACGGCGATCCGGTTCGGGTCACCGCCCAGCTCGGCGGCGTGCTCGCCGACCCAGCGCAACGCCGCCCAGCTGTCTTCGATCCCTGCCGGATACGGATGCTCCGGCGCAAGCCGGTAGTCGACGGACACCACGATGGCCTCCGCGCCGACGGCGTGCGCGCGGGCGACGGGATCGTGGGTATCCAGGTCGCCTATCGCCCAGCCACCGCCGTGGTAGAACACGACGACCGGCACGCTGGTATCAGCAGCGGTGGGCGGCCAGTAGATCCGAACCGGGATCTCGCTCAGGTCGCCGTAACCCACCGTCCGGTCCTCTATCCGCAGGTCCGGAAGCATTTCCGGGGGTGCCTGCAGCAGTTTGATCCCGGCGCGTGCGACTTCGACCCCGTCGGCGGCGGTGAAGGTCATCGGGAATGCGTCGAGCAGCCCCTTAAGCGTCGGATCGATCTCTGGTTTTGCGGTGGTGCGCTCCGTCATAAGCTTGAATCTACGGGTGCAGCGCAGCCTGCAACGCCGCGAGTCCGCGATCCAGCGCCGCCGTCGCGGCAGGCACCACGCCGGCGTAGGCGATAAAGCCGTGCACCATCGTCTCGGCGTTATCCACCTCGACGGGGACGCCGGCGGCGGCCAGTAGCTCGCCGTACCGGATTCCGTCATCGCGCAGCGGGTCGTAGCCGGCGACGCCGATGTAGGCCGGCGCGAGATCGGCCAAGTTCTTCGCCCGCCCCGGCGCCATTCCTGGCGGCGGATCGGACATGTCGATTCCTCCTGCGTACCAACGGGAGAACGCGGCGACGGCCTTGACGTCAAGGATCGGCGCGGAGGCGTTTTCGGTGAACGACGGCAGCGTCGAGTCCCACAGCGTGGCGGGATACCACAACAGCTGAAACGCGATCGGCGGCCCACCGCTATCGCGGGAGCGCTGTGCCATAACCGCGGAGATATTGCCGCCCGCGGAATCCCCGGCGAAGGCTATCCGTGTGGTGTCTGCGCCGATCTCAGAGCCGTGATGGGCGACCCAGAGTGTTGCGGCCCAGGCATCTTCGATGGCGGCGGGATAGGGGTGTTCGGGCGCCAGCCGGTAGTCGACGGACACCACGATGGCGCCGGCGCCCACGGCATGCTGGCGGGAAGAACCGTCGTAGGTGTCCAAGTCACCGATGACGAACCCGCCGCCGTGAAAGTACAGCACGACGGGTTGTGCTGTGTTATCGCCGGGATCGGTTGGCGGCCAGTAGATCCGGATATCGATGGGGCCCGCCGGCCCCTGGATGACCCGGTCCTCGACCCGCAGTTCGGGGTGCAGCGGCCGGCGGGGCAGGTCTGCGAACCGCTGCCGCGCCGCGTCGATCCCGTCGTCCATTGATAGCCGGAACGGAACCGCATCCAGTACCTTCAGCAAGATGTCGTCGATAGCGGGTCTCTGGTCGGCTGTTCTGTCCAAGGTGGGCATGGAGGTACCGTACGCACCTCGCCTGGTGGCCGCGGGCTGGGTTGTGGCCGGCTGGGCCGGCCTGGCCTACGGCGTCTACCTGACGGTGGTCGCGTTGCGCTCGCCACCGGGAACTGAACTGACCGGCCACTGGATTCTGCAGGCGCCGTTCAAGGCATCGATGGCGCTGTTGCTGACCGTAGCTGCGGCGGCGCACCCGATCGTCCGCGAGCGGCGGTGGCTGATGCCGGCGCTGCTGCTGTCGGGCGTCGGCGACTTTGCGTTGGCGATCCCATGGTGGACGGGGTCATTCGTCTTCGGGCTGGGTGCATTCCTGTTGGCGCACCTGTGTTTCATAGCCGCGTTGCTCCCGCTGGTTGAGAAGCGGTTGCCGTCGCGACCGCGCATCGCCACCGTCGTTCTGATGTGCCTGGCGGCCACGGTGCTGCTGGCGTCGTTCTGGTCGCACCTCGGCCGCGACAGGCTGACAATTCCGGTGACCGCTTACATCATCGTGCTGACCGTGATGGTGTGTGCGGCGCTGCTGGCGCGGCTGCCGACGATCTGGGCCGCGGTTGGGGCGGTTTGTTTCGCGATGTCGGACGCGATGATCGCCGTCGGCCGGTTCATCCTGGACAACGATGCGTTGTCGGTGCCGATCTGGTGGTTGTACGCCACCGCGCAGATCCTGATTACGGCTGGGTTCTTCTTTGGCCGAGAGGGTTTCGGTGACGCCCCCGCTGCCGCTCGTGGCGGCGTCCATGAATCGGCCGAGAGCTAGTTGTTTGCAACGTATCTCGTGACTCGGGGGCGACGTGAACCGGACTGGTAGCACCCGCACGCCTGTCGAGGTGGAGCCGATCGCGCGGGTGCTGCCGATGCTGTCGGTGCCGCATCTGGATCGCGACTTCGATTACCTGGTGTCCGCCGAGCAGTCCGACGATGCCCAGCCCGGGGTGCGGGTGCGGGTGCGCTTCCACGGTCGGCTGGTCGACGGGTTCGTCTTGGAGCGCCGCAACGACACCGATCACACCGGCAAGCTGGGCTGGCTCGATCGCGTCGTATCCGCCGAGCCGGTGCTCACCGCGGAAATCCGCCGTCTGGTCGACGCGGTGGCGGCGCGCTACGCGGGGACCCGGCCGGACGTGCTGCGGCTGGCGGTGCCGGCCAGGCACGCCAAGGTGGAGAAGGAATCCGCGGTGATCCCCGTCCTGCCGGTGGTCGCGCCCGTGGACCCGTCGGGCTGGGAGGTTTACGGGCGCGGGGGACAGTTCCTGTCCGCCCTGTCCGAATCACGAGCCGCCCGCGCCGTCTGGCAGGCGCTACCGGGCGAACCGTGGGCGGACCGATTTGCCGAGGCCGCCGCGCAAACTATCCGCACAGGAAGAGCGGTGCTGGTGATCGTGCCAGACCAGCGGGATCTGGACACGTTGTGCGAGGCCGCGATAGCCCGGATCGATGAGCACAGCGTTGTGTCCCTCTCGGCCGGCCTGGGGCCGGCGGCACGCTACCGCCGCTGGCTTGCGGCGCTGCGGGGCAGCGCGCGGCTGGTGATCGGCACGCGCAGCGCGGTTTTTGCGCCGCTCAGCGACCTGGGACTGGTCATGGTCTGGTCCGACGCCGACGACAGCCTGGCCGAGCCGCGGGCACCGTATCCGCATGCCCGCGAGGTCGCGATGTTGCGCGCGCATCAGGCTCGGTGCGCGGCGCTGATCGGTGGCTACTCCCGGACCGCGGAAGCTCATGCGTTGGTGCGCAGCGGGTGGGCGCACGACGTGGTCGCGCCACGCGCGGTCGTTCGTGCCCGCACCCCGCGGGTGGTCGCGCTTGACGACAGCGGGTACGCCGAGGAACGCGACCCGGCGGCGCGCACCGCGCGACTTCCGTCCATCGCGCTGCGGGCCGCACGCGCAGCGCTGGACTCCGGCGCCCCGGTGCTGGTGCAGGTGCCCCGGCGCGGCTACGTACCGTCGCTGGCCTGTGCGCGCTGCCGCACGATCGCGCGTTGCCGGCACTGCAACGGTCCGCTGTCGGTGCAGGAAAGCGCGGGCCCTGGGCCCGCAACATACACCGTCTGCCGCTGGTGCAGCCGTGCCGATCCGACGCTGAGCTGCGCGCGCTGCGGATCTGATGCCGTGCGTGCCGTGGTGGTCGGCGCCCGGCGCACCGCTGAAGAGCTCGGACGCGCGTTCCCCGGGACCGCAGTGATCACCTCAGCGGGCGAGGCGATCGTGGCTGAAGTCGGGGCCAAACCGGCCCTGGTGGTCGCCACTCCGGGGGCTGAACCGCGCGCGTCGGGCGGGTACGGGGCGGCGCTGCTGTTGGATACCTGGGCGCTGCTGGGCAGGCAGGACCTGCGCGCGGCCGAGGACGCGCTGTGGCGCTGGATGACGGCGGCCGCGCTGGTGCGGGCGCGCGGCGACGGCGGCGTGGTGACGGTGGTCGGCGATTCCTCCATCCCGACGGTCCAATCGCTGATCCGATGGGACCCGGTGGGTCACGCCGAAGACGAACTGGCGGCGCGGAGCGAAGTCGGCCTGCCGCCCTGTGTGCACATGGCGGCGATCGACGGCTCCACCGAAGCGGTGCACGCGCTGCTTGACGAGGCGCAGCTGCCCGACCACGAAACTATGCAAGCCGATCTGCTCGGCCCGGTGGATCTCCCGGCGGGTGCGCGCCGGCCGGCGGGGACCCCTACCGACGTGCCGGTGATCAGGATGCTGGTGCGGGTGCGGCGCGAGCAGGGCCTGGCGCTGGCGGCGGCGCTACGCCGCGGCGTGGCTGTGCTCAGCGCCCGGCAAACCCATCAGCCCGTGCGGGTGCAGATCGATCCCCTGCACATCGGGTAGGCCGCTGCTGAATGTTTGTCGGCGCTAGCCGCCGTTGCCACCCGTGCCCCCTTGGCGGTGGCAATATCGTCATCGTTCATCCCGAAGGCAAGACTTGCGCCGCCGCCGCCA
>Ga0224557_1003877_pt1 | contig 11295 bp, 7 predicted proteins | sample 714S31014metaG_FD_180677 | JGI IMG/M metagenome (GOLD analysis project Ga0224557, IMG submission 180677) | Peat soil microbial communities from Stordalen Mire, Sweden - 717 S3 10-14 | ecosystem: Environmental > Terrestrial > Soil > Wetlands > Peat | place: Sweden: Norrbotten County, Stordalen... | reverse complement strand
CAACGGCCTGGACCCGCAGGGCATCCGGTGGCTGCGTGAGCTGCTCCGCTCGCTGGCCGCAGAGGGCCGCGCCGTCCTGGTCTCCAGCCACATCCTGGCCGAGGTCGCCCAGACCGTCGATGACGTCGTCGTGATCAGCCGCGGCCGGACCATCACCCAGGCGCCCCTGGACGAGCTGCTGGCCGCCCGGCCCGGATCAACCCTGGAAGACATCTATCTCGAGCTGACCGGCTCAGCCGAAGGAGAACCGTCATGATTCGCTTGCTACGCGCCGAGGCGCTGCGGCTGGCCACCACCCGCACCTACTGGCTGCTCGCCGCCGCCGTCGCCGCCCTGATCGCCGGCGGGACCGGCGCCACGGCCGCAGCCACCAGCTTCACCCCCGGCATCAGCCCGGCCCGCTCTGTCCTGGCCATCGCCGGGCTGGCCCAGACCGCCGCGCTGCTGGCCGGCGCGCTCTCGGTCACCAGCGAGTTCCGGTACAAAACCATCACCCCCGCCGTCCTGATCACCCCACGCCGCACCCCGCTGCTGGCCGCCAAGCTCATCGCCATGGCCGCCGCCGGGCTGGCCTTCGGCCTGGCCGCCACCGGGCTGGCCACCGCCCTCACCCTGCCGCTGCTGGCCGCCCGGCACATCCCGGCCGGCGTCAGCGGCATCCAGGCCGCCGCGATCATCGCGGGCGGCGGGGCCGCCACCGCCCTGGGCGCGGCGCTCGGGGTCGGCATAGGCGCGATCATCCGCAACCAGGTCGGCGCCATCGTCACCGTTCTCGCCCTGCTGTATGTCGCCGAGCCGCTGCTAGGGTTCCTCCCGCACGCTGGCACCGCCGCGGAGAAATACGGCCTGGGCGGGCTGGCCGCCGCAGCCACCCACACCATCGGCTTCCCCGCCACCGCTCAGCTGCTCGGCCAGGGGGCAGCCATCCTCATCCTCGCCGCGTACACCGCGGCGGTCCTGTCCGCTGGAGCCGCACTGTTGCGGCACCGCGACATCACCGCCTGACCCGGCCGCCTCACCCCAGCAGCCCGGCCCCCGCACACCATCGCCGCGCCGGGCTTCCCCAGACGACCAGCACCCGGGGAAGCCCGGCGTGCTTCGAGCACGAACTGCACAGACAACCCCATCTGTGCCGGATCCGCAAGCAGGAACCTCGTCCGCCCATCCGATCAGAACGACGGTTAATTACGAACTGTCGACCAGCATTGATTACGAGGCATGGTGATGTCTTGATCTGATCGCAGCACCCATCGGCGGGTCGAATTCCTGGCGAGCCCACTGGTAGTCCGGTGACCGCGCGCGGATCGGCCTGTTCATGACGTTTGCTGGCGTGCTCCTGCTCGACGCTGTCCCGGAGCGTGACTTTTCGGCGCGTACAAAGAGTTCTGCGTGGTGCATCAGCTGTGCACGGGGCAGCCCCTGGGAGAGATCATTTTGCACAGCGAGGGCCAGGGTGTCTCTTACGGGGCCAGGATATGGATGTGGGCGGATGGGGGCGAGCATGGTGGGCGGGCGTCGTCGGTGTCGGCTGCGCAGGCATCGGAGCCTGGCTGGGTCAGCGGCTGGGGGGCAGCGCGGCGACGATCGGGCTGGGCGCGGCTACCGGCGCCATCTCCGGTGCCTTCGCGCCGATGGCGACGGCGGCAATTCTCGTCCGGGGGAAGGCACGGGAGCAGATTGCACATTCGACGGTTTTGCCCCGGTTCTCGGGCGGGCCGGCGCGGCTGCTGGACCCGGATCGCGGAATCGTGGAGTTCGCTGGCCGGATAGCTGAACTGGGCGATTTGGTGGCGTGGTGTGAGGACGACGCAGCCGGGCGGCTGCGGCTGATAACCGGACCGGGCGGAGTCGGCAAGACGCGGCTAGCGCTTCAGCTCGCGCGGTGGCTGCGGGAGCTGGGCTGGCGCTGTGAGTGGGTCGGAGATCGGCAAGAGGGACGCGTCCTGGCTGACGTCCGGGCGATCAGTTCAGGCCGCGTGCTGCTGCTAGTGGACTACGCCGAGACCAGGATCGGCCTGGCGGACTTGCTGCGTGCCACGGCCGTTGATGATGGGGCCGCGATCCGGGTACTTCTGCTGGCTCGCAGCGCGGGCCAGTGGTGGCAGCAGCTGGGGGCGGGGGAGGGTGCGATCAGGGACCTGGTCAGTGCGGCCGGCCCGGAGGGGGTCCTGCTAGGTGAGGTTCTCGACGAGCAGCTGACGGATGAGGACCAGGTCCGGGCGGCGGTCCCCGTCTTCGCGGCGGCCTTGGAGACGGACCCGCCGGATTATGTAGTGGTCATGCCGCAGGCCAGGCGGGCGCGAGCGCTGGAACTGCACGCGGCGGCGCTGGTGGCGGTGCTTGAGTGGATCGCGGCTCCAGGTGTGCAGGTCCGGGTGGAGCTGGCCGGTGTGCTGGGCGAGTTGCTGCGGCATGAAGAGCGATTCTGGCTGGGTAGCGCCCGCGCGCTGGGACTACTGGACGGCCCGGTGGGGATGACGCCGGAGCTGCTGCGACAGGTCATCGCAGCAGCGTGCCTGATGGGGGCGATGGACCAGGCCGGTGCTATCGCGCTGCTGTCCCGGGTGCCGCATGGGCGGCAGTCCGTCAAAGTCGCGATGTGGTTGAGGGAGTTGTATCCACCGGATCCAGCCAGTAGGGAGTGGCTGGGCGTGATGCAACCAGACCGGCTGGCTGAGCGGCTGGTAATAGGCGAGCTTGGTGCCTCGGCAGCGCTGGCGCAAGCATGCCTAACCGATCTGGACGAACGACAGGCCCGCCGGGCTATACTCCTGCTGGCGCGGGCCGCTACCGAGAATGATGTTGCCGAGCGAATGCTGGAGCGGCTGCTCCCGCTGGCTGCCCGGGTTGTCGAAGAGATCCACGCCCCGCTGGAGACGCTGGTATCGATCGCCAACGCCATCCCTTACCCGTCTGTCGTACTGGCGGCCGCGCACGCCGCGGTCACCGGACGGATCCTTCAAGCACGCCCGGCAGATGACCACCCAGCCGAGCGCGCCCGGTGGCTCACCATCCGCGGGCAGTCGCTTGCTCAGCTGGGCTTGCCCGGTGAAGCCTTCACCGCCACCCAGCAGGCGGTCGGCCTGTACCGGGAGCTGATCGCAGCGCACCCCGGCCGGTACCGGCCCGACCTGGCCCGCTCGCTATCCGACCTCGGAGCTCGTTTCTCGGATCTGGGCCGCCCTGACGACGCGCTGCCCGTCGCGCAGGAAGCAGCCCGCATCAGCCGGGAACTGGCTGCGGTAAACCCCGAGAGATATCGGCCCGACCTCGCGACCGCGCTATCCAACCTCGGCATCCGCTTCACACAGCTGGGCCGCCCAGCACAGGCGCTGCCCGCCGAGCAGGAAGCCGCCGCCATCCGCCGGGAGCTAGCGGCAACGAAACCGGACCGGTTCCGCCCCGACCTGGCCACCTCCCTCTCCAACCTCGGGGTCACCTTCTCTGACCTCGGCAGGCCAGCCGAGGCGCTGGCCGCCGAGCAAGAAGCAGCCGACATCGGCCGGGAACTGGCGCTGGTGAACCCGGACCGGTTCCGGCCCGACCTGGCCACCGCGCTAGCTAATCTCGCGGTTACCTTCTCGGATCTAGGGCGCCCGGCCGAGACGCTCCAGGTCACAGAAGAGGCGGTCGGCATCTACCGGGAACTCGCGACCGTGAACCCCGACCGCTACCGGCCCGACGTCGCCCGCTCGCTGTCCAACCTCGGGGTTACCTTCTCTGACGTTGGCAGGCCAGCCGAGGCGCTAGCTGCCGCGCAGGAGGCGGTGGACATCCGCCGGGAGCTAGCGCTGGTGAACCCGGACCGGTTCCGGCCCGACCTGGCCACCGCGCTAGCTAATCTCGCGGTTACCTTCTCGGGGCTGGGTCGCCCGGCCGAGACGCTGCAGGTCACAGAAGAGGCGGTCGGCATCTACCGGGAACTCGCGACCGTGAACCCCGACCGCTACCGGCCCGACCTCGCCGGCTTGCTGTCTAACCTCGGCGTCTGGCTGTCACAGCAAGGCCGCTCAGATGAAGCGCTGCTAACAGCGCAAGAAGCAGTGAGCATCTGCCAGGAGCTGGCGCTGATGAACTCGGACCGGTTCCGGCCCGACCTGGCCACCGCGCTGTCCAACCTTGGCGTCCGGTACTCCAGGCTAGGCCGTCCAGCCGAGGCACTGGCCGCCGAGGAAGAAGCAGTGAGCATCTACCGGGAGATCGCGGCGGTCAACCCTGACCGCTACCGGACCGAGCTGATCACCTCGCTGTCCAATATCGCAATCACGCTAACAGAGCTTGGACGACCTTCTGAGGCCGCGCAAGCCCGCAACGAGGCCGACCGAATCAAGTCATGATCAAAAGCCTCCCCGATTGCCTGTCACCGCCCTATCTGATCCAACCGGTACGCCTCGCCTGCCGGAATCTGGTGTTCCCCATCTCGTCAGACCCACGCGTATCACGTAAAGTGACTGACGGCAATCATTGCCCTCTGTGTAACCCTCACCGAATATTTGCGACCGTTATGCGGGCTGGGCAGCTTGATAGTGACGCGCAGATTGTCCAGTTCCGGGCTTGGCTGGACCGTTTTGCAGGGCGCCTTAGTTGTCGCCGACGATGGCTTGGGCCGTCGGTTAGCTTGCGATCATCAGGAAGTAGCGGGCAACGAGCGGGGCTCCGGTGTTGCGAGCGCATCTCGCCCATGACCTCGCTCTGACAACAAGCACATCCAGTTCCAGAGATCATGGACTGTCACTGCAGTGCCGGACAGGCATCAGAATGCACTCAGCCGCAGAACACAAACACGCCGGGGCCGTGTATTATGACCACCATCGGTTCCTTCCGGATAACTGAGAGCCCATTCTTCAGCCGCTCTCGGTAGAAACTCAAGCGCCGTTCCGCTGCGGCATTCGAGCTAGGCCCCGGCGACAGCATCGAGCTGTCGCAGCGAAGCACCCGTATGCGGGGCCATCCCAAGACAACCTAGGGGATGATTGAAAGTGACCAGCCCGAACCAGTATCACGTGCGTGGCGGAGGTATATCTGCCGCCTACTATCCGGACGGATCCGGCCCGATCCCAGAGGGTCTCGGCCCTCTTCATCTGGTCTATCAGGATGCTTTCCGGTCCCTGGCCTTCTACGGCGACCAAGTGCGGACTGTCGAGGTGCCCGACCTGGGCACCGTGGTCAGCGTCACGATCGTTGAGGCGGTAGATACGGGCTACACCTCATTCAGCCTTCTCGTCCCGGACGTCGACCTGCCCACGGACCAGGGCTCGGTCTCCATAAACACCGAGGGCATCACCACGGTCCACCGGATATTCGTCGCGCTGATCGGCCACCCGCAGAGCGAGGCGTACACGGTGACATCGCTGGACGGGACAGCGGCCGTCGGCCTGCTGCCGCTATAGATCTGGGCCAGGTCAGGCTCGGCTGCGGCGCTCTGACGAGGCGGCATCGACGCCTTTCTCGTCGCGGAGCCGAGGTTCGCGACCAGCGCCGCGATCGCCGACGCAGAACTGCGCATCCGGTACGCCGTGAAGACAGTCAGGCTGCCGCTGAACCGACGACCACATCGGCGGGAGTGTGCACATTGCCGAGATCGAGCACCGATTACAGTGGGCGAGAGTAGCAAGTTACTGAGTTGCCGCCGACTCTGCTCGGGCTACCGCCTGCGCCGCATCTGTGTTGTGCGCGGAGATTATTGAGTTCTGCGCGCACAGTCGTTGGGGGCGGGAGGCGCTATCAGCGAGTTTGCTGCCGCAGGGCATCCGGAGTGTCGGGGTCCGCAGACGATGCGCTTCTCGACACTGCTCCAGCCCGAGACTAGACTCGGCCTAAATCAACGATGGGCAGGGATCCGATGACTGATCCGTTTGTACGAGTCGACGTCTGGACCTTAGCTGAGGACGACCCCATCATCACGGCTTATGCCGATACGGTCGCCGCGATGATGGCCAAACCTATTTCCGATCCAACCAGCTGGGGATATCAGGCCGCCATCCACGGGATCGACCCCGGTTCGCCGCTTCCGCCAGGAGTTAGCCAGCTTCTTCCCCAGTGGAACCAGTGCCAGCATTACAGCTGGTATTTCCTGCCATGGCATCGTATGTTCGTCTACTATTTCGAACAGATCGTGCGCACGTATATGATCGCGAATGGCGGTCCGAGCAATTGGGCCCTGCCGTACTGGAACTATGACGGCAGCGGCCAAAGCAACACGCTGCCGCTCGCGTTCCGCAACCAGCTCAAAGCTGACGGCACACCGAATCCGCTATTTACCGCTAAACGCAGGCGGTACATCAATACCGGAGCTGTGCTCCCGGCCACTGACATCTCGCTGGTGAACGCCTTCGACCAGCAGACGTTTACCGGTCTGGGTGCGTTCGGCGGGGAAGAAACTCCCGCGCCGGTGCAGTTCTTCCTGCAAAATGGCCAGCCGCAGAGCGGAGCCCTCGAGAACACCCCCCACAACGCGGTGCACGACGACGTCGGCGGCCCAGGCGGCCTGATGTATAGCCCGTACACAGCCGCGCTGGACCCGATCTTCTGGCTGCACCACGCCAACATCGACCGCCTGTGGGGGAAGTGGCTCCAGCAATCGCAGCAGCACACCAACCCGTCCGACGCGGGCTGGCAGGCACAGGCCTTCCTGGTCGACGGAAACTCCGCCTTCGCCACCGCCAGTGGCGGCGCCATCCCGGGCAGCTCCGCCCTGACCTGCGCGGGCATCATGGACACCGCCGGCCAGCTTGGCTATAAGTATGACGACGACGCCCAGCCATCCCCCGGCGCTACCGCCCCGCCACTTCGGGCCGCAGCACAAGCGGAGGCAGAACATGTGAACTGGCCCTCACCATGGCCGAAACGCCCGGCCGCTCCGGCCAGCCCGTCCCCCGATGCTGTCCGCCACCTCGTCGGCGCGACCGACCGGCCGATCCGCCTCGTGGGCGAGACCGTGACCGTTACGGTACCGATTGACGAGCGAGTCACCGCATCGCTGCGGGCCGGCAGGCGGGCGGCTGAGCACATGCATCACGCTTTCCTTGACATTGAGGGAATCGATGCCGCGCGGAACCCGGCCCAGGCATACGGCGTTTTCGTGAATCTGCCCAGCCGTTTCACTGACGCCGACCTCATGGCGCACCACGCCGGCAACATCTCGCTGTTCGGCATCGAACTGGCCCGCAGGCCGCCGACTGACCGGCATCCGCACAACCTGCGCATCTCATTGGACATCACACGCTTGCTTGACCGCATCGCGGCGGACGGCACCTGGACCGACGGCAGCCAGCTCGAGATAACGCTCAGGCCGAGCACGCTCGGGGCGCCGAGCGGCCGAGAGGACCTAGCCACTGATCTCGCGGACACAGCGCACCCCGACGTGCCGATCACGATCGGCCGTATAGGCATCTACTACGCCTGATGGCAAGCACACAGACCACCCTGTCACGACCGCGGCAACGGCGATTCAACGCCAGCCGCGTGCTGCTGCGCCATCCGGAGCTCGGCGCTGCCGTCGTGATCACCGCAGCCTGGGTGGCGCTGCTCCTGGAGGCCTACACGAGCACCCGCACCGGCGGCGCGGCTGCGGGGATGCCCGGGATGGGCACGAGCCCAGCCGAGCCTCACGACGCATGGTCACCAGCCGCCGGCGGTCTGCCCTCCTGGGTGCTGATGACGGTGGCGATGATGGGTCCGGCAACGCTAGGCGCGATCGGTTACACCGGCCTGAATAGCCTGCGCTGGAGGCGACGGCGCGCGATGGCCGAGTTCTCCGTGGCCTACCTCGCGGTGTGGGTGGCATTCGGCCTGCTCGTGCCCGCCGCCACGGCGGTCGTGCACGGAATTCCCGGGCCCGGTGCGCTTGCTCTCGTGCTGACGGTCGCCGCGGCCTGGCAACTGACTCCGGTCAAGCGGCGCTGCCTGAGTGGCTGTCACCTCGGTGCTTCGCTGCCACCGCGCGGGTGGCGGGCCGAGAAAGGCGCGCTCCGGTTCGGGCTCCGCAACGGCCTGTACTGCCTGGGTACGTGCTGGTGCCTGATGCTCGTCATGGTTGCCGCACCCGGCGGTCAGCTGCTGTGGACTGCGGGGCTTACCGGAGTCATCACAGCCGAACGAGTCGTGTCCAGGCCCCGCAGCACCACCCGGGCTGTCGCGGTCATGCTTCTCTTCGCGGCGTTCGCAGCGCTTGCGACCGGCAACCTCCTGCAGTGAGCGGGGACCCATCAGCCTTATTGCCGAGGGTGCTGGGCGAGGAAGTATCAACCAAGTCATGCTGCGCATATCAGCGGCAGCGCATCCGTCGCCGAAGTCGAGGCCTGATCACACAGCGTGGCACGGACAACGGTCTCCAGAATGCCGACTCGGCGCTTGGGCACTGCGTAACCGACTTGTTCCGCGCAGCGCGCGTATCAGTCGCTATGGCGCCGTCCCTCGGTCTGGTGACCGGCGGATTATGAGACCAGCATACTGGCGAATGTTTACGGCGGGTTTTACCTGCGTGAACGCGAGACCGATCACCGCGGCCGGGCGCTGGCTGCCGTCGTTGGGTTATGAGAGCCCGTCCCGCACACGTCGCTGCCGTCCTGGGCGGCCCCCGAGCGCCGGGTTGACCTCGCAGGCCCGCGACACCACGAAGCAGGCCCGGGCCTTCTGCGTTTTTCTCCGCGCGGCCGGGCATGGGCCGGCCCGGCGGTTTGCGTGCCGCCGGGCCGGCGCGGGTTAGCCGCCGAGCAGGGTGAGGGCCTTGGCGATGTCGGGGTCGTGTCCGGTGGACAGGTCGTGTGCGGTGAGCGGGACGTAGTAGTCAGGGGCGACGCCGATGCCGTTGATCAGCTCGCGGTCGGCGCTGAGCTCGTGCTTGGCCGGGAGGATGATCAGGCTGGCGTCGTTGAGCAGGTAGGGGGCGGCGGGGGCGGCCACGATGCCCGCCGTCCGGGTGCCGACCAGGGTGCCGAGCCGCAGGTCCTTCACGGCGCCGCTGAACGCGTCGCACGCCGAGGCGCAGTTGCGGTCGGTCAGCACGACCAGCGGCAGGTGCAGCAGCGGGACGTCTGTGGCGGTGCGGGTGGCGGGGCAGTTGCCGTGCACGTCGCAGTCGTAGGCGTAGGCCGTGCCGTGGGTGAAGGCACCGAGCAGCGTGGAGACCTCGATGGGTGAGCCGCCGCCGTTGCCGCGCAGGTCCAGGATGACCCCGCGCAGCTTGGTGCTCGCGGCCAGGCCCGTTACCGCCTGCAGCACCTGGTCGGCCGCACCAGGGTAAAACCCGGGCAGTTGCACGTAGGCGATGTCCCCGTTCAGCAGCTTCGCGGATACCGCGGGAGGCGGGGGCGGCGGGTACAGCGCGGGTGTCAGGGTCACTGTCCAGGTGCGGCCGGTGGCGGGCCGCTGCAGCTGCACCGAGAGCCGGCCGGGCTGCGGATCGGGGCCGAACAGCAGGTTCATCACTCCTGCGGAGATGATGCCGTCGGCGAACGGCGGGGCGCCGTTGACGGAGACGATGATGTCCCCGGGCCGCAGCCCGGCGCTGGCAGCGGGGGATCCCGGCAGCACCGCGGTGATGAACAGCGGCGGCAGCGCCTCCTGCGGCGCGATAGCGGCCAGCGGCGGCGCCGGTGAGGTCATGATCCCCAGGTCACCTTGCACAATTCCGGGCGGCGGTGCCGGGTAGGACCACTCGGCGTGGTTGTTGTCCAGGCTGGCGACCAGGGCGGTCATGGTGGCGGCGCCCAGCTCCTGCCGTTGCGCCGGGCTGGCCGGCAGCTGGCTGGTCACTTTCTGGTACACGGCGGCGAACGCGGCCCAGTCGCTGTCGCGGTCGCCGGTCAGCGCGGGCATGGTGGCGTCCGGCTGGTCCATCCCGAGCTGGTCAAGCTCCTGGGTGAACCCGGCGAACGCGCCGGCCAGCAGGACCCGGTCATCGAGCACCGGCCCGGCATAGTAGCGGGCGAAGATGCAGTAGTAGGCCTGCCCGATGGTGGTGACCGTGGTCGGCTGGGCCGGCGGCGCTTCCTGCGGCGGGTTCGCCGAGCACGGCGCCGGCTGCCCGCTGACCTGCCGGGCGAGCGCGGGACTGCCCGCCCCGCCGCCGCAGCCGGCGAGCACCAGGGCCGCCGCTACCGGCAGCACCGGGATTGCCCGTCTCCAGGTACGCCAGGTGCGTACCGGCGACTGGGTTCCTGCGGCCGCGGATGCACCGCGACGTGACGACATGCTCATAATGACCCTCTCCTGGACTGAGACCACGCTTTCCCGGACGGGAAGGCGATGCGCTCTGGATCCTGATGCCCTCGGGCGGATCCAGGCTTGCGCCGGGAGGGGGCACCTGTAGCTGGCGTGCCGCCCGGCAGGAACCCTGATCGGTAAGCGCTGGCACCGCTTAGCCTGCCGGGCGCGAATCCGGGTTTCCCCTGTCCGGAGCGTTCAGCAACTCCCGTGCGGGCTAGGTGGCCGGCCCCGTACGCGGCTGCCGGAGCCGGCTGCAGCACGACCGGCACAGCGACCGCTTGTGCGGCGACCCCGGCGTGCTCTGCCTTGGACTCAGCATCCCGGCGTGCGAGCACACGCCACAGCCGGATCCCGGCCCAGCAGCAGACCAGCACCACCGGCGGGATATCCAGCCGGAACCAGCTCATCATTTTCCCCCAGCCGCCAAAGCGGCGCCCCCGGGAATGAGCATGCCAGCGCAGCCCTGACTCACGATTGAGACACGATTGAGCGTCACGCCTTGACAACCGCGCTGGGTAGCCACCTAGGCCAGCACCTGCACCAGACGGCCACATGCACCGTCAGCTGTCAACGACGCTCGTATTTGTCAGCTGTCAGTCAGCCGCCGCCGACATCAGCGACGCAAGCGGAAAGCGCCCATATCAATCACTCGGGTGCGGCACCGACGGCCGCGCCGTCGGCTGAGTCTGACGCCAGAACGGCGGATCTCGCGCTACCGCCGCGACCTGCGGTCGTCACGCTCCGCGACTCGCGATCTAGAGCATGAGCGTTCCTGCCCGCCGGATATTTACGTCCTGGCTTGGGGTGCGCCCCGGCGGCGCACGGAACCGGGCCGGGCCGGCCCGGCCGGCGCCCGGGCCGCACGCGGCCTGGGCGGTCAGCGTGACGGCACGGTCACAGGATCGTGATCGTGAGCGTAGCGTCGGCGATCCACTGCGGGCACATGCTGCCCGGGGCGCAGCGGGGTCGCACCGTGGCCATCAGCTCGGCGGTGCCCGGACGCAGCGCGGTGTAGTAGAAGGCCCCGGACGTGCAGCGCACGCTCAGCACGCCGCCATCGATCCGGGCGGCGGTGCCCGGGCACGA
>Ga0224557_1003869_pt1 | contig 11312 bp, 15 predicted proteins | sample 714S31014metaG_FD_180677 | JGI IMG/M metagenome (GOLD analysis project Ga0224557, IMG submission 180677) | Peat soil microbial communities from Stordalen Mire, Sweden - 717 S3 10-14 | ecosystem: Environmental > Terrestrial > Soil > Wetlands > Peat | place: Sweden: Norrbotten County, Stordalen... | reverse complement strand
CGCGGTGCCCTGATCGCTCTCGACCAGCTGCCTCACCACTGTCCGGTGAGGTGAGTGAGCAGAGCACGCGCGTCATCGTTGACTTGCCGGCACCGTTAGGCCCGAAGCACGCCAAAGATCGTCCCTGACTCGACGGCAAGGCTGATGCCGTCCAGCGCCTGCACGTCCGGCGGGTAGCGCTTGCGTAACTCGGTTGCCTCAATCGCCGTCTGCATTTGCCCTCCTCGTCTCACATCCCGAATGAGAACCGGGAGCGCCCCGACTCTTGAGCAACGCCGTAGCGGCACTGGCCGGATCTAACTCTCGCGCCACGACCCGGTCGAGCATCTCCTGAAACGCGGGATCGTCGCCGACCGCCGCCTCCAGCTCGCGTCGCAGTCGATACGTCGCGATTGCCAGTACCTCACTCCGCAGGTTGCGGCGCCGGCGCTCCGAGAGCGTGCCCGCAGCCTCGATGAACGCTCGGTGTTCAGCCAGCTGCTCTCGAACAGCTTCGATGCCGACCCCGTTCGCAGCCTCGGCACGGATCACCGGAACCTGCCAGCCTTCCCTTGGGCCGAGCGCCAGCACGCCCTTGATCTCCCGCACGATCGTGTCCGTTAGCGGGTGATCGGCCTTGTTGACGACTATCACGTCCGGGATCTCCATCACGCCCGCCTTCAGCGCCTGGATCGAATCACCGGAGCCTGGCATCAGCACCAGCACCACCGTGTCAGCGTGATCGATGATGTCCACCTCGGCCTGACCGACGCCAACGGTCTCAAGCCAGACCACGTCACGGCCGGCCGCGTCCATCAGCAGCGCTGACTGCAGCGTCGCTTCACTCAGTCCCCCGAGCGCACCCCGGTTCGCCATCGAGCGGATGAACACGCCCGGGTCCAGAAAATGTTCGGTCAGTCGGATCCGGTCGCCGAGCAGCGCCCCCTTGGTGAACGGGGAAGACGGATCGATCGAAAGCACCGCGACGGTCCGCCCCTGCTGACGCTCGAGCTTGGTCAAGGCGTTCAGCAGCGTCGACTTGCCCACCCCGGGTGGTCCGGTGAACCCGACAATGGCCGCCCGGCCGGTGTGCGGATAGACCGCGCGAACGATCTCCCAGCCGCGGGGATCGTCGTTTTCAACCAGCGTGATCGCCTTGGCGAGCGCACGCCTGTCGCCGCTCAGCAACCGCTGCGCAAGCACGTCCTGCTCGTTGTCGAGCGGTTCGGCCATCGCCGCCATGATGCCGATTACGCTTTGCGCGTGCCCCCGCCGCAGACCAGCAACCAGCCGGGCAGCCTGACTGCGCCCCCCGCGACGTCTGCTCGCCGCGGCCCGGCGCCACTAACCGGTGGCCCGTTGGCGTTCTGGCGTTTTGCCCGCTCCCACAACATGATGCGCTGGGGCTACGTGGTCCTGATCGCCCGCTGGCTCTGGCTGAAGCTGCGCTGGCGCGGGCGCCTGCAGACAGACGGGCTCTGCTTCATCTGCCGCGGCGTCAGGTTCGAGATCGGCAAGGACGCCAGGGTCGTGCTCGGGCGCTGGTCCTGGCTCGGCGACGATTGCAAGATCCGCGCCCATGAGGGCGTGATCGAGATCGGCGCCAAGTCTGTGCTCGGCCAGGAGTGCACGCTCTCCTGTTTCCAGCACATCTCGATCGGCCGCGACTGCATCATCGCTGACCGCGTGATGATGATCGACTTCGATCACGGCACTGCCGAGGTGGAACGCGCGATTCGTGAGCAGGGCATCTACAAGCGCGACGTCCGTGTCGGCCACAACGTCTGGATCGGCTACGGCGCGAGCCTCTTGCGCGGCGTCACAGTGGGCGATCACGCCGTGATCGGCACAAGCTCGGTGGTCACCGCTGATGTCGCTGACGACGCGATCGTCGGGGGCATCCCGGCGCGTGTTTTGCGCATGCGCAAGCACCCCAAGTCGTTGCGCTACGAGTAATTCACTCGACTCGGTCCAGGTACGGCGCGAGGTTCCGAACGAACGGCTGCTCCGTCTCGCCTCTGAGCGCACGCGCGAGTTGGGCAGCGTGCCCGCTGGCACGCTGCCGGGGGTAGTCGCCGGACCAATGCCGGTAGGCGAGAAACGCCCAGTCGCTGGACTGCAGTGCCAAGAGTTCACGCAGGGCGCGCGGTGAGGGCGCGGCATCTGTGCCGAGGAACGTCAGCAACTCGGCGCCACGTGCCTGCCAGGCCAGATCGGCGACGGGCGGAGCGCTCCAGGTGCGCAGATCGCCCTCCGCACCCCAGCTGGTCGTAGATGGCAGCTGCCCCGAGTCAACAGGCGCCCGGGGGTGCCGCTCCAGCGTTGCCTCGTCAAGGGTCGTGAGTGTCAGCCCACGGCTCGCCGACTGATCGAGCACGGCCTCCAGCCAGAGTGGGCCTTCGTACCACCAGTGTCCCAACAGCTCGGTGTCAAACGCACAGACGCAGAGGCCGCCACCAGCGACTCGCGCCTTGACGGCATCGATGAACTCGGCCGCATCGGACTGGGATTGGGCAAGGGCTCGGCCACGGTCGTAGACAGTGCCGTCGTTGGCCCAGACGTGGTGATCGTGTTGTGTGCGGTTGGGGTAGTCCCGGTACGCGGGACGCGACGGGTAGCCCTCGGCACCCCAGACAAGGTCGATCACCTGACGGTCGATCGGCAGCAGCGTCGGCCCGTCATCCGGCTGTAGCGGCCTGAGGTGGCGGACGTCCCCGAACCCGAACTGCCTGGTCAGCTCTACGCATGTCAGCCGTACACCGGCTTCACTCAGCAGCGGATTCAGCCACGGAGCGTGGGCGCATTCCGGCAACCAGAAGCCTCCGCCCCAGCCACCGAATCGCTGGCGCTGCGCGCGGATACCGGTCTGCAGTTGCAGGTCGACTGACTCACGCAATGCGAGCAGTGGCAGGATCGCGTGGCTCGCCGAGGAGGTCCAGCTCGCGTGCTCGCCGAGCGCGCCCAACAGGCCGCCGTCGGTCAGCGCGAGTGCGGAAAGCCTGTCCGCGGCGTCGGCGTAGTCCGCGGCCGAGCGCTCAAGCTCAGCGACCGCCACTTCCTCGCCCGCCGCTCTGAACGCGTCGATGTCGAGCCTGTGAGACGCCGGCCGGATCGTGCGCAGGAACTCAACACAGCGCTCCACCGCGCCCGGTGCCTCAAGCTGATCGCAGAGCACAGGCGTCAGCGACAGCGTCAGCTGCGCCCGCGTCGCCTCACTGCCGTGCGCATCGAGCACGCGCAGCAGCGGCAGGTAGCTCGTCGCCACCGCCTCCCACAGCCACTCCTCCCCAAACGGCCAAGTCCCGAACCCCTCTACATAGGGCATGTGCGTGTGCAGCACGATCGCGAGTTCGCCGTCAGGCATGGCCGTCAGGCTAGCCGTAGGTCCGTGCACCTATATGGGTGACTTACCCAAACGCCTGAGCGATCCGGGCAGGTCACGAAGCCGGCACGTCGTTCGACCACCCGCTGGGGAACTCTCCGCCTGTGAGGGAGAGCTGGCCATGGCAGCACGCGTTGCTAGTTCTGCGGGTTTACGCGGGCGGGATGCGGTCTTTCACGTATGAGAAGTCAGGACCGCACGCATAGGTTGGTGACATGTTCTATCTGCATCACAGCGCCGGATGGGGATGGGGATGGTGGTTCCTGATGGTGATCGGCATGATCGCGTTCTGGGCACTGATCATCTTCGTGTTCGTCTGGGCGCTGCGAGGCGGCTCGCAGCCGTCTGAGCCCAACACGCCGGAGCAGCCCGGGGACATCCTCAAGCGCCGCCTCGCGCATGGGGAGATCACGATCGACGACTACGAGCGGCTGCACGAAGCGATCAGCAGACCAGCGAGCCCGCCCACAGCAATCGCCGAGACAGACAAACTCACCAGCACACCCGAACCGCCCGGCCGTGCCTGAAGCCACTACGAACAGCGCGATCTCAAGCACGGCGTTGACTTCGCCTGTCGAGCTGCCTGCTCGAGGTGCAACGCTTGAGTCACCCAGAACGCAAGTGGCGTTCACTAACTCGGATGCGCTCTCCCGAACGCTGCTGGAGTTGGCGACCGACCTGGCCGGGAGCCGACGCGATTGCCGGCAGAGGGACGCCGAAATCGCCGCGCTCAAACGGGAGATCACAGCGCTCAGGACCGATATCGCTGGCCTTTGTGTTGCGGACAGCCAACTGACGCACACAACCGATGTCCAGCAGGGCAGCGTTCAGACGCGACGACGTGACCGACTGGAGGCCCCCAGCGCCCATCATGAGCACACGATCGCCTGGATGTCGAACGCTGTGAGCATGCTGCGGCGCGGGACCGTCGCACTGAAACAGGAGAACGCCAGCCTCCGGCGTGAGCTCATGCTCGCCGACAAGCGGACCAGACCGACCGCGTCGGCTACAGCCAACCTGCACTCTGCGCGTAGCCTCGGGGCGCACGATGGCGACGGTGCATCGGCGCTTCCCAAAGACGACGTTCGGTTGGTTGGCGATGGGCGCTAGAACCATTTTGGTTGATCGCAACGGGCGCGGCTATTGGGAGATCGAGTCGTCCGACGAAGAACACGTCGTGTCGTGCGAGACGCTCGATGAAGCCAAGCGCGTCGCTTACTTGTTCGCCGTCCGCCGCCAGCCGTGCGAGCTCATCGTCCGCGACGCCTACCACCGCGTCGTGTACCACGAGCTAATCGAAACGAATCGTCCAGGCGACAGACCCTCGAACTCAACAAGGCATTCCCTCACGACCCCAGGAGGCAGCTAATGCGACTCCGTCCGCTGAACACCGACGAGATCGATCCGCTGAGCGCGGACACTGAGGCGGAACGGGAGCTTGGGCGAGCCCTAACGCTGTTGCAGGAGAATCTGACCGGCTACGTCACGCTCGCCGAACTGCGTGAGCGAGGAATTACCGCCCCCGCCCAAACGGTATACGAGCTGCAGCTAGCCGGCTACACAATCGAGCGGATCACCTCGACTGCAGTCGGCGTGCGGATGCCACCCGGGTACCGCATGCACGAGCCGGTAGCCGACGAAACCGATCAGCCCGCCGGCTACGAAGAGTTCGTCTCGTCCGACCGCGACAGTCCTGCAACCCACGATCCGCACCACCGAGTTCATCAACACTGGCCGCGTCGACGGACCCATCCGGTAGAGACTCGGAGATGAGCGCTGAATGTGTCGTCTGCCATGCGTTTCGCTCTTTGAAGAGCCACGCCCCGAGTCGTGCGCGTCAGGTCCTGCCGACGACCGAGTCATCGGGTCAGCTCGGGTCCGGCGGACGCTCGCCCGTCCTATGAGCGCGCTGCCCCTCAGCCTCGGCCTCTCGCACGCTCGTTCGAGCTCGCGCATACGTGCCTGGCTGGTTGGCCGTTGCCCTCAGCCCTGCGGAAGTTCCTGCGGGCGGCGCTCAGCCGCAGGAAGCAGTCGGCGGTGGCCAGTCGAGCGCAGCACGAGCCGCGACCCGACACCAGCGTGTTGGGCAACTGTTGACGACTGCGGTCGGATCGATTCGGTCATCGGACCAGTGTTTTGCCGCAGAGTGGACCGTGCTGATTCCTGATGCCCGATACCTCGCGCCGGGGTTAGCCTGTCCGGTAATGTCGTTGCTGTCGTTCAGATCTCCTTCCGGCTCGGCCGGTGTCGCCGGGCTTGATGAGGGCGCGTACGTCACGGATGGCAAGCGTCTGTTCCGTGTTGTGCGGAGGCTCCGTCCCGATCGTGGCGCGGCTCCGGCGGTGCTTGAGGACTGCCTGACACTTGAGCTGCAGTCCTACGCGGCGGCAGATCTGTGGGAGATGGGGGTGCGCTTGGTCGGGCGGCCGTCGAACTGCCCCGTCGAGCGACCGGTTCGTTGTTGAGGCGCGGATCGCGTTTCGCGCTTGCAGCCGCCGGGGTTGTACGCGGCCCGGTTCGGGCAGGTTGCGGTCCCGCGCACACACGCAACCGGAAACGCCACGGGCGTGAGCGGACGCACGGGCTGGTAACGCTGACGTGGGGCAACGCCAGCGGTATCGACCGGGCTGAGGGGCTGGTCGTGATCAAAGCCAGTGGGGTGCAGTGCGAGACGATGACCGCCGCCGATATGGTGGTCGTCGATCTCGACGGCAACGTCGTCGCCGGCGATCGGCGGACCTCTACAGACACCCCCACCCATCTGGCGGATCCCGCCGGCGCGGTTGAGCATGCGGTCACGCTCGAGGAGGTCGCGCGGATCGCCGTGCTCACGACCGTGATCGAGCCGGCGGCCGCGCCGCTGGACGCCGCCGTGCGGCAGAAGCACTTCGGGCGCAAGCATGGGCCGCAGGCGTGCTACGGCCAGCCTTGAGCACCCCGGAGATCGAGATCGTGGTCGCGGACGACGCGATCGAGCAGCTCGCCGAGCGCACTGCTCCCGGAGCGCTCGTAGTGATGGACGAGAATACGCGCGAGGCGGCCGGTGCGCGGGTCGCGCGCGCCCTCCCGGGCGCGCGCGAGTTCGTCTTCCCCAGCCGAAGCGGCCTGCTCGCCGGCCTGGAGCAGGTCGCCGCGGTACGCGCGCGGTTGTCGAGCGGCGCGGCGTTGGTCGCCGTCGGCTCGGGCGTGATCACCGACATCGTCCGATACGCCGCCCAGCTCTCGGACTGCCAGTTCGTCAGCGTCCCAACTGCCGCATCGATGGACGGCTACGCATCGAGCGTCGCGGCGATGCAGATCGACGGCGTCAAACTGACCTACCCGGCGCGGGCACCGAAGGCGATCTTCGCCGATCCCCGGGTCCTGGCGGCGGCGCCGGCCGAGCTCACCCGTGCCGGCATCGGCGACCTGCTCGGCAAGGTGACCGCCGGGGTCGACTGGCGGGCCGCCCATCTGCTCTACGCAGAGCCGTTCGACGAGGAGGTCGCTACGAGCGTGCTCGGGTCGATGATGCTCGCCGCGGCCAACGTCGAGCGGCTGCTGGCGGGCGAGCCGGATGCGATCCGCGAGCTGCTGCACGGGCTGATCCAATCGGGGCTCGCGATAGCGAGGGTCGGCAGCTCACGCCCGGCGAGCGGGTGCGAGCACCACGCGTCGCACTTCTGGGACCTGCTCGCGGCGCGCGGATTGCGGGAGCACGCGTTGCACGGTCTCCAGGTGGGCTACGCGACCACCTTCGCGATGCGCCTGCAGCGGTTCGCGTACGCCGGCGGGGTGCCGGAGCTGCGGCGGCCGGTCGCCGTCGCGGAGCCGCTCGGTGCCGCCGCACGGGCGTGGCTCGGAGAACCGTCGGAGGAGATCGTCGCGGCAGTGACTGAGAAGCAGCGCTTTGCGGCCGCGGTCCCGCCGAGCTGGCCATCGAGCCCGACCGGCTGGGAGGCGGTGCGCCGCGAACTGGCGGGCGGACTCGAACTGTTCGATGGCGTGCAGCAGGCCCTCACGTTGGCTGGTATTCCCAGCGAGCCGGGCTTCCTCGAGCTCGACGCCTCGACGCTTGAGGCCACGTTCCGCCACGCCACCCGCCTGCGGGCGCGCTACACCGTGGTGGACTTCCTGGAGGGCCAGGGGGTACTGGATCAGGCGCTGGCGGCGGTGTTCGGTTAGCTATCGAGATACGGGCGGTGCAGCGAGAGGTCGGCCTCGCCTGTTGGACCGTCTACGTCGACGGCCAGACGGTCGGACTGACTATTCCGCACCGGGCCAGGTCGCGGTGGCGCGGACGCCATCGCCCTCCTCGGGCTTGGGACCGCCGACGGCGATGATGTCGAGCCCGTCGGGACCGGCCTCGAATGCTCGAACGACCTCGGGCGCGACGCGAATGACATCCCAGGTCCGCAGCTCCTGGATCTCGTCGTCGAGCAGGATCCGGCCGGAGCCGGCGACGACAACGTAGGCCTCCTCCTGTTCCTTGTGGCTGTGCGCCATCGGGCTACGCAGGTTAGGGGCGTACCGAAACAGACTGACCCCGAGGTCGCGTGAGTCCAGGTGCTTACGGCCAAAGCGGCCCTCGATGCCCTCCACCCGCCCGGCGACTGAGTCCTCGACCTCGAGTAGGTTGACCTTCGCAAAACGGGACATGCGATCTCCTTTGCTGGACAGCAAAACGGTGTGCCGGAGAGACCCTAGCTGTTCAGCCCGGCCAGCGGAGGCGAACGTGGGGAAGGTCGCCATGGATCTCCTGGCTCCTCACGACAACACCGACGCCGTAGCGACTTGTCGCTCCTTGAGCTGAGACGTCATCCGTGAAATGGGAGACGAGCATGCGGCGACGCAGCGAAACTAGCCGCTGGCAGCATCGTCAGCTGAGTCGGGCGACTCAGCACGTCCCGGGGTGACGTCCACGCGTACCTGTGCGCCAGTCGGATTCATGAACCGAGCCAGTACCACGCCCACCACGACAAGCAGGACCAGCCTCTGTTCGTCGTCCGTGGTGAAACACGTAGTAGCGTCCGTGGTTAGTACGGATACGACCAGGCTGCTAGGCGTCGATAAGAGGGCATGCCGATCATTCGTCGGAACCGTTGTGACCATGGGTAAAGCCGCTCTGATCCAGCCGGTGCCGTTCTCCTCAGGAGAAGAGCTCGAGCGCGTGTGCATGCGGAATCTGCTCGCGAGCTCGGAGGAGCGCGTGTTCTTTAAGGGTCTGGACGGCCGTTTTCTGTTGGTGAGCAACGGTTTTGTGACTGCGCTCGGAGGGGGCTTGTCGGCCGCCGAACTGATCGGAAAGACGGACTTTGACCTGTTCTCTGACGTTCACGCGGCCGAGGCGTTTGCCGATGAGCAGCACGTGATCACGACCGGAGAGCCGATCGTCGCAAAGATCGAACTGGAGACGTTCGAAGATCGTCCGGACGTGTGGGTATCGACCACGAAGGTGCCGCTGCGTGACGATCACGGCCAGATCTTCGGCACGTTCGGGATATCGCGCGACGTGACAGCACAGATCGAGGCTCAGCACGCGATCGAGTATCAAGCGCTCCATGATCATCTGACTGGGCTGGTGAACCGGGTGGCGCTGATGGATCGCCTCGCCCAGGCACTCGTCGCGCTCGAGCGTCGTCCGGGTCGCCTCGCCCTACTGTTCATCGATGTCGATGATTTCAAGAACGTCAACGACGCACTGGGCCACGAAGCCGGCGATCGAGTCCTTGCCGAGGTCGGACGACGCCTTAGCGTGATCGCGAGGCGGTCCGACACGGTCGCGCGTGTTGGTGGTGACGAGTTCGTGATGCTCTGTACAAGACTCCGCGACGGGGACGATCTGCGGTCGATCGGTGATCGGATCATCCGTACCCTCGGTAAGCCGCTGAAGGACGGGTATGAAGTCAGTGTTACTGGCAGCGTCGGAGCGGTTTCCACGTCGGATCCGATGGTCGATCCTGGAGAGTTGCTCCAGCAGGCAGACTTCGCGATGTACGCCGCCAAGCGAGCCGGACGCAACCGGTTTGAGATCTACGACGCGCAGGTTCACGGCCTGGTCGCCTCCTCGCGCGGGCTCGCTGCCGATCTCCGACGCGCGCTCGAGCAACACCAGCTGTACGTGCTCTACCAGCCACTGTTCCGCCTCGACGACAACGCCCTGACCGGGGTCGAGGCACTCGTTCGCTGGCGGCACCCCGAACGAGGGGTCATTCTTCCGGACGAGTTCATCCCGGTCGCAGAGCAGCACGGGCTGATCGGCGCAATCGACTCATACGTGCTCGACGAAGCATGCCGTCAGCTCGCCGAGTGGACCGCCGCCGACAGCGCATGGGAGGACCGAATGGTGGCGGTCAACGTCTCCGGACAAGAGCTACGCGACCCGAAATTGGTGGCACGCGTGGCTGCCTCACTCGAGCGCCACCAGATCGCCCCGTCGCGACTGTGTCTTGAGATCACCGAGACCGCGCTGATCGGCGAGCTCAACGACGCTAACCGCGTAATCGACTCCCTCACCACGTTAGGCGTGCAGGTCGCGCTCGACGACTTCGGCACCGGGTACTCGACGCTCGCGCACCTACAACAACTTCGGGCGAGCATCCTCAAGATCGATCGCAGCTTCGTCGCACAAATCGGCCGACGGCCACGTGATCGCGAGATCGTCGCCGCCGTCACCGCGATGGCACACGCGCTCGGCATGACCGTCGTCGGCGAAGGGATCGAGACAAGCGCCCAGCTCAGCGAGCTAGCGGCCGTCAATTGCGACCAAGGCCAGGGCTACCTGTTCGGCAAGCCTCAAACTCCGGCCGAAATCGCCCGCATATTCGCAACAGCGCGACACTGATCGACTCTCCCCGACCGTCACGCTCATGCGAAGCTAGCACCACGCGATCGGGTGGGTGCTTGCGGCAGGCGCGCCAGTGCGCCCGGTCCGTGGAGGGCGGGCTCGCTAAAGCCGGCGGATGCTGCGGCCCTGTCGTGCACCGGGTCCGCGTACGGGCGGGAGTCTTCCGATTCCGCCCCCGGCAGGCAGATTGGTCGGGTCGTTGCCGACTCCGAGCAGGCTTCTTGTGAGTTCCTCTCACGAGCACCACATACCGACCCTCGAAATCAGTCAGCAGCAGGACCGCTACGGCGGCATCCCCTCGCCGGTAATCAACTGCTGCAGTGAGACCGGACCGAAACGAGGAGGGATTGCAATCCCGCGCACATCGACCGTCCGTCCTTCCTCGGCAGACCAAGCATCGATCGCTGTCTGCAAGTTCACCTGCTCAAAGACCGGCAGTTCCCGCGTCACCACTGACCGCTCAAGAGCGGCCTCGCCCAGGAAGTCGGTGACCAGGTTGACGACCTCGTTGCGATTCCGCCCGCCCGCTGCTGCCCCAGAATGCACCCATTCCAAGAACGACTTAAACGAGGCTGCGAATTCGCGAGCCTCGAAATCCGACGGGCTGGTCACAGGACAAGCGTACCCCCACGCCAGCGATTTTCGGGCGCGCGGCACGCAACCGGAAGCGTCGCTTTCATAGGTCGTTTTCATCTGCCGTCCCGTTGCCCTGACCGCAACCCGCCTGGCACCTTCACGGCAGGTGCCCGGAGTAGCGGCGATGCGGGCACCGGCAGGTTCCTTGGTCGGCTGTGCTTATTCTCGGAGCTGTGTATCCACCGATTGAGCCGTTCGCGTCTGGGCTGCTGGCGGTCGGCGCGGGCACCGAGATCTATTGGGAGACATCCGGCAACCCGTGTGGACGACCGGCGCTGTACCTGCACGGAGGGCCTGGCAGCGGTCTCGGCCCCGGTGGATACCGGCGTCGCTTTGACCCCGAGCGTTATCTCCTTGTCGGCATTGACCAGCGCGGCTGTGGCCGCAGCCGACCGCTCATCACCGACGCGTTGAACACGCTGGGACTCAACACGACCCAGACGCTGATTGACGACATCGAGAGGGTCCGCGAACACTTGGGCATCGACA
>Ga0224557_1003863_pt1 | contig 11326 bp, 7 predicted proteins | sample 714S31014metaG_FD_180677 | JGI IMG/M metagenome (GOLD analysis project Ga0224557, IMG submission 180677) | Peat soil microbial communities from Stordalen Mire, Sweden - 717 S3 10-14 | ecosystem: Environmental > Terrestrial > Soil > Wetlands > Peat | place: Sweden: Norrbotten County, Stordalen... | reverse complement strand
GAAAAGGCCGCGCAGCAGGACTGCCCCGCCAACTCCCCAGACGAGGGCTGTGTGTTGGCGTTGCTGGCTGATGCGAAAGCCCTGAAAAAGAACCATGAAGACAAAAAGGTTGTCTACGCTGAGGGAGGTTTCGATGGTGTAGCCGGCCACAAACTCGAGCGCGGACTGGTGGCCCTGGGCAAGGGCAATCCAACCGGCAAAGCCGAGAGCGGCCGCAATCAACGCGAAGGTGACGAGCCAAGCAACAACCTGCGCGTGGCGGGATGCGCGGCGGTTGAGTAGCCAGTCGGCGATCAGCAGCACCAGAACCACCGCGTGAAAGGCCGCCCACCACGTCCAGGAAACGCCCGCAATCATATGTGGATGCTACAGCATGGCAGAGACTAGCTGGCTTTGCTCTTGTCTTTGCCTGCGTCGATCTGATCCTGCCAGCCGGGCAGGCGCTGATCGCCTGTAATCAATCGCGCCCCACCCCTGAAGGTGAAATACGTCCAAATCCATGCCGCAAACACCGACACGCGGCTGCGGAAGCCGATGAGGAAGAAAATATGCACTGTCAGCCAGGTTAACCAGGCAGGAAATCCGCTCATGTGCGCCTTGAACGGCCATTCCACCCTGGCCACGGCCGACATCCGGCCAATCGTAGCCATGTCGCCCTTGTCGAAATAGCGAAATGACGGCCGCTTCGCGCCCGCGAAATCTGCGGCCAGCATTTTGCCCACGTGATCGCCCATCTGCATCGCCGGCTGCGCCACGCCGGGAACCTGGTGGCCGTCCTGCTCAAAGTGCGCCAGATCGCCAAGGATAAAAATCTCCGGCAACCCCGGCGGATTGAGCCGGTCATCCACAATCACGCACCCGCGCTTGTCGAGCGGCGCGCCCAGCATCTTGCCCAGGGGCGAGGCCTGCACACCGGCGGCCCACAGCGTGACCGCCGCATCGATCCGCCCGTTCAGGCCGATCCCTTTGGCCTCGACCCATCCCGGCCCGATGCCTGTGACCTGCGTGTTCGTATGCACTTCCACGCCCAATTTCCTGAGTGATTCTTCCGCCTTCGCGGAAAGATCTTCAGGGTACGTGGCCAGCACGCGCGGCGAGCCTTCGAGCAACACCACGCGCGATTTTGCAGGATCGATGTGGCGGAAATCCTTGCGCATGTAAAGCTGCGCAATGTCGCTGATCGCTCCTGCCAGCTCCACTCCGGTTGGTCCACCACCTACGACGACAAAATTCAGCGGTGGATGCCAGCCATGTTCCACCTTTTGCCGTTCGGCGAGCTCAAAGGCAAGCAAAACGCGTCGACGAATCTCTGTGGCGTCTTCAATCGTCTTGAGACCCGGCGCCAGCGGGGCCCAAGCGTCCTTCCCAAAATAAGAGTGCGATGAGCCCGTTGCCAGTACCAGGTAGTCGAATCCAACTTCGGAGCCGCTGGATAGGGTAAGCGTCCGCTTTGCCACGTCGATCCCCGTCACCTCGTCCATCAGGACCTCGGTGTTTGGCTGGTGGCGCAGAATGGTCCGGATAGGCTGGGCAATATCGGCCGGAGACAACACGGCAAGCGCGACCTGGTAGAGGAGCGGCTGGAACAGGTGGTAATTGCGGCGATCCAGAACGGTCACATCCACCGGCAGGTGAGCCAGGCTCTGGGCCGCATGGATTCCGCCAAATCCGCCGCCGACAATGACCACCTGCGGCCGCCGGCCCTGAAGGATCACATTTTGACCCGCCGCACCTGTCGCCGGCGCATCGGTCACGTTTGTGCTCGTGTCGGTCAACGCTTAGCTCCCTCCCGTTTAGATGCGGCCGGATGGGGTTCCGCGTCAGGGGCTACGGCCGGGTGTCCCGCGATGTGCTCTCTGCTTCTTTGGGTTGGGACGGCAGACTGATTGGGCGCAAATTGTCCGAAGCGATGCGGAGTCCGAAGAGCATCTTCCAAGCAGATTCTTGACTGATTTTGCGGGGGCCCATGGCGTTGAGGACCTGCGTAATGGCGATCTGGACCGCCTTTCGATCGACCAAGGCAGGCAGCTTGAGCGGTTTCAGGCGGGCCTGACTCCGGCCTTGTGAGCTGCGACGCCCGGGAACGTGGAAATAGCACCATGCCATGCCGCGCATGGCGGGTGAATGACAGTTGGAGCCGTTCGGCATTCTGTGACGACATTCGACGTACATATCCCCCCTCCCCCCCACCCTCATAGGTTTCTGGCTGAAAGTAGAGTGTTGTTATTGGTTTACGACATGGATTCCGTTCCATATTCCTGATTCTGCGTGGGTTGGCCGCAGAATCCTGAATCTGTTGGGGTTGCGGCGTTCGTTGGTTGTGCCGAGACCTCTACTTTTTTGATTGTGCGCCCGGGGTGGGAAATTATCTGCAAACGGTGGGAAGAAAAGCGAACGAAAGGCACGGAGGGGGATTTGGTTCTGTCCCACCCTTGCCGAAAAATCCGGCAAGGGTGGGGCACACGCTTTCAGTTTCCTAGTTCAAGCCCAACTGGGTTGCCTGGACGGCGCATCCGCCGGTGGTGGCGGCGATGCCGGTGCCGCCGCTTGGCGAGGGGCACTTGACGGTTGTGGTCGCCGAGCCCTGGTAGGTGAAGTAGATCTGCGAACCGCCGTTCAATGCCGTGTTGTCGATCGAGATGCCGCTTGTGCCCCCGACAACGGGCAATCCGGCGACGGGATTGCCCGTTCCTCCGCCGCTGAGAACGTCGTAGTTGTACAGGCAGGAGCCGTTGCAGCCTGTGCTATTGCCGCCGGCAAGGACGCTCAAGAAAAGCCAATCGTGGATTTCGTTAACGGGCGCGTTGGGATTGTGCGTTTGGTTAGCGGAAGTTCCAAGCCGACCACGCGTCACGGTGAAAGTGGAAGGGCCGGTGTTGACAGCACTGAGCAACATGATCTCTGAGTCGACTTGGATGTAAAAGGAGGTGGTCGAACCGACAGTGAATCCCGATGTTGAGTTGACGTGGACGGTCGTGTTAGTAGCGCCCGCGTTAAGGATCCCGCTGAGCGTGGTGGTTGCCGAGGTGCCATAGAATTCCGTGATACCTGAGCAGTTGGCGGCGCTGCCGACAGCGCCTACCGGGGTACTGAACTGGGCCGCAGCGGTGAGGGCTATCGGAATCTTGTACACCCTTCCGTCCACGCAATAGTAGATATTTCCCGTAGAGCCGGTACCGGAGTAATAGGTATTGTCAAACGTGCCGGTTCGGGCGACACCGGTGTTTGGGTTGTTGGCGCCACCGTTTGCAAAGTTCAGAGCGGTGCCGTAGCCTCCGTTAAGCGCTGTGCCGGCGGGAAACCGGTTGATGTAACTATTGCGGGCGGGGTTGTTTTGGGGGTCGCAGCCGTAGGCGATGAAGTCATAGACATACTCGGTGGTCGAGTCCACGATGGGCGGGTCTTTAAAGCCGACGCCGCACTCCATTTGGGTTGAGATCTGGATATTACCGGTCCCTGTCGGGTTGGCGGCGTTAACGGAGTGCAGATAGCCGGTGGCATCGTTGACGAAGATGAGACCTGACGTGCTGTCGTAGACTGGGCCGGTGAGGATGGACGAAGTGAGTCCTGTCTCCGTGGTGACATGGATGGGCCAGCCGCCCGTGGTGATCTCACCCGGGGTGCCCTTGAAGACGCCGGTGAACTTGTGCAGGTATCCGCTGTTGTCGCCGACCCAGAGGGTGTCGGCATTGTAGTCGTAAAAGGGCGGCGAGTTGGTGTCGTTGGGCGTTGCTGGGGTGGGCGTGCCCACGTTGGCAAACTGCAGTTCGAGTTCGCAGGAAGTTGTGCCGGTTCGGCAGGTGGCGTAAGTAGCGCCGGCCGCGGTTACTGAGTCGGGTAGGACCGCACTGGTGGCCGAGGCGCCTTGGCCTCCTTTGTACTTCAGAATTACGAGGGTAGCTTTGGTGCCGACGGACTGCACGAAGGCAGCCTGATATCCATCCTCAGACAGAGTGACCGAAGTGGATACCGTTCCCCCTGTGTTGTAAGACCAGTAGACGGTCGGGACGGCGGTAGATGGGGTGCAGGTGGTGGTATAGATGTTGTCGAAGGCGATGACGCTGGCCTGCCCGCCCGTCGCCCCGGCCACGCTGGTGTTGTACACCACGTAGTCCGGCTCGGTGGCGTTGGCGCAGTTGAGGGTGTTGCTGTCAAATGAGTATTTTGCCGGGTACATGCCTGCGCCGACGGCAGCGTTGATGCTGCCGAGGGACTCTCCCCAAAGTCCGCCCGATTCGGCCTCGTGCCGCTTTCCCCATTCTCTCTGACCTTCGTTTGGCTCCTGGTGGCGATGCCGCCGCACCTGGTCCTGCTGGTAGCGGGGATCGTTGACGGTGTGGAACCAGTGGTCGTAGGCGCCTTTGCGCATGGCATCTTCGGCGGTGCCGGGATTGGAAAAGATGACGTGGTGATGGCTCCAGTCGTAGGGCACGCCGTGGGGCTGGGCAGCGGGCTGATCCTGCGGCTGGCCGTGGTCCTGGGCGGCGGCGAGCGGTCTGACGGCCAGAACGATTGCCAGGATGGAGAGGACGAGACAGGAGAGCCGGAGCACATGGTCGTGCCGGCGCAGGACAGACGTTATGGAAAAAGAGCAGTTCAGTGTCAAAGCGAACCTCCAACCTTCAAGAAGAATCGGGCACTCGCAACGACCGTTTGATCGAAGAAAAGCGAGTCAGCCGTGATCTTTTCGGAGCCGTGCTTGACTTTGATGGTACGTGAGGAAGTGAAGAAAGGGCAGAGCGCAAAGGGCCTTCGAAGTGGAAAACGAGGTACGTTCCTTGTTCAGGATCAACCAGGCCGGGGCCGGAGTAAGCCGGTTGCAATCTGGGTTCGGGTTCCGGCCGGTTCGGCTGCGTTTGGCGGCTGGCGGGTCGGGTAAACTGGTAGAGCGATGCTCGATCTGGGGTTTGTCAGGACCAATTTGGAAGTGATTGAAGGGAAACTGCGTGCGCGGGGGGCAGACCCTGCGGCGCTGCTGGGGGATTTTCGCGTCCTGGACCAGAACCGGCGCGAGGCGATTACGACCTCAGAACGGCTGAAGGCGCGGCGCAACGAGCTGAGCCAGCGGGTCGGAACGATGAAAAAGGCGGGGCTTGACGCCTCGGCGGTAATGGATGAAACCCGCCAGCTGAAGGACCAGCTGGACGAACTGGACCAGACCGCTGCCCGGCTGGATGAGCAGATGCGACTTTCGCTGGCGCGGATTCCCAACCTGACGCGGGACGAAGTTCCGGCGGGGACATCAGAAGACGACAACCAGACAGTGAAGACCTGGGGGCAAAAGCGGAGCTTCGACTTTGAACCGAAACCGCACTGGGAAGTGGGCGAAGGGCTCGGGATCCTGGACCTGGAACGGGCGGCCAAGCTCTCCGGGGCGCGATTTGCCGTTTACATGGGCGCGGGGGCTCGGCTGGAGCGTGCGCTGATCAGCTTTATGCTCGACATGCACACGCAAAAGCATGGGTATACCGAGGTGCTGCCGCCGTTCATGGTGAACTCGAAGTCGCTGTTCGGGACCGGGCAGCTGCCAAAGTTTGCCGAGGACCTGTTCCGCTGCTCCGACGCGGACGCAGAGGCTGCCGCGCGGGGCGAGTTCAAGGACAACGACCACTGGCTGATTCCTACAGCCGAAGTGCCGGTGACCAATCTTTACCGCGACGAGATTCTTGACGACGCGAAGCTGCCGATTCTGTTGACGGCGTACACGCCCTGTTTTCGCGCCGAGGCTGGGGCGGCGGGCAAGGATACGCGGGGCATTATCCGCCAGCACCAGTTTCAAAAGGTGGAGCTGGTGAAGTTCACTCGGCCTGAAGATTCGGACGCCGAACACGAGAAGCTGACGCGCGACGCCGAGGAGATTTTGGAGGCGCTGGAACTGCCCTACCGGCGCGTTCTTTTGTGCGCGGGCGATACGGGCTTTTCCGCGGCAAAGACGTTCGACCTGGAAGTGTGGCTGCCGGGCCAGCAGCTTTACCGGGAGATTTCGTCCTGCTCGAACTTTGAGGGCTTTCAGGCGCGGCGGGCGAACATTCGCTACCGGGCGGCAAGCGGGCCCGGGGCCAAAGGCAAGCCGGAGTTTGTGCACACACTGAACGGCAGCGGGCTGGCCGTGGGCCGCACCTGGCTGGCGATTCTTGAAAACTATCAACAGGCCGACGGAACGGTCGTGATTCCGGAAGCGCTGCGACCCTGGATGGGTGGGATGGACCGGATCACGCACCGGGCCAGTTAGTTGAGGAATTTTTTATGGAACCGATGAACACCGGCGACAAAACCGCCTTGGCGAGCGTTGAACCGAAGCGCAGCATCAAGCAGATTTTGATGAGTTATTTCTATTGGACTTATCCTCGCGGCTGTTTTCATTACGACGTGATGGTGACGCTGATTCTGCTGTTCGTCTTTATTACGCCGCACCTGTGGAACTACGGGGACAAGGCATCGTCAAGCGCAGGCCTGCTGCATCCGATCGAGCTGACGGGCGACGGCAACCACGGCATCATCGTGACGGTTCAGTCCGCGGATGTGAACGTGCCGGCGGGCGCGTCTGACGCGGTGGTAAAGAAAGCTCTGCGCGCGGCCATTTTGCCGGTGACCGGCGACGCCGTGGTGGTGGAGCGCTGGGTGACTGTCCAAGATGCCCAGGGAAATCTGACCTGGAAGATCTGGGCACACCGCTAAATCGCCGACCGGCGACTAGCGGGCCGATGAGCCGCGCAAAAAGGAATCTATGTTTGTGAAAAAGCTTTTCATCGCTTCGTCTTTCCTGCTGGCCGTGCTGCCTGGACGCGCCGCATTGGCCGCGGACGATTTGCAGAAGGTGCTTGCCAGGCTGGATGCTGCATCAGCCAACTTCCACACCACGACGGCGGATTTCCAGTTCAAGACCGTGACGACTGTGCCCATCTACGACGAGGATATCCAGAAGGGAACGGCCTATTACAAGCGCGAGGGCAAATCGTTCCAGATGGCGGCGCACATTGTGGAGGTAAACGGCAGCAAGGCGCCGAAGGACCTGACCTATTCCGGCGGTAAGGTGATGCTGTTCGATTCACTCAGCAACACAGTGCGGGTGATGGATGCGGCGAAATATGAAAGCTACCTTCTGCTGGGATTCGGCGCTAGCGGCAAAGAGCTGGCCGACAAGTGGCAGATCAAGTACCTTGGCACGGAGATCGTGGACGGCGTGAAGACCGACAAGCTGGAACTGATCGCCAAGGATCCGAATGTGCTGAAGCTGTTTCCGAAGGTGACCATCTGGCTGGATACAGAACGCGCAGTCAGCCTGAGACAGGTGTTTGACGAGGGCCAGGGCGTAACGCGGACGTGCACGTATGCGCACATCATTACGAACCAGGCCTTGCCGAAGAACGCGTTTACGCTGAACACCAACAGGCAGACACAGACCGTCAAGTAAGGCGCCTGTCAGACGGCGCGCCTGAAGAATGCACCAATCGAGCTAACTAGCGCGCTGAGCGCGACTCCGCTAAGAGCGAACAACATGGGAAAGCATTCGAGTGTGTAACGCGTCTCCGGCGCTTCAACTGTAAGCAGGAGCGCGCTGCGCAACAGCATGTAGGCCAGCATGGCAAGCGAGAAACGCGGCCTGAGGGCGAGTCCCACGGCGGCCAGCAGCAGATAGAGCGCGTTCAAGGCCGCATACTCCCAACTGAAACGCGTTTCAGCATTGTGGTGGGCGTAGGCCCACCAGTCGAGGTCAATATTCAAGTTTTCAACGCGAGGCCGCAACCACATATCTGCCACGCGGCCAATTGGAAGAAAAAGGTAGGATCGCAGCGGATGAGCGTTGGTCCGTTCCCGGGCCAGCGCGGCAAAGCGCGCGTCGACGTCGGACGCGAAGAAGCTGGCGTTGTCACGGTTGTTGTAGTCGGAGATAATTGCGGCGGTTTCGTAGAACTGCGCGGACGAGTCGAAGGCGCGTGCGGGCAACAGGCCGATGTCGAGCGGGTCGCCGGGGACCTCCCAATACACGTTGTAGGTGCAGGTAAAGTCGAGGCACCATGTTTTGATCCAGCTCTGCCAGCCGGGATTCGAGCTTTGGCCGGGGTCGACGGCGTAGCGCGGCGCAAGCGGCTCCAAGACATGGAAGACGCGCCAATTGCGAACGGTCCATGCGGCAAACGGCGCGAGCGCGAGCAAGGCGCAGACCACGGCGATAGCCACGAGTTTGCGCGGAGGAGCGGACCGGGGTCCAGCGGTCTGGGCTCGCTCAACGGGGCTGCGGCGGACGGCGATGACGAGCGCAGGAACAAACGCCACGGCTGCCAACACTCCATCCGGCCGGAGGAGCGCGGCGTAGGTGACGGCGAATGTGAACGCGAGTGCGGTCAGCCAGCCGGGCCGGTCGCAGAACCGGGCCATGGCCCACAAGGCTACAGCCAAAGAGAAGAGCGTGAGCGCCTCAGTGAGTGGAACCACCGCATAGGAGGCCGTGAAGGGACAAAGGCAGGCGATCCAGAGCGTGGCCAGGGGCGCACCTCGCTTGAGGCGCGGCGGGGCAATGCGGCGGGCGAAATCGGCAAGCAACAGGCAGCCGAGCAGCTCAAGAAAGATTTGCGGCAGAGTGGCGGCAAAGTAGTTTTCCATGCCGAGGAAGCGAAAACAGAGCGCCAGGTAGAGTGGATAGCCGGGCAGCCGGATAAGCGTAGGAGAGATGGTTGTGCCCAACACCTCAAGGCCATAGCGGCCCTCGAGAAGAGTCTTTCCCAAGCCTCCGTAGATGAGCGAATCTCCATTGACGATAAAGAGCCGCTTGAGCATGGCGAGGCGCATGGCCAGGCCGCCGGCCAGGGGCAAGGCCCAGCCGAGCGCGTGGGCGAGCGCCGCCAGCACACGGCGGCCTGGTTTCACCGGCGCGGGGGCTGGCTCGCTCAATTGACTCTGATGCGCGGCTTCCATACGATTCGTACTGTATAGCCTAATTGTTAGCGCGCATTTTGCTCGCAGGGATTTGAAGAAAACTCTCCATGCCCGATCGCCAGATATTTTTCGACCCGCAACGAAAGCGCTGGAAGCGCCTGCGCCGCATTTTCGACGCGGCGGCAGTGATTTCCTGCCTGGTGCTGGTCGGATTTGCGATCAACGTGCTGCACAATCAGCATCTGCCCGAGTTGCTGTTGCCTGTGCCCAAGCACAACTACAAGGCGTTGCCCGAGCGCCAGCCTTCGATCCGCGGCGCCAAAGAGCAGCGCCCGGCGCGCCGCAAGACCGATCGCAAGCCCTCCGAGATTCCCTTCAACACGGGTGAAGGTTTGCGCGCCGCCTATTACGTGCAGGACGATGCGGCAAGCTACTCCTCGTTCAAGGAGCACGTTCACCAGATCGACATTCTGTTTGCCCAGTGGTTCCATGTGAACGCTCCTTCAGGAACCCTGATGGCGATGACCGGCGACAACCTGCATGAGTATCCCGTGGTTGACGGCAATACCGTTCACGACCCCGACGATATGAACAAGATCAAGCACTGGATCCAGGCGCAAGGGGAAGATACGCAGGTTTTTCCTCACTTGAACAACTACAACCCGCGCACGCAGACCTGGGATGCGGGCGTGGGCGATGTGCTGAAAGACGAAGGCAAGCGCGCAGCGCTGCGCGATCAGATTCTCCGTTTTTTTGCGACCTATTCGGCCTATCCGGGACTTTCGCTCGACATTGAGAGCCTGAACGACGACGCGGAGCCGGGTTACCTGACCTTTATTCAGGAACTCTATGCCGCGATGCACGAGCGCAAGCTTGTTCTCTATGTGAACGTGGCCGCATCCACGCCGGACGACGAGCTGAAGTTGATCTCATCCAACTCCGACGGCATTGTGCTGATGAACTACGACGAGCACGAAGCCAACAGCGATCCGGGCCCGGTGGCGAGCCAGACCTGGTTTGTGGGCAACCTGCAGCGGGTGCTCAAGATCGTACCCAAGCAAAAGATTATTTGCGCGGTGGGCAGCTACGGCTACGACTGGACGCTCTCGATTCCCGATCCGAAGAAGGGCAAGCACCAGAAGCCGAAGGTGCTGAATACAGAAGATCTATCGGTCTCGGAAGCGTGGCAGGAGGCCTCGGACGCGGATGCCGATCTTGACCTGGACTACGACTCGCTCAATCCGCACTTTGAGTACATCGACGAGGACAGCAATCAGCGCCACGTGGTGTGGTTTCTCGACGGCGTTTCGCTGCTGGACGAGATGCGCGCGGCGCGCGGCCTTGGGTTGCAGACGTTTGCGCTGTGGAGGCTGGGCGAGGAAGACAATTCACTCTGGGACGTCTGGGACAAGCCCAGCAACCCCGATGTGCGGCAGGAGCTCAGCGATGTACCGCCCGGCCACGACGTGAACACCGAGGGCGACGGGGATATTCTGCGCGTGACCGGCCTGCCGCAGAAGGGGCAGCGAACGATTGAAGTGGATACCGACGAGCCCGATCCGCGCAAGAAACTCATTACTGATGAGCACATGGATGTGTATCCGCGGAGCTACACAATCGAGCAATACGGCTACCACGCCAACGAGGTTGCGCTTTCGTTTGACGACGGGCCCGATCCGAAGTGGACGCCGCGAATTCTCGACGTGCTGAAGCGGTACAACGTGAAGGGCACGTTCATGTTGATCGGCTCGGAAGCGGCAGAGCACGTGGGCGTGATGCAGAGGATCTTCAAAGAAGGCCACGAGATCGGCAATCACACCTGGACGCATCCTGACATCAGCGAAATTTCGGCGAGACAGCTCGATCTGGAAGTGAAGCTGACGGGGCGCCTGTTTGCCAGCAAGCTGGGCGTGCAGCCGCTCTACTTCCGCCCGCCGTACGACATTGACGAAGAGCCCGACACCGACGACCAGGCCAAGCCTGTTGTGAGCATTCAGCAGGAAGGCTACACGATCATCGGCAACAAGATCGACACCGACGACTGGAACGAGCACCAGCGCAAGACACCCGATGAGATTGCGCAGTCGGTGCTGGCGCAACTGCAGACGATGAAGACCAAGCCGCAGTTTCGCGGGTCGATCATTCTGCTGCATGACGGCGGGGGCGACCGCTCAGTGACCGTGGCTGCGTTGCCGGTGCTGATCAAGACGCTGCGCGACCACGGCTACACCATCGTTCCCGTGTCGGCGCTGATGGGCAAGACGACGGCCCAGGTGATGCCGCCGCTCACTTTCTGGCAACACCTGCGCTCCATTCCCGATTCCATTGCTTTTTCGGCCGTGGACATTGTCGGCAACTTCATCGTGATGGTCTTCTTCCTCGGCGACATCCTGATGAGCGCGCGACTGCTGATTGTGGGTCTGTTCGCCGTGATCGACCGGCTGCGCAA
>Ga0224557_1003860_pt1 | contig 11334 bp, 8 predicted proteins | sample 714S31014metaG_FD_180677 | JGI IMG/M metagenome (GOLD analysis project Ga0224557, IMG submission 180677) | Peat soil microbial communities from Stordalen Mire, Sweden - 717 S3 10-14 | ecosystem: Environmental > Terrestrial > Soil > Wetlands > Peat | place: Sweden: Norrbotten County, Stordalen... | reverse complement strand
AGCGGCACGGTCGCCACAACGATCGCCGCGAGCGACGAGGCGATGTGACGCTCACCGGTGGCGATCAGCGGCAGCGGGATCGCCAGTTCCGCGATCGAGTAGGCGATCAGCGCGCGCCAATGTCCGCGCAGTTGACCCAACGCACCGCTGCGGGCTGCCAGCGCGAGCAGTACGGCGCCGCCCAGGACCATTCGGCCCCAGGAGAGGGTCACCGGGGGTATGCCGCCATCGACGGCGATCTTGATCAGTAGGTACGGAATTCCCCACAGAATCGAAACGGCGGCAAAAAGTGACGAGGCACGAGCGCTCATATGGCGAACATACCTATGAGATGAGTTCGATCGTGGACGACGGCAGCGCAACTTGCGCGCCCCCCGGGAGTTTTTGACTACGGTGAGGTACGCATGAGGAAGATGGTTGTTCGCAGCCAGAAGGTGCGCGCGAAGCTCCGGCTGACCCGTTCCGGGTCGCTGTTCGTCGCCGCGCTGCTGGCCGGCGGCGTGCTGGGTCCGTTGGCTGGAATCGCCGTTGGGGCGGGCACCACGACGACCGAGACGATCACTCTGCCCGCCGGTTGCACGACCGCTACCAAGACGACGAAGACCACCCCGACGACCTCGACGACTGGGGGCACTGGGTTCGGCACCACCGTCACGAATACGACGACGACCCTGACCTACACGACGCCCGGGACCACCTCGACCGGGTACGCCACGACGACCACCGGGGCGGTGACAACAACGACGCCCACGTCGACCACGACGACACCCGGCACCACGTCGACCGAGACCGAGACCGTTCCCGAGACGATCACGACCACCACGCCGACGACAACGACCACAAAGATCGTCACCGTCCCGACCTGCACGAGCACCACGACCACGAAGATCGCGGTGCCGCCCTACGTACCTCCGACCAATACCTCGGCCGCGCCGGCCGTGATCAAGGCTCCGGTCAACAACCCGCTGGCCGATCACGCGATGTGGATCTGGCTGATGTCGGCGACCGACGGCGGCAACATCAACAAGATCATCACTCAGGCCAAGCTCGACGGGGTCAAGACGCTGATCATCAAGAACGGCGACGGTCGCACCCTCTGGTCCCAGTTCAACCCGACGCTGGTCAAAGAGATCCATGCCGCCGGGCTGAAGGTCTGCGCCTGGCAGTACGTCTATGGCAACTATCCGCTGCAGGAGGCCGAGGTCGGCGCGGACGCAAAGAAGGACGGCGCTGACTGCCTGATCATCGACGCTGAGGTCCAGTACCAGGGGCGCTACGTGGCCGCCCAGACGTACATCAAGGATCTACGCGCCCGTGTGGGAGCCAAGTTCTCAGTCGGGCTGGCGGGGCTCCCCTACGTCGAATACCACGAGAGCTTCCCCTACTCCGTGTTCCTCGGGCCAAACGGCGCGCAGTTCAACATGCCGCAGATGTACTGGATCGACATCGGTACGACGGTGCCGTACATCTACCAGACGACCTACACCGAGAATTCGATCTACCAGCGTCCGATCTACCCGCTCGGGCAGCTCTACGGCGATTCCTACGGGTCACCGAACGCGCTCTCCGTGGGCCAGTTCAACACGCTGGCGAAGGACTACAAAGCCGGCGGTGTGAGCTGGTGGGACTTCCAGAGCGCCACCGCATCGTGGCTCGTGGATACGAACCACACCGCGGCCGCACCGGCGAGCTTCATGGCCTACACCAACGCGGTGACGCTGGTCAAGGGAAACCTCGGTGACCAGGTGATCTGGGCCCAGCAGCACCTGGACGGCGCCGGCGCCAAGATCGCGATCGACGGGGACTACGGAGCGGCCATGATTTCCGCCGTCAAGGCCTTCCAGGCCGCCCACGGCATCCCGGTCAGCGGCCAGATCAACGGCCGCACCTGGGACGTGTTGCTGCGCTACAAGCCGACGGCGGTCACCTGGAAGAACAAGGGCAAGGTGCTCTACGCGACCGTCGCCCGCGCGGGCAAGAAGATCCGCGCCACGGTTTCCCTCAGGCACTCCTGATTACGACGGTCGCCCCTGGAACGCGAGGCTGCGGTTCTTGTAGGCGTCGTCAGCCGTGACCTCGAGCCCGAACCAGTAGGGCGCGACGAACGACTCTGCACCCCAGGGGTCATCGAACTCGACCTCGGCGACAACCAATCCGTCGAGCTGATCCGAGTAGACATCGACCTCGATCGTCACCCCGCCCTCACCGGGCACCGCGCGACGCTGCTTGTGGACGCGAGCGTGCTCAGTGGCCGGCCACAGCACCTCGAACTGCTCAGCGGTCAGCGGCACCTCAGCCTCGTTGCGCACCAGGCCGCGGCCTGACTTGACCGTCAGCGTGCAGCGTCCGGCTTTGCGACGCACACGCGTCTCCGAGCCGTCGGCGCCGATCGTCAGGTAGCCCTGCTCGATCTCGGCGGCCTGGGTCGCCAGCACTTCAGCCGGCAGCGAGTCGACACCGGCGATCAACCACTTGCGCTCGACCTCCACGCCGGCCACTGCTAATCAGCCTCGGACCCGAGCACCGTGCCGTCGGGGATCGTCAGGCCCTCCGGTGGCGCCTCGATCTCCACCTCGCCGCGAATCACCACCTGCGCCCCGAAGGTCACGTCACCGCTGACCACCAGGCGATCCGCCTCGCGCAACGAGGGCGGCCCGTATGGCATCCGGGCCTCGTAGTCATCGAGCATCCCGTAGAACTGCTTATCGAGTGAGACGAACGGCAGGTTGCCCTCGAGGCCGGGATAGGGCTCGACCCGGAACTCGTCCCCGAGCGTGTACGCGTCCGAGCGCAGGAGCAGGAGGTCATCGTTGGTCTTGACCGGCACGAAGCGCGTGCGCGGCACCACGAGTACCTGCGCCTCGGGGAAGCTCGCGATCGCGGCCCCCATCGCGCTCTCCAGCTGAAGCACACGGGGCGACTCAGGCTTGCGCGGATCAACGGTCTTGCGGTTGGTGATCACCGGCAGCTCGAGGCCACCGCCGGTGCTCAAGCGCTCACGCAGGGCCTGCAGATCGATCCACAGCGAGTTGGTGTTGTAGTAACGCCAGTGCTTGTAGTCGCGGAACGACTCGGAATCCTCCGTTGGGGTCTGTGCGAGCTCACGCAGCACCAGCTGCCCGTCAGATAGGCGCTGGGCGATGTGTCCGCCCTTGCGGTCGGCACGGGTACCGACGACGACCTCCATCAGGAACGGGATCTGCTCGCGCGCCATATGAGCCGCGATCCGGTGATCTACGCTCGCGCCGAGGTTGTCCGAGTTGGAGATCATCGCGTAGCGGAACCCCTGGTCCAGCAGCGCTTCCAGGCGGCCGGAGCCGTAGAGCGCGGTGTAGACGTCGCCGTGACCGGGCGGGCACCATTCGAGCCCCGGCGCCGGCGGCCAGCGGATCGGCATCAGCGTCTCCGCGTCGAGCTTTGGGACCATGCTCTGCAGGAAGTCCGGCGCCATGTGCGGCGTCGTGATCTCCGGGTAGTCGGAGAGCACCGCGAGCGTCGCCCAGTGCGTGGACTCGGAGTTCATCAGCAGCAGCGGCAGGCTAAGGCCGTACCGTTCCCGCAGCGCGACCGTCTGACCGATGATGATCTCCAGGAACGAGCGCCCGTCGCGCGCCTCGAGCAAGGATTTGGGCTGCTGCAGCCCCATAGAGGTGGCCAGGCCGCCGTTGAGCTTGATCACCGCCACGCGCTCAAGCGCGGTCACGGGGTCGACATCAGGGAGGTCTTCAAGCCGCGGCACGTCCGGAGCCGGCTCAAGCTCGGACGAGGCGATCATCGTCGCGACGCCGTTCTGAACGCGCGTCAGCGCCCCCACGAACTGGTCGACTGCCGCCTCGTTCTGGCCGGCGGCGCGCATCTTCCTGATTGCAGCTGCAACGGCTTCAGTCGTCATCGCACAATTTTCCCGATTAGGGCGTAAGCACGCTGTATGACCTAATCGTTCCCTAAGCCGTCGCGCAATTCCGCCAGCCAGGTATCGGCATTACCGTCGCTCGGGGCACGCCAATCGCCGCGTGGCGACAGTGATCCGCCCGACCCGACCTTGGGACCGTTGGGCAGCGCCGAACGCTTGAACTGACTGGTCTGGAAGAAGCGCTTGAGGAACACGTTGAGCCAGTGCTCGATCTGCTCGATCGAATATTCGCTGCGACGGTCCACCGGGATCAGATCCGGCCAGGCGCCGCGAGTGCGATCGCCCCAGGCCTGCTGAGCCAGCCACGCGACCTTGCTCGGCCGGTTGCCGAACCGCAGCACGTGGTACAGGAAGAAGTCCTGGAGCTCAAAGGGACCGACGGTGTCCTCACTGCGTTGCTCCGGCAGGCCCGCGTCGCCGACTGGAATCAGCTCCGGCGAGATCGCGGTGTCCAGCACCGTCGCGAGCACCGCGCCGGCTTGCGGGCCGAACTGGTCGGTGTCGATCGCCCAGCGCAGCAGGAACTGGATCAGCGTCTTGGGCACCGAGGCGTTGACGTTGTAGTGCGACATCTGGTCGCCGACGCCGTAGGTGCTCCAACCCAGCGCCAACTCGCTGAGGTCGCCGGTGCCGAGCACGATCGCCCCATGGTGGTTGGCGAGACGGAACAGGTGTGAGGTGCGCTCGCCGGCCTGCACATTCTCATAGGTGGTGTCGTAGACCGGCGAACCGTCCGCGGCCGGGTGCCCGATCGCTTCGAGCATCGCCTGTGCAGGGCCGCGGATGTCCAGTTCGGCGGCGCTCACACCGAGCGCCGCCATCAACTCGCGCGCGCTCTCAAGCGTGTGACCACTGGTTCCAAACCCGGGCATCGTGTAGGCCAGGATGTTGGTGCGCGGCAGCTCCAGGCGATCAAAGGCCCTCGCCGCGACGATCAGGGCGTGGGTCGAGTCGAGCCCACCCGACACACCGATCACGAGCTTCTGGATGCCCGTCGCCTCGAGGCGCGTCTGCAGACCGGCCACCTGGATCCGGTAGACCTCCTCGCAGCGGGCGTTGCGCATCGGCTGATCGGAGGGGACGTACGGGAAGCGCTCGATAGCGCGGTCCAGCGGGACCGCGCTGCTCGTCGGGCGCAGCTCAAACTCGATCCGTCGCATGCGCTGCAGCTTGCGACGGTGGTCGTGGATCGCGTCACCCCAGGAGCTGGTTTCGATGCGATCCGAGACCAAGCGGTCGAGGTCGACATCAGCGGTGAGCAGGCCGTCGGTGTCCGGATACCGCTCGGACTCAGCCAGGCACTCGCCGTTCTCGTAGATCAGCGCCTGACCATCCCAGGCCAGGTCCGTAGTCGACTCGCCGGGGCCGGCGGCGGTGTACAGGTAGGCGCTGAGGGTGCGGGCCGAGTGCGCGGCGCAGAGCGTGTGGCGGTAGTCCGACTTGCCGACCAGGATGTTGCTGGCGGAGAGGTTCGCGAGCACCGTCGCACCGGTAAGCGCCCCGTAGGTGCTGGGCGGGATCGCGCTCCAGACGTCCTCACAGATCTCGACATGGAGGGCGAAGTTGGGGACGTCAGTGGCCTGAAAGACGAGGTGGTTGCCGAACGGGACCTGCTCACCGTTGATGGTCACGGTCTCCGAGATGACGTCGCGGGCGGCGCGGAACTGGCGCTTCTCGTAGAACTCGCGGTACTCGGGCAGGTAGCTCTTGGGAACGGCTCCGAGGATCCGGCCACGGTGGATCACTACGGCGCAGTTGAAGAGGCCCTGCTCGGCGCGCAGCGGCGCGCCGACGACGAGCATCGGCTGCAGCGGCTCGCTGGCCTCGCGCACGCGTTCGATGGCGGCGTAGGTCGCCTCGATCAGCGCGTCCTGACGGAAGAGGTCCTCACTCGTATAGGCCGCCAGGCCGAGTTCCGGGAAGACGACCAGCGCCGCGTTCTGCTGCGACGCCCGCGCGGCGAGATCGATCGTGCGCAAGGCGTTGTGCGCCGGGTCAGCGATCCTGACGCGCGGCACGGCCGCGGCGACGCGCACGTACCCGTGGCGGTAGATCGAGTTGAATGGTTGCGCCTTTAAGCTCACTTTCATGAGTATCGCGCCGCAGCCCCGTGCTGCCGAGCGCCGGGAAGAACGCTGCAAAGCGGGTTTCCCGAAGTCGCCGACGCTTCGGGTCAGTTAGTGTCGCAATTCCAAAGCGCAGCTACTTACGGTAGGAGGAAACGATGATTCTGATCGCATACGACGGCTCCGAAGACGCGAACGCGGCGATCGCGCAGGCAGGCAAGCTGTTCAAGGGTGAGAGCGCGACGGTGGTGACCGTCTGGCAGCGCTTCGTCGACACGATGGTGAGGCTCGGGGGCGGCGTCGGCGTGATCATCGATTACGACGCGATCGACACTTCGTCACAACAGTCCGCCGTGGAGCGCGCCGACGCGGGCGCCAAGTTGGCACGGGACGCCGGGCTTACGGCGGTTGGCAAGTCACTCGCCGTCAAGTCAACGATCTCCGCGGCGATCCTCGGCGTGGCCGCCGAGGTCGACGCTGCCGTGGTGGTGCTCGGCTCACGCGGGTACACAGGGGTCAAGTCGCTGATGCTCGGCAGCGTCTCGACTCACGTCCTTCACCACGCCGACCGGCCCGTGCTCGTGGTCCCGTCACCTGTGGTGGCGGCGGCGCGCGCGGGGGAGTTGGCGCAGTAGCGCCAGCAGGGCGTCTTGGAGAGCCCGGCGGGATTGGCACAGAGTTGACACAAACGTCCGTTGTGGTGGCGGCGGGCCGATGGCACGATCGGGTTGATGGGATGGAGCCCGCTCGGAACGCTCACGTCCCGGCCGCGACAAAGGCCCATCAGGCCGAAGCGAACGCGCGCGTTAGGGGGAGGTGACCGCTAAGCGGACGGCGGCCGCGAACTCATCGACGTCGGCCTCAGTCGTGTCCCAGGAGCACATCCAGCGAACCTCGCCGGTGCTCTCGTCCCACTCGTAGAAGTCGAACTCTTCGAGCAGCCGGATGCGCGCGGCGGCCGGCAGGGTCGCGAACACGGCGTTCACCGCTGGCGGCCGCGAGACAACAACGCCGTCGATCTCGCCGACCAACCCGGCCAGCCGCGAAGCCATCGCGTTCGCATGCGCCGCGTTCACCAGCCACAGGTCGTCGGCGAGCAGCGCCTCGAACTGGGCCGCCAGAAAGCGCATCTTCGAGGCGAGCTGGAGCGTCTGCTTGCGCAGCTGCAGCATCCCCGCTTCCAGCGAGGGGTTGAGCAGCACCACGGCCTCGCAGCCGAGACCGCCGTTCTTGGTGGCGCCGAACGACACCAGATCGACGCCCGCGACGACCTCGGCGAGTCCGACGCCGAGCGCGGCGGCGGCGTTCGCAAGCCGTGCCCCGTCGACGTGTACGAGCAGCCCTCCCCCATGCGCAAGCTCAACGAGCGACGCCAGTTCAGCAACTGAATACAGGGTCCCGAGCTCGGTCGATTGCGTCACCGAAACGAGCCCGGGCGTGACGAAGTGCTCGTCATTCGGCCTGTCGATCAAGCGCCCCACACCCTCGAGCGTCAGCTTCCCGTCGACCGTCTCCGCCACCAGCAGCTTGGCGCCGGCCACCGCCTCAGGCGCCCCCACCTCATCGGTGTGGAGGTGCGCGTGCTCAGAGACGATCACCCCCTGCCAGGGACGCAGCGCGGCTCGCAATGACAGGACGTTGGCGCCGGTGCCGTTGAAGACGAAGAAGACCTTGGCATCGGGCACGCCGAGGGCGCCTGCGACCTGTCGCTCGACCGTCGCCGTGTACGAGTCGTGGCCGTAGCCGAACGCGTGCCCGACATTGGCCTTCGCGATCGATTCGAGCACCGCCGGATGGACCGTTGCGGCGTTGTCAGAGGCGAAGCCCCTGCGACCCTCGCTCACGTCGAGCCGAGCGCCCTCACCAGCGCGGAGTAGAAGATCGAGAGCGGGAACTCGTCAGGCAGCACATCGTCGCAGTACGGCCGCGGATCCTCAACCTCAGCGAAGCTCCGCACGCCCGCGACCCACTTGGACCCCGACGCCGGCGGCACGAAACGAGCCACCAGGTCGTGCGCCGCCGCCCAGTGCTGGAGCTTGGTGCGGTCGATCCCGCTCTTGTACAGAGCAAAGATCTCATCGCGCAGCGCGATCACCCCATCGGCCACCCGATCCCAGTCGATCGAGAGCTGGTTGTCGGTCCAGGCCAGATACCCACCCTTGTGCAGGTAGGCGAACAGCAACTGGCCGCCGAGGCCGTCGTAGTTACGCACACGCGAACCCGTGATCGGGAAGCGCAGCAGCCGGTCAAAGAGAATCGCGTACTGCACGTTGCGCGCGAAGCCGAGGCCCTCACGCTCAAGCTCAACCACCTCACCGAAGGTGGTGAGGTCACAGCGCAGCTCCTCCAGCGAGTACATCCAATACGGCGCGCGCTGGCGGACCATGAACGGGTCAAACGGCAGGTCACCGTGGCTGTGCGCGCGGTCGTGGATCAGGTCCCAGAGGATGTATGACTGCTGCGAGACCCAGGGATCGACCAGCAGCCGCGCCGCGTCCGGCGGCAGGTTCATCGCGAGCAGATCCGCGGCCTGTGAGGCGACACGTCGCAGCCGCGCCGACTCACGGTCACAGAAGATCGCACCCCAGTGGTTCGGCTGACGCTCGGCGACCGAAACCATCTCAGGGAACAGCACCGCGCACTCACTGTCGTAGCCGCGGGTGGCATCCACCAGCTCCACCGGCACGTACTTGGCGTTGTCATACCTGGTCGCCTCGAGCCGCGCGATCCAGGCGGGCCATGGAACCCTGACTGCCACAGCTTCAAAGCATGTGTCAGGCGACCCGTTCTGCTTGTACATCGGGAAGAACGCTATGTGCAGCTGACCGTCGTTGCGACCCTTCTCGGGCCGGAACGCTTCCAGGGAGCCCGCGAAGTCGGGCTTGCGATACCCATCACGTTGCCATTTTTCGAGTTCATCGGCCGCCACGGAGAGGTTCGGGAACTCGCCCGCCAGCGCCCGCAGCGCCGCCGCGATCTCAGTCACGTGCGCCGCCGCCTGCTCGCGCGACGCATCCTCTTTGAGCGCACCGTCCGGCGCCTGCAGCAGCGCCAGCGCGTTGGTCTGATCGCGCAGCGTTGTCCACTCTGCTCTGCCAACGAGGTCGCGGGCCTCGTCGCTTGCCGGCTGATCCGGCCCCGGGAGATCGTCCCGCCCACCCGGACGGCGGGCCGCCCAGGTGGCGATGTTGAGCCACAGCGCCTCGTGATCGAGCGCGGAGATGCAGTCGTCGCCGAAGAGGTCTGAATCGGCCAGGACGACCACGCGGCCGTCGCCGTGCTCGGAGCTGACCAGCAACGGCGCCTCGGGAACCGAGGCGCTCGAATGGGTGCGCGCGATTACGCGCGCACCGTTGCTGGTCTCGATCGTCGTGGCCCGGTAGAAGCACGCTGAACGCACACGGGCGAGCACGTCACCATCGCGACCGCGGACGCCGCCACGCCCCAGATCGGCCAGGATCCAGGTCGGGGCACCGTCACAGTGCTCGTAGTCCTGCACGGTGTCGTTTCGCAGCTTCACGCCGAAGTGGGCGAGCAGCTCATTGACGTTGTTGCCGTACTTCTCCTGCTCGGTCTCGCCGAGCACGAGCAGCCCGCCCCCACCGCGCACATAGGCTTCGATCGCCTCGATCTCCGGCGCGCTGAAGCGCGGCGAACCGACCCCCGTCGTCTGCTCCCAGGCGGGCTCGGACGGATGCGCGATGACGAGCAGGTCCGCATCCGCGAGCGCATCGCCTGACAGGACCCCGTCGGCGTGGGCTGCCACGTCGAAGCCGCGACTGGCGAGCAGCGCAGCGGCATGGACATAGGAAGCGTCACCCGGGTGCGCCGGCTGCATAACGCCCGCCAGCTCGGGCCGGATCGTCCACGCCTCACTGTGAGCTTCATCGAAGAGAACCTTGGCTGTGGCCATCGAGGGAAGGCTAGTGCACGGTTCCCGAGTGCGGCCTCAGGCAGTCAGCGCAACACCCGGGAGTTTGGCAGTTGGGTAAGCGACTGTCGTTGCGCAGGTGAGCCCGGAGGGCGAGCCGTAGCGGCGATAGTCGCTTAAGCGCCTCCAGTCGGGGTCGCGGTGAGGAGCTCGGCCATCTTCTCGGCGGGGTTCATCCATCCGAGCGTCATTCTGGGCCGGCCGTTGAGTTGTGCTGCGATCCGGTCCAGGTCGGCTTGGTCATGGACCGCAAGGTCGGTGCCTTTCGGGAGGTACTGGCGGAGCAGGCCGTTGGTGTTCTCGTTCGAACCACGCTGCCATGGCGAGTGCGGATCGCAGAAGAACACCTGAACACCGGTATCGATAGTGAATCTGGTGTGCGCGGCCAGCTCGTGCCCCTGGTCCCAGGTCAACGACTTCGTTAGGTGCTCGGGCAGCCCGATGATCCTGTTCTTCAGCGCGCCGATAACGCCCTCAGTGGTCTTGTCGGTCCCGAGATACGCGAGCATCACGAACCGGGTTTGGCGCTCAACCAGCGTCGCGACCGCGGAGCGGCCGTGAGCACCCAGGATCAGGTCACCTTCCCAATGGCCGGGGACCGCCCGGTCCTCAACCTCGGCCGGGCGCTCAGAGATCGGGATCATGTCCTTGATTCGCCCACGGTTCTCAACCCTGCCCTGAGATTTGCGGGTAGTACGCCCCGTCCGTAACTGCGCAGTCAAATCCCGGCGCAGCTCCCCACGCGACTGCACGAACAACGACAGATAGATCGTTTCGTGACTGATCCGCATCTCCACATCATCCGGGTAATCGACCCGCAGTTTCGCTGAGATCTGCTGCGGCGACCACTGATCCCGCAACCCGGCCTCGACCGCCGCTAACAACCTCGGACTGCCCGCCAGCTTGTTCTCCCTCGGACGCCTCGAGAGCTTGTCCGCTTTGCGCTGCGCCGGCCAAGGCCGATAACGCCCACGGATTTTGCAGCGAGCGATCTCCCGCCCGATCGTCGAACGATGCCTACCAAGCCGCCTAGCGATCTCACTGTTCGACTCGCCACGCGATATCCCCATCCCGATCTCAACACGATCCTCAAACGACAGCCTGAACCCCGAATCGCTGACCCGCCGACGCGACCACAAATCCCGCCTGACCCGACACACCGTCCGGTCATGACAGCCAACATCCGCAGCGATCACCCGCGGCAGCTCACCCGCCACCAACCGCTGCTCAATCGACTTCCGGTCCGTCGGCGTCAACCACCGATACGGGCCCCTGCTCCCACGCCTCTTCGACACCACGATCTCCGATCACTCAACACGAAACACCATCGTGTTGCGATGACCGGATGAAACCGCCGAGCCATAGCTACGCCTGAATGGACAATCCCAACATCAAGGCATGCCCAAGTGGCCGATAATGTGGGG
>Ga0224557_1003858_pt1 | contig 11346 bp, 10 predicted proteins | sample 714S31014metaG_FD_180677 | JGI IMG/M metagenome (GOLD analysis project Ga0224557, IMG submission 180677) | Peat soil microbial communities from Stordalen Mire, Sweden - 717 S3 10-14 | ecosystem: Environmental > Terrestrial > Soil > Wetlands > Peat | place: Sweden: Norrbotten County, Stordalen... | reverse complement strand
CCGTCCTTTGCGGCCAGCCGCTCCACCACCTCGTACGCGCGGGGCAGCTGGTCGCGCGTAACCGGTTGCGCGCGATACATCTTCAGTGCGATCTTGTCGGAGAAAAAGTACGCGGTGAAGTTCATCGCGACCGAGATGACGAACGCGAGAATCAGGCCATTCTGGCCGCCAAAACGTTCTCCCACGGCCAGCAGGACCAGCATCAGGCCTACCAGCAAAAGCGTCGATTTGAAGGTGTTCATAGTCGTTCAACCTGTCCGGCGCCCGGCTGTCTGTTGCGCCGGTACGCCCAATCGGCATACCCAGTCAGCTATTAGACGCGGGAGGAACGGGTTCGATGCGGCTGAGGGCCCGGCGCAGAACAACGTCAAACGCTGCCTTATGTTCGGCGTACTGTGCGGCGGTCAACTTGCCCTGGATGCGATCGCTCTCGAGTTCAAAGAGTTCATCCTTCAGCGCCGCCAACAGCGGGCTTTGCGCCGGGGCAGCAACCGGGAACGCCGCCTCGGGATACTCAATCGAGGCGGAGATTGGATTCAGCGTTGGCGTTTCAGAAAAGGGCATGGGAGCGTTTGCCGCCGGGCCGCCTTTCAGCATGATGGCTGCGCCACAAACCAGAACCAATCCGAGGCCGGAGATGATCCACCACTTGTACTTCGACCACGGGTCGTTCTGGTCGCCGGCGTCGATCGGCGGGCCGAGGCCGCCGCCGGGACGGGAACTGGCCTCGGCAGCCGGGGCGCCGTTGCCGGACTGGTCGCCACCGCCGCTGCCCTGGCCCTGGGCGTCGTCCTGCGGCAGTTGGCCGGTACCCAGCAGCGTGAACTCCACCGGCTGCGCGACCGAAGGTTCATGGTCGTCGAAGCTCTGTGCATTCACGTCGGGGTTGATGGGCTGAAAGGTGCTCGTGGGCTGGAATTGCATGCTCTTGGGCAGCATCACGGCGACGTCCCCGGTGGGCACGGAGAGCTTGAGCGCAAACGGCTGCTTGCCGTTGTAGGGCAGTGTATAGGACACCTGGAAGCGGGTTTCGCCGGGACGAACCGGAAAGGTGAAGGCGTAGTGACCGCTGGCGGCGTCCACCGTCTTCACCGGAGTGTTGGTGGGCAGGCCGCCGGGAGCGCTGGCCAGGGTTAGCGATATCGCAGCGCCCTTGGGCAGGAAGAAATCGAACGTGTTGGCGCCGTATTGCGTACGCGGAGGCGCAGAGGTGTTCTGCACGAAGAAATTCTCGGCGACGTTGAGCGTCTTGCCTGAGGAGTCGGTCTCAGCGCGCAGCACCAGGGCCTCGCCGCTGATGCCGTCAACCTTCGCGGCCGCGTCGTAGACATCGACGTCGACGCTGGTGGAGGCCGGCGGAACGCTCTTGAAGTAATCCGCGCCCTTGTGCGTGACATGAAGCAGAATCTGGCCGCCGTCCGGCGCGCTGGCGCGGAAACGGCCCTGCGCGTCCGAGGTCACCTTGGTGATCTCGTCCATGCCCTGCGCGGTGTTGATGACGGCAATGGTGTCGCCGGGGGAAGGCTTGCCGGTGGTGCGGTCGGTGACGGTGCCCGTAATGGTGGCGGCCAGGGCGGTCGCAGCGCACAGCACCATGCAGACGGGCGCCAGGATGTTGCGGAGAGTCTTCTTTGAAATCGACGTAATAGGCGTAATAGGCGTAATAGGCGTAATAGACAAGGGTCAGTGGGTCCAGTTCTCAATCGTCAGATTGGGGATGCGGCTGAATTCGCGTTCGTTGTTGGTAACAAGCGTAAGACCGAGTTGCAGGCAATGGGAAGCGATCCAGAGGTCGTTGGAGCCGATGATCTGGCCACGCTGCTCCAGATCGAGCCGGACCCGTGAATAAATCCGGGCAACTTCGATTTCCATGGGCATTACCGGTACCGTCTGGGTGAAGACTTCGAGTGCATTCAAGGTAGCGGGGTAGCGGTCGCTCTTTTCGGCGCCGACGCGAAGCTCTCCGTAGGTGACAACGGACATGGCAAGATCGCCTGCACGGTGGCTTCGAAACCGGCTTGTAACTTTTGGGTGTTTCTGCCTCGCGATGAAAGCACAGGTATCCGTGTCGAGCAGATACAGCATGTTCACCAACCCTCAATCGGTTCAGGCGGCGGATCTTTTCTGCCGTCTTTGAAAAAATCATCCGCTATCCCGGCGAATGCATCGTAGGCGTCCATCAAGGTCAACTTCTTGGGGTGGCGAATAAGAATGTCGTCGCCCTGACGCACAAGTTCGACCTCCGTGACCTTAAGACGGAACTCCTTCGGCAACCGGATCGCCTGGCTATTTCCCGATTTGAAAACCTTGGCCAGCGGCATTTGGGGGTTCCTTTCGAGGGCAACATCGCAAAGAAAGTATACACGTTCCGTATATACATTATCTAAGCCCGGAAACGGCCGGCCTTCATGCCGCGGGCGGTAAGGCCCTCCATCTCGGCGATGACCTGGGCGGCTTCGTCTTCCAGGGCGCGGCGCTGCTCGACGTATTCGGCCTCGGGATACTTGCCGGCCTGATATTCGAAGTTGAGGTCGCGAAGATTCTCGTAGATGGCATCCTTGCGCTCGCGCAGGTAGTCGACACGCGTCTTGTCGGCCTGCACGAAGGGATTGCGCTCCGGCCAGAAGACGAAGGCAAACGACGCGAGAGAGAGCAAGATGCTGGCCAGGACGCTGGAATTCATGAACGCTCCTAATACTCCGTTTCGCGGCGAATGCGCTCGCGCAGGGCCGCATCCTGCGGCGTGGTTGGTCCCGCGGCAGGGAATTCAAGGACGCCGCCGCCTGGGCTCTCGCCGGAAAGTGCCAGCGCCCGGCGCTTCCACAGCCAAACCACGACAAAGGTTCCTATCGTCGCGAGCAAAAAGACGGCGATGGGGACGATCCAGGCGACGTTATCGAAGCCGCCGCGAATCGGCGCGGCAAGAATCGTGGGTCCATACTTGGCCGCGAACCACTGCAGTACCTCTGCGTCACTCTTGCCGGTCGCAAGCTGCGCGTGCAACTCGCGAATCATTACCGGCGAGTCGGGGCAACTGACGTGATTGCATTCGAGCAGAATCTGGCTGCAACCGCACGAGCACATCAGCTCGTGGCCCAGGCGGTCGAAGCGCGACTGGCCTGCGCCCAGCATCGCGATGGCAACGACGCACAGGAGGGCGGTCTGCACCGTCCGCGCCCAGAAGATCGGGCCTCGCCACGTGCGCCAGGGTTGTCCGAGCTTACGCATGGGGCACCTTCGCAAGGACGGCTGGAGGGTGCAACGGGGAAAGGGCGACGGGCGCCGAATCCTCCTGGCGGCGAGCAACAGGGGCGCGGACCAGGTTGGGCACCAGCGCAATGAATGTGCCAAACACCACAATCGCCACGCCGATCCAGATCCACGCAATCAGCGGGTTCAGGAAAACTTTGATGATCGGCATTCCTGTGTCGGGGTTTTCGCCCTCGTAGACGGTATAGAGATCGGCCTGCGCGGTGGAGTGCAGCGCCACAATGGTGGAGGACTGCTCGTGGTCCGTGCCCGCGAAGTAGGTGCGCTTCTCCGGGGAGAGTTCCATCACATACTTGCCGTTCCGGTACACGTCCAGGCGGGAATAGTGGGTGTCGTACTCGGGCAACGACTCGTCGGTCTTGCCGGCGCTCACCAGGTGGTATGGGCCAATATCCAGGCTGCTGCCCATGGCCATCTCCATCTCGCGCGACTGGTTGAAGGCCCCGCCGGCAATGCCGATAAACATCACCACAATGCCGAAGTGGATGATGTAGCCGCCATAGCGCCGCGTGTTGCGCCGCACCAGCAGTACGGTCGACGCGAGGATATTCTTGCCGGTCTGGGTGCGCACCACGCCGGCGCCGCGCAGGAACTCCTCGACGATTGCGGTAATCACGCCGGCTGACAGCGTGAATGCGATCAGCGAAAACAGGGTGGACTGCATGTCGTCGCCGTCGTTCCACGGGCGCAGGCCGAAGACCATCAGCCCGATGGCGGTTACAGCCATGGCAATGGATGGGAGGATGAAGTTGCGGCGGATCGACCGCAGCGAAGTGGAACGCCAGGCCAGCAGCGGGCCGATTCCGGTAAGGAAGAGCAGGAACAGTCCAATGGGGATGTTGACGCGGTTGTAAAACGGCGGCCCGACAGTGACTTTGGAACCCTGCACGTACTCGCTGAGCACCGGGAAGAGCGTGCCCCACAGCACGGTAAAGCACGCTACCAGCAGGATCAGGTTATTGAACATGAAGCTGGACTCGCGGCTGACCAGCGATTCGAGTTTGTTCTCGGACTTCAGGTGGTCGCGGTTGAAGAAGAAGGTGAACAGGCAGACGGCGAAGGCAATCACGATGAAGCTGTAGAACCATGCGCCGATCGGCGACTGCGCGAACGCATGCACCGAGCTGACAGCGCCGGAGCGTGTGAGCAGCGTGCCCAGGATGGTCAGCAGGAACGTGGAGAAGATGAGCCACACGTTCCAGTTCTTCATCATGCCGCGCTTCTCCTGCATCATCACGGAGTGCAGGAAGGCGGTACCGGTCAGCCAGGGCATCAGCGAGGCGTTTTCGACCGGGTCCCAGCCCCAGTATCCGCCCCAGCCGAGCACGCTATAGGCCCAGTGCGCTCCCATAAAGATGCCGCAGGTAAGGAACAGCCAGGTGACCATGGTCCAGCGGCGGGTGATGTGGATCCATTTCTCGCCGGGATAGCGCATCATCAGCGCGCCCAGCGCGAACGCGAAGGGCACCGAGAAGCCCACATAGCCGAGGTACAGCATCGGCGGATGGATGACCATCTCCGGATACTGCAGCAGCGGGTTCAACCCGGCGCCGTCGGCCGGGATCAGGCCCTGGATAATGGAGAAGGGCGGCGCGGCGACCACCAGCAGAAGAACGAAGAAGAACTGGATGCCCGCCAGGATGGTCGAGGCGAATGCGCTGAGGCGAACATCGACGCGGTGCCGCACCCGCAGGACGAAACCGTAGGCGCTGAGCAGAAAGGCCCAGAGCAACAACGAGCCTTCCTGCCCGCTCCACAGTGCGGCAAATTTGTAAGCCGGATTCAGCGCCCGGTTGCTGTGCGAGGCAATGTAGGCGACGGAGAAGTCGTCGGTAAAGGCCGCCCACACCAGCGCAAAGGCCGCGCAGCACAGGGCGATGAAGCTCGCGATGCCGGCTCGGCGGGCGGTCTCGCCCAGGCGATTCCATTTGCTCTGCGGAATCCCCGAGATGCGGAGGCCGCTGGGGGACTCGCCCCACAGGGCGATGCCGCCGATCAGCAGGTTGTAGGCGGTGAGGATGAGCGCCAGGAGGAGGCAGAAACTCCCGAATTCAGGCATGGGATGAACTTGCATCACAGCTTCATTCTCTCAGATATCGGCCCGGGAGTGCGCGTGACGTGCGTCACAGCAAAGGCGGCACACGCGTCACAATAGAGAAATCCCCGCAGAGAGAAGAACTGGATGACAGCGACTAGGCGGCGTCTCCTTCCGCGGCCTCGAGCAGGTTGCGGAGGCTGGACAGCAGCAGGTCGGGCGGCAGGGGCTTCAGCAGGAAATGTGCGTTCAATCCGGCGTACTCATCCTCCGCCTCTTCGAGGCCGCTAACCACGAAGACCGGCAGGTGAGGCCGGGCCTTTCTCAACTCGCGGACAAATTTTGAACCGTTCATGCCGGGCATGACGTGGTCGGTGATAACCGCGCTGATCTGGGCAGGTAACCGCTTGTCGTCGACCATTTCGAGAGCGCGAACAGGGTTGAGGGCCGCAAGAACGAAGTATCCGGCCCGCCGGAGGATGGCTTGCCGGACCGCCGTCTGGACGGGGTTGTCGTCGACGATCAAGACCGTGTATCCGTTTTGTGGAGTGAATTGCCGATCGGTCTCGGTCATCTATTGCTCCGGAGCCCCTGGGTAATGAAAGCAGCGCGTGGAGAGAGGGTCAACCCCCTGGGTCGCGCTGTCTGAGCCCGCACAGTTTGATGCCGTCACGCTGCCTCCGGTTTTCCGCCCGGCCTGGCTTTTTGGCTGCGATCGAACCATCGGCTCCAATTCGGGCTGGACTCACCGGGTTCAAACATTTAGAGTTGGCCCAGAAATTTCGACTCCCCCAAACCGCAACCGCAGTTTCATCCGCCGTCAAGGATACTCCAGTGAATGCAACTCACCTGACCTACATCGACTGGCTCATCATGCTGGTCTACTTTGCCTTTGTGCTGGGCATCGGCTTCGCCCTCAAGCGCTACATGCGCACCTCCAACGATTTCTTCCTGGCCGGCCGGTCGATTCCGGCGTGGGTGTGCGGGCTGGCGTTCATCTCCGCCAACCTGGGCGCGCAGGAGGTGATTGGCATGGGCGCGTCGGGCGCGAAGTACGGCATCGTCACCAGCCACTTCTACTGGATTGGCGCGATTCCGGCGATGTGCTTCGTCGGCATCTTCATGATGCCCTTCTATTACGGATCGAAGGCGCGCAGCGTACCGGAGTTTCTGCGGCTCCGCTTCGATGAGAAGACCCGGGCGGTCAACGCGTTCTCCTTCGCGATCATGACCATTCTCTCCTCCGGCATCTCGATGTACGCGATGGCGCTGCTCATCCAGACGCTGGGCCTGTTCAAGGGAATCCTGCCCGATGCGATGATCTTCCACGTCTCGATCGTTCTTTCCGCGCTGATTGTGCTGGGCTACATCTTCCTGGGCGGACTCACCAGCGCCATCTACAACGAGGTGCTGCAATTCTTCCTGATTGTCGCCGGCTTCCTGCCGCTGGTATGGATCGGGCTGCGCAATGTGGGCGGCTGGCAGGGCATCAAGCAGACCCTTCCTGCGTCCTTTACCCATTCCTGGCGCGGCATGGAGCACGCCAATACCAACAACCTGGGGGTGGAGTGGGTCGGCCTGACCATGGGCCTGGGTTTCGTCCTCAGTTTCGGCTACTGGTGCACCAACTTCCTGGTCGTGCAGCGCGCCATGGCTGCGGACTCCGAAGAATCTGCCCGCAAAGTTCCCCTGATCGCCACCATCCCCAAGATGTTCTTCCCGTTCCTGGTCATCCTGCCCGGGCTGATCGCGGTGTCGATGGGTTCGCACATGACGGGCGCATCGAGCGCTGCGGGACAACCCGCCGGCGTCACGGCGACGGCTAGTCTGCCCGCCTCCGCGGTCACCGATATGGACCACCCCCATGGGATTGTGCCAGTCAAGACCGATCCGATTACGGGTAAAGCGGTGATCGACTCCAACGGCCAGCCCGTCTACAACTATGACCTCACCATACCGGTCATGCTGCTGCACTTCTTCCCGACGGGAATCCTCGGCCTGGGTCTCACCGCGCTGCTGGCCAGTTTTATGTCCGGCATGGCGGGCAACGTCACCGCGTTCAACACGGTATGGACCTACGACATCTATCAGGCCTACATCAACCGCAAGGGTTCCGACGCGCATTACCTGTGGATGGGCCGGATGGCCACTGTCTTCGGCGTTGCGCTTTCAGTGGCCGCAGCCTATGCGGTCACCGGCTTCAACAACATCATGGATGCGCTGCAATTGGTCTTCGCCCTGGTGAATGCGCCGCTCTTCGCCACCTTCCTGCTGGGCATGTTCTGGAAGCGCACCACCGGTCACGGGGCCTTCTGCGGCCTGACCATCGGCACCCTCGGGGCATTTATCCATCACGGCCTCACGCTGCCCGTGGGCGATGCCGTCGGCATCCACGGAGGCTGGATCCACGTCGTCCACCACTATCCCAGCGACATGGCGCAGAACTTCTGGACCGCCATCTTCGCATTCGCTATTAACTTCATCGTTACCGTGGTGATCTCGCTGCTGACCAAGCCCCGTCCCGAGCCGGAGCTCGTCGGCCTGGTCTACTCGCTGACACCGAGACCCGTCGAAACCCACCTGGAGTGGTACCAGAAGCCTTCCACCCTGGCCATCGCCGTACTGGCGGTTGCAGTTGTCCTGAACCTGATCTTTGCCTAAAGTTGCAGATGCTTAACCAACCAGCGTTGATAAATTAACGCTACAGACTGGAGCCGCCCACATGGGTCTCGATATCCGCATTCCGCTCGGCCTGATCTTCCTCATCATCGGCGGCATCATGGCAATTTTCGGTCTGGCCACCCACGGCGACGCCGCGCTCTATGCCCGCTCGCTGGACTTCGACATCAACCTGGCCTGGGGAGCCATCATGATTCTCTTTGGAGCGATCATGTTCTTCGCCGGCAAGCGGAAGAAGTGGCAGGATACCCCGGCAGACCCGCGCCCCTGGGAGAAAGGCGACGCCACCGGCAAGGCGCCCCACTAAAACATGCATGTCGAGTATCGAGTGAGCGAACGCGAGTACGCAAGCGCCATGACGCTCGCACAGCGCAAGCGGTCGAACCTGTCCGCGCTCGAGTACTACTGGCCCTATCTCTTTGCCATCGTCTGGGTCGGCATAGGCTGGTTGCCGACCAGCATCACCGGGACTGGAGGCGGAGGGACAGACGACCTTTACTTCGAACTCGGAGTGCTCCCCATCCTCGTGGTGTTTCTATATACGCGCCGGCGCATGCAAAAGCGCGAGTACAAGAAGCTGAGTTATTTTCGCCTGCTCCACCAGCTTGACCTGGATGCCAATGGTCTCCGCCTGGCCACCAGCGCGGGGGTGGCGCGAACGGCCTGGAGCGTTTACGACAAGTTCGCGGAAAACGACTCCGTGTTCATCCTCTATCAGAGGGACAACCAGGGCATCGTCCCCATCCCCAAGGCGCACATGACGTCGCTCCAGATCGACGAAATGCGCAGCCTGCTGAAGGCCTACACCGTTTCCGCATCGTGATTCCAAGCGGCCTGCTGTCGCCTTGCGGAGGCGAAACCAGGGATTCCGCGTGCCGGTTTAACATTCCCAGTGCTCTAACCTTGCGATAATCAAGAGTATGAAGCGCCGGACAATTGGGCACTACGAGATTTTGCGCAGGATCGGCGCGGGCGGGTCAGGCGTGGTGTACCTGGCCACCGACACCCTGCTGCAGCGGCCGGTGGTGTTGAAGCTGCTGAAGCGCGGCGCGCAATCGCTGGAACAGGTGCGCGCCACCCAGCTCCGCGAAGCCCGCCTGGCCTCGGCCATCGACCACCCCAACGTCTGCGCCATCTACGATGTGGGCGAGGCGCCCTCCGAGTCCGGCGGCGAAGACGAAGCCTACATCGTGATGCAGTACATCCCCGGCAAGTCGCTGGACAAGGTGATTGCCGAGGGCCCGGCCAGCATGCAACTGGTGTTGTCCGCGGGCATCCAGACCGCCGACGGACTCTCTGCCGCGCACCAGCTGGGCATCTTCCATCGCGACCTGAAACCGGCCAACGTAATGCTGACCGACGGCGGCCTGATCAAGATTCTCGACTTCGGGCTGGCGCGCAAGCTGAAGCTGGAAGATGTGGACTTCGACCCTGCGACTCCCGGCCGCAGCACTCCACCCAACCCCGAGGCCACCTACACCGCGCGCGGCGGCACCATCGCCTACATGGCGCCGGAGCAGTTTGTTACCGGTCGATCGTCAGTCCAATCGGACGTATTTGCCCTGGGGCTGATTCTTTACGAGCTGGCCAGCGGGCGCCATCCCTTCCATCGCTCCGACGCGCCGGAGTTCCAGACGATTCGGGCGATCCAGTTCGCGGACCCGCCCAACCTTCGCGAGATCGTCCCCGACCTGCCGGTCGAGCTGGAATCGGTAATCCTGCGCTGCCTGGAGAAGCAGCCGTCGGCACGCTTTGCCTCTGCCGCCGACGTGCGCGAGGGGCTGCGCACCATCATGAAGGCGATGCAGCTTGACTCGGTGGGCATGCCCGGCGACTCCATTTCGCAGGTGCCCGCGCAGGGCAAGCTGGAGCTTGAGTCCCCGGAGGAGGAGAAGCGCGCCACCGGCATCCTCTCCATGCTGGCCGAGCGCTTTCGCGAGTCCGGCGCCACTGCGGCGGCCAAGCAGAATTCCATCGTTGTGCTGCCCTTCATCAACTTCGGCACCTCGGTCGTGGTCGACGCCGAGAAGGCGCCCGCGCCGCTCTACGGCTACGCCCTGGCCGACGCCATCGCCGCGCGTCTGGCCCGCATGACCTCGCTGGTCGTCCGTCCGTCCAGTTCCCTGATGGCGATTCCCGCGCAGCAACTCGACCCGCTCTCCATCGGCAGGAAGCTGCTGGTGCGATTTGTGCTCGCCGGCAACTTCATGCGCTCGGACGCGGGCTTCGACCTGAACTGGCAGTTGCTGGACATCCCTTCGCAGTCGGTGCGCGCAGGCGGCTCCATCAACGTCGCATCGATGGACCTGATCAGCGTGCAGACCGAGATCTGCAACGAAGTCTTCTCCACGCTGCAGGGTTATGGCGATCTCCAGCACACCACCGTGGAAGGCACGCGCGACACCGTGCCTTCGCTCAGCCAGGGCCTGTCGGAGGATTACCTGCAGGCGCGCGCCGTGCTCTCGTCGTTCATGTCGCGCACCGGCTCGCTGGACGATCTGAACCGCGCCCGCGGTCTATTCGAAATCGTGCTCAAGCAGGACGATAAGTATGCGCCCGCCTGGTCCGGCCTAGGCATCACCCATCTGCAGTACGCGCGCCACGGCCTGGGCGGCCAGATGCATGTCATTGAAGCCCGCCGCGCCTTTGACAAGGCACTGCTGCTCGATCCCGGCTCGGTCGAGGCCAACCTCTACCGCGTCTACATGCTGCTCTCTCGCGGCGAAAAGGAATCCGCCCGCCACGGCATCGAACACCTGCTGACCACCGCCGCCAACGACTGGAACGTCCACCTGGTCGCCGGCCTCACGCTGCGCATCGACGGCCTCTACGACGAAGCGCTCGAACAGTTCAACATCTCGCTGCGCCTGAACCCCGCCAATGCCGCCATCATCTACAACCACCGCGCGCGCGTCTATCAATATCAAAACCAGCTCGAGCTCGCCGGCGACGAGATCGAGAAGGGCCTCACGCTGGAGCCGCGCCAGCCGCTGCTGCGCATCTCGCTTGGCTACCAGCAGATGCGGCTCGGCAATCTCGCCCGCGCGGTCGAGACGCTGGAAAGCGTCATCTCCGACGAGGCCAGCCTGCGCATCGTCTTTCCCACCATCGCGCTGTGCTACGTGCAATTGGGCGACCGCAAGAAAGCCGCGAGCTTCATTCTGGAAGAGACGCTGGCGGCGGCTGAGGCAGACGGCGAGATGGCCTACCGCCTGGCCACCTACTTCGCGGTGGATGGCGACGAGTCCGAGGCGCTGCACTGGCTGCGCCGCGCCATCTACCTGGGCAACGAGAATTACCCGTGGTTCAGTAAGAACCCGGCCTGGCGGAATCTGGTAGGACACAGCGACTTCGAACGCATC
>Ga0224557_1003856_pt1 | contig 11349 bp, 6 predicted proteins | sample 714S31014metaG_FD_180677 | JGI IMG/M metagenome (GOLD analysis project Ga0224557, IMG submission 180677) | Peat soil microbial communities from Stordalen Mire, Sweden - 717 S3 10-14 | ecosystem: Environmental > Terrestrial > Soil > Wetlands > Peat | place: Sweden: Norrbotten County, Stordalen... | reverse complement strand
AACCGCACTCTCCATCTTAGAGACCTTTTCGCTCAAGATCCTAAACGTGGAGAACGGCTGACCATCGAGGCTGCCGGCGTCTACTTCGATTACTCGAAGAACCGCATTACAGACCAGACGATTCAGCTCTTGTTGCAACTTGCCGGGGAATCTGGATTGCGTTCACGCATCGACGCCATGTTTTGCGGAGAGAAGATCAACGTCACCGAGAAGCGAGCGGTTCTGCATGTAGCTTTGCGCGCTCCAATTGGAGACGAGATTTTCGTCGATGGAGTGGACGTGGTGCCGCTGGTGCATGGCGTTTTAAATAAGATGGCCATGTTCGCCAACAGCGTGCGTAGCGGAGAGTGGAAAGGCTACACGGGAAAACCAATCCGCAATGTCATCAATATCGGCATTGGTGGGTCCGATCTTGGCCCAGTCATGGCATACGAAGCTCTGCGCCACTATTCCCAGCGCGATCTGACTTTCCGGTTTGTTTCGAACGTTGACGGTACGGACATCGCCGAGGCAACGCGCGATCTCGACGCGGAGGAGACGTTGTTCGTCATCTCCTCCAAGACCTTCACAACTCTGGAAACAATGACCAACGCACACTCGGCGCGCGTGTGGGCTCTTGAAACGTTAAAACATAGCGCCGCCATAGCCAGACATTTTGTCGCTGTCTCGACCAATGCCGAAGAGGTGGAGAAGTTCGGCATCGACACGGCCAATATGTTCGAGTTTTGGGACTGGGTGGGCGGGCGCTACTCGATGGACTCGGCGATCGGCCTCTCCACCATGATCGCGGTTGGCCCGGACAATTTCCGCAGCATGCTGGACGGCTTCCATGAGATGGATGTCCATTTTCGCACCGCTCCCTTTGAGCGTAATCTTCCCGTTCTTATGGGTCTCCTGGCACTTTACAATAACAACTTTCTCGGCGCGCAAAGCGTTGCAGTCCTGCCTTATGAACAATATCTGAAGCGATTCCCGGCTTATCTGCAGCAGTTGACGATGGAGAGCAACGGCAAGCATATGACGTTGGATGGAGCGAGAGTCGATTACGGGACGGGGCCTATCTACTGGGGAGAACCCGGCACGAATGGACAGCACTCCTTCTATCAATTGATCCACCAGGGAACAAGGCTTATCCCTTGCGACTTCGTCGCGTTTACACAGCCGCTGAACCGAATCGGCCGGCATCACGACATACTTCTGGCCAATGTATTTGCTCAGGCCGAGGCACTCGCGTTTGGCAAAACCACGCAGGAAGTCGAGGCGGACGGCACACCTGCTTGGCTCGCGCCCCACCGCACCTTCGAGGGTAACCGGTCGTCAAACACGATCCTGCTTGAGAAGCTGACTCCCGCTGCGTTGGGCAAGCTTGTCGCGCTGTACGAACACAGCGTTTTCACCCAAGGCACGATATGGCGGATCGATTCATTCGACCAGTGGGGCGTCGAGCTAGGGAAGGTTCTTGCTCAACGCATCATCCCGGAACTCGATGACAAGATTGAGCCCAATTTGCAGCATGATAGCTCAACGACTGCCCTCATCCGGCGCTACCGGAAATCCAAGGAATCGTCGTGACGGATACAGAATGCTCTCCTGGGCATGAGGATGCAAATTGTCTTCCAGCCTGGAAACCCGGTGAGAGCAGAGTAAGCTCATCAATTCGCCTCATGGGCACACGGTGATAATGGCCAAAACTGTACAGATAGACGCGGCCGCTCATGGAATTCTAAATGTGTCTGCGCGTGTAAATGCGCTGAAGAGCGGAGTGCCCACTCAGTTCCGACTGGCGAGCATATTCCCCCACAACGGAGCCTTCAGAAGAGAGAGGGCAAGTTCAGGTACAAGGAGCTTTCATGACCACGACAAAGAAATGCGAACACACACTTTGCAACTGTACGGCAGCACCCGGAAAGAATCACTGCAGCGATATATGCGCCGATGCGAAGAAGACACCCGAACTGACCTGCCAATGCAAGCACTCGAAGTGCAGTGATATTGGCCTCAAGATGTAGCGGGGCATGACTCTTGACGCAACCGAGAGTCTCGAATTCCTCTCCGATGTTCAACCCATTTCAAAAGTGAAAGGCAAAGAGCACCTGATGTCATCTTCTGCGACACTCTCAGCGCCCATCGCTCCACCCGCATTGGACGAACTGTGCATCAACACGCTGCGTTTTCTGGCGGTGGACATGGTGCAGGAGGCCAACTCGGGTCATCCCGGTTTGCCGATGGGCTCGGCGTCCATGGCGTTCGCGCTCTGGGATCGATCGCTCAAGTTCAACCCGCGCGATCCCGATTGGCCGGACCGGGACCGATTCGTCTTATCAGCCGGACACGGGTGTGCGCTGCTGTATGCATTGCTCCATGTAACAGGGTTCGACCTGCCAATGGAGGAACTCAAGAGGTTTCGCCAGTGGGGCAGTCGCACGCCTGGGCATCCGGAATATGGTAAGACTCCGGGCGTTGAGGCTACCACTGGACCTTTGGGCCAAGGCTTCACCAACGGGGTCGGCATGGCCATTGCCGAGGTTGCGCTCGCAGCGCGATTCAACCGTCCGGGCCACAGAATCGTGGACCACTACACATACGTCCTCGTCAGCGATGGAGATCTTGAGGAGGGTATTTCTTCCGAGGCTGGTTCTGATGCGGGGCACCAGCATCTGGGCAAACTCATCGTTCTTTATGCAGACAACCACATAACGATCGAAGGCAGCACGGAACTCACGTTCACCGAAGACCGTTTGGAGCGGTTCGACGCTCTCGGCTGGCACGTGCAGAGAGTAGAGCGGAGCAACGACGTCGGATCGGTCGCACTCGCACTGGAGAAAGCCCGCGAAGAAACCGGACGGCCGTCCTTGATTGCCGTTCGCACTCACATCGGTTTCGGGAGCCCCCACAAGCAGGACACTGCTGCAGCCCACGGAGAGGCACTCGGCATAGAAGAGGTTCGCCTGACCAAAGAGGGGATGGGTTGGCCGGTAGAGCCTTCTTTTCATGTTCCCGAGGAGGCGCTGGAACATTTCCGGGAAGCGATCGCGCGCGGAGCCTCCGCCCAGTCTGACTGGGAGTCGCGCTTCAAAGCTTTTGCAATGGAGTTTCCTGACCTCGCTGTGGAGTTTCATCGAGTTATCGACAGGCGCCTACCAAAGGATTGGGATGCCGACCTCCCGGCATTCAGTGCGGTGGACGGTCCGATGGCGACTCGAGTCGCATCGGGAAAGACGATTGCAATTCTAGGCTCTCGCTTGCCTGAGATGATGGGAGGCTCGGCCGATCTTAACCCAAGCACCCACACCAATAGAGAAGGTGCCGGAAATTTCGAGCCGGAGAACTGGGGCGGACACAATATGCACTTCGGCATTCGAGAGCATGCCATGGGCGCCATCCTGAACGGAATGGCTTTGCATCGCGGCCTCATTCCGTATGGCGGAACGTTCCTGGTATTCAGCGATTACATGCGTCCTCCCATGCGCCTGGCAGCCATGAACGCGTTGCAGGTGATCTATGTATTCACCCATGACAGCATTGGCATGGGCGAAGACGGCCCGACTCACCAACCCGTAGAACAACTCATTGGATTGCGATCGATCCCAGGTATGGTAGTCCTGCGACCGGCGGATGCCAACGAAACGGTGGCCGCCTGGCGTATCGCCGTCGGCCGAAAGAAGGGTCCCATTGCACTGGTCCTCACACGCCAGGGACTCCCGGTACTCAGCCTCGACAAATATCCCGGGATACCCGCTGGCGTGCCGCTTGGCGCTTATACCCTTGCGGATTCACCCGCGGGCGCAAAACCGGACATCATTCTCATCGCGACCGGCTCGGAAGTACATTTGGCGATCGAAGGCCGTGATCGATTGGCGACTGAAGGCGTTCAGGCGAGAGTTGTCAGCATGCCGAGCACGAACCTTTTCGCCTCGCAGTCCGACGATTATCGAGAAAATATCCTGCCCACGGGTGTGCCACTGTTGGTTATTGAGGCTGGCGCCACACTTGGGTGGAGGTCGTATATAGGCCCGCAAATTGACGTGATCGGGGTGGACACCTTCGGGGCGTCAGCTCCTGGGAAAGTCGTGATGGAGCATTACGGATTCACTGTGGAGAATGTCTGTAAACAAGCTCATAACGTGCTCCACCGGCTGAAGGAGAAAGCATAATGCGCGTGGGGATTGCCTCGGACCACGGCGGCTTTACGTTGAAGGAGCAGGTAGCTGAGTTGCTGCGCGGTTCGAGCTATGAGGTTGTAGACTTCGGCGCGCACGAACTGAGCCCTGGAGACGACTACCCTGACTTCGTCATTCCTCTTGCCAGGGCCGTTGCTGCTGGGCAAGTGGAGCGCGGGGTGGCGCTCTGCGGAAGCGGAGTCGGCGCGTCCATTGCCGCGAACAAAGTTGCGGGCGTACGAGCTGGACTCATCCACGATGTGTTCTCCGCCCATCAGGGCGTTGAAGACGACGACATGAATGTCTTTTGTCTGGGTGGCAAGGTGATTGGGTCCGCGCTCGCGTGGGAACTGATCGAGACGTTTCTAAAGGCTCGGTTCAGCGGCGCCGTTCGCCACCAACGCCAAGTGAATAAGGTGCGAGCACTTGAGGTGCAGGACTAGAAGAGAAACATCTAATGGAGACCCGCGTGATCAGCCCGAAACCGATACAGGCCAACATAATGTGTCCCCTTCTGCCCGCTGATCACCAGTGCGTCGCACATGTTCGTCAGCGGATTCCTATTGACAGAACCGAGATTGAATGCGGGATGTCACGCTGCGTCAGCGGTTGGGGAGTTTCATCCCTCACAAGCGATGTACCCAGTGCTTGTGTCGAGTTTGTTCGCAGAGCTTCAGCGCATTCTTCAAGAGAGGAGAACAAATGGAATTGGGCATGATCGGATTAGGTAGGATGGGATCCAACATGGTGCAGCGCCTTCTGCGGGCCGGTCACCAGTGCGTTGGTTACGACGCCCATCCGGAAGCCGCGCAAGCGCTCGTCAAAGACGGCGCAGTCGGCGCAACGTCGATTGCAGACTTCGCCAAGAAACTGAAGGCACCTCGCGCTATCTGGATGATGGTGCCGGCCGCCGGGGTCGATGAGACGCTGAAGACACTCATCCCGTTCCTCGAAAAAGATGATGTGGTCATTGATGGCGGCAACTCCTACTACCACGATGACATCCGCCGTGCTGCCGAGCTGAAGCCGAAGGGCATCCACTATGTGGACGCCGGGACGAGCGGCGGGGTGTGGGGATCGGAGCGCGGCTACTGCCTGATGATCGGCGGGGACGATGACGTGGTGAAGCGTATCGACCCCATTTTTTCTGCCCTGGCCCCAAGCATCGATTCTGCACCCCGCACGCCCGGCCGGGAGAAGGTAGGCGGCACAGCCGAACATGGCTATCTACACTGCGGTCCAAGCGGCGCCGGCCACTTTGTCAAGATGGTTCACAACGGCATCGAGTACGGCATCATGGCCTCGTATGCGGAAGGGTTGAACATCATGCACCATGCCAACGCGGGCAAGCAAAAGCAGACCGTGGACGCCGAGACCACGCCGCTGCGTCACCCCGAGTACTACCCATACAACCTGAACATTGCCGACATTGCCGAGGTATGGCGCCGCGGTAGCGTCATTGCTTCGTGGCTGCTGGACCTGACTGCCATCTCTCTCCTCGATAGCCCGGATCTGGCGAAATTCGCCGGCCGCGTGTCGGACTCAGGGGAAGGGCGCTGGACGATCGCCGCCGCCATCGACGAGTCGGTTCCAGCCCCCGTCCTCAGCGCCGCGCTCTACGAACGCTTCAGCTCGCGCGGCGAAGACGACTTTGCCGAAAAGGTGCTGTCGGCTCTGCGTTTTCAGTTTGGCGGCCATGAGGAAAAGGCCGCGGCTGACAAGGGAGGCGCCTGATGGCCAAGCCCCATTCGGACGCGCTGGTGATTTTCGGTGTGACAGGCGATCTGGCCCACAAGATGATCTTCCCGGCACTTTATGCGATGGTGAAAAGGGGCTCGCTCAACGTTCCGGTCATCGGCGTTGCCTTCCCTAAGTGGAGCCTCGAACGGCTGCATAGGCGCGCGACGGACAGCATCAAGCGATCAGGCGGAATCGATAACAAACGCGCATTTCAACATCTTCTATCTCTGCTCAAGTATGTGAGTGGAGACTATAAAGATCCAGGCACGTTCACAGCGATCAAAGAAGTGCTGGGTAAGGCGCGGAGGCCTGCACACTATCTGGCGATTCCACCGTCGCTCTTTGAAACCGTGATCGAAGGTCTCGGCGCGGCGAACCTGGCCCAGAATGCGCGCGTGATTGTCGAAAAGCCTTTCGGGCGCGACCTGGTCTCAGCGCGGAAACTCAACCAGGTGGCGCATTCGGTATTCCCGGAAGACTCTATCTTCCGTATCGATCACTTCCTGGGCAAGGAAGCGATCATGAATATCCTCTATTTCCGCTTCGCCAATTCGTTTCTGGAGCCGATCTGGAACCGCAATTTCGTGGCCAGCGTCCAGATAACTTTATCCGAGAATTTCGGTGTGGGGAAGCGCGGCGCGTTTTACGAAACTGCAGGCTGCTTGCGCGACGTGATCCAGAATCACCTCTTCCAGGTCGTCGCACTGCTTGCCATGGAACCGCCCGCGAGCCGGGACTTTGGCGCAGTGCACAGCGAGAAGGCCAAAGTCTTTCAAGCCATGCGACCTCTGGCTCCAGACGATGTGGTCCGTGGGCAGTACGCCGGTTACCGGGATGAACAGGACGTAGCGAAGCGCTCAGACGTCGAGACCTTCTGCGCACTGCGGCTCTACATCGATTCGTGGCGCTGGGAGGGAGTGCAGTGGTATCTGCGCTCCGGCAAGTACCTGCCAGACACCGCGACCGAGGTTCTGGTGGAGTTGAAACCCGCGCCGCAGAGGCTTTTTGCCGACTCAGCACCGCTGACCGGCCGATCCAACTACTTGCGCTTCCGGCTCTCGCCCGACCCGGCCATTGCCCTTGCCGCACGCGTCAAGCTCGCGGGCCAAGATTTCATCGGAGAACAGAAAGAGCTTTACCTGTCGGAAGAGCGTTCGGGCGACGAAACGCCCTACGAGAGGCTTCTCAGTGACGCCATGGCCGGCGACGGCGCGCTCTTCACGCGAGAAGACGCGGTTGAGGCCGCGTGGGCAGTTGTCGATCCGGTACTCAAGACTCATCACCGCGTTCGCTTTTACAAACGCCGTAGTTGGGGGCCGAGGGAGGCTGATGCGATCATCGCTGCGGACGGCGGTTGGCATAACCCCAGCAGCGCCGACTCATCGGGATAAACAACCGTACGCAGCCGTGTCTTGTCCGACCCGTTCCTAGCCGGCTACACCAAAGCAACAGCGTTCTATCCAGGAGAAATCGAATGAAAGCGACCCAGAAACTTCATGAGATCGGCCAGAGCCTCTGGCTCGATAACATCACCCGCGGTCTGCTGGCCAGCGGCACTCTTCAACGCTACATCGAGGAGTTATCGATCACGGGCCTTACCTCGAACCCCACGATCTTCGATCATGCGATTAAGAACAGTCACGACTACGACGACGCCATCAGCCAGAAACTGAAAGAGGGAAAATCGGGCGAGGCTCTCTTCTTTGAATTGGCAATCGAGGACCTGCGACTGGCCGCCGATCTCTTCCGGCCAATCCACGACCGGACAGATGGTGTGGACGGCTGGGTATCTTTGGAGGTCTCACCCCTGCTGGCTCGCAATACCGTCGGCACCCTCGATGCTGCCAAGGCTCTCCACGCCCGGGCAGATCGGCCCAATCTCTTCATCAAGATCCCCGGCACCAGCGAAGGTCTCCCAGCCATTGAGGAGGCAATCTTCGCAGGCGTGCCCATCAACGTAACCCTCCTGTTCTCTGGTGAGCAATATGTCGCGGCCGCCGAGGCATACCTGCGCGGCATCGAGCGGCGTATTACCGCCGGGCTGAATCCCGATGTCGGCTCCGTGGCTTCACTGTTCGTCAGCCGCTGGGATGTTGCGGTAGATGAGAAAGCACCAGAGGCTTTGCGCAACCAACTTGGCATCGCCATCGCAAGAGATGCCTATGAGAGGTACCGCACGCTGCTTGAATCGCCGCGATGGGAGCGCATCTTGAACGCAGGCGCCCGTTCTCAGCGCCTTCTCTGGGCTAGTACCGGAACCAAGGACCCCAAAGCCTCCGACATCCTATACGTACAGGCGCTCGCCTTACCCTTCACCGTGAACACGATGCCCGAGGCCACCCTGAACGCACTGGCCGCGCATGAAGAATTCGGCGAAGCTTTACCCGCGCATGCCGACGAGGTGTTGGCCGAATTCGCCAAAGCTGGTATTGATACCGATACGGTGGCCGCCCAGCTTCTCGGAGAAGGGGTCGCCTCCTTTGCCAAGTCCTGGAACGATTTGCTGGCTTGCATCGCGTCCAAGAGCGAGAAACTCAAAGCCGCCTGAGTCCAGAATCGTGAGGTTGGGAAATGAAAACGGAAAGTAACTCTACAGGAACCTGACTTCCTACCGATTTGACTTTTGAGTCGGAAGGTCGCAGACAGGATCCATGCTCGTGATTTGGTAGTTCTCGTATTGAATCGTCAATTCGGCACGTCCCCCAAACCGAACCGCGGCGACGCTATAGTTGCGCTCGGGCAGCCAGAAGTCGCTCACTTTCGTGTACGCCACTTCGATCTTGCTGTTCTTCGTCCAAAACGTAGGGTTCTTCGCGGGTTCTGCGTCTAACCGTGTTACAGCAAAGTCCTTTGCATCCACCCAGATTCGGCCCCGGTAAAGAAATCTATCAGTTGTTCTGGGCCTCACGCTAAGCACGTACATTGAACCGGATGGCGTGCGGTCGTACCCGACCAGCGTGAAATCATAATTGTCCCTGTTCAGAGCGGTGCGCTTTTGGGCCTCCGCGCTCAGCGCTTCCTGTTCGGCCTGTAGGAGCCTTTTGAATACCTTGCCGACGATCAGCTTGGGCCCGGTTGCAGACCGAATCCTGAATTCCTTCGTTTCGGGTGATTGGTACTTTAAGTCCACGACCATCTCCGCATCGCTAGCGCCTAGAACGCCGTGGTATTCAATCTGGTAAAGTCGTGTCCCTTGGTAAGAATGCAGCGCATGAGCCCGCTTGAGATTCATCGCGGCCAGGTTTTCGACGGCTTGTTCTGCGCTGAGCGGAGCGTTCACAAGCGGACCGGACACACCAAGTTGTTGCGCACTTGCGGGCTCCTGTAGCCCCAGGCGGACCAGGAGCACTGGGATCAACAGGATTAAAGGGAACAAGACCCGTATCTCCATTGAGAAACATCCTCGATTACCTTTTCCATTACATCTCATAGCGCTACCTGTTTCGAGCTAAATCGCTCACGCTCTTGCCTGAGGGTGTGATAGTTGTATTCAATATCTCCACCCTTACTTCGGGAGCTTATCCCACTGAGAATGAATTGAGCAGCGGCCCCGTCGGGGATCATCCTGAAATCGCTGATGCTTTTCATCATCATGTTAGGACTTCGTCCGCCGCGCAGTAGCAGCTTTACCATTTGTTGCATGGTCGTAATGCAGCATTACGATGGACCGGGGATTGACATGGTACTTTGAACCGTTCACGCGAAGCCCCATCGCTCCTTCAAGAATGTCGTCCGGGGAAGTGAGAGAGGTGTCAATCATGCGAAGCCAGCCTCCATTTGGGCCACCAGCGACGGGCGGAATTGTAAACTCCAGCGGCTTCCAATAGGCGTTGATCGCAATGTAGCGCAGCTGGGTAGCAGCGAAATTGTGCAGGGATAATGCGAGGCTGTGTGAGCTCTCCCCCCAGTCGGGCTTCCCAATCTCAACGCCATGCCACTCGATACGGGCTTTGCTGAGGTAGTCCTCAAGTGTGATCTGGCTACCCGCGGTTGCTTGATCGAATTGGAGGTGAGTCCGAATCAAAAGCCTCACAAATCGCAAAAGGTCTGCATTGGTGGCACAAAGGCTCCAATCGAACCAGCTGGTTTCATTGTCCTGGCAATATGCGTTATTGTTTCCCAGTTGCGTGCGTCGGACTTCGTCTCCCATGAGCAGCATCGGCGTTCCAACGGAGAGCAGTGTGAGCGCGAGAAGATTTCTGGTCTGCTGCATTCGCAAACGCTCGATGTCGGCATTGACAGGCGGACCTTCGGCGCCACAGTTCCAGCTCAGATTCACATTTCCGCCGTCAGTATTTGACTCATTGTTTGCTTCGTTGTGCTTGAGATTGTATGAGACGAGATCGTTGAGCGTAAAGCCGTCGTGGCAAGTCACGAAGTTAATGCTTTGTTCGGCCGGCCGATCGCGCTCATAATATAAATCGAGACTCCCTGCGATGCGTTCTCTAAGCTTCGAGACGGTATTCTGGTCACCTTTGACAAAGCGACGAATGTCATCGCGGAATTGCCCGTTCCATTCCTTCCATTTATCTTCACCGAAGCTGCCTACCTGATACAGCCCGCCCGAGTCCCATGCTTCAGCAATCAGTTTTGTGCCTGCCAGCACTGGATCAGAGTCGATCTCCCAAATGATCGGAGGGTTCAGCATGGGTTTACCCGATTCGTTACGCGAAAAGATCGATGCGAGATCGAAGCGGAAACCATCGACGTGCATCTCTGAAGCCCAGTATCTTAGACTGTCGAGAATCGGGCGCTTCACGATGGAGTGGTTCGCCTTGAGAGTGTTACCAGCGCCGGTATAGTTCGCATATGTTGCCTTATCCTTCCCAAGAATGTAATAAAAGCTGTTTTCCAGTCCACGGAAGCAAAGTGTCGGTCCTTGCTCGTCCCCTTCCCCTGTGTGGTTGTATACAACGTCGAGGATTACCTCAATGCCAGCGCGATGCAACTCTTTCACCATGGTTCGAAACTCATCCAGACAGACCAGTGGATCGTTGCAGGTGCTATAACCCAGATGAGGAGCAAAGAATGATACTGGCCCATAGCCCCAATAATTTGTCAGTCCGGGGGGAGCATCTTGAGGATCAAACTGAAACACTGGCAACAGTTCTACCGCTGTGATGCCCAACTCTTGGAGATAAGGGATCTTTTCGATAAGTCCGAGATAGGTACCTCGATTGACAGGGGCAACGCCGGAACTAGGGTGGCGCGTGAATCCGGCCACATGCATCTCATAAATCACTGTCTGACGGAACGGACGGTTGAGAGGCGTATCCTGCTCCCAGTCGAAAGTAGTCAAATCAGCCACGACACTTTTCATCGAGGTAGCTGCGTTATCCCCAGGATGGCTGGCAGCCTCGCGGTTATAGTTTTGACCAACTGAGACGCCCTTGCCATAGGGGTCAATCAAGACTTTTTGGCTGTCAAAGCGATTTCCGCCAGACGCATT
>Ga0224557_1003855_pt1 | contig 11355 bp, 13 predicted proteins | sample 714S31014metaG_FD_180677 | JGI IMG/M metagenome (GOLD analysis project Ga0224557, IMG submission 180677) | Peat soil microbial communities from Stordalen Mire, Sweden - 717 S3 10-14 | ecosystem: Environmental > Terrestrial > Soil > Wetlands > Peat | place: Sweden: Norrbotten County, Stordalen... | reverse complement strand
CTTGCCGACACCGTTGCGTGTCCTATGCCGCCTAATGGGGATATGACAGGTCACCGCCATATGCCGCTTGGGTCCTATAGCCCTTTGGTCAGACTGCGGGACCTGCCCGGCCCAGGTTCATGTCTTCCTCCGGCTTGGTGCAGTGATGCCTTTCTTGAGACGGACAGGGCCTGGTGGCCGTCGGCGCGACCTGGCTGGGCCAGCTGGCGCCGGGGACCCGCGCGAAATACCAGGGAGTGACCCCTGTGTTGAGATCCGGGTCCCGGTGCCAGCCCGGCCATAACAGGCCGGTAATGACGACACGCCGGGAGAGTCCGTGAACGTCACCGCCCGTTCCGGTACAGGTGGTCGTGTCCTGAGCCACCTGCAGGAGCAACCCCTTACTCGCGCCGGGTGCCGCCGAGCCCTTGGCCGGACCGGGGCCTGCGGGCTGCTGGGGTCACGAACGGCTCATCGGATGGCGGTGCCTCGAGCCCTTCCATTAGGGCGGATGCGTGCCCCGCGCGGCCAGGACCAGCATGAACAACGGAAACGAAACGAACGGAGAACACGAAAGGAGTCACTGATCATGGATGCCTACTGCGGTATCGACTGGGCAGAAGATCACCACGACATCGCCGTCGTCGACCGGGACGGGACGCTACTGGACCGCAAGCGGATCAGCGACGACGCAGCCGGGCTCGCCGCGCTGCTGGAACTGCTGGCCCGGCACGGCGACACTGCGGATGACCTGATCCCGGTCGCGATCGAGACGCCGCGCGGCCTGCTGGTCGCCTGCCTGCGCGCCACCGGGCGGAAGGTCTACCCGGTCAACCCGATGTCGGTAGCCCGCTACCGGGACCGGCACTCAGTCGCCGGGCGCAAGTCCGACCACGGCGACGCGGTCGTGCTCGCGAACGTGCTGCGCACCGACATGCATGCGCACCGGCCGCTCCCAGCCGACACCGAGCTCGCCCAGGCGATCGCCGTGCTGGCCCGCGCACAGCAGGACGCGGTCTGGGCCCGCACCACCGCGCACAACAAACTCCGCTCCCACCTGCGCGAGTACTACCCGGGCTTCCTCGCCGCGTTCGCCGGCAAGGCCGACGGCATCTTGCGCCCCGAAGCCCGCATTATCCTCGCCGCCGCGCCCGCACCAGCCGACGCCGCCAGGCTGACCCTGGCCCAGCTGCGGGCACTGCTGAAAAAAGCGGGCCGCAGCCGCGGCATCGACGCCGAAGCCGCCAGGCTGCGCGAGGCGTTCCGCGCACCGCAGATGCACCAGCTCCCGCTCGTCGAGCATGCCATGGGCCGGCAGGCCCTGGCGCTGCTGCGCCAGCTCGACGCCGCCTGCGCCAGCGCAGGCGACCTCGAGGCCGCCGCCATCGAGTCTTTTAACCAGCACCCGGACGCCGGGATCATCACCAGCTTCCCAGGACTCGGCCCGCTCACCGGCGCCCGGGTGCTCGCCGAGATCGGAGACGACCGGTCCCGGTTCACCGATGCTAAAGGACTCAAGGCCTACGCCGGCGCGGCACCCATCACTCGCGCCTCCGGCAAGAGCACATCGGTCACCTGCCGCAAGGTCAAGAACAACCGGCTCGCCGCCGCCGGCTACCTATGGGCCTTCTCCGCGCTCACCGCCTCACCCGGCGCGCGCGGCCACTACGACAAGCGCCGCGACACCGGCGACGGCCACGCCGCAGCCCAGCGGAACCTGTTCGGACGGCTCCTCGGCTGCCTGCACCACTGCCTGCTCACCGGCCAGCACTACGACGAGAACACCGCCTTCTCCACCCCGCCAGCGACCGCAACCGCAACCGCAACCGCAACCGCAACCGCCGCCTGAACCCGGAAACTCCAGAGAATATTCCGCAGAACCTTGACAACTAAATCCATCGGATGTCTGACCAGGGGAAACCGGCAACCGTGCCATCCGGTTGGCGACAGGCGGGTGGCTAATGCCTGGCTGGGCAGAAAACTGACGGGAGGGGCGGCCAGGCCGTGGCATCGCGCGCGTCCGTCATCGGGGGCTGCAGGGACACGGCAAGAAGACCATGGGCAGCGGGCGACCTGACGGCTATCCTGCTGCGAGATAACCCGATTCGAGCTTGCAACCGGCCGCCCCTCAACGGGGATCGCGCCGGTCGTCAGCTATCTCGCTGGAGAGTTCGTATGGTCAACGGTGCGGTGATCATGGAAAGCTTGCGTCCTGGAGTCGTCTTCGACGAGTCGCAGATCTGCCTGCGACGGCTGTCGCGGTTGGAGGTGTCGAACGCGACACCTCAGCAGCCGGATGTCTGGACGCTGGTCGAGTTCTCCAGCCCTCTGGAGCCCGGCGCCCTCGCCTCGCTGTTCGCTGCGGCGCTGACCGGGCCGGGCTGGTACGTGAACTTCGACACCGACGACCAGACGTTTGTTGTGTTTCCCGGCCGGGTCTTCTATTACCAGCACGGCGATGAGCAGCGCCGCGACGGGGTCATGGCGTACGCCCGTACGGTGGGGGTGCCTGACAGCCAATTGGACTGGTGAGCCGGCTTGTGCCGGATGTTCGACCGCCGACAGAGGGTAACCCGGGTCAGGTGCTGATCTCGTTCCAGACGGCGCGGTGCCGGCGGGCTGTATGCCCAGTTGTTGGCGTGGCAGTAGTCGCGGGCGGCGTCAGTCAACCGCAACGTTTCCGCCGGGTTCAGGAAGAACGCGAGAATTACCGGGCTCCGGCGACGCAGGCCTTCGTGGAGCACGCACCACGCTCGAGTGGCAGGCTAGTTCACGCGGGGTCGGCCAGGGTTCACCGGGCCCGACGCCACCGCATTGTCAGACATTCTGTTAGGCTGTGCGTCATGAGGGAGAATACGTCTGACAATGCGCTCAGCATCCGTGATCTCCAGCGGAACGCGGCGGATGTGATGACGCGCGTTGAGCAAGGGACAAGTTATGTCATCACCCGGCATGGCCGGACAGTGGGCCGGCTGCTGCCGCCTGAACCTGGCGATGAAGCCATCAATCAGGCGATCGCGGAGGGAATCCTCGATGCGGGGGATCTTGCCCATGCCCGTACCGCCGCCCAGGTCGCCCGCATAACGCCAGAGCCGACCACTGACCCGGGCGGTCGGCCTGCGTATGACGCTCTCGCCGAGATCCGGGCCGACGAGCGCTGATGGAGGCGCTCTATCTGGATACGTCGGCTGCCGTCAAGCTCTTCAAGCAAGAACCGGAGTCCGCTGCCCTGAATCAATGGCTGGCGGGCCGTGGATCTGCCCTGGTGCTCACGTCCGACCTGACCCGTTGCGAACTTCGCCGTGCGCTGGAAGCTGCCGGGGTAGGACCGGGCTCACGGCGGGAAGCGGAGGAGTGGCTAGCAGACTGCGCTCTCATCCGGCTGTCCCGTGAGCTGTGCGATCGCGCTGGTACGCTGGCGCCAGGTTCCCGGCTCAGGTCGCTCGACGCGCTGCATACGACAGCCGCGCTGAGCCTCGGCCGGGCGTTGGCCGCCTTCATCGCCTACGACCAGCGACTGATTGACGCCGCCAAGCAAGTCGGCCTTCCGGTGTCCAGCCCCGCCTGACCCAGCGGGCCACGCGCAGCGACGTACTAGTTTACCACCCCCTGCCGATGTAGTGCCTCTTCGCGCTTCAGGAACGCAAGTCAATGGGAATGTCCCAATCCCGTAACGGGCTTGCCCGCTCCGTTCGGGCCCAGCAGCCCGAACACCCCGGGACCGGTCTCCAGGCTCACCCCGGCCACCGCCTGGGTGTGGCCGAACCGCCCGGTCACATCTTTGATCTGCCAGGGCGGCTAGCGGCAATCCGTCCGGGCCCCGCCGCGGAATGACGCTCACCGAGCTATCGGCCCAGCTGGGTATCACGATCGTCAACTTGTCCATACTCAAGAACGGCCGGGCGCGGGCGATCCGTCGAGGAGCTGCTGCCTCGCGGTGTTGCCGCGCGCACTGACGCAGTGTACCGTTTGGTACATGAAGCCAGTGCGAGTGAGTATCGACGTTCCCCAGGCACGGGAGGATGTCTATGACTTCCTCGACGTGCTCGCCAACCACGAGCTCTTCACCGACCACATGATGCGCGAGTGGCGGTACGAGGGGCCGGCGCGGGGCGTCGGCGCGAAGGCCAAGGTAACGGCTGTCGCCGCCGGCCGCACCGAGACTCTCGACATGCAGGTCATCGAAGCCGAGCGGCCGGCGCGGAACGTGGAGCGCAACGTCGGCGCGAGCGGTCGGGTCATGACCGGGTCCTACACGCTGGCCGAGCTTCCTGGTGGGGGAACCGGGATCACCTTCGAATCCGCCTGGCTGCGAGTCCCGCGCAACGAGGCTCTCGCCGCGCCGCTGGTCCGCGTCGTGGTCCGCCGTGGCAACAAGCGCTCCATGGAGCGCCTCGCCGAGCAACTGCGGGCTCACAAAGCCGGCGACGCCAGCGGCTGAGCGCTCAGCTCCCTGATGCAACCATCGGCTGGCATCCGGTGGTCTGCATGGTTGGAGGGGTGAGCCGTGAACGCGAAGCTGGACGGAGAGTTCCGGGAGTTCATGCACGCCCGGTGGCCGGTCATGGTCCGGCTCGCGTACGGGCTGACCGGGGACCAGGGTCATGCCGAGGACGTGACGCAGGCCGCGTTCGCGCGGGCCTACGCGTCCTGGCCGAGAGTCAGCCGGGCCGGCGACCCGGACGCGTACGTGCGGCAGATCGTGGTCAACGAGAATAGGAACCGGTTCCGCAGGCGCCGGGTGACCGAACGGCTGACCGGCTCGCCGCCGGAGTCCGGGCTCGCTGACGTGGCGTGGACCGATGCGACGCGGCATTACGACGAGCGTTCGGTGCTGATCGCGGCGCTGCAGCGGCTGGGTCCGCGACAGCGGGCGGTGATCGTGCTCCGTTACCGTGACGGTCCAGGCTCCCGGCCCGCACTCGGCGCCCGGCCTGATCGCGTCGGGCACCATCGACGGCCAGCGCTGGCAGTTCACCGCGGCCGAGCCGGGCACCGTCGCGGCCGGCGGGCAGATCTTCACGACCTCCGGTCCGGCGTTCGGGGGACGCGGGCTGCCAGCCCAGCGCCACGCTCGCCGCTCTGGCCGTGGGCAGCGCAGATTCTGTCTCCTTCTCCAACGTGGCGCTCACCTGGGGGCCCGTCCAGGTCCAGTACGGCGCGGTCCGGGCCGATGTGACGCATGTCTCGGTGAGGCTCGGCAACGGCACCGCGCGCCGGCCCCGGCGGCCTGGGTCATCGTGAACCAGCCCGACGGCATCACGACCACGGTCTGGCCGGTGACCGTGGGCGGCCGGAAGCTCTTCGCGTTCCAGCTGCTCATCGGCCCGAATCGGCTGAGCTGGACGGCTTACGACAACTCGGGGCACGTGGTCGCGTGGCCGGCCGGCTGACCCTCGGGCTCCGGTGCCCGGAATTGACTCGACGGCCGGGCGCGGGCGTGCCACGGCATTGATCCCTTGCGGCACCGCGTGGTGCCACCATCGGCGCCCGATGGCACCATAGTTAATCTATATGGATGCCAAATTGAGCCAGAAAACTTGCTTCTGAGCCAAAGTGGTGCCATATTAGAGCCATGGAACTCACCCCCTACGTCGAAAGCCTCCGCCGCGAGCTGACGACCGCGGCCGCGGTCGGCGGCGAGGACGCCCGCGCGCTCGCCGACCGGCTCCTCCAGCCCCTGGACGCGGCGGTCCGGCTCACCTTGCTGGAAGCGCTCTCCACCGCCGCCGAGGAGATCTCCGCCGAGCTCGTGCCCGGCGCCGTCGACGTCCGGCTGCGGGGCGGTTCGGCCGCGTTCGTCGTGACGCCGCCGCCCGCCGCCGCGCCGGCCGACACCGCCCCCGGACTGGCCGGCGTGCGGCTGCCCGCCGCCGACGGCGACGACGCCGCCATGGTCCGGATCAACCTCCGGCTCCCCGGCAATCTCAAGGCCCTGATCGAGGACGCCGCCGCCGCCGGCGGCCTCTCCGTCAACGCCTGGATCGTCCGGGCCGCCGCCGCCGGGCTCGCCGGCGAGGGCCGGACGCAGGTCCGGGCCGCCGTCCAGAAGCCCGGCCAGGTCGGTCAGAGCTACACCGGCTGGGCCCGCTAGCCGCCGAACTTCACGCACCGAGCAGAACCCACAGACGACGACACCCCTGCAAAGGAAACCGAGATGTCCCTCTCGAACTTCAACACCCCGTCCCCGATCGCCGTCGCCCTCGACCTCTACGTCGCCGACGTCCAGATCGTCGCCTCCGACCGCACCGACACGATCGTCGAGGTCCGACCGAGTGACCCGGGCAAGGCCGCCGACGTCAAGGCCGCAGAGAACACCCGCGTCGAGTACGACGACGCGACCCGCACGCTCAGCGTCATCACGCGGAAGCCCCGCAACCGGTTCGTGAACTTCAGCAAGCGCCCCGAGTCGATCGATGTCGTGATCCAGCTGCCCGCCGACTCCGACGTGCGCGGCGAGGCCGGGCTCGGCGACTACCGGACCGAGGGCGTGCTCGGCGCCGTCGCCCTGAAGACCGATATGGGTGCCGTCCGGATCGGCGAGACCGGCACCCTGAACATCCGCACCGGGCTCGGGGAGATCACCGTCAACGGGACGAGCGGCTCCGCCGAGGTGCACAGCGGGTCCGGGGAGATCCGGATCGGCGCCGTCACCGGTCCCGCGAACGTCAAGGTCTCCAACGGCGCGCTGTCCGTCGACCGTGCGCTGTCCGACATCACCGCCTCCAGCTCCAACGGCGAGGTGCGGATCGGCGAGGTCGTGCGCGGCAAGGTCAGCGCCACGAGCAAGAACGGCCGCGTCGACGTCGGTGTCCGCGAGGGCAGCGCCGCCTGGCTGGAGCTGAACACCGCGGTCGGCCGCGTCTACAACGAGCTCGCCTCGTCCGGCCGTGACGACGACGGGCTCACGCTCCAGCTGACCGGCGACGGCCGCGTCAGCACCCTGCGGACGCTGCTGAAGCGGCTGGACGACGTGGCTCGCCGCCTTCGGCGTGAGGGCTGCTGCTGACGTTCGCCGTCACGTAGCTGTGCATCGGGCTGGGGCTGTCGGCCAAGAGCGTGGAGACCGCGAGCAACTCGCCGATGTTCCTGATCCTCCTGCCGTTCCTCGGCAGCGGGCTGCTGACCGGTACGAAGATCGGCGGCAACCTGGTCATCACGATCGCCTGGTGCGCCGGGACCGCGACGCTGTCGTACGTGTGGTTGCGGCGGCTGTACGAGCGGGAGCCGAAGCCGCGCTGACGGCCAAGCTAGAGCCGGCGGGCGAGAAGCACCATCACGATGGCGAGGATGACGAGAGCCGCGGCGAGCCAGGCGACTTCACGGATGCCGGCACTCCCGAGAACAACGCCGCCTAGGGCGGCACCTGCAGCGATGCCGGCGTTAGAGGAGGCGTTGATCCATGCCCCGGCCAGCTCCGGCGACGTGGTCTGCGTGCGCACCGCCGCAGTCTGGTAGACAGACGGCACAGCCCCGAAGGCGCCGTTCCAGACAGCGCCCGCGACGATCACCAGCGCCAGCACGGGGAAGGCCGCTCCGGCCGCCGCGATCCCCGCGGCCAGGATTGCCAGGATCACCAGAGCACTGCTGAGCAGGTGGCGGTCGAGTCGCGGACCTGCAGACCAGACCCCGATCAGCCCGAAGACGCCGAACACCAGGAGTATCGGGCCGACCGTGAGAGAGGATGCGCCGGAGCGCAGCAGGAGCACGCTCACGTAGGTGTAAAGCGTGTACTGCCCCAGGAAGACCAGGGTGTTGGAGCCGACGACGGTGACCATCTGGCGCAGGCGCCCTGGTGCGGGGCGGCGCTCATCAGCCTGCGACCTCACATCCGGCAGCATGACGGCGACCAGTACCAGCACGACGGCCATCAGCGCGGCAAGGGCGGCAAACGCGGCGCGCCAGCCGAAGGCGTTTCCCAGCGCCGTCGCGAGCGGTACGCCAAGAACGAATCCCGCCGGCGCGCCAGCCGAGGCTAGCGCCAGCGCCCGTCCTGTCTGCGCGGGAGGCACCAGCCGGGTGACATATCCAATGAAGACAGAGAAGAACAGCGCGTGCGTCACGCCCCCGACCGCCCGTCCGGCGGCCAGCACTGCGAGGCTCGGTGCCAGCGCCGAGATGACGTTGCTCACCGCGTAGCTGCTCATGGCTATGAGAAGGAGGCGCTTGCCGGGTATGCGCTTGGTGGCGAGGGTGAGCGGGACCGCCAGTGCCGCCACTATCACCGCGTACAGGCTGACCAGGAGGCCCGCCGTCGACTCGGCGACGCCGAATGCGTGACCGATCGCGGGCAGCAGCCCAACTGGCGCCATCTCCGTCGTCACGGCCGCGAACACCGACAGCGACAAGATGACGGGGCCGGCCCGCGCGCCGCCGAGTCCGGGCTCCGCCGGATCGCTCACCCCGATCTTGACCATCGGCGCAGGGCCCTTCAATATTTACTCGCGTGACGAGGATATTAGGAGATTATTATAGCTGGGCGAGTATAATGAGGAAGGTGAGGGCAGGGTTCCGGACGTCCGCGCAGGCCGCGATCCTGCGCGCGGTCCACGGCCATCCCGGCCTAACGCGGGTCCAGGCGGCCGCCGAGATCGGGATACCAAGCGGATTCGCGGCTGAGACCGTTGCCCGGCTGTTCGCGGCGGGGCTCATCGCCGAGCGCCCGGCCCCGGCCACGGGCCGGCGCGGCAGGCCGACTGCGGTGCTTGGCGCGCATCCGGACGGGCCGCTGGTGGCCGCCGCCGCTATCGGGCAGGAGACCTGGCAGGTCGCCGCGGTCGAGCTTGGCGGGACGATGATGGCCGCGACCGCCCGCGCGCACGACGGTGACCAGGACCGTGTGCTTGGCGCGGTTGCCGCCGGGCTAGAGCGGATTCGCGGCCGGTTCGGCGCGCGGGTGCGGGCAGCGGCGGTGGCCGTGCCGGGCACGGTGGCCGGCAGCCGGCTGGTGCTTGCCCCCGGGCTTTCCTGGCACGGGGTGGACTTGTCGAGGCTGTGGCAGCACTACGAGTCGGGCAGCGAGTTCGTCGTTGGCAACGACGCGACCCTGGCCGGCGTCGCGGAGTCGCGGCGGGCCCCCGGCTTCGGCTCGGGCACGATGCTGTACCTGCACGTCGCTGACGGCATCGGCGGTACAGTCGTCGAAGCCGGCCGTGCGGTCATGGGCGCGACCGGGGCCGCGGGGGAGTTCGGGCACATGCCGTTCGGTGATCCCGGCCGGCCCTGCCGCTGCGGCGCCACAGGCTGCTGGAACACCAGCATCGACGGCCCGGCGCTCGCCCGCCTCCTGCCCGGGAACATCCCCGGCGACGGCTGCCTGCGTCACGTGCTCGCGTCAGCGCGGGCCGGCGATCCCGGCGCGCTGTCCGCGATCCAGGCCGTGGGCAGCTCGATCGGGCGGGGCGTCGCCGGGCTCGTGAACGGCCTTGACCCGCACCTCGTCGTGGTCGGCGGCCTCGGGCCGGAGCTGCTCCGCCTCGCCGCGGACGAGATCACCGCCGCCTACCACGACGGGCTGATGGCCTTCCGCGTGGTGCCGCCGCCGCCCATCGCCGCGGCCCGGCTCGGCGCGGACGGCCCGCTCCTCGGCGCGGCCGACGAGGCGTTCACCCGGCTGCTCACCGACGAGGGCCTGCAAGCGTGGGCCGCCCGCGAACAGGCGCCCGCAGGACCGGCGCCTAGCCGGAACCAGGCTCGACCCCACGCCGCGCTGCAAGCTCCGCAATGAGAGATCGTTAGTCCGCAAAACACGATCTGCCCTGCTCGGTCCCGTGTCCGGCCCTGAGCGACAACGGAACGATGGTTGGCGTTAAGGGAACCGCGATGGAGCGCATGGCGTCGACAGGGTTCAACTAGGGATCCCCTGGCGGACCGAGGCAGTGCCCGGTCCGTCAGCGGCCGGTGCCGTGCACAAGGCCGCCGGGCAGCGGGACGCGGTCAGCCGCGCAGTCGCACCCGATAAACCCGTGGTGACGCCGGTGGTCATCCCGCGATAATGGCCGACGTGGAGGAGGTCGAGGTCGTCGTCGCCCATCACGAGCGCGCGACCCTGCGCGTCGGCGACGTGTTCCTGAAGATCGACGCTGATCAGACGCGCACCGACGTCGAGGTCGAGGCGATGGCCATGGCGCCGGTCCCGACTCCGGAGGGTCTTGTGGCGGAAGCCGCCCGTGCTCGCGCTCGCCGCCCTCCCAGGGACGGCACTCGGCCGCCTCGGCGAGCCGTCGACCGCGCCGCCGGCGGCGTGGGCCGCGGCGGGTGCCGCCGCACGGATGCTGCACGACGCGCCGCTGCCGCCATGGCCCGGCCGGAGCCCCGGCGAGATCGCCTCGCACCTCGACGGCGAATGCGAGTGGCTCGTCACGAACGGCGTCCTTCCCGCCGGCCTGGTCACGCGCAACCGCCGGGTTGCTGAGGCTGCGCTCCGGCCGTGGACACCGGTGTTCACGCACGGCGACCTGCAGGTCGCCCACGTGTTCGCCGACGGTGAGGCGATCACCGGCGTGGTCGACTGGTCCGAGGCGGGCCAGGGCGATGCCCTGTACGACCTCGCCAGCTTGACGCTCGGACACCAGGAGCACCTTGGCGACGTCGTCGCCGGCTACGGCACCGACGTCGAACTCGACGTGATCCGCGCGTAGTGGTCGCTGCGAAGCCTGCGGAACATCCGCTGGCTGGTCGAGCGCGGCTTCGACCCGTTCCGGCCAGGCTGCGAGGTCGACGTGCTGAGATCCCGGCTGTGAGGCCCTCGACGCCTGATCTTGTAAAAAACAGCGGTAGCTGCACCTGCGCGGCCAGGACCTGAGCCTGCGCGACATCGCCTCACAGCTCGTCATCACCAAGGGCACCAAGAAAGGCCAGCACCCCTCCCCGGCCACCGTCCTGCGCATGCTGCGCGAACACGACGAACAGACGATGACCTGAGCGTCACACCCTTCACCCTCGTCTGGTGAGATCCGCTCTCCTACCTTGCCCCTCGCCGTAGCTGTAGGAGTTCCCGACACGCGCCACGCCTGAACAAACCAGGCAGAACGTAGCGGAAGTGATCTACCTCCCGGCGGTAGTTCCCGCCTAACCGCAGGTCAGACCCATATCCGTTGGATTCTTCGTGAGGACTACTGGCATCCCGTTATTGACCAGTGCCGCGAGAGCGTCGGGGTGCATCGGCTGGCCGGCCCGGCGGCCAGGGAACAGCCAGCGCGAGTGGCGGTTCGTCGCGGTGTTCATGTTGGGGTGTCGGTAACAACGGCGCCAGGAAGCACGTTAGGCCGTTCAGTTTGCTGAACACCGCCCGGCGCGGGCAGGGATCATGTGCACGGTCCGGGGCTCGAGCAACAACGGAACGGCCAGTGGCGATAGCGAGCTGAAAACCGCTGG
>Ga0224557_1003854_pt1 | contig 11356 bp, 14 predicted proteins | sample 714S31014metaG_FD_180677 | JGI IMG/M metagenome (GOLD analysis project Ga0224557, IMG submission 180677) | Peat soil microbial communities from Stordalen Mire, Sweden - 717 S3 10-14 | ecosystem: Environmental > Terrestrial > Soil > Wetlands > Peat | place: Sweden: Norrbotten County, Stordalen... | reverse complement strand
GGTTTTGTACACTTCGTCCGCTCAGGAAGACTTCCGTCTGGCTCGTTTTTATCTGCGTTCATCGGCGTTCATCGGCGGCCAATATGGGGTTTTGGTTTTCGCATTGGTCTCGGTATTATCGCCACGCGCCTGGCAAAACGGTAGCGAGCGCGGCTCCGGCAACGCCACTTGAGCAGCCGGATCGCAGCACCTCAGGGTTATCCGCGTGCATCTGCGTTCATCCGCGGCCAGATGTGCTTGCGTACGAGGGGAGACGCGCTTCCCGGCCGCAGACTGTCTCGGGCGCCGCGGTCTTGTACACTTCGTCCGCTCAGGAAGACTTCCGTCTGGCTCGTTTTTATCTGCGTTCATCGGCGTTCATCGGCGGCCAATATGGGGTTTTGGTTTTCGCGAGGGAGTCCTCCCCGCGCGAAGCGTCTCGCACCCGATTATACTGAAATGTTCGTTCGCCGCCACCAGAGAAATCCACATGAGTGCCATCGCGACAACCAGCCAATTGAATCGCTCCATCGGGTTCTACGAATCGACCCTCGGCAAGAAAGTGGTGATGGCCGTCACCGGCGTCATCCTGTTCGGATACGTGCTCGGCCACCTCATCGGCAACCTCCAGATCTATGCGCCGGACGGCCAACAGATCAACCACTATGCGCACTTCCTGCATTCCCACGGTCTGCTGCTGTGGGTGGTGCGGTGCGGGCTGCTGGCCGCCGTGGGCCTGCACATCACCGCGTCGGTGCAACTGTGGCTGCTGAAACGGGCGGCCCGCCCCGAAGCCTACGTGAAGAAGGACGACCTTCCCGCCAGCTACGCCGCCCGCACCATGATCTGGAGCGGCCCCATCGTCGCCGCCTTCGTCATCTTCCACGTGCTGCACCTGACCGTAGGCAGCGTGCTGCCGCTGGCCACCTTGCCGGATGGCGATATGGACGTGCGCACCAACGTGATCACTGGATTCCAGAATCCCGCTGTGGCCATCTTCTATGTCATCGCCATGGCCCTGCTCTGTATGCATCTCTACCACGGCCTCTGGAGCATGTTCCAATCGCTGGGCGTGAATCATCCGCGCTACACGCCCATCATCAAGAAACTCGCGGCGGCCTTCGCCTGGATCGTCGCCATCGGCAATATTTCCATTCCAGTGATGGTGACGCTGGGCGTGCTGAAGGTGCAATAGAGGAGCGCATATGGAACTCGACGCCAAAATCCCCGCCGGCCCCATCGAGACCCTCTGGGACAAATACAAATTCAATCTGAAGCTGGTGAATCCAGCCAACAAGCGGAAGTACAACATCATCATGGTAGGGTCGGGCCTCGCCGGCGGCAGCGCGGCGGCCACGCTCGGCGAGTTGGGTTACAACGTCCAGTGCTTTTGCTTCCAGGATTCCCCCCGCCGCGCGCACTCCATCGCCGCGCAGGGCGGCATCAACGCCGCCAAGAATTATCACGGCGATGGCGACAGCGTCTATCGCCTCTTCTATGACACCGTGAAGGGCGGCGACTTCCGCGCGCGCGAGGCCAACGTCTACCGCCTCGCCCAGATCAGCGTCGACATCATCGATCAGTGCGTGGCGCAGGGCGTGCCCTTCGCGCGCGAGTACGGCGGCATGCTCGACAACCGCTCCTTCGGCGGCGCGCAGGTGTCGCGCACTTTCTACGCCCGCGGCCAGACCGGCCAGCAGTTGCTGCTGGGCGCTTACCAGGCGCTCGAACGCCAGATCGGCGCAGGCCAGGTCACCATGTATCCGCGCCACGAAATGCTCGACCTGGTGGTGATCGACGGCAGCGCCCGCGGCATTGTCACGCGCGACCTCATCACCGGTAAGATCGAATCCTACGTGGCCGACGCCGTCGTGCTGGGCACCGGCGGTTACGGCAACGCATATTATCTTTCCACCAACGCCAAGGGCTGCAACGCCACCGCCATCTGGCGCGCCTATAAGAAGGGTGCGTTCTTCGCCAATCCCTGCTTCACCCAGATCCATCCGACTTGCATCCCAGTCACTGGCGAATATCAATCCAAGCTCACCCTGATGAGCGAATCGCTGCGCAACGACGGCCGCATCTGGGTGCCGATGACGAAGGGCGATAAGCGCCCGCCCAACCAGATTCCCGAGGCCGAGCGCGACTATTACCTGGAACGCCGCTATCCCAGCTTCGGCAACCTGGTTCCGCGCGACGTGGCCTCCCGCAATGCCAAGGCGGTTTGCGACGAAGGCCGCGGCGTGGGCGAGTCCGGCCTGGGCGTCTATCTCGATTTCAGCGAGGCCATCCAGCGTCTGGGCAAGCACGTCATCGTGGAGCGCTACGGCAACCTGTTCGACATGTACGAGCGCATCACCGGCGAAAATCCCTACGAAGTGCCCATGCGCATCTATCCCGCCATTCACTACACCATGGGCGGCCTGTGGGTCGATTACAACCTGATGAGCACCATCCCCGGCCTGTATGTCACGGGTGAGGCGAACTTCTCCGATCACGGCGCCAATCGCCTGGGCGCGAGCGCGCTGATGCAAGGCCTGGCCGATGGCTACTTCGTCCTGCCCTACACCATCGGCGACTATCTCGCCAGTTCCAAGCAGCGCAAGGTGGATACCAGCCACGCCGCCTTCCGCGACGCCGAAACGCAGGTCGCCTACCGCACGGATCGCTTGCTGCATATCAAGGGCACCCGTTCGGTCGATTCCTTCCATCGCGACTTAGGCAAGCTGCTTTGGGAATATTGCGGCATGGGGCGTACCGCCGAGGGACTCCGGCATGCGCTCGAAAAAATCCCCGCTCTGCGCGAGCAATTCTGGCGCGACGTGAAGGTGTTGGGCGCGGGCGAGGAGCTGAACCAATCGCTCGAAAAGGCCGGCCGCGTAGGCGACTTCTTCGAGTTAGCCGAGCTGATCTGCCTGGATGCGCTGGAGCGCAACGAATCCTGCGGCGGCCATTTCCGCGAGGAATATCAAACGCCCGATGGCGAGGCTCTGCGCAACGACGCCGAGTATTCTTACGTGGCGGCCTGGCAGTACCGCGGCGAGGGTCAGCCGCCCGCGTTACACAAAGAACCGCTGCACTTCGACTACGTGCATCCCAGTCAACGGAGCTACAAGTAACATGAAACTTATCCTCCATATCTGGCGGCAGCGCAACGCGAGCGAAAAAGGCCGCATGGTGCGTTACGAAGTCCCGGATGTCAATCCGGAGATGTCGTTCCTGGAGATGCTCGACGTCCTCAACGAAAGCCTGATCGCCAAGAACGAAGAGCCCGTGGCCTTCGACCACGATTGCCGCGAGGGCATCTGCGGCATGTGCGGTTTCATGATCAATGGCGTGGCGCACGGTCCCGAGCGCTCGACCACCGTCTGCCAGTTGCACATGCGCCACTTCAAGGATGGCGACGAGTTGTACCTGGAGCCGTGGCGCGCGCGCGCCTTCCCGATCGTGAAAGACCTGGTGGTGAATCGCAGCGCCTTCGATCGTATCATCGCCGCCGGAGGCTTCATCAGTGCGCCCACCGGCAGCGCGCCAGACGGCAACGCCATCCTGGTCCCCAAGGAAGCCGCCGACATCTCGATGGACGCGGCCGCCTGCATCGGCTGCGGCGCGTGCGTGGCCATGTGCCCCAACGCCGCCGCCGCGCTGTTCACCGCAGCCAAAATCACGCACCTGGGAGTGCTGCCGCAAGGCCAGCCCGAGCGCGACCGCCGCGCCGTGGCCATGGTGGCGCAGGCCAGCCACGAGATGTTCGGCTACTGCACCAATGTCGGCGAATGTGAAGCCGTCTGCCCCAAAGATATCAAACTCGAAGTAATAGCCCGCATGAACCGCGACTTCTTAAAGGCAATGGTTACAGGCCGTGGGGCAGGCTCGTAGCCTGCGCGGGGCTCTCAGCCCCGCCGCTCGGGGACTATCGCAAATCGATTGCAGCCCTTCGTGACGGGTGTACAATCAAGACATGGCAGACGCTACCCAGACAGTCCTAACGGTCGGCATGCCGACCTTGGCCGTTCTGGTCGGAATCCTGGTGAACAACGCCCGTCTGAGCGACCTGCGTGGCTATATCGACCATCGCTTTGACGCCTTACAGCAAATCCTGGACGCCCGCTTCGCCGAGCAGAAAGCGGAACTCTTGCGCGTCGAGCAGGTAATGGACGCACGGCTGCGTCACCTGGAAGAAGAGAGCTAACCCGGCTGTGGGGCAGGCTCGTAGCCTGCGCGGGGCTCTCAGCCTCGCCTCCCAGCTTGACACGGCAGTATCGCCAACTGTACAGTTCAGATAGACGAACTGAAGAGCATTGTTATGCTAAAAACCGAAAAACGCGAGACGATAGTAGTGTCCGCACTGCGCGCGCGTACGACTTTTGGCGAGCTTTTGCGCCGCGTTGAGGATGAGCGCAGCTCAGTCGTCATCGAGAAGCGCGGATCGGCCAAGGCGGTGCTGATCGGCATCCGGGATTATGTTCGTCTCGCCACTCCGGAGCCCGATGTGCTTCGGGCGATCGGCGAGGAATCGCAGCGCAAGAGTACCGACAAGTTGACCTCGCGGCAGATAGACCGGGTGATCAAAGCCGCGCGTGCCCGGAAACCGAAGCGGGCATGATCCCGCTCCGGCTGGTCATCGACACCAATATAGTTGTCTCGGCAGCGCTTAAACCCGCCGGGCCGCAGCGCACCGTTCTTCTGCTGGCGATCGCGAAGCCGGCGAGGCTGTACGTCTCCGATCCTATTATTGCCGAGTACAGTGAGGTGCTGTCGCGCCCGGAGCTTAAGATTCGCAAGAGCCTCCAGCGTCAGCTTATCGATCTGATCGTTCGCCATTCGCATTCGGTCAACCCATCGCATCGTCTCCAGGTGGCGCAAGACCCCGATGACAACCTATTCCTGGAATGTGCCGATGCAGCCCGAGCCGACTATCTGGTGACCGGCAACCAGCGGGACTTTCCAAGGTTCTGGAAGCAAACCACGGTAGTCACGTCGCGCGAGTTCCTCGGCATCGTCGCGCCGCACCTGATTCCTTGAAGCACAAACAAAATCTGATACGATGACGCGTACTCGTTTCCGGTCGAGGTTACCCGGAAGAGGTGGAGGAGGTCTTTCCCGGCAACCGCAAGGTCAGGCGAACCCGACAGGGGCGCTACATCGCACTGGGCGAAACGCTGGACGGCCGCTTGGCATTCGTCGTGTTCCAGCGGTTATCCGTCGGGTTCGTGAGAGTGATCACAGCCCGGGATATGGAGGCAAACGAGCTGCGACTGTTTCGCCGCAAATAGGTAGACCAATGAAGAAGAAACTTCCTCCCGCAAAGTTGCCACTCCCTAAATTTCAATCCAACCAAGATGCCGCGGAGTACCTCGAGAGCCATTCTGTCGCGAGCGTGTGGGAGCAGTTGCCCGAGGTCACTCGGGTCAAGCTATCGCCCGCGTTGGCCGGAAAGATCCGTGACCGCCATGCCCGCGCCAAGTCTCCGATTTCACTGCGTCTGGCCCCCGAACAGATCGCCGCTGCGAAGCACATCGCGGCTGCGAAATCGGTAGGCTACCAGACGCAACTCCGGATGTGGATTGCCGAGGGGATCCGCCGCGAAGCGAAGCGCGCCTAGTCTGTCGGCTGGTCACAGTGCACCTTGTGGACCTCGCGCCCAAACCCGGTTTGCGTCGGATCCGGGTTTCCTCTAGCATCTAGCCACCTTATGTTGCGCCTAGGTACACGAGGTGATAGGGTCGTTCTATGAGGCAATCCTCGCCGCTTTCACCAGAACAAGAACAGCAGGCCGTCGATGCAGTCACGGAGCTTGATTGGACGGACGGCCATGCAGCCGCCCGGCATGCCGTCACGCGTGTGCTTGGAGTAACGGACCAGCAAGCTGAAGGCATTGTGGGCAATCTTTCCGACCGGCGGATAATTCGGATGGTCATGGAAGCTCATAACTTCCTCGATACGGGATCGGTTGTGCTGTCGCCGGTGAAGTGGATTCGCGCGGGGATTCCGACAACTCTCGAACTGATCCGTCAATTGACAGCTCTTGAAGGATCCGTCACGCTTGACAGCAGCCGCGAGGCGGTCAGCCGGTTCTGCGGTTGCTCAACCGACGAAGCCAATCAACTTCTGCACGACCTGCGAGACAGAAATATCCTGACCCTTACGGGAGACGCTCCGACTTGGCGATGGTGTGGGCCGGGTGGTGCCGAATGAGGTAGGCGCTGGGACGGTCCCCAGAAATGGAGGTAAAATCGGCCCGATGATGCCATCAGCATGCCTGGCCAAGCCATTGCTGCTGCGCGCTTGCTGCCAAGCCGGCGCCTTGTTAATGACGGTCCTTGGGTTCACCCTCCTGATTGATTGCAATTCAGGAGAGAGGAAAGCCACTCAATCTGACGCGACACTCGACCCGTGTGCAGCGTTCCTCGAACGCGACCCGCATTGCGGCTGGAAACCACACTGGGACGACACGGGGGCCATCACAAATGCGCTCGATGGCACAAAGAGGGAGTTCCTCTCGCTTGAATCCACCGACGCAGACGGAGTGGACTATGATCGCCTGCACTACGCCACTTTGAGACTCTGCTTCCAAGATGGGAAACCTTGCGGAGGAGAGAGTGTAACCGTCGGCTTCAGGGTACACGGCATGGTGCGGTCGCTCGACGATGACAATCAATACTTGACAGCCGTCCGATTCAGATTCGATAAAGAACAGCTGATCAAAGAACATTGGACCATAGCTGACAGCCGCGAAGCGTTCGGGCCTCCTTCCGGGAAAAAAGTGCACCTGTTCCTTTCGCAGCTCTTACAGCACGAAAAACTGATTCTAGAGTTCAGCTACGATGAACACTCGCCGCGAACGCTGACCTTCGATCTTCCCGGCCTCGCAGAAAGGATGAAATCTGCAGGCCTGTCTCTGTAACAGGTCGTGTGTTTCCGCACGATCCATCCCCTTCCCCGTCGATCCACCTCACCAATCCAACACCGCCCCATCAGGCGCATACACCGCCGATTGCAACACCTCCTGCTGAAACGGATGCCGCGCCGCCTCCGCCTCATTCACCCTAACCCCCAACCCCGGTGCATCCGACGGCAGCCAATACCCGCCCTCCGTCCTAAGCGAGCTCTCCACCACCTCCCAGCGCCACGGCACGTCCGCCAGCATATCTTCCTGGATCAGGAAATTCGGCGTCGATAGCGCGAAGTGCAGCGCCGCCGCGTTGGCGATCGGCCCCAGCGGATTGTGTGGCGCCACGCCCACGTAATACGGCTCCGCCATCGCCGCGATCTTCTTGGCTTCCAGCAGTCCGCCGCAATGACATAGGTCCGGCTGGATCACGTGCGCCGCGCGCTTCTCCAGCACTTCCCGGAACTGGTGGCGCGTCGCCAGCCGCTCGCCCGTGGCGATGGGCACGCGCACCGCGCGGCACACCTCCGCCAGCGCGTCGATGTTCTCTGGCGGCACCGGCTCCTCGCAGAAATACGGCCGGTACTCCGCAATCGCGTTGATATACTCGATGGCCACCGCCGGATAAGTGCGCCCGTGGAAATCGACCATGATATCCAGGCGGTCGCCCACCGCCTCGCGCAGCCTGCCCATCACCGCCGCCAGCTTCTTCGCGTACGGCGCGCCCATCAGCGGCTCCGAGTACGGCACGAACACCACCTTCACCGCGGTGTAGCCGCGCGCCACAACTTCGAGCGCCAGTTCGATCACGCGGCTCGCGTCGAAGCTTTCGTACACCGCGCTCATCTCGCCGCCGCCCAGGTGCGTGTACATCCTGACCTTGTCGCGCACCGCGCCGCCCAGCAGCTTGTACACGGGCACGCCAAGCTGCTTGCCCAGGATGTCCCAGCACGCCTGCTCGATTCCCGAGATCGCGGAAAGCCCGATCACGCCCGGCCGGAAAAACGGCTGCCGGTACAGCTTCTGATAAATGTGCTCGATGCGCGTGGGATCGTCGCCCAGGATGAACGGCTTCAGGTCTTCCACCGCCGCGGCCACCGCGCGCGTCTTCCATTCGAGCGACGCCTCGCCCCAGCCGTTCAGGCCCGGCGTGTCCGTCTCCACCTTGACGAAGACCCAGTTGCGCATCTGGGCGTTCACCACGACGGTCTTGATATCGGTGATCTTCAAGCGACCTTGCGCAGCCTGCTCACGCGCCCCACTTCCACCCACTCCACCACCAAAATGTTGCCCTCATGATCGAAGCACGCGCCGTGCGGGCAGACAAACTTACCCGGCGTGAAGTGGTCGCGGGTCTGCTTGCGCAGGTCCCCCCAAGTCTTGGCGGCGCTGTCGTCGCCCAAATGCGCAATCACTTTGTTCTCGCGATCCATCAGTGTCACGCGCGCGCCCAGGTCCGGGATCACAAACTCGCCGCGCCGCTCGCTGAAGTGGCACGGCAGGTTGACGCCGCTTACGAAGCTATCGTGCTTGCCATCCAGCGTGAAGTATTGCAGCCGCGCGTTGGCGCGGTCGGCCACCAGCAGCAGCGGCTGCGGCCCGCGCAGATCCACCGTGATGCCGTGCGGGCAATCCAACTGGCCCGGCTCTTTGCCCTTGCCGCCGAACGTGCGGATGAACTCGCCCTTGCTGTTGTACTGGTTGATGTAGCTGGACCCGTAGCCGTCGCCCACGTAGATATCGCCGTTCGGCGCGATGGCCAGGTTGGTCGGGCTGTACTTGGTGGCCGGCTTGCCGTCCGCATCCAGCTTGTAGAACTCGGACTCCTTGGGATAGCCCAGCGTAAAGACTACCTCGCCATCGAGGGTGGTCTTCACCACGACCGCGCGCTTGGTGTCGCACAGATACAGAAATTCCGTGCTGCCTTCCTTGCGGATGTGCAGGCCGTGCGCACCGCCGATAAACTCCCTGCCCCACGACTTCACGAACTTGCCCTGATGGTCGAAGACCACCATGGAATCATGGCTCTCGCTGGCATCGTTGACCGTATGGTGTACGTAGATGTGCGCCTGCGAATCCTCGCATACGCCGTGCGTATTGCCGTACTTGATGTTGGCCGGCAACTCGCCCCAGTCGTGTGTGACTTCGTATTTGTGGTCGCCCTCGCCCAGGATCGGTTTGGCGCTCCCGGACTTGTTCTGCGCGCCCCGAATGATCGGGCCGTAGCCGGCCAGTGCGCTGGCGCTTATTCCGCGGAAAAATCCGCGACGGGACGTTTCTGCCATGTTGCCTCCATTTCGCGTACTGCCGAGTGCCGCTGCGCTATTTTACCAGAATGTGTTTTCATGGTGAATGTGGCAGTCTCCACTTTCAGCTTCCCCACCACCATTCTGTTCGGCGCGGGCGCGGTCGAGCGCCTCCCCGAGGAGTTGCGCAAGCGCGGCATGTCCCGTCCGCTGCTGGTCACCGATGCCGGCCTCGCGCGCACCGCCGTCTTCGAGCGGGTCGCCAGCCTGGCGTCCGGCGCGGTGGTTTTCTCCGCGGTGGAACCGAACCCCACCGAGCGCAACGTGCTCGACGGTCTGGCCGTCTACCAGCAGAACCGCTGCAACGGAATTATCGGCGTGGGAGGCGGATCGCCGCTCGATGCGGCCAAAGCCATCCGGCTGAAAGTCACACACGAGCTGCCGTTGGCCGAGTATGACGATTTGCTCGACGGCGCCGATCGCATCTCGGCGAATGTGCCGCCCTATATCGCCATCGCCACCACCTCGGGAACGGGCAGCGAAGTGTCGCGCTCCACCGTGATCACCGTGGCCGCCACCAACCGCAAGACCGTGGTCTTCAGTCCCCACCTGATTCCGGTGCTGGCCATCGCCGATCCGGAGTTGACCCTGGCTCTGCCGCCGCATCTGACCGCGGGCACCGGCATGGATGCCTTTACGCACAATGTCGAGGCGTACATTTCCAAGGGCTACCATCCCATTTGCGATGCCATCGCGTTCTCAGGCGCGCGTATGGTTTGGGAGAGCCTGCCGCGCGTCATGGCCGATCCGCGCGACGTGGAAGCGCGCTCCCAAATGATGATGGCTTCCATGATGGGCGCCATCGCGTTTCAGAAAGGGCTGGGCGCCACGCACTCGCTGGCGCACCCGCTTTCGTCGGATTGCGGCATGCATCACGGCACGGCCAATGCGGTGATGCTGCCCTTCGTGCTGGAGTTCAACCGTCCGGCCGTCGCTGGGCGGCTCGCCGAGTTGGCCGCGCAGTTCGGCGGCGGCGACATTGCCGCGCAAGTGCGCGACCTGAACCGGCGCGTAGGCATCGCCCCACGCCTGCGAGACTATGGCGTCGCGGAGGCCCAGTTGCCGGCCCTGGCCGATAAGGCCATTGAGGACGGCTGCCATCAGCTCAACCCGCGTCCCTCGACGCGCGAGGATTTACTGGCACTCTACCGCGCGGCACTGTGAAACCCGCTACACTAGCAGTGACAGATGCAAGTCTTGCAAGCGGGACAACATAAGCTGATTTTACTGGAATTGGAGCCGGAGCTGGTGGCCAATATCGCCAAGCAGGCCGGATTCGAGATCAAGCTGAAGGACTCGCAGCGCAGCATTACGCTGGATCTCACGGCAGCGGGACGGCAAGCGCCACTGCTGCTGTTCGATGCCGCCGATCCCGCCAACCTCGGATGGTTTTCGCGCTGCCAGTTCTACATTGACGGACGCAGCGGCGGGGTTATGCAGACGCCCATCAGCCTGGCCAACAAGCGCGACCGCGGCGGTAAGGCGCAGCTCAATTCCGTGCGCGTGAATATCGCTAAAGAACTGCCGGCCAGCTTCCGGCTGCCGGGCAAACAGCCGCTCACCGAGCAGGTCTTGTATGCGCTGCTATTCAACTTCCTGAACGCGCTGATGAAGACCGGCGTGGCGGTGTGCGGCGGAACCGCGGTGCAGGCGCTGGCCGGGCGCACCGAAGGCATCGGGCCGCGCAACTGACCGTCACTTCTGCAGCGTGAAGTGCACTTCGATCTCGGTGGCCACTTCCACCGGATCGCCGTTCAAAGAGGTCGGGCGAAAAACCCACTGCCGCACTGCCGCAAGCGCCGCTGGAATCAGCAAGGGATGTCCGCTGACGGCCCGCAAGTTGAGGATCGTGCCCTCGCGGGAGATGACCGCCTCCAGCCGCACGGTCCCCTCGATGCGCGCCTGCCTCGCCAGCGGCGGGTAAACGGGCCGCGGTCCGGAAATGAGCTTGCTCTCCTCCACGAGTCCTCCCAGCCGTATGCGCTTTGGCGGTGCGGGCGGCGCAGCCTGCCTCACCACCGGTGCGGGCGCCAGCGGCTGAGCGGAGCCCGCGCCCAACAGGCCGTCGATTACGGCATTGCCGGATCCGGTCGAATTCCCAAAGCCTCCCGGCATACCTACGGCATCGCCCACGGCGGGCATGAAATCGGGGTCCTCAATAATCGCGGCCTTCTGGGGA
>Ga0224557_1003852_pt1 | contig 11357 bp, 12 predicted proteins | sample 714S31014metaG_FD_180677 | JGI IMG/M metagenome (GOLD analysis project Ga0224557, IMG submission 180677) | Peat soil microbial communities from Stordalen Mire, Sweden - 717 S3 10-14 | ecosystem: Environmental > Terrestrial > Soil > Wetlands > Peat | place: Sweden: Norrbotten County, Stordalen... | reverse complement strand
GCAGCCGGTCGGAGGCGGGCATGGGCACGGGCCCGTCGAGGTCGGTGCCGTGGACCGCCTGGAGCCGCGCGAAGAAGCCGTCGCAGTCGCGCACGTCGAAGAGGTAGTCGAGCTCGGGGAGCTTGCGGAGGAGTGTCGAGCCGTGCTCGACCGCCATGCAGCCGGTCATGGCCACGGCACGCCCGGGGCGCGCCCGCTTCCACTCGATGAGGTCGCGGAATTTGCCGTAGACCTTCTGCTCCGCGTTCTGCCGCACCGCGCAGGTGATCAGCACGGCGAGATCCGCATCGTCCAGCGCGACGTCGGGGACGCAGCCGATCTCCGCGAAGCGTTCGGCGAGCATCTCGTGGTCGGCGTCGTTCATCTGGCAGCCGATGTGCCAGAGATGGACGCGAGGCGGCCTTCCGAGCACGGGGACGATCGGCTGCCGGCCGGCGGGGCGCTGGGCGAGCGGGATCGCCTGGAAGCCGCGAGCTGAGGGGCTGAGCAGGGGAAGCGGCGTGGACATCGACGTCCACAGCCTAACGGGTGCGACGGAGGCAGCGGCGAGCGCGCCGGACGCGGTGCCTCCGCTCCGCAGGGCCCGTGCCACAATCGCGTCTGCCGTGAAGCAGGTTGTCGCGATCGCGCTGTTCCTCCTCATCTTCCTCGGCCTGATGGGCCTCAGGGCGTGGTCCGTCTTGCGGCACCGGGCGCCGGGAGGCGGCGACCCCAAGCTGGTGGAGCGGTGGGCCCGGCATCTCTACCGGGGCGGCGACGAGGACTGACCTGCGGGACCGTGCCGGCGGTCGCTGGGGACGGGCCGGAAGCCCGGCTGCGGGCCGGGCGACGGCGACACCGCGCTCTCCGTGTGGGCTCGACCGGCTGGGCCCACAATGGGCAGCGTGGCGTGGTTCATCCTGGTCGCCCTCCTCGTCGTCGCCGCGGTGCTCAGTGACCTCTGGAGAAGGAAGCGCGGCGGCGAGGACTCGGAGAGCGTGAACTGGCGCTCCCGCTACTTCCGGGGCTACCGGGACCGCTGACCGCGAACTCCCGCCGGACGGGGGTCGTGGCGAAGTGCGACGATCGCCCGGTGATCGGGGTGATCGTCATCGCGGTGCTGGCCGTCCTCTTCGTGATCCTCATCTGGGTCAGGTCCGAGCAGCCGGGCAACGAGGGGGAGAGCCTCGGCAACAACATGCCCTATCCGCGGACCGTCTTCGGACCCTCGTGGGTCGAGCCGCCGGCGGGCACCCCCGATTCACTGGAGAGCCACCCGGGCGCGGACTGGGCCGGCGACGAGCTGCTCCGCCAGCGGAACCGGGACCACACTCACCCGGTCTGAGCTGCGCCGCCGGCCGGGACCGCTCCGCCGCACCCGGCAGGGAGCGGCGGTCAGCGTGGCAGGGAGCCGAACCCCTCAGCCGGGGACCGCGCGGACGGTCAGCGCGATTCGATCAGGAGGCGGATGCCGGTGCGCTCCTCGCCGTCGATCGAGATGTCGATGAACGACGGGATGCACACCAGGTCGATCCCTCCCGGGGCGACGTAGCCCCGGGAGATGGCAATGGCCTTGATGGCCTGGTTGATCGCGCCGGCACCGATGGCCTGCACCTCTACCCGATGCTGGCTGCGGATCACTCCAGCGATCGCGCCGGCCACGGAGACCGGCTTGCTGGTTGCTGAGACCTTGAGGATTTCCACGAGCGCTGCCCTGCCCTGTGTGGGCGGTTGCTGAGATCCCTGCGACGACGAAAGCATAGCGGTGACTGGGGATTGTCCTCACCCACCGGCGCGCACCGGCCCCTGCGACCCGATTGTTACGTGAGGTCAGAGGTGATGGCTTCCGCGCCTACGGTCACTTGGCGTATTCGACGCTCCGGGTCTCCCTGAGCACGACCACCTTGATGCGACCCGTGTAGCTGGCCTCGGCGTGAAGCCGCTTGGCGATCTCGCGCGCCATGATCTGCGCCCGGTCGTCGTCGACCTCCTCCGGCCGGACCATCACCCGCAGCTCCTTGCCGGCCTGGATGGCGAAGCTGCGCTCGACACCGGGCAGCTGGTCGGCGATCTGCTCCAGCCTCTCCAGCCGCTTGACGGAGGAGGCGAGCGTCTCCCGCCGCGCTCCGCGCCGGGAGGCGGTGATGGCGTCGGCGGTCATGAGCACGAAGGCCCCGATCGACCGCGGCTCCTCGTCGTAATGATGGGCCCGGACCGCGTGGACGACCGCGGCCGGCCGCCCCAGCCGGGCGAGGATCTCGCCGCCGATGATGGCGTGAGAGCCTTCGACGTGCTGCTCGACGGCGTGGCCGATGTCGTGGAAGAGGCCGATCTCGCGCGCCTCCTGGACGTCGTAGCCGATCTCGGCGGCGATCAGCCCGGCAACCAGCGCGGTGTCCTTGCTGTGGACCAGGACATTGGCGCCGTACGAGCTCCGGTAGCGGAGCGTCCCGAGGAGCTTGACGAGCTCGGGGTGGACGCCGGTGATGCCCATCTCCTGGATGGCCGCCTCGCCCTCCTCGCGCAGCCGGTCGGCGATCTCGGAGCGGCTCTTGGCCACCACCTCCTCGATGCGCGCGGGGTGGATGCGGCCGTCGATGAAGAGCCGCTCCAGGGCCACCTTGGCGACCTCCCGGCGCACCGGGTCGAATCCGGAGAGGACCACCGATTCGGGGGTCTCGTCCACGATCACGTCGATGCCGGTCGCCGCCTCGAGGGCTCGAATGTTGCGCCCCTCACGGCCGATGATCCGCCCCTTCAGGTCGTCGGTGGGGAGGTGGACGACGGTGACGGCGGCCTCGCCCGTCTGCTCGGAGGCGTGACGCTGCATGGTGGAGATGAGGATCTCGCGACCGCGCTCATCCGCCTCCTCGCGCACCCGCTTCTCGGCGGACCGGATGCGTTCGGCGATCTCGTGGTCGAGCTCCCCCTCGACCTCGCGGAGCAGCTCGCCCCGGGCCTCCTCCTGGCTCATGCCCGCGACCCTCTCCAGCTCCTTGGCGACGCCGGTGCGCTCCTCCTCGATCTGGACCCGGGTCTGCTCGAGCTCCTCCTCACGCCGGGTGAGCCGCTGCTCCCCCTGCTCGACATCGCGGTTGCGCTTCTCCAGCCCCTCCTCGCGCTGGGCGAGGCGCTGCTCCAGGCGTGCCATCTCGCCGCGGCGTTCCCGGACCTCGGCCTCGGTCTCCGAGCGAAGCCGGTGGGCCTCCTCGCGCGCGGCGAGCACGATCGAAGCACGCTCCTGCTCGGCCGCGCCCCGCTCCTCGTGGAGGCGGGCCGTCTCGACCTCGCGCGACGCCGAGACGCCGTCGCTGAGGCGTCGGGCATAGACCAGGCCGGACACGGCGATGACCACGCCCAGCCCAAGGGCAACAAAGGCCAGGATTACGATGGAGGTGTCCTCGGAGTTGTCGGGAGGGTGAGGTGGCCCGCCACCTCGTTCGGGGCGCCACCCGGGGGACGCAGGTCGTGAGTGGTGCGGCACCCGCCCGTGCTCACGGCCGAACCGGCCTCGAATGCCGGACGGTCCCTGGGGTTGTGACGGCATTGTACGGACCTTGGACACGGATCGGGAGGCGGAAGTCCCAGGAGATGACCCGAGGGGGGCCGGCAAGGGCTCCCTGCCCCCAGAATGGCCGGGTGAGGCGGCGTCTGACCGTGATGGCGGGAGGGACACGGGCGATGGCACGCGCGACGCGACCGGGAGGCAGCCCTCGATCATGACGGAGGGCACCCAGGGCCATCCCGCCGACGCCGGAGCGGCCACGAGCGCAGACCTCGTCGCCGACTTGGAGCACGAGCTCCGCGATACCCGCCAGGCCTCGACAGCGGCCCTCCTGACCGGGACGGCCCTGATCAGGGTGGCGGCGGCGGGGGCCACCGTGGCGGTGCAGTTCTACCTCGCCGACCTGGCGCACGGGCATCCCCACGGGACGACAATCGGGCTCGTCGGCACCGCTCAGGCGATCAGCGAGATGGTCTTCGCCCCCTTCCTGGCGCGCTTCGCCGACCGGCTGGGCCGCAAGATGTTCGTGGTCGGCGGCCCCGTGGTGGGGGCCCTGGGATTGCTCCTGGTCGCGGCCTCCCTCCATTCGCAGCAGATCTTCGCGGCCCGGGTCCTGGAGGGGGTGGCCGCCGCCGCATTCGTGCCGACCGCTCTGGGCGCGATCGCGGCGGCGACATCCCTGAGCGTGCGGGCGCGGGCGCGGGCCAGCGGCGCCTTCGAGGCGGCCACCATGGCGGGGTACGCCGGCGGGTTTGTGCTAGGCCCCTTCGCCTACCACTACCTCGGACGGGGCGCCTTCGTGGTGCTGGCAGCCGTCTACCTGCTCGCCGGCCTGATCTGCCTGCGCTTCGTCGCCCACGTCCCGCCCCTCCCCATCACCCGGCTCTCGACACTGCTGCGAGATGTCGCGGGGCCGGGGCCCATTCGGAGCTTCCTCCCCGCCTGGGTGGGCACGTTTGCTCTCATCGGCGCCTACGGTTCCAACCTGGCGTCCCTCCTCCACCACTCCCCGGTCAGGGGCCAGAGGCTGGTCCACCACTTCGACACCCGGTTGGTCTCCCTGGTCCTCGTCAGCGCGATCGCCGTGCTGGTCATCGGGATCGTCCTCTGGACCCCGTGGATCAACCGCCTGGGACCGGCGCGGCAGATGCGGCGCGCCGTCCCGGGTGCCTGGCTCTTCTCAGCCGCGCTCCTGGCGGCCAACAGCCTCCCCCACGTGGCCCTCTACATCCTGCTGCCCGTGGCCGGACTGGGCATCCTCTGGCTGGCCGGATTCGGACCAGCCGCCGTCGCCTACCTGGCCAACAGCTCGGAGACGCACAGGGCGGACCGGTCGGCCCTCATGTCCATCTACACCGTGACCCTGGCGGCGGGAGGTGCCATCGGTGCCGCGCTGGGTGGGGTGGCGATCAGCCTCGCGTCCTTCGACGGGCTGGTGGTCTTCGGGTTCCTCCTCTCAATGTGCACGTTCGTGCTGCTCGGGCCGGTGCTGCGCTGGGAGCGTCGCGGCGCGATCCCCCCTCCGGCCGGCTGAGCAGGACGGCGGCGTCACCGCCCACCTCGTCCAGCTGACCTGGCGGCGACGGGGGTCAGCCCTCGTCCGGCGGCACCGACGCACTCTCGATGGCCATCTGGCGCAGCACGGCACGGATGTCCGACATGTCGAATCCGCGCCGCTGAAGGGCGGCGGCGAGCCGGCGGACCTCCGGGTCCGTCAGTGGCCCCGAATGACCACGGCGGAGCCGGTCGGCGGCGATCCTGACGGCGTCCGCCTGCCCCTCGCCGAGCCCGGCCGCGGTGCGGTTGACGGTCTCCGCATCGACGCCACGTGACACCAGGTCGGCGACCACCCGGCGGCGACCGTAGCCATGGCTGAGGCGGCGCTGGGCGAGATCCTCCGCGAGGCGGTTGTCATCGACCCAACCGCGGGCCTGGAGGCGGTCGACGGCCGCGATCGCCGTCTCCGGCGCGTAGCCCCGGCGTTCCAGGCGGCGCTGCAGCTCGACACGTGAGCGATCGGTCACCGCCAGCAGGCGCTGTGCCATCGCGGCGGCCGCATCGCGGTCCCCGGGGTCGACGGGTGGCGGAGGCTCGTATCGGCGACCGCCCTGGCCACCGGAGCCGGCGAAGGGCACGGCGGGGTCTGCCGGGGCCCGGTCAGGCGACCGGGACGGCCGGCGGGACCTCCTCCGCATCCTCGGTGACGACGGGCGCGGGCAGCGCGTGCTGCCGGACCTTGTTGGCGATCTCCTCCAGGAGCTCGGGGTTCTGCTTGAGGAAGTCGCGGACGTTCTCCCGGCCCTGACCGAGGCGGAGGTCACCGTAGGAGAACCAGGCTCCGCTCTTGTCGACGATGCGGGCGTCGACCGCCATGTCGAGCACGCTGCCCGCAAAGGAGATCCCCTCGTTGTAGAGGATGTCGAATTCGGCGTTGCGGAACGGGGGGGCCACCTTGTTCTTGACGACCTTCACCCGGACCCGGCTGCCCACGGCGTCCAGGCCGACCTTGATGGTGTCGATCTTGCGGATGTCGAGCCGCACCGACGCGTAGAACTTGAGGGCCCGACCGCCGCTGGTGACCTCCGGGTTGCCGAACATCACCCCGATCTTCTCGCGAAGCTGGTTGATGAAGATGACCGAGGTGTTGGAACGGCTGATCGCGGCGGTCAGCTTGCGCATCGCCTGGGACATGAGTCGCGCTTGAAGACCGACGTGGTTATCCCCCATCTCGCCGTCGATCTCGGCCTTGGGAACCAGGGCCGCGACCGAGTCGATCACGACCACGTCGACGGCGCCGCTGCGCACCAGGACCTCGACGATCTCGAGCGCCTGCTCGCCCGTGTCCGGCTGGGAGATGAGCAGCTCCTCGGTCCGAACCCCGATCCGGGCCGCGTACTGGGGGTCCAGGGCGTGCTCGGCGTCGATGAAAGCGGCGACCCCGCCCCTCTTCTGGGCCTCGGCGATGATGTGGAGGGTGAGCGTCGTCTTACCCGAGCTCTCCGGCCCGAACACCTCGACGACGCGGCCCCGCGGGATGCCACCGACACCCAGTGCGATGTCGAGAGTCAGGGCCCCCGTGGGGATGAACTCCACCCGCTGGGTCTGGACGTCGCCGAGGCGCATGATCGCGCCCTTGCCATGGCTGCGCTCGATCTGGCTCAGGGCCGTCGAGAGGGCCCGCTCCCGCTCCGTCGTCACCGCGTCCGCCTCCGTGGTGGCGGCCGATCGCCGCCCGGTCACCTCAATTGTACGATCGATGGTACTACTCTGCTGTGTGCTTGTCACGGCTTGCTCTCCTGGGGCGGCGTCGGCGGCGATTCCGAACAGATGTACGTCGGTACTGTACCGGGTCCGCGGCCATCCTGCAAGGCTCTCGGATCACATCGCGCCGCTTGGCCCCCGTCGCCCGGCAAACGGAGCCGCCCATCGACGCCGCCCTCGCTGCGCCCGCTCGGAGGCGCAGCCGCCGGCCGCCTCGGGCTGACGCGCAGATGCCTACCCGGTGCCGCCCGGGTGGAACGGCTGGAGCCGGGCGATGTCGGCCTCGGTGAGGTGAGCAAAGAGGGCGAGGTCGTCGCTCCGGCCGAGGAAGCGGATCTGGAGGAGGACGTCCTGCTTGAAGAGGCCCGCGAAAAGCCCCTCCGGGCGGATGACCACCCCGGCCAGCTCGCCCTCGTCAAGGACCACGTCCTGCACCGTCCCCAGCTTGTGCCCGGTGTGACCGAGCATCACGTTCTCGCCGCGTGAGATCTCCAGCTCGTCGAGGCGCTTGTGCGCCTCCTCCACGAGACGGGAGGCGTACCCGACCTGGCCGGCCTGGGCCAGGAGGAGGCGGCCGGCGTCTCCCTTCTCGGGGGGCGCGTACTGATAGGTGAGATACGGCTCGGTCCGCCGGACCTCCGCCGAGGTGATGGAGAGGGTGATCAGATCGCGGGTGACGTCCTTCACCGCGCCGACGGGGATGGAGATGTCGTCCTCCATCAGCGCGGTGGCCGCCGCGTCGTGGCCCGAGAAGTGGTGCGTCTCCTTGACCACGATGGCGTGGATGTCGAAGCTCGCGCCGTCGATGATCATGAAGTTGAGGGAGCCGACGTGTCTCCCATCGGCGGAGACCACCTTGGCTCCGAAGTGGAAGTCCTCGACCGAGCGGCGCGGTTGATGTCCTGCTGTGGTCATGGGCCGTCAGTCTAGCCGGTCACCCAGGGCTGGGCCTGGCGCCGGACGCCCCGACCCCGGGGCCCCCTGACCGCGGGCTGCCGAGCCCGGCGCCCCCGGGTCCGGCCGGGCGGCTCAGACGTCACCGGTGAGCGCCAGCCCCACCCCGAGAGCGGCGCGCACCGCGGCGGCGCGGTTCGCCTCGCGGTCACCGCCCTCGTGCAGCTCGGCCGCCTGGCTCCGGCCGCCCAGCCATCCCGCGACGTGGATGAGCCCAACCGGCTTCGTGGTCCCCTCAGCCCCGGGGCCGGCCACCCCGGTGATGGCGAGGCCCAGGTCGGCGCCCAGCAGCCGCGCCACGCCCCGTGCCATGGCGGCGGCCACCTCGGCGCTCACCGCGCCGAACCGGGCCAGTAGCTCACGGTCCACCGCCAGGAGGTCGATCTTCACGGTGTCCGCGTAGGCGATGACCCCACCTCGGAGATAGGTGGAGGCCCCGGGCACGGCGGTGAGCGCGGCTCCCAGCAGCCCGCCGGTGCACGACTCCGCGACCGCCACGGTCAGCCGGCTCGCGAGCAGTCGATGGCCGAGGCTCGCGCTCTCCGGGAAGGCCTCGGCGAGCCGGGGGTCGTCGCTCACGTCACGGCACCCGCATCGCGCCGGCTCATATCACGAAGCGGCGGTAGCGCCAGAGGTAATCGAGGCCGCTCAGCACCGTGGCGACCACCGCCAGGTAGACGAAGACCGTCGCCACCGTGGTCAGCAGCGGGTAGGGCTGAGCCAGGAGCACCAGCACGATCATGCAGTTCTGGGTGAGCATCTTCGACTTGCCCCACGAGCTGGCGCCGATGACGACCCCCTGGGTGGCGGACAGCGAGCGCAGGCCGGTGATCACGAGCTCGCGGGCAAAGATGACGACCACCACCCAGGCCCACAGCAGCGACTTGTCGACCAGGATCACCAGGACCGTGATCACCATGATCTTGTCGACCAGGGGGTCGAGAAACTTGCCCAGCTCGGTGACTTGGTGGCGGGCTCGGGCGATCCGGCCGTCGAGCGTGTCAGTGAGCGCCGCCAGGGCATAGATCACGACGGCCACCTGGTAGTGGTCGGTGAACGTGATCGCTATCGAGAGGCCGATGACCGGAACCAGGAGCAGGCGCAGGATGGTCAGCTGGTTGGGCAGGTTGAGGTGGCGTCGCACTGCTACGCGCACCGGTTTCGATGGCTCCTACGTCGTCATCGATAATTGTTGAACTGCAGGGGAACCTCGAGATCCATCGCGCGCAGGGCCTGGATGACACCCTGAAGAGCGTCCTTGTCCTTGGAGACGACGCGGAGCTGATCGCCCTGGATGCGGGACTGCACCTTGGGATGCTCGCTCCGGATCTTCTTGGTCAGGGTGCGCGCCAGCTCCTCGGAGATCCCGCGGCGGAGCTTGATCACCTGGCGCACGTTGCCCTTGGCGGCCGGCTCCGCCTTCTGGGGGTCCAGCACCTTGAGGTCGATCCCCCGCCGGTGGAGCTTGCTCTGGAGGACGTCGAGGATGGCCCTGAGCTGCATGTCGCCCTCGGTGAGGAGGATCAGCTGCTCCTTCTCCTGGGTGATCTCGGCCGTGACGCCCTTGAAGTCGTACCGGGTCTGGATCTCGCGGCGCGTCTGGTCGACCGCGTTGACCATCTCCTGGTGGTCGAAGTCGCTGACGACGTCGAACGAATACTCCTGAGCCATCCCGGTGAGCAAGGATAGCAGCGGCCGTCAGCAAACTCTGCGCCGGGGAGGGTCTCCCCTACTCCTCCCCCAGCTCGGCCAGCAATTCGTCCACCTGGAGGACGTCCATCAGGACCTCCCGGGACTTGCTGCCCTCGAAGGGGCCGACCACGCGCTGCTCGGCCAGCTGGTCGACGAGGCGTGCGGCCCGCGTGTAACCGACGTTGAGCTTGCGCTGGAGCAGGGAGGCGGCGGCCCGACCCTCTGCCGCGACGGTGTGGGCAGCCTTGGCGAAGAGAGGGTCGCGCTTGCCGGCGTCACGCGCCCACGACACCGTCGCCTCGACCTGGAAGACCTCCTCCTGGTACTCCGGCTTCCCCTGCTGCTTCCAGAAGTCGATGAGAGCCTCCAGCTCGCGGTCCGAGCAAAAGGCGCCCTGCAGCCGCCGCGGCTTGCCCTCGTCGATGGGCAGGTAGAGCATGTCGCCCCGGCCGAGCAGCTTCTCGGCGCCCATCTCGTCGATGATGACCCGCGAGTCGACTCCGCTCGAGACGGCGAAGGCGGCCCGGCTCGGGATGTTGGCCTTGATCAGCCCGGTGATGATGTCGGCCGACGGGCGCTGGGTGGCGACGATGAGGTGGATGCCGACGGCGCGGGCCAGCTGGGCCACGCGGCAGACCAGGTCCTCGATCTCGCCGGCCGCCACCATCATCAGGTCGGCCAGCTCGTCGATGACGATGACGACGTAGGGGAGCGGCGAGAGCCCGAGCCCGGGGGCGCGCTCGTTGAAGGCCGCGATGTTGCGGGCACCGTGGCTGGCGAAGAGCTTGTAGCGCTCCTCCATCTCCTTGCATGCCCAGCGCAAGGAGGCGACGGCGGCCTCCGGCTCGACCACCACCGGCACCAGCAGGTGGGGCACGTCGGCGAAGGTGCTCAGCTCGACCCTCTTGGGATCAATCAGGATCAGCTTGAGCTGCGCAGGTGTCGCCTGGAGCAGGAATCCCGCCAGGATCGCGTTGATGCAGACGGACTTGCCACTTCCCGTCGCGCCGGCGACGAGCAGATGGGGCATGCGGCAGAGGTCGCCGACCACGGGGTGCCCGGAGACGTCGGCGCCGAGGGCCACGGCCAGCCGCTTTCGGGGGTCGCTGAAGACGGGGGCGGTGATGATCTCCTTGAGGGAGACGAGCTGGGCCGCCTTGTTGGGCACCTCGATGCCCACCGCCGACTTGCCGGGGATGAAGGGCTGGATCCGGATCGGGGCGGCGAGGGCCAGCGAGAGGTCGGTCTGAGCGCCGACGATCTTGCGCACGGGGACGCCCGCGGCCGGCTGCAATTCGTACTGGGTGACGGTGGGCCCGCTGTTGGCGCCCACCACCCGCGCCTGGATGGAGAACGACGCGAGGGTGCTGGCGATCAGCGCGGCGGTCGCCTGCACCTCCTTCTCGAGGCGCTCCCGCTTGCCGCTGACGGTGTCGAGAAGCTCGGGGCTGGGGAGCACCCAGACGTGTTCCGGCTCCTCCTCGGTCGCCTCGACGCCGTGCAGGATGGCCACCTCGGGGATCGCCCCCAGTGGACGCGCCTCCACCTTGCCCTCGAACTCGCGGGTGAAGGACTCAGGTGGTGCCACCACCAGCTCATCCTCCGGGGGCTCGCCGGAGCGCGGGGTGGCGAGCGGTGGGAGGGGCAGCAGCGGGAGGAGCGGCTGCATGGACGGGGAGGGTGGTGGCAGGAAGCCGAGTGGCGCCGCCGAACCGGTCAGGTTCACCGCCGGCCCCCGCCCCTTCCTCTCCGGCTTCGCAGGGACCGTGGCCGGTCGGTCGGAGGTCTGGTTGGCCAGCCAGCCGCGCACCGCCGCGAGCACGGGCGCGATCCGGAGCTCGACGGCGAGCACCAGCCCCGCGAAGATGAGGACGCACATGAGCGCCCCGGTCGCGGCACCACCCAGGCGGTCCGCCAGGCCGGCGCTGAAGTGCCGGCCGATGGTGCCGGCGCTACCCGGGAAGAT
>Ga0224557_1003850_pt1 | contig 11359 bp, 8 predicted proteins | sample 714S31014metaG_FD_180677 | JGI IMG/M metagenome (GOLD analysis project Ga0224557, IMG submission 180677) | Peat soil microbial communities from Stordalen Mire, Sweden - 717 S3 10-14 | ecosystem: Environmental > Terrestrial > Soil > Wetlands > Peat | place: Sweden: Norrbotten County, Stordalen... | reverse complement strand
CCCCGCAGGCGAGCAACCGAAAGGATGACCACCCCTCCCAACCAGGTCACCGACGCCGCCATTCCACACCCCTCAGCATCAGCCGCCCCGTTTTTCCGGGGGAAGTAGCTAGGGCGCTCCAGTTTGTGGCCAACTAGTCAGCAGCATCGCGTACTCCGGACGCTGACGTTCGCGCGGACGGTGTGATTCGATCCGATGCGACGCGCACTCAACCTCGAAAGGAGCGAACGATGCGCTTTGCACGATCGAAGCGAGGCCTTGCCCTCGGCGCCGTGGCGGTGCTCACTACGCTAGTCCCAGCTGCGACGGCCAACGCCGCGAGCGCGGTCACGCAAGCCTCTCGCGTGGGTCCCTCGTCTGCGCCCGTGGCAGTCGGTCTGGGGCCGACGCAGAAGGCGCCCGTGCCGCCTGGGGTAACTGTGGTTCAAGATCCTCTTGCTGGCCCAATGTACCAGCTGCCACCCGGCGGCACCGGTGTTGCGCTGACGATAAGCCATCCAGCAGGCACGCTCGAAGGTTCGACCATGTCGACGCAGGTCGTTTACGGAGTGCGAACTCCTGGTGTCCCTGCGCCAGCTTCCAGTACGGTGCCGGCTGTCGGATTCTCGTGCACTGTTGGCGCCGACGGCTTCAACTCCCTCTACGGAGAGATGGACGCCTACGCGCACAACAGCTGTACCGGCAACAACTACGCTGGTCTCTCGAAAATCGATCTCGGCACGTGTCTCGACTGGCTAAACTCACAGGGCAACTGGGTACAGCAGGACTGCGAGGTAATTAGCACAGGCCAGGCGCCATGGTTCCTCGATGGGGTTGCCTCCCACTCCTGCGCAGTTGGCCAGGTGCACTACTGGCGAGACCGCGCGAACGGTCACTACTGGTACGACGGCAAAGAGATCACGGAGCTGCCTAATTCCTATACTCAAGGCGTTAAGTGCAATGACTAGCCTGCCTAGCCCAGCTGAAGCCTAGCTGTAGCCTAGCTGTGGCTTGGAAGAGTCGGCCGCTGGTGGGTGGGCGTTACGGAGAAGCCGCGGTGCCGAAGACCGTCGGGGAGTCCGAGGTGCGTCAGGGATGACGCCCCGGGCTCCCGACCAGCCGTCACTTCAGCGCACCTCGCGGAGTAACCCGACGTTTCGCCACTGAGCGACTAGTCGCTTTCAGCGTCTAGCAGAGCCCTCGCCGGGTCAGCTAGTGGCGTCAACCTGAGCCCGCCCGGCATCACTGTGTGTCCGCTGACGGTGATCGTGAGCGTGCCGCTCCGCCTCACTGCGGTCCAGCGGCCATTGGCTTCGACGTACTGGAACGGTTGGCGGGAGCCGTCGATCTCGATGAGGCGGTCCGTAACGATAGCGAGCGCGGCCAGGTCGCGGCGCTCGCGGGCACGCGCGCTGTGCCGCAAGGTAAGCGCGGCATCTGATCGCGACCAGAAATCGTCACGGCCGTCATATAACCAACGCTGTAGTGCTGCTCGCGCAAGGGCGCTTTCGCTGCGACGCTCACGCTCAGAGATCGCCGTCTCGATCTGCAGATTGGGCATCGCGCCTGGGCTAGCAGAGCCGTGCGAGACGGTGACTCTCTTCACGTGAGTCATGGGTCCGCCAAGACCTTCCGTCCTGCCGCCGTGCCCGGCAAAGCTCGCCGGCCACCCGTCCACCGCGTAGACCGGGAACCTCACTTGGTCTAGGATTCTCATCGTCTCGGCGCGTTGGCGTTCTTTCGAGACTCGGGTCAGTTCGACGACCTCTGCGGCATCCTGGGGCTGACGCGCCTCAAACCTCGTTACAGAGACCATCCTTTCCTGATGCCCGCAGATGCGGCAGACGACCAGCCGCGTGGGCTCGGTCCCGCCTTCCAGACCTGACGCCGGCCCGCGCGACTGATCTGTGAGACGCACCTCATCCCAGGCCACCGCTCCGCACGCTGGACAGAGCTCCGCGGTGTCACTCACGGCCGTACGCGTGGAGTTTGCCGGCAACTCCGGAGCGACCGGCCGCCCTTGTGCGTCTCGCGAGCACACCACGACCTTGACTGGGCCCGTTACGGCGTGCTCCAGAACCACCGCCCAAGCTCCGTTGGCAGCAACAGCCGATACACGTCGGCCTTGATCATTCACGACCTCAGCCGATATGGCGCCCGATGGAAGCAGCCCCCCATGCAGAATGCGCTTATCATCGAGCACCAGATAGGCAGGACGACAATCGCAAAGGCGCAGCCCTCCGATTCGGTCGACAGAGCAGGACAGCCAGATCTGGCCGTCATCATCGCGGACCACCCCTCCGCGACCGTTGCCGTACTCGACGGCGACAAGAACCTCGCAGGCGTACATGAGATCGATGGTAGTCGCCGTAGGTACAACAGCAGCTGTTGCAGTCCCGCAGCCCGCCGCACGTCACGACACACCGTGAAGCGGCGCGTTGGCCTTTGCACCCCCGTTCCCCAGCGAGCGACTCTCGGCTCAGACCGATCAGCGCGAAGCAGCCTCCCTCTGTCAGGCGGCGAAGATCGGCCTGAGCGTACGCTCGCGGATTCGCCGGCCCCCTGCCGACACCCGGCCGGTAACGCTGGTTAGACGACGCTGGTGCCTTGAGCGCTGACCACGCGTGCGCTCAGGCTGATCCTGCCGCTGCGCAGGTGCGTCCGCTTATCGCGGTTTCCGCACGAACTCTCGATAGACCCCGGAATGCGGACCTGACCGGCGGCGATGTCGCTCGCGGAGGTCGGCCGGGACTGGTGGACAGCCGACGGAAGTGTCGCTCCCCGAGTTCCGACCAGCATCGGCACCGGGCACCCTTGAGCCATGTCGCATTGAGCGCGGTCGTTTCGGCTGCGCGTCAGCGCGACGCGAGCCTGCCCCTTCGCCGGCGCAGCTAGCCGCCTCGGCTGCCCAGAACGGATTTGGGCAACGGGCCGCGCGCGCCGGTGATGCCGTGCGCCTTGTAGGTCCGCGGCGGGTATTCGAGGTTCGCGAACGGCATCACATGCGCGGAGTCGCGCAACGTCTTTCGCGTTGCTGGCGACACGTGGTCAGCGAACCACTTGATACAAGCGCCTTCCGCGATGTCGACGTCGCCGCAGTAGGCGTAGTGGACGTACAGGGCCTTGATGCAGCTGAGCGCCTTCAGCCAGAAGCCCCCGGCGTGGGGGCTCTTGGCGCCGATGAGGGTCTTGTAGTACTCGCACACGCGGTTGGCGAGCTCGCCACGGGTCGGGCGTTTCGAGCGCTTCGCCGCCAGGCCGATGTAGAGGACCGTCTCGTCGGAAAACCAGAACTCCGCCATCCGCCGTTGGAGCTGAGCGGCGGATGGCTGCGCGCCGTCGAGCCGGCACTCCGGACGGCGGTCAAGCAGCGTCTGGAGCTCGCGGCGAGAAATCGGAGCCTTAGGCAGCGTCCCGTCAACGCGGTCGAGAGCGTCCGTAAACGCGACGATGTAGATGCCGGTCTCAACCCTGGACGAAGAAGGCGGCGGGCCCACGGGGTCGCGCCAGCGAACGACGTCCGTACGAGCGACGCCGGCGGCGGCGAAGAGCTCGGCGAGGGTCGAGGGCATAGGCGGAAGGGTAGCCCCGGATACTTCACGCATCCCGGTGCAGTTCGTGAGCCCCGAGCTGTCGAGGTGTCCCCCCGTCCAACCTCCTGAACCGGAGTTCTGAGGCGATACGGGTTGCCATCACGGCCCATTTGTCGTCATGGTCTGCCCGTCCGCACATGTCACTGCGTACTCATTGCCGCTATCGCCGCCGCCGAAGTTGTAGATCTTGGTAGCTGACGTCGGAGGCCCAGCGTTTCCCTGGGGCGTTCCTATGCCTTGGCACGCACTGTCGAACACGGCGAGGTTGCCGTTGTATGCGCTGTTCGTCGGGCCGACACTATTGCCAGCGCCGATGGCAATCAAGATCAGGACGACAACCGCGACGACGCACAGCGCGACTGCTTTCGGGTTCATCTGACCTCGCGGCGTGCGCGCGGACTGTTCCGGCATGGTCGCCGTCGCTGTCGATCGCGGGCGCTTCCGTGACGCCGCTTGCATGACGGAGGCCGGAGGCGAAGGCGCGCCGTTATCGGCAGCGGGCTCTGGTCCGGACGATTTTGGAGACTTGACCTCGAATAGCGCGGTTATCGCTCCGACAGCCGCGAGGCGTGAATGCAGCGCTCGTGCGTCGCGTTCAAGAATGCTCTCCCCGACTATTCGCGGGGGACTGCCGACCAGTGCCTTGATCTCCCCGTGTCCAAGGCCGGTGGCATCGCGAATCACCTCGATCACCTCGGCCTCGTGCCGGCCGATCCCCATGAGCAGCACATCGAAGCGGGGGGTTGCCGCGCCTTGCGCATCCGGATTCGCCGAGCCGCCCGCCCCTGGTCGACCCGGGGACGTTCGGTGCTGCTCCTGCCGCTGTGCCTCGTGGGCCCGCTGGAGTCTTTGCGACTTGCGGTTTTCACGTTCGTCGAGCAGCGCCTTCACGTCGTCCACGCCGAGTCCTGGCTCGGCGGACACGTATACGGCGCCGTTGTAGTACCACCACCATTTCCCGCCAGGCGCTGGCCGCGTCTTCTGAAGCCACATCGGACCGTTCAGGAAGCTCCCCTTGGTTCGCTTCCACCACACCTCTTCAACCCCTACGAGCGGCATCGGATAGCCGGGCGGTGCGGCCACCAGCGTCCCGCTGTATTTCGGCCGCCCGCGTCCGGAACCCGCACGACGAACCTCAGGGCCGAACCACACAACCCGACCCTTCGGGATGACAGCACCACTTTGGAGGCGGATCATCGTCGTTCCTTGCTCAAAGGTACCCACCGCGATTTATCGGGTCCGTCGAGGACATGCTCACGCGCGAGCGCTAACCAACTTTATGACGTCTGACCTGCAAAACCCAACCTTCGGTGATGCTGCACGGCGGACGGGAAGTCGGAGGGATCGGCGCCCTATCGGCGGTCCGCGGGGGTGGAGCCACGCTCGGATTCGATGGCCGCGTTGATTGCGTCGACAATGCGTCGGCCGCGGCGGGCGAAGCCGAGGTCGTGTATGACCTCGATGAGTAGTTGGTCCTGGGTGCGCAGGAGGGTGTCTGACTCAATCCAGCGGACTATCGCTTGGAGGTCGGCCTGGGTGTACTCGTCGATGTTTCGGAACCGCTGGACGGGCGGTCGCGGCGGCCGCTCCGGAGCTGTGGGGCGAGCATCACGACGGCGTGGCGCCTCCTGCGGGTCGCGCTCCTGCGCCGGAGGGCCGTCCTGCGTGACCTCAGCGTCCGTTTTCGAGACGGCGGCGTGGTAGGCGGCGAGCGTCTTCTCCGTCTCCTTGTCTTTGTTTCGGAACCAGTCGGTCGACCAGATGCGGTGGAAGGTCCAACCGAGGCGTTGGAGCTGGTCTTGGCGCAGGCGGTCGCGGTCGCGAGCTGTCTGTGAGGAGTGGTAGCTGGCGCCGTCGCATTCGATGGCGAGGACCATTCGTCCGGGTTGGGTTGGGTGCTTGGCGGCGAAGTCGATGCGAAAGCCGGAGGCGCCGTATTGGGCGCAGAGGGGGACGCCGGCCTGCTCGAGGGTGTCGCGAACGTCGACCTCGAAGGGGTTGAGCTCTGGAATGAACGTGGCCTGCGGTCCGAGGTCCTCGCCGCCGCTTTCGGCGTACTGCAGGTAGAGCCGCAGGAGCTTGATGCCCTCCTTGCTTGAGCGGTCGGGGTCCATGTCGAGCGAGGAGAACGAGGAGACGAGCGTCATCCGGTTCTTCGCCCGGGTGACAGCGACGTTAAGCCGTCTTTCGCCGCCGTCGTCGTTGAGCGGGCCAAAGTTGTACCTCAGTTGCCCGTCGGCGTTGCGCCCGCAGTAGCCGACTGAGAGGATGATGGCGTCGCGCTCGTCGCCCTGCACGCGTTCGAGGTTCTTGGTGAAGAACGGCTCGTTGCGGGACTCGTCGAAGAACTCTCCCAGGTCGTCACGTTCTCGCAGCACGCCCCGGAGGGCATCGTCGATGCGGTCCTTGTGGGGTAGGCCCATCGTGATGACGCCCAGGGATTCGCGCGGTCGGGTTTCGGCGTGCTCGAGAATGAGCTCAACGACCCGGTCGACCTCCGCGCGGGAACTGACGGCAGAGCCGGCGCCATGGGTGTATGGCACGAGGACGTGTTGGATCGACTCGCTGCCGAGCACGCCGGGGAACGTCGTCAGCCCGCGGTCGTAGACGTAGACGTTTGAGAAGGAGATCAGGCGCTCGTCGCGGCTGCGGTAATGCCAGCGGAGCATGCGGAAGTCGATGAACGGCGTCATCGCGTTGAGCACCGACTCATACCGGGAGTCCATCACGATGCGCGTCTCCGCTTCGGGGTCCTCCTCGGTGTCTGGGTTGGCGCCGGCGAAGAAGTCGGTGGGCGGGAGCTGGTGCTCATCGCCGGCGACGACTACCCGCTTGCCGCGCAGGATGGCGGGGGTGGCGTCGGCCGGGCGGACCTGGCTAGCCTCGTCGAAGACGACGACGTCGAAGTACGGGCGATCTGACGGCAGCAGCTGGCTGACTAGCAGCGGGCTCATCGCCCAGCACGGCTTCAGGGCGGTCATGACGTCCGGTGCGCCGGAGAACAGCTGGCGCACAGAGAGGTGCTTACGCTTGCGGGCGGCTTGGTCGCGGATGAGCGCCGCCTGCTGAGGGTGCTCATCCTGCACGCGGGTTGCCTCCTCGGCGCACCGCCGCCTGACGCGTTGCGCCGTCGTCTCGATGTGGCGGCGGTCAGCGGCTTGGTATTCGGCGACGACGCGCGAGTGGTGCGCTCCATCAAACGCGCCGATGCGCGGGTCCTGGAAGCTCACGTCCTCGATGACCGACGAGAGCCAGGCGAACGCGAACGCGTCCGCGCACGCGGAGGGGGCCATCCCACGGGTCGCAAGGTCCGCCAGCAGCTCGTCCAGTCCCGCATCGTGCAGAGCGCTCCAGAGGCGGTGCAGCTCCGGCAGCTTGACCAGCGTCGCGGGGTCGCCGAGCAGCGCGTGCAGCCGCGCGCGCAGCTCGTCAACCGAACCATCCAGAGATGGCTCGCCGAGATGCCCGGCCAGCTCATCGAGCTCGGTGCGCAGCTGCGCGAAGCTCCCGATCAGGCCGTCGAGGTCATCGGGCACCGTTGGCGGCTTCTCGTCGGCGGCCGAGGCCCGCCAGTGGCGCTTCTCATCGCGTGTCTCCGTCAGGGCGCTCAGCAGTTTGGGTCCTTGCACGCTGACGCCTGGGCGCATCAGGCCCTTGATGTGCTTCCGCGTGCGCCGGTACGGGCTCGACGTCAGCCACGCGCCGAACCGCTTCCCCGGTCCCTCTCCCAGCGGCGCGAGCAGCGGCAGCAGCTCGTCCAGCGGCGCCTCGTAGATCTCAGGCGCGAATACGTCGAGGTTGCCCCTCACGTTCTGTAAGAGGGCGAGCGTCTGCGCCCACCCCTCGACGGTCCCGGGGGGCCGCAGCCCTGTGTCCGCGGCAGCGGCCTGCAGCCGAGCGACGATAGACGGCAGCGTCTGGTGGTAGAGCCGGTCGACCAGGGCCTGGGCGGCCTGCGCCTGCTCGACGCTGACGATTCTCGCGCGCGCCCACGGGGATGGGGAGCTGGCCAGCGCGAGCCCTCCCAGGTCGGCGTAGCTCCTGAGGTTCTCGGCGGTTGCCTCGTGCGCCCGCTCGTCGAGCCGCGCGAGGGTCTGGCCGCGGAACCGGACTGTTGTCTGGACCGTCGGGTCGAGGCCCAGCAAGCGGGCCTGCGCCCCGAACACAGAGAGATTCCAGGGCTGGCGAGGCGTGTGGAGCGCCTCCACACGGCCGTTCAGCTCATCGCGGCGGGCCTGAAGCAGACGCTGCTCGGCCGCATGGTCCGGGCGAATGAGGCTGCTGTTGGTCGCAAGCGCAGAGGCGAGCTGCTGGGCCACCTGCCGCCGCGAGCTCGTCGCTCCGTGCAGGTCAAGAATGAGGTCGCTCAACCCGACGCCGTCCAAGCGCCGGAGCACCGCGTCGATGGCCGCCCGCTTCTCGGCCACGAACAGCACGCGCTGACCGCGTGCCACCAGCGTCGAGACCAGGTTGGCGATGGTCTGGCTCTTCCCCGTGCCCGGCGGGCCCTTGATGATGAGGTCCTGGCCGCCCAGCACTGCGTTGATGGCGTAGTTCTGGCTCGCGTCGGCATCGACGACCAGGAACTCGTCCGCCGGCGGGATGTGGTCCGGAGCACGAGCGTCCACCGCAGGGCGCCGCTCCCGCACCGCGGCCTGGGCCTGCTCATCGCCGGCAAGCGCTGCGATGAGGTCGTGCGCGGCCATCGCCTCCACGGACCCCTCAAGGTCCTTGACCATCGGCAGCTTCGCATAGGAGAACGTGCCCAGCACAAAGCGTGGCGTGACGCCGAAGTCCGGCACCTCGGACGCCCGCTCGGCCAGCCACCGGTACCCGCTGTCGAGCTCCTTGGGCGTGTCCACCGCCCCTTCGATGCCCGCCTGCGCGAGCAGCTCCTCGGGGTCGCAGCGGCAGTCGAAGTCACTCTGCAGCAGCTGAAGCAGCGTCGGGTTGACCTCGAGCTCGCCCGTGACCGAAAGCTCGAAGTCATCCTGAGCGGCGCCGCGCGACGCCAGCCTCGCTGGCACCAGAAGCACGGGCGCCGACGGCGTGGCAGTGCCTCGCTGATTCGTCCAGGTCGCCATCCCGCAGGCCAGATACAGCGTCTCAAGACCCCGCTCCTCGAAGTGCTCCTGGGCACGGTTACGCACCGCACGCGCTCGCTTGACGGCATCAGCGCGAGCGTCTTGCCCCCCGAACAATCGAGAGAGCAGGGTGCTCTTCCCGCCGAGGACATCGAAGAGAAGCTCGGGCGGCACGCCAGCGAGGTCGAGTGTGCCGACTTTCAGGTCCTTGTAGTAGAGAAGGTTGTTCCGGGCGGTCAGGTCAACCAGCTGACCCGTCCATACCCTCACCGCCCTCGCTATCGCCTCGGCGCGGCCAGCGGCCACCTCCTGAAGCTCCACCATGCGGCGAGTCTAAGTCAACGAGGTCACGGACCGGAAGGTCTGGACGATGAGCCGCTGCCGTCCACCGGGCCCGGGTCGGCCGTCGGCTCAAACCGCAGACAAGCAGGCGATCAGTCGGGCCACGAGAATCGTGTAGGAACACACGCTCGCCGGCACGAATGAGCCCAAGCGAGCACCCGGACCGCGCATCCGTTTGACGCGCGCGTACGGCCCCGCGCCCCGGATTCCTTGCTCGCTCCTGATCGGTCTTTGAGCCCCGGATCATGACCAACAGCCCCGCGGCCTAACCGGCCTCGTGCGATCAAGCACGCTCGTGCAGCGCGGAAATGCCTTCTGCTTTCCCCAGCAGCGATTCGACGTCGTGCGTGTCCCGGATTCCGAAGACCAACAAACCGAACGCGACATCAAGCACATCCCCGACATCGAGCTAGCCGAGGCGGTCGCCCGGTTCGTCGCCGACGCACGTTCGGAACGAGCACGGAACTGCACCAACGAACCGCTCAGATCTTCGGCTGGCAGCGCAACGGTTCGACAATCCAGCCTGAACTCGCCCGTGCGATCGACCGGCTGGTCGCCGAGCAGCGAATAATCCGCAGGGGCGATAGCCTCGAGAGCCACGCCCTCTCGATCAGCAGCCCGACATGAGTCGCCTCGGAATCGCTCCGTCAGCAACCAAGCCGGTCACGTCCGGTCGGCCCCGACGTCGGCCTAGCTGAAGTTGCGCCGTAGCAGTCTCCGATGAACGCTCCCACGCCGTCGTCGAAGCTCCTCGCCATCTGCCCGCAATGCGGACAACGTAACCGGGTCGTCGTCGGAACCGTTCGCTGCGGCCGCTGCAGGGCGACCTTCCAAGTGCACCCGACCACCCAAGCCCTGGCAGGGCCCGGACCGGCATACCCAGTGCGCGATCGCCTCGTCAAGGCGCTCAACGATGACAACCCGTTGGCGCGAGTGAACGCGATGATCGCGCTCGAAGACCACCTCGACGCAACTCTGATCCCGCTGATGGAGCAACTGATGAGCCACCCGGACGGCCACATCAGGGCAATTGCCATCCGTTATTACGCCGACCTGAATCGCGGGTCAAATCCGCGCAGCCCCCCCACCGACGGCGAGGGCCATCAAGGGCGATGGCGCGGGCTCTACACGGGCAGCGTTGACGAGCTGTCTACCGGCCAGTGGCTCATGGACAAGGTCACCGGAAAGCGCGGCCAAATCGCCGAGGTCTTCACCGACGGTTGGGTTCAGCTGCTGATGGAGAACGGTGAATCTCTGCGCGTGCGGGTCCATCCCGCCTAGTGCGCCCAGCGAGAGATGTCGAACGTACCAGCTCGGGGCTATCGCCTTGCTCGGCCCGATGTTGCGGACGTCGCGATCGGGTTGGCGACGTAGGGTCGCCCGCTTTCCGGGACGAACGGCGACGCGGCGAGATCGCATCACACACAGCCAAGGACGCACACCAGTCAGCGGAATCCCTGCTTTTCCATCGAGAACGCCGCGCGAGCGTGAGCGCTCGAGACGTGACGCCCCACGCGTGGTCGGCATCGCCGGGCTTACAGCACGTCGCCGACGTCGCCGAACGCGGTCGCGGCTCGGATGTAGCCGCGCAGGCCGGAAACGTTGCGGTGGCGGGTGACGTTGGCGATCTTGCGCTCCTCCCAAGCTGGCGGCGGCCGCGGCCGCGTAGCGCGCCCTCGGGTGAGACAGTTGACCGATCTGCCAACGCCGATCTGAGGAGAGCGGCTGCCCCCCGTTCTGCTGGACCGGCCCCAACCCGAGCCAGATGACCTGATGCCGAATCCCGACAAGCGTGGTCCGTGGGGAGCCATCATCGCCATCGCCGTCGCAGGCGCGGTCTGCTTTGCCGTAGCGTCCGTGTGGAAGCTATCGCGCGTTCCTTACGATCTCGTCCTAGCGGTGGGGACAGCCTGCCTGGTCGCTGCCTTCTTGGCGGCCAGCGTGGATCGCTGGTTCAAGAAGGAGTTGGTCACCGACGCGTTCAAAGCGGTGTTCGGGAACATGCTTCCTAAGCAACTGAAAGATGAATTGGCTTGGGTCTTTGAACAGGAAGTCCTATATGAGCGCCTTGATCTCACACTACGACTGACCCCGACGGATCATCCTGACCTGCTGGTCGCGCGTATCGAGCTGACGCGGGATGTCCGCAATATCACCACTAGAAAGGTCACGCCGCAGTTGTTCCTGGCGATGGATGAGTGGTTCCACGATGGGAGCCGGTCGCGCGTGGTGTCCCTTCATTGCACGCAGGATGGCAAGACCTACAGCGAGATGAAGGAGATGCCTTCTGCGGGGCTCCGGGGGTGATCGTAGGTGACTCGGGGGCTCTGACCGGCTCGGGTTTGGGGGCCTGAGCAGGAT
>Ga0224557_1003848_pt1 | contig 11372 bp, 6 predicted proteins | sample 714S31014metaG_FD_180677 | JGI IMG/M metagenome (GOLD analysis project Ga0224557, IMG submission 180677) | Peat soil microbial communities from Stordalen Mire, Sweden - 717 S3 10-14 | ecosystem: Environmental > Terrestrial > Soil > Wetlands > Peat | place: Sweden: Norrbotten County, Stordalen... | reverse complement strand
CGCAGAAGTGTGGTGGGTTAGCTCCTCCTCCTCACTACGTAAGCGGCGATTCCTAGTCCGACAAAAGCGAGTATGACATCGAAGCCGGGAGTCGCACCCTTACTTGTGACCGCAGCTGTGTTGCCGATGGCGTAGATATTGCCATCGACGCTCCCTACGTAGACCTCCCCGTTTGAGACGGCCGGGGAGGAGAGCACATAGTCTCCGGTCGTGAAGCTCCACGTCACCTTGCCGGTGGTGGCATTGAGGGCGTAGACGTTGTTGTCAGAACTCCCTACGTAGACGACGCCGTTGACAACGGCGGGGGAAGAGTACACGTCGCCTCCGGTCGTGTAATTCCACAGCTTCGCCCCGGTGGTAGCGTTGAGGGCGTAGATGTTGCTGTCATAGCTCCCTACATAGACCACCCCGTTCACGACGGCAGGAGAAGAGAGCACGGCGCTCCCCGTCGTGTAATTCCACAGCTTCGCCCCGGTGGTAGCATTAAGGGCGTAGGTGTTGTTGTCATCGCTCCCTACATAGACGACGCCGTTGGCGACCGCAGGAGAGGAGAGCACGGCGTTCCCTGTCGTGTAGTTCCAGAGCTTCGCTCCGGTGGTAGCATTAAGGGCGTAGGTGTTGTTGTCATCGCTCCCTACATAGACCGCCCCGTTTACGACGGCGGGGGAGGAACGCACATAGCCTCCGGTCGTGTAGTTCCAGAGCTTCGCTCCGGTGGTAGCATTAAGGGCGTAGGTGTTGTTGTCATCGCTCCCTACGTAGACGACGCCGTTGGCGACCGCAGGAGAGGAGAGCACATAGTTTCCGGTCGTGTAATTCCACAGCTTCGCCCCGGTGGTAGCATTAAGGGCGTAGGTGTTGTTGTCATCGCTCCCTACATAGACGACGCCGTTGGCGACCGCAGGAGAGGAGAGCACATAGTTTCCGGTCGTGAAGCTCCACACTTTCGCCCCGTTGGTGGCGTTGATGGCATAGATGTTGCTGTCATAGCTCCCCACGTAGACCACCCCGTTGACGACGGCAGGAGAAGAGAACACGGTGTTTCCGGTCGTGAAGCTCCACGTCAGCAGCCCTTTCGACGTGTTGCTCCCCGCCACGGGGCTGTAATCACCGGTGTGCTGGGCGTTGTAACGAAACATCATCGTATCGTTCTGTGCTGCTGCAGGAACGGTTACAGCTCCCGTAAATAGGATTGTAATGAGAAGGATAACTATGGAAAATGAGACGATTTTAGGTGCGCGCATGAATGGCTCGTAAAGCGTTCGTTGCCTTAAAAAAAATGTCAAACGATACGATAAAAGCTTCGGTCTGAAACTGACCGAGGGGCAAAGTTGCCAGTCACACGGAAAATGTTGAACAAACATGACATGCTAGGAAATAGTCAATCGCAAACGTGCGACGTCCGGACCCAATTGTCGTATCCGGCTTTTCCGGTCGTGGCGCAGCCGTCGGTTTGTGACAGGAAGGCGCTTTTAAGCTCGGTCGCTGCGCAAGTTTTCGGTTCGGGAGCAACAGATATAACTAAAAATATATCAAGAGATCTCACTTTTCACAAACAGCACTCCGAACGGCAAACGCCCAGACGCTGAACGCGGAGCGATTTTAAGTCGCACTCAATCTATGGCCAAGAGACATATTGTTAGAAAGTGGCGCACTTTTGGCCTACTTTTGGCATACTTTCTGTCGATCTTACCAGCGCACTCATTTTTATAACTTCAGCGATCATTCTTTAGGTATATGGAACTAAGGAGCAAGGAAATAACGAGGGGGGTGACACGCGCACCCCAAAGGGCCCTCTTAAATGCCTTGGGCGTGGGGGACGAGGATCTCGAACGGCCGTTTGTCGGCATCGCCAACGCCTGGAACGAGATCGTTCCCGGTCACCTTCATCTGCGTGATCTCGCTGAGTTTGTTAAAAAAGGGGTACATTTGGCCGGCGGCATCGCGTTCGAGTTCGGCACCATTGGCATCTGCGACGGCATCGCCATGGGGCACTCGGGCATGCGCTATGCCCTCCCGTCCCGTGAGAACATCGCTGACTCCGTTGAGCTCATGGCGCAGGCGCACCAGTTTGACGGATTGGTCATGGTGGGGTCGTGCGACAAGATCGTCCCCGGGATGTTGATGGCGGCGCTGCGGCTAAACGTGCCGGCGATGGTGGTGACCGGCGGCCCCATGCGACCGGGGTACTACGAAGGCACGGACGTTACGCTCGTCTCGACGTTTGAAGGGGTCGGCTGTGTCCAGGCAGGCAGCATGACGGAAGCGTACCTCGAGGAGCTCGTTAGCCGGGCGTGTCCCGGGTGCGGCAGCTGCCAGGGACTATACACAGCCAACACCATGGCCTGTATGACCGAGATGCTGGGCCTCTCGCTTCCCTATTGTGCGACAACGCCAGCCGTTGATGCCCGAAGGAGGCGCATCGCCGAAGCCACAGGGAAGCGCATCGTCGACCTCATAGTGAACGGGGTCACGCCGCGCGACATCGTGACCGAGGCATCGTTTCGGAACGCGATCATTCTCGACATGCTCATCGGTGGCTCTACGAATACGGCGCTACACCTCCCTGCAATCGCGCACGAGGCGGGCATATCACTCCCGCTCACGCTTTTTGACGAACTGAGCGCACGGACGCCGCACATCGCATCCCTGAATCCGGTCGGCCCGTATACCATGAGCGACCTCGACGCCGCTGGCGGCGTCCCAGGCGTCATGAAACGCGCTCGAACGCTTTTATGCAACGAAACGACCTGCTCGGGCAAGAGCGTTTATGAGATCGCTGATGAGGCGTACATCCGTGACGACGCAATCATACGCCCCCTCGACGATCCGGTGCACGCGACAGGCGGCATCACGGTGCTGTTCGGGAACCTTGCTCCCGATGGCGCAATCGTCAAAAGCGCTGGCGTGAGCGACGACATGCTCCGCTATACGGGAAAAGCGCGCGTATTTAACGCCGAAGCAGAGGCGATGCGGGCCATTCTGGCTGGATCGGTGAGCGAAGGGCAGGTTGTGGTCGTGCGCTATGAAGGGCCTAGAGGTGGACCTGGAATGCCCGAAATGCTTGCGCCAACCGCCGCGATATCGGGAATGGGGCTGAAGGTGCCCCTTATTACAGATGGTCGTTTCTCGGGCGGGACTAGGGGCCCCGCGATCGGACACATCTCACCAGAGGCGGCTGAGGGAGGTCCCTTGGCGCTTTTGCACGACGGGGACGAGATTATTATTGACATACCGAACCACCGGCTGGCTGTGCAGCTGACAGACGATGTCCTTGCGGCCAGAAAGGCAACGTGGACTCCCGTGCGAAAAGACGTCGGCGGCTACTTGGAAAGATACGCCGCCGCGGTGAGTTCGGCAAGCGACGGGGCGATACTGCGCGCGCCGCGGGAAACAAGGGGGCTATGATCCTCGCCGCCTAGCTGGTCTCGTAGACCCACGCATTGCCGAATGTCGCCACCTGCGTGTAACCATTCGACCTGAGGTAACTGTCCAAGGCGGTTCGCTCGCTGGACCCGAAGTTCTCCGACAGGATCGCGTACTTGTAAAAGCTTCTGTCGCTTTGCATGGCGGCCTGTAATACAGCGGTGCTGTTTGACACCTCGTCTCGGTACGCCATCGGTGAGGTATCAAACGCAGACGGGTTTGTGATATAGAACAGCGCCACGCGCTGCGAGGAGCTCGCGTTCGCATACGGGTCGTTCGGGTTGGGGGGGGCGAAAAACGCCAGTGTCGTAGCGTTGCTGGGGATCTGGCCCACGTACCGTATCGCGTTGAGGTCGTCCACTCCAATCACCGACTGATACTTGTCGGTGCTTATCGCCCCCGCCACATTGGTCACCAAGATAAGCGCGACCAGCACGACAGCAACAATTCTGCCCGGGGAGATAAGCGCAGATCTGCGTCCGAGAGATCGCTCGAGTACGGAGACCCCGAGACCCGCAGCAGGTATGAGAACCGCTTCGGCATACGCCACGCCGCGCCCGAGGAAGATTTCAGCGGTCGCCGGAGCATACGAAAAGTACACGGTTGACAGGACCCAACCGACAAACATCCCTAGCACGAAGGCGAGCAAGACGAGATGCGAGAGCTCCCACTCTTTGGTCTCGATCAGAGGGCCTATGAGTCCTACGACGGCGAGCGCCGCTATCAGCGGCGTTATGTAGAGGAGCATGTACGTCGGATCTGGGTACATTAGTTGGAGCGCAATCAGCGGCAGAACAGACTGCATCGCGAACGGCGCCGCGCTGGTGGTAATGAGAGCTGGAGTGAAGCCCTCGAACGGCGCCGCGCTGATGGTGATGAGGGCTGGACTGAAGCCCGACGGTATGCCGTACACGAGGAAGCGCCAAGCAAAGAGCATCAGCCCGAGTACATACGTCGGAATAGAGGCAATCGTCGTGAACGTGTTCTGTCGTTTCATGAGCTGGGCAATCACCACGAACGCGAATATGAAGGGCGTGTAAACGCCGTAGAGGATGTGAATGTCAATGGAGAGCCCCAGCACAAACGCGCCGGCTAGGAATGAGCCCGTCTCCCGCGAAGCACAGAGATAGAGGCCAAAGAACACGAAATAGGTGCCGACGACCTGCATCATCGAGATGTTCGTCCTCCAGAAGAGTTCAAATAACGGTGACATTGAGCCAAACAAGAAGAGCGCGACGACTTTGCCGGACAGAGTCACCCCGAGTCGCTCCAAAACGGCGAGGAGCATTATGGAGGCCAGAACGCCCACCACGGGTCCGAACCAGATCGCCATGTCGATGACTGACGCGTTACCGGTCATCGCCAACGATCCCATCATGAACTCGAAGCTTCGCTCGCGGAGCTGGTCACTAAGGCCGGATGAAAGGAATGAAGGTATGCCCGTGAAGCCCGTGTGCACGAAGTACGCCGCGCGGGTTGCCCAATAGAGTGGATCAAAGAAGGGAATCGTGCCTACCGTCGCCGGGTACGCCAGCCGTGCAACAGCCCCGAAAATGAGCATCGCGACGATTATGATATTTTCAGGCTTGAGCAGGGCGGACGCATTGATCGGTGCCTGCTCGCGTTTCAGGACAAGCGCGAAAACGAACATAAGGGTCGTCCAAAGAAAGAGCGGCCCAACGATGGTGAGAGGATTCCCCGGTATCAGCAGGGCCGTGTACACGATTTCGAGAATGGAGAGGAAGACGACGCTAAAACCAATCGCCGTGCCGATCCTGCCTGCGACGCTTTGGTCTCCCAGAATGACGAGCGACGTGAAATACCCCGGGAAAAAAAAGAGGACAGCGCTAGCACAGAAGACCTGAACAAGACCCCCAATGGCTATCGCGAGCGGTATGCACAGCGCCAGAAAAATCAAATAGGCGACACTGGTGCGTCTGAGACTCTGAAAATTCATATTTGGGCCTTCTATACTTTTCCGATTATATATGCTTTATCAAGCATGAGGTGTTACACGTTTACCGCTTGTCGGGGTTCGGTGCGGGCAAATTGAGCGCTTCATGGCGATCGTCGTGTATTATCTGGGGCCGATCAACCTATTCATCATATTCGGGATTGCGGTCTGGGTGTATTTCGTTACCTTAATCGTGCTGAGGACGTTCACGAAAAGACGAGAGCGTCATTAGGAGCATGATCGGCAACGTGCGCTTATGTCGCGCAACAAAAAAGGGATGACAGAAGAGGCGCGCGTGTGAGAATAGCAGTATCAACCTTCGAATACGACCGGAACCTTATCGGCGGTGCGGGCATTTACGCGCTAGAGTTGAGTCGTTGGCTGGCACCACTCTGCCACCTCACCGTGCATAGCTGCGACGCATATCAGACTCCGCCAGACGCCTTCGCTGCAGCTTGGTTTGGAGCGGGAGTGCCAAATGTGAGATACCGACCCCTCCCTCGGCCATTGAGAAGTCACGGGGTTGCGGCCTTTTACTACTACGCGTTCGCTCCTACGCCATGCGAGGCGTGCGACGTACATCTGATTAACGACCTTTCGCAGGGGGTGGCAGTGCATCGCAACGCTCCTCTCGTACAGATTCTGCACCACCTGCCCTCGTCAGAGCTGGAGCAGTTACCACTGTCGAGATCGCGCATAGCAATCACGTTGCTTGCCGCGCTCGAAAAGCGCGCATTAAGAAGGGCTCAGGCAATTATCTGCGACAGCAGCGACACGATGGCGCAGGCGCTCGCGCGGTATCCGGAACACGCGGAGAAGCTGAGAGTCATACCCAATGGTGTTGACGTGAACCTTTTCACACCTGCAGACGCACCGACCGAGGGCGTTGTGGCTGAGAAACCGCTCGTTGTGTGTGTCGCTCGGGGACTTGAGGCGAGAAAAGGGATTGCGTACTTGATCGAGGCGCTCGCAGCGGTCCAGCGCGTCACTCCGGTTGAGCTTGTTATTATAGGAAAAGACTCGCAACGATTGAAGCAACGGATGTTGGCACACGCTCGAGCGCTCGATGTAACCGACGTGGTCAAGTTTGTTGATTCCGTTTCACAGCACGATCTTATCGCGCTCTATCAGCGCGCCATGGTGACGGTGGTGCCCTCACTGATCGAGGGATTTAGCAAGCCGGCGCTCGAATCGATGGCGTGCGGAACGCCCGTGATCGGAACGGCTGTTGGAGCGATCCCAGAACTCGTTGACAAAAGCTCTGGGGTGCTCGTCGCTCCCGGAGACGCAGGCGTTCTCGCTGCGGCGCTCATCGATTTGCTCCTGGATGACCGGCGAGTGAAACGAATGGGGGTGGCCGCAAGGCGACGTGCGGTTACGCTTTTTGCCTGGGATAATGTTGCACAGCGCGTGCTTAGCGTGTGTGAGGGGGCGGCCTTACCGTGAGGCGACCTCTTTGTATATTTCTTCGAGCTTCTGGACGTGGACGTTCAAGTCAAAGGTTCTGGCCGATGTCCGCGCGTTTTTGCTCATTTCGCTGAGGAGAGTCGAATCAGACGAAAGCATTTGTAGAAGCGAAGTGAGGGCCTCAACATCACCGGGCGGAAACAGGAAACCGTTGTACCCGTCTTCGATGAGTTCAGGAATTGCGCCTGTCCGGCTTCCTATGACCGTGATCCCGTGTTGATAGTACTCGGGTATCACGAGTCCGAACGTCTCCGCGTAGATGGACGGCACGACAGCCACATCAGCGATGCTGTAAAGCTGCCGCAGCCTATCAGGGGCTAAAAAGCCATAGAAGACGATTCGCTCATCATCGCCCGCAGCGCGCTGGAAACGCGCCCCGTCACTGCCCTGACCAATGATGTGCAGTCGTGCGTTTTTGAGATCTAAGCCCTTCACGGATTCGATGAGGGTGTGCACCCCCTTGTGTTTTCCCAGACGGCCGACGTAGAGTATGTCAAACGTGCCATTGTTCACCTTCACGACAGGCTCACTTTCCGGTATGCCAAGGGGAAGTTTCAGCTTTCGTACGTCTGCGAACAGCCCGAAGCTGGAAAGGGTGTTAAGCACAAAGTCAGACGGGGCGATAACGACAGCCGGATCGATTCGTTTGCAAAACGAGCGATAGACCCGACACGGGCTTCGAGCATTCACGCACGAGGCATTAGCTCTCGTCAGCAGGGTCGTCTTGGGACAAACGAGGGCGTAGTCGTGCACGGTGTGAACCGTGGGAATACCAAGATCCTTAGCGGCACTAAAAACAGACGCAGACAACCCCTTGAAATTGTGCACGTGCACGAGGTCTGGCCGCTCGTGCTTCAGCACGTCCTTTGTGAAGGCGTATGCGTGTGGATTCCAGACATCAAACGCGTGCCAGAGTGGCTTGATAAAGCCGGGTTTGCGCGAATAGTAATAGTTCGAGTAAAGGTTTAACGGGTAAAATCGGTACGTGGCTTCTTTTCGCTCGCCTACTTTGTCGCGAGTTGACGATCCGTTTTGGCCAAAGGGGACAGCAGTTATCACAGAGATATCGTGACGCTCGCTGAGCTTCTCTGAGACGTGGGAGACGTACAGCTCAGCGCCACCGTGAATGTAGGGCGGGTAAAGATTAGAGACCATGCAGATTTTCACGAACACAACCTCGAGGGCTACGATTCAAAAGAGCCGATCGGACGCTTCAGTCTATTCTTTTCAACTGAGCTCATATTAAGCCATCGTATACTTTCATAGTCCGGGCAATCGCCTGAGCCCAGGTAAACTGACTCTTGACCATTTGATAGCCATTGTGGCCCATCCTGTCTGCCAGCTCTTCATCGCTCAGCACCGCCCGTATTGCTTCCACAAGTCCGTGCAGATCACCCGGCTGAACTAGGAATCCATTGTAGTGATCTTGGATCACTGACGGGATGCCTCCAACGTTCGTACCGATAACTGGTCTGCCGCAGGCGTTTGCCTCAGCTAAAACCATCCCAAACCCTTCGGCATCGGTGAGCGTGGGGAGCACCGTGAGATCCGCTCCCCGATAATAAAGAGGCAACTCCTCCTCGGGTATGAGCCCGGCGAATACCACCCGGCCTTGAACTCCGATACGCCGCGCATACGTGGCGTAGTGCGAGCGCCAGTTTCCATCGCCGACGACCACGAGGGTAACGTTTGGGTCAAGACTTCGGAGCGCACGGATAAGAATGGGGAGCCCTTTGTGTCGGTGGGCTTTGCTTAGCTGGCCGACGAAAAGGATAATGTGCCCGTTGAGGCCGTACTTGTTTCTTATGTGGTTAGAGTCGACTGCCGGATTGAATGTCGCGACGTCCACACCGGGAGGCACGGCGGACGTTTTGCTGAGGTAACCTTCGAGAAACGGAGAATGCGCGGCGTAGTGTTGAGAGGTCGTTATGATCCAACTGGCACGGCGAATGGTGCCCCTACCCAGGAAGCGATAATAGGCCATTACCAGGAGCTTGGTCGTCGTATTTATTCCCACCGCGTCATTGTGGTAGGTCAAGACGAACGGCCTATCGCGAGTGACTCGTGCGGCGACGTCAGCCATGTACGGGACGGGCAAATGTCCGTTCACCACGTCGGGGTCAACATCGTCGATAACTTTCTTTATCGATCCAAACCAGCGCAAACTGAACGGGGTGTTCGACACCGTCGCAAGTCGGGGAAGCGTGAAAACCGTCGGGCCAGACTCGTCGAGGACGCGTGAACAGGTTATGACTGTCGTGTCGACTCCTGCGTTGTGCAAGCCGACTGCGATTCTGTACGTGTACTGCTGAAGCCCTCCCACGCCGGAATAGTACGGCGAAGCAATTAGCGCTTTCATACGGGGTTGCACTCGGGCCTGTTCATCAATGAGCTGTTGCCGCCACGTGATCGGCACAGGAAGAAGTGGTACGTAGTCATCTGGCCGGCCTTCGGTCGCTCATCAGTTTCGCGTAGGTATCTATAATGCTTTTTGAGATATCTGACCACGCGAATTTCTTTGACATTTCAAATCCGTTTTCAGCCAGTTGTTCACGCAGTGTGTCGTCGCTGATGAGCTTCAAAATAACGTCGGCGATTTCATCGGGCGAGCCGCGGCTGACGAGGAAACCATTGACGCCGTCTTGAACAAGTTCCCTGACGGCGCTCATTTCGTGACTTATGCTAATCACCGGCAACTTGCACGCATTTGCCTCGATGATAACGAGGCCGAACCCTTCGCGTTCGGAAGGGAGAACAAATACCTTCGATGACTTCATGAACGCGGTGAGCCCGTCTTGATCGACAAAGCCCGTAAAGGTGACGTTCTCGTCGAGTCCAAGCTTTGACGTCAGGTCTTCGAGCGAGATTCGCTCCGGACCGTCCCCGATAATCGCGCACCTAATGGCAGGAACCTTCGTTCGCGCAATCGCAATCGCGTTCAGCAAGAGATCGACGCGTTTTTCACTGATGAGCCTTCCCGCAAACAGCACGTCGGTTGCCGTCGACGCAGGCGCGATCATCGTAATGCGCTCAAGATCGATGCCGACGGGAATGACGTCGATGCGTTCGGGTTTGACGTGACACCGGATCAGGTCGTCTCTCGTCTTGTTCGATATCGCCACGATACCATCAGGGAGCCGCATCGTCAGTCTTTCAACAATTCTACCTACGCTGCCGCGGATCGGTCCAAGATACTCCCGCCAATACGTGTCCCATACCTCGAGCCACGTGACCACTAATGGTCTTCTTTTTACGATTGAGGCAACTTTGCCCGCCATGCATGGAAAGTAGGGGAATTGGTTGCAGTCGATAACGTCGCAATCCGCCTTCAGCAAGGCAGGCAAGACCCTCGACGAGTAGATGAGAGCCTCGGTAATCGAGCGGACGCCCTGCTTGTTGTACAGTTCGCGAGCCTTACACACGCCGTGGAGGTGAACGTTGTCCGTGACGATCGTATCAGCTCCCTGCCACCATTTCATGCCGTAAATGTGGATCTCGTGTTCTCCGTTTTCGGCGAGCTTGCGCGCGAGTTCCCACAGACGCTTGTCCGCGCCCCCCATGTTGTAGGGATAAATTGCATCCATCACGTACGCGATCTTTATAGTGCTCGCCTCCTGCTCGGAGCCATCCATCGCTTCAGCGAGAGAGACGTTATCTTCAGTCCGTCGCTGATGGAACTTACCTTGGGTCGATCTGCGCGCTTGCCGTGGTCTATCGCCCTTTCCTCTATGCCAAGGCCAGGATGCGCACATTCAATCAACATGTCCGCTTCAATCCGAATTCTCTGTGCGACAAGGTCTATGCGGTCGACGACGTACCCGCGGTACGCAAGAATCCCGTGCACAAGTCACAGTTATGTCTTCTTTGAAGAGCATCCGAGCCACGCCGGTAAGCACCCGATTCCAAAAACGTTGGTATGACATGGTACTCCCTCGATGCGCCCTTAATCCGTGAGCCAAGAATGACGCCGTACGCGTTGAGAAAGCGTACGAAACCCATTTTGTGCTCTGGTGGGGTAGGTGTCGTCTCCGGCGGCTATAATGAGGTAATCTGCGCGAACAGACGCAAACACGAACTGCATCGCCGATCCCTTCCCCGGCTGCTTAACAGGCAACACCCGTCCTTTTCAAGGGCTTTTTGCTGCGTAGCGTCTTCGAGTCTCCGTCAATGATATATATAGCGGTGGGTAACCCTCGCCCGATAGCACGCGAACAGGAACCTCAATCACCCGGCCAAGTCGCCTCTTCGTTGAGGGTCGGAACAACTATCTTAGGTTTGATGGATCGATACGTCTGCTGCCGAGAAACGTTATTGGAGTAAGGCTTTACTTTTTGAGCTTAAGTCTTGTGTTCTGGTTCATGCCGAACAAAGGTCCGGTGTGCCCACGTTGTTGCCCCATTGTCGTCTGAGATTAACTATATAGGCGCGACTTGTCTATCTTTGATAGAGATAAATACCGCGACTATTTGGTAGGGGCATGATGGATACCGTTGTTTTGTCTGTTTTTCGGCTTCTCATGGGGGCC
>Ga0224557_1003842_pt1 | contig 11382 bp, 10 predicted proteins | sample 714S31014metaG_FD_180677 | JGI IMG/M metagenome (GOLD analysis project Ga0224557, IMG submission 180677) | Peat soil microbial communities from Stordalen Mire, Sweden - 717 S3 10-14 | ecosystem: Environmental > Terrestrial > Soil > Wetlands > Peat | place: Sweden: Norrbotten County, Stordalen... | reverse complement strand
GGCTGTCGCGCAGCAACGGAGACAAGCAACAAATCGGCGTGGATTCAGGCAAATCTGAAACAGCTCCGAAACGGGACAAAGCAGCTTACCGGCTGGCTGGCTAACGAAGTGCTCCGCGCGCGAAAACAGAAAGATGTCTGTGTTAGACTCCCTGTCGATATGCGAAATCGACTTTCCTTGTTATCAATTTTTCTGTTGTTCACTGGATTCAATACCGGGTTGCTTTTCTCGCAGGAAACCCGGCCGGCGACGGCGCCTCCTCATCTTGAGCAACGCGGCGCGGCTACCCAGCTCATTGTGGACGGCAAGCCTTTCCTGATACTGGGGGGCGAAGTGTATAACTCTTCCTCGTCGAGCCTGGGGTACATGAAGCCGATTTGGCCGCGGCTCAAGGCGATGGGGCTGAATACGGTGGTGACTCCGCTGTCCTGGGAGCTGATTGAGCCTTCGGAGGGGAGCTTCGATTTTTCGCTGGTAGACGGACTACTGGCCCAGGCGCGGGAGCAGCACGAGCGCATTGTCTTTTTGTGGTTGGCGACGTGGAAGAACGGAATGTCGAGCTATGCGCCGGTGTGGGTGAAGCGGGATTCGCGCCGGTTTCCGCGAGTGGTGGAGCACGGTAATGAGGTGGAAATCCTGAGCCCGCAGGGCGCGGCGACCCGGGAGGCAGATGCGCGTGCCTTTGCGGCACTGATGCGGCACCTGAAGGAAGTGGACGGGCGCGAGCACACGGTGCTGATGATGCAGGTGGAGAACGAAGTGGGGGTGCTGGGCGACTCACGCGACCACTCGGCGGCCACCAATCGTGCCTTCGCATCGGCTGTGCCGGGCGAGTTGATGAGCTATTTGAAGACGCACCGGGACGCGCTCTATCCGAAGTTACGCGAGTTGTGGGAGCGGAATGGCGGCAAAACAACGGGCACATGGTCGGAGGTATTTGGCGATTCCGAAAGAGCAGACGAAATCTTCATGGCCTGGCAGTACGCGTGTTATGTGCAGGCGGTAACGGCTCGGGGCAAGGCTGCGTATAACATTCCCATGTACGTGAATACGTGGCTGGCCGATGACGACAAGCCAACGGGCGAGTATCCCAGCGGCGGGCCTGAGCCGTGGGTAGCTGATGTTTGGAAAGCGGCGGGATCGGCGCTCGATTTCTACTCGCCGGATCTCTATGCTGAAAATTTTGCGGAATGGTGCATCCGTTACCACCGCGACGGCAACCCGCTCTTCATGCCCGAGACCAGGGGCGGCCCGGCGGGAGCTGCGAACGTTTTTTACGCGCTGGGAGAGCAGGCCGGATTCGGCTTCTCACCGTTCGGAATCGACGGCGAGATGGACGATAAAGGTGCATTGGCATCGAGCTACGGCGTGATTGCAGGGCTGGCGCCTATACTTCTCGAACACCAAAGCGCCGGCGACGTGCATGGTTTCGTTCTCGACAAAAATCATTCTACGGTGGATTTCACCATTGGCGCGTACACGCTTCACATCGCGCTGGACGAACTCTTCGGCGCCCATGCGGAGAGCGGCTTTGGACTCATCATGGCCACGGGGCCAGACGAGTTTCTGGGCGCCGGCAAGGGATTCAGAGTTTCATTTGCACGGCGTAGTTCGAGCGGGCCGCAAGTGGGAATTGCTGCCGTGGACGAGGGCACATTTGAGGCCGGCAAGTGGGTTCCCGGAAGGCGGCTCAACGGCGATGAGGACGACCAGGGAAAAGGCTGGCGGTTTGATTGGCGGCAGGTGAGCACGGAGAAAGTGACGCTCTACCGGTTTGAGTAGGAGTAGCCTGACCCGCTTCAACGTAGCGCGCAAGCAAGCCCTGCTGTATACTGAATAAAGCCTTTAGAAGGCAGGGGATTATCTGTCTTGCGGGCGACGCGACGGGGTGCTCACACTCCGTCAAAAAAAAAAGAGAAGAAAATGCCCAAGTTGAAGACCCATACGGGCGCGAAGAAGCGCTTCAGCAAGACTGGGACCGGCAAGATCAAGCGGCACCAGACGAAGACGCGGCACATCCTTACTTCGAAGGCGCCGAAGACAAAGCGGAAACTTGGAAAGACATTGATGGTTTCCGATGGCGACTACAAGAAGGTAGCGCGCATGATTCCCTACGCCTGAGCACCTGCGGTGCGGCAGCCCTTTGGTTGGGTTCCGTGCAGATGCTATCGGGCCGAAATGGCCCCCGCCTGATGCGAAACGCGTTCGCACTGGCGAGAGATCAGGCTTGAAACGAGCGAGTGAAGAGGTTTAAGGCCAGCATTGATGGCCCTCCTGCCTCCAGCCGCATAACCGAACGCAAAATGGAGAAGAACAAATGCCCCGCGTAAAACGCAGTACCAAGCGCAGTGACCGCCGGAAGAAGATCCTCGAAAGAGCAAGCGGTTATTTCCTTACCAAATCAAAACTTTACCAGGCAGCCCAGGAAGCCGTGGAGCGCGGCCTGAAGTTCGCCTATACCGGCCGCAAGCAGAAGAAGCGCCAGTTCCGTTCGTTGTGGATCGTGCGCATTGCGGCTGCAGCCAAGCTGAACAACTTCAGCTATTCGCAGCTCATCAACGGTCTGAAGAAGGCTGGAATTGAGCTGGACCGCAAGATTCTGGCCGAGATTGCTGTGGATGATGCGGCGGGTTTCACCAAGCTGGTGGAGCAGGCCAAGACGGCTCTGGCGGCGGAGAAGAAGACAGCGGCGTAAGCAGAAATTTACTGAAAGACAGGAGCGGCCCGGGATTTGTAGATTCCGGGCCGTTTTGCGCTTGGGCTGATTACTTTTCGCTTAGGAAACGCACCACCGCTGTTTGCCATAGGTCGGGCTGGTCTACGAAGTTCATGTGGCCGCTGTTGGGGAGGACTACAAGTTGGGAGGCGGCGATTTTCTCGTGCATCTCTTTGCTCAGGTAGGGGTCGCACTCGTCGTGGTCGCCTACCAGAACAAGCGTGGGGACGTGGATGGTGGGCAGGCGGTCAAGGTACTCGACGGATCTCAGGTTGCCGTCGATGATGAACTCGCCGTGTGAGCCCCACATTTCGCGGTAGAGCTCCCAGTTGGTGGGGGCGTTGCCGGCGGCGGGGTCGTAGTTGGAGTCGGGGCGGGCGCCGTAGAGAAACGGAAAGTAGCCGGGGCCCCAGGCGAGGGTCTCGTACTCGGCTGGATACCGGCCGTGCTCCCAAATCTCGCCCTTGCCGAAGAGGCCGGCCTGCTCGAGTTCGTTGAGGCGGGCTAGTTTGGCGGGCGGCATCTGGGCCTTTTCGCGGGCCAGAACCTCGTTCATCTGGCGAGTGGAGGGAAAGGTGCTGTTGAGGATGAGGTGGGAGAGGTTCTGCTGGTATTTGAGGGCGTAGGCCTCGGCCAGGACGCCGCCGCAACTGTGGCCGAGGAGCGAGATTTTGCCCAGGTGAAGGGCCACGCGCACGTCCTCGATGTCTTCGACCATGGACTCGACGGTATATTTGCTCGCGTCCTGAAGGCGCTGGGAACGGCCGGAGCCGCGCTCGTCGATGAAGATGAGGCGGTGGGTGCGGGCCAGCGGGAGCAGGTGAGGCAAAAAGTAAGTGTGGTCGGCGCCGGGTCCGCCATGGACGATGACCAGCGGGGAGCCTGTGCCGAAGGCCACGTAATAGATGAGCACGCCGTGGGCGTCGACAAAACCTTCCTGCTGGGGATAAACGGCGGGAGTGGTCTGGGCGGATACAGGCTGGGACAAGAGGGAACACACAATCGCCACGGCTAGAGAAAGAGCCACTGCAGAAGCGGAAACGGGTGTCTTCATGCGCTCCATGCTACGACACAAACCCTGCCGGTGGCACCATATTCGAATGGGCTAAGCGCTGAAATGGGTGAGGAAGCGCACGCGGCTGCTGCATGCAATGGTTTATCCTGCTGTTTACGCATGACAAATGAAGCGATACCCAATCTGACGGCATTTGATGAGGCTGCGCTGGATAAAGCGTTTGCGGCGCTGGAGAAACAGGCGCGCGCGGACGCTGCCGCGCTTGACAGCGAGGAGGCCCAGGAGGCCTTCCGGCTGGAGTGGCTGGGCCGCAAGCAGGGCCGACTGAACGAGGTTTCAGGCCGGTGGCTGAAGGCTGCGCCTCCCGAGGCCAAGAAGGCGCTGGGGCAGCGGTTCAATGCGCTCAAGGCGGTGGTGGAGGGCTTGCTGGAGCAGGCTGCCGGAGCGGGGCCGAGCGATGCTGCGTTGGCGGCTGAGGCCATCGATATTACTTTGCCGGGGACTCGGCGGCTGACCGGGGCAGAGCATCCGATTACGCGGACGCTGAATGAGATTGTGGGCGTCTTTGCGGCGCTGGGGTACTCGGTGGGTGTGGGGCCGGAGGTCGAGACCGATTTCTATAACTTCGAGAGCATGAACTTTCCTCCGGGGCATCCGGCGCGGGATACGCAGGACACGCTGGTGGTGGCCGGGCAGGAGCGGAGGCCGTTGCGTGACCGGCTGCTGATGCGGACGCACACTTCGCCGGTACAGATGAGGACCATGGAATCGCAGCCTCCGCCGGTGCGGATTGTGATTCCCGGCAAGGTGCACCGCAACGACGCGGCGGACGCGACGCACTCGCCGATCTTCCACCAGGTTGAGGGTTTGTGCGTGGACACCAATATCACCTTCAGCGATTTGAAGGGCACGCTGGATCATGCCATGAAGGCGCTTTTCGGTTCGGCGGTGAAGACGCGGTTTTTTCCGTCGTTCTTTCCGTTCACAGAGCCGAGCGCCGATGTGCAGATCAGCTGCATTTTTTGCGGAGGCAAGGGGTGCAGGAAGTGCAAGCAGTCAGGGTGGATTGAGCTGCTGGGCTGCGGCATGGTGGACCCGGCGGTGTTTGCATTCGCCCAAGAAAAACAGCCCTCCTATGATCCATCAAGAATCTCCGGCTTTGCCTTTGGCATGGGCGTGGAACGGATCGCGATGATGAAGTACGGGATCAGCGAGATTGGGTCGTTTTATGCGGGGGATATGAGGTTTTTGGGGCGGTTTGCGTGAGAAAGCGGAGTTAGCCGCGCTGCGCGCGGTTAGCGGGGTTAGCGGAGTTAGTGAAAACAAATGCGAGGTGAGCGATGGCGCGGTCGAAGAGCTATCGGGAGTTGATTGTTTGGCAAAAGGCGATGTCTTTGGCGCGACAGGCGTATACGCTCACTCGGGGGCTGCCAAAATCTGAGGCTTATGGGTTGCTCACACAGGTCAGACGCGCAGCAGTGTCCGTGCCAAGCAATATTGCTGAAGGACACGGAAGATTGACCGATTCGCAGTTTAGGCATTTCCTAGGAAACGCAAGAGGGTCACTTTATGAGATGCAAACCCAAGTCGAGTTGGCTGGCGGCCTCGGCTACATCGAAGAGAAGCTTGTGGAGGAATTGATGGTTCAAGGAGGGGAAGTAGCGCGACTAATCAACGGGTTGGTTTCGGTTCTTGGCAAGACAACGGGTGGCGAAATTAAGGACCACCACGCCCACTCTATCGGCTAACTCCGCAAGCTCCGCTAACAACGCTAACTCCGCTCACAAAGGATTTCGATGAAAATACTGACGAAATGGCTTAGAGCGTACCTGCCCGGATTGCCGGTGGACGATGCGCGGCTGGCAGAAGACCTGACGCTGCGCGGGATTGCTGTCGAGGGGATCTACGATCTTGGCGATGGGAACGGCTCGCTCTACGAGATGGACATTACGACCAACCGCGTGGACGCGATGAATCACTACGGCGTGGTGCGGGAAGCGGCGGCGATTTATGGGCTGGCGCTGCCGGTGCTCGATTTTGCTTTGCCCAAGACACGGCCGGCTGCAAAACATTTCCCGGTACAGATTGAGGCGGAGGATGCTTGCGGGCGGTTTACTGCGCGGGTGCTGCGCGGCATCAAGGTCGGCGAGTCGCGGGACTGGTTTGCGGGCGCGGAGGTGGCTGCGTACTTCGGGCTGCTGGAACAGAAGCAGATTATGAATGCCGTGGATGCGACGAACTTTGCCTGGCTGGCGATGGGGCAGCCTACGCACGCCTTCGATCTGGACAAGATTGAAGGCGGCATTGTGGTTCGGCGGGCGAAGAAGGGTGAGCGGCTGAAGACGCTGGACGGCGTGGAGCGCATTCTCGATCCGGATGACCTGGTGGTGGCCGATCATGCCAAGGCGCTGGCGCTGGCCGGGGTGATGGGCGGATGGGACACGATGATTACGCCGGCCACGACCAATGTGCTGGTGGAGGCTGCGTGGTTTGAGCCGATGGCGGTGCGAAGGACGGCGCGTCGGCACGGGCTGCATACCGATGCAAGTCATCGCTTTGAGCGCGGGGCGGACTTTAATGCGGCGCCGGCGGCTTCAGCGCTGGTGAGCAGGATTCTGCTGGAGAATGGCGGCTGGATTGAGGGCGAATTGGTGGACGTGCGCGTGGAGGAGATGGAAGCGCGGACGGTCAACCGCAAGCCGGTGGTGCTGAAGCTGAGCGAAGTGCGGCGCATCCTGGGCGAGACCGTGGATGAGGAAGGGATTGCCGCTGCGATCGTCGAGGATGTGCTGACGGCTTTGGGGTGTGGATTAGCGGAGTTCGCGGGGCTAGCGGGGTTAGCGGAGTTAGCGAAAGACGATGCAGCCTGGCTGGTGACGCTGCCTAGTTGGCGGCTGGATTTGGAGCGCGAGATCGATCTGATCGAAGAGGTCGCGCGGGTTTATGGGTATAACCGCTTCGCGAATACTCTGCCGGAATTTGGTGAGGGGGTTCGGGCGTTGCCATGGGCGGAGAGTGAGGCGGCTGTGCGGCGGACGCTCCTGGCTGCCGGGTTCCACGAGGCGATTGCAAGCACCTTCTGTTCGGCGGCGGAGGCTCGACTGACGGCGCCGCAACCGGGGCTGGTGGTGCCGCTGGGCAACCCGCTGAGCGAAGAGGCCGGGGTGCTGCGGCCATCGCTGGTGCCGGGAATGCTGGGAATGATTGCCGGGAACCTGCACAGGGACGTGAGCGACGTGCGGCTGTTTGAGCTGGGCACTGTTTTCAGTGGGACGACGGAGAAAGTTGAGGAGCGGCCGGCTGTGGTCTTTGGAGCGGTGGGCAGTTTGCCAGAGCTGGGAGCGTTGCACGCTGCGCGGAACTTTGACTTTTTTGACGTAAAGGGCGCGGTGGAGCAGGTGCTGGCGCAGTTTGAGGCGCGGGCCGTTTACTTCGATCGTTTTCCTGCCGAGGCTGGGCTTACGCCGGGATGGCTGCATCCTTACCGGGCAGCGCGAGTGGCTGTTGAGGGCGCGACGGTGGGGTGGTTTGGGCAACTACATCCGAGCGTGGCTGCCGGGCGCAAGCTGAAGGAGCCGGTGCTGGTGGGCGAGCTTTATCTTGACCGGCTTTACAAGCTGCCGCTGCGCAGGCCTGTTGCCGAGGAGATTTCGCGCTTCCAGCCCGTGCGGCGGGATTTTTCGCTGATCCTGAATCGAAGCATCGGCTGGGAGGCGATCGACCGTGCTCTGGCCGGATTGCGGATTCCGGAACTGGTGGAGTGGAGGGTGCGGGAGGTCTTCCGCGACGCAAAGCTGGGCGCTCAGGAATATTCGCTGCTGCTGGGCGCTACATTTCAGGCCGCGGACAGGACGCTGCGCGAGGAGGAGTTGCAGAGCTTCCAGGCACGGTTGGTGGAGGCTGTTGGCAAAGTTGGGGCGCGGCTGAGAAGTTAGCGCAGGAATCACCTGGACTGGCGCTATACTGGCTCCGTCAAGCGCGTATTTGACGCGGAGGTATAGTAATGTCCCAAACATTCTGGGAGAATGAGGTCTCCGAGGAAATGCATACGGAGCAGCCGTTTACGGAGCCGCAAGCCGAGGCGCAAATGGCGGAGCATCAGCCGCAGCCCGAAGAGCCGCATTACGAGCCAGCGGCTGAGCAGGAGCCCGTCTCTGAGCAGGTTGCGGATTCGGGCGCGCTGGCCTTGAGTGGGGACGAATTTTCGGCGCTGGAAGAGCGCATTCTGCGCACGGTGAACCTGGTGAAGCAGGAGAGACTAAGCCGGGTTGATGCGGAGGAGCGCGCTGCCCAGGCAGAGGCCCAACTCCGCGAGCATGCACCGCTGGTTGAGAAATTGCAAAAGGAAGTGAAGGCGCTGAGCGCCGAGCGGGACCATGTGCGGCAGCGTGTGGAGCGGCTGCTGTGGCAACTGGATGCACTGGAGCTATAAGGTACGTCATGGAGGCAGGGCATGGCTGAGGAACAACGCGGCAATGCGACCGGTTACGTGACCGTTGAAATCTACGACCAGACCTATCATCTATTCGGCCAGGACTCGGCGCATATTCACCAGCTGGCTGAGCGTGTGGATGCGACGATGCGTTCCATAGCCGCGCAGGGCCGCACCGTGGACTCGCTGCGTGTGGCCGTGCTGGCCGCTTTGAATCTGGCCGATGAGCTTTCGCGGACCGGCGGAGCAGATCGAAAGCTGGGCCATGCGCGTGCGATGAGTCTGCGGGGACTGCTAGACGAGGTGCTAGAGGAAGAGCGCAGGACGGGATCGTAACTGGCGTCTCCGTTTTGGGCGTTCAGCCCCAAAAACGGCAGCTTGGCAACCTAGCACAATAAACCCCAGTTGCACAAGACTTGCAATTTCTTTCCAGTACCCCTACTATCCGCAATAGAAACCGGCCTGCAAAGCAGGTGGGTGGTCAACGCTGGTTGAACCAACATTCATGAACAGGGGCTCGACTCGACAATCGGTTCTGTGTGCAGTGTCCGCCAGTCCGGAATGCCTAATGAACCGCGGAGAGCTCCACCTTCCTTGGAAGGGTTCACCAGCGCATCGCTCACGGCCCAGTGGGTCGGATTCTACCTTCTTTCGCGATGACGGCGGCAACGGCTGACGGTTGGAATGCCGTATGCTGACTCAGTGGATCCAGTCCTCTCTCATCTCGGTTCAATTCTGATTCCGGCTTATGGGGCCTCGGCGGCCGTAGGCGTGCTGCTGGCACTTTTTCTTGCGCAGCGGACGGCACGCATTGCGGGCTTGAATACCGGGCAGGTGTGGAATCTGTGCGTGGTGGCGCTGTTTGCGGCGCTTGTGGGGCAGAGACTGCTGCTGGTGGCGCTCAATTGGAGTGATCTGCGGCTGCATCCCGCGTGGCTGTTGACGTTGGCCATGATTCATCATCCGCTGTTGGCGGCGGCGGGGGCGTTGGCCGGAACTGGGGCGGCGGTGCTCTATGCGCGCTCGCGGCGGCTGCCTCTTGCGAACACTGCCGACACGCTGGCTGCGCCCGTCGCGCTGGGCCTCGCGTTTGAGCAACTGGGAGCGCTGCTGGCGGGGTCAGGATATGGGACTGAAGCCTCCGTTCGCTGGGCTGTGACCTATTCCAATCCATTGGCGGCGCGATGGAGCGGGACTCCGCTGGGTATTCCGCTGCATCCGGTGCAGGGGTATGCGGCACTGGGTTTCTTGACTCTTTCGATTTTGCTGTTGGTTTGGTTGCCGGAGAGACGGCGGCAGCGCGATGTGGCCGGGTTGTGGCTGCTGGGAACTGGGGTAGTGGTTTTTCTCACTGAGTTGTGGCGCGATCCGGAGGGCCGCGGCATGCTGCCTGGGGGTGCGCTGGATGGGCCGCAGGTGGCGGCGATCCTGATGGTGCTGGCTGGAGGGTTGGTGTTGATGGAGCGCGCTAGACCGGTTGGGGACAGTGGTTCCCCACCCATTCCGCAGAAAGAAGCGGAATGGATGGAACACGGAGCTTCTGATGGATCAGAAACGAAAACTGAAAGAGTGGGTGCGAACGGCGAGGCTTTCAATGACTGAATTAAGCACCATCGAAGTGCCAGCGGAGGCGAAAGGGCAGAGGCTCGACCAGTTCCTGGCGACCCAGCTTGAGGGAGTGAGCCGCTCGCGGGTGCAACTGCTGATGGAGCAGGGGGATGTGCTGGTCGACGGGGAGCAGGAAAAGGCATCGATGAAGCTGCGCGGGGGTGAGCGAATCGCGATTACCGGCGAGCCGCATCCTGCACCGCTGAAAGCTACGGCGGAAGACATTCCGCTGGATGTGGTTTTTGAGGATAAGGACCTAGCGGTAGTGAACAAGCCGGCGGGGATGATGGTTCATGCCGGGTCAGGGCAGAATGAGGACGCGCGCAACCGGGGGACACTGGTGAATGCGCTGCTGTTTCGTTTCAACAAACTCTCCACGACCGGCGGCGAGCTGCGCCCCGGTATTGTGCATCGGCTCGACAAGGATACCAGCGGCTTAATTGTGGTAGCCAAGAACGACCGTACGCACGCCGCGCTGGGGGAGATGTTCGCGAGCCGCCAGATGAAGAAGACTTATATCGCTTTGGTGCAGGGCGCAGTGGAGCGACAGAAGGGCACCATCAACGCCGGGGTGGGACGTGATCCGGTGCGGCGGACGCGGATGACCACGAAAACCCTGGGAGACGCGCGCTCGGCGGTTTCGCATTACGAGGTGGTGCGGCGGCTGGAGACGCGATTCGGCAAGTTCACGCTGGTCAGGGTGCGCATTGAGACCGGGCGAACGCACCAGATCAGGGTGCACATGGCCTCGATCGGCCACCCGGTGGTGGGCGATACGCTCTATGGCGGCTCAGGGCAACTGACGGACCAGGTGGCCTCGCAGGCGGCGACGTCAAAGGCCGCGCGGCGCAAGGCTAATCCTGAAAGGCTGCGGCTGGGGCGGAATTTCTTGCATGCGGCAAGGCTTGAGTTCGCGCATCCAAAGACGGGTAAGCTGTTGGAACTGGAGGCTCCGCTGCCGATGGAGCTGGAGAGTTTTCTGGGCCTGCTGGAAGGCGCGGCTGAACCCGTTCCAAGCGGACGGGCCAGAAAGGGTTGAGGCGGATGCGATCGGGCGGGTACGGTTGCTAAAATAGGGAAGACATGACCAGAAAGACAACCTACCTCATGCTTGCCGCGGTTTTACTTTCAGCTGCGTTGGCGGCACAACAACCAGCAACTCCGGCGGCATCGCCGTCTGGGCAGGCCGCGCAGGCTCCGGCGGGTCAGGCTACGCCAACTCCGGCCGTGCAGGCTCCGGCGGCCCCACAAGCGGGTGCTCAGACTGCGGAGCAGACCGATGTGAATACGCCCGTCATTCACATCACCGCCAATGAGGTCAACCTCATCTTCACGGTGACGGACAAGCATGGGCGCTACAATCCCAACCTGCAGCAGAGCGACTTTGCGCTGCTTGACGATTCCAAGGCGCCGGCGAAGGTGAACTCATTCCACCAGCAGATCAACCTGCCGCTGCGCGTGGGAATTCTCATTGATACCAGCACCTCGATTCGCTCGCGGTTTCAATTTGAGCAGCAGTCAGCGAATGAGTTTTTTCTTGAGATGCTGAAATCAAAGAGCGACAAGGCTTTCGTGATGGGGTTCGATGTGACGCCCACGGTGACCCAGGAC
>Ga0224557_1003841_pt1 | contig 11386 bp, 11 predicted proteins | sample 714S31014metaG_FD_180677 | JGI IMG/M metagenome (GOLD analysis project Ga0224557, IMG submission 180677) | Peat soil microbial communities from Stordalen Mire, Sweden - 717 S3 10-14 | ecosystem: Environmental > Terrestrial > Soil > Wetlands > Peat | place: Sweden: Norrbotten County, Stordalen... | reverse complement strand
ATCGCGTGGTTCAAGGATCCAGCGGGGAATATCTTGTCGGTGCTCGAAGAGGCTTAGCGGATCGCTTGCCTCTTGACTAGCCGTGAAGGGCGCGACAACTCCGCTCCCCTCGGCTTTCGGTCCCTTGGTCCCTTCTTCGTCAATCCCCTCGCCTGCCCCGCCCCTCGCCAACTCCCTCATTCCAAACCGATTATATTTTTTCCCAAGTTTGCCGGTTATTTCTGCCGTTTCGCTAGACTTGGTTCTAGTTGGATAGTGTTCTCCTTCTAAGAGGGCTGGGCGGTTTCGAGGGGTGCTGGCGGGGATTCCGGCATCGCTCGGGCCGCCCATCCTTTTTTCTGAAGAAGCTTTTCTCTGTAAGACGCACCAAGAACACTGCAAAACCAGAAAAAGACGAGCCGTAACCACTGATTCCAGAGACTTTACGTATTAAGTCTTTTGAAATCAAAGACCTAGGGGAAATGATCGCAGGTACAAGTGACTGAAAACAAATCCCTTAACCCCAAAAAGGGGTGGGGGGGGCTGGGCAGGGGTATATCCAGAAAGTAAAACACCCCGCCAGCCACCGGCTTCGGGCTACGATCCGACCCCACGAAGCTTTCTATTGGCATGCACTCTAACCCCTGCTTTTCCCGTCTTACAGCGTCTTGCAGCGCGTCTTACACGTCCCACGCGCCCTTCAACGCCCGTCAGAGGCCCGTTCTTCGACACTTTCTGCCTCGCACCCTAAACTATGGAGTGGGATCGAAGTGAGGAAGCGAAGGGAGCGCAGGTGAAGGGTGCGGCTGTGAAGAACCGAAAAAAGAAAAGCGACGGCACAAGCGCGCAAAACGCGCGAAGCGGCCGGGCCGGCCGAGCAGGCCGAACGGGCCACGCAAGCCCGACGAGCAAGATTAGCCACGCAAGCCAGGCCAAAGCTGACCGCAAGCCGGCGGTGCCGGACCGAAAGCCGACGAGCAGGCGCGACAGGCGGAACGTTCTCTTTTCTACACCCGAAGCCCGAGAAATCAAGAACGAAATCTGCGCAGCAGGCCGCAAGCTCTGGCTTCGCCAGTATGTGGACGGCAACGGCGGCAACATCTCTTATCGCATAGGCCCAAACGCAGTCCTCTGCACGCCCTCGCTGGTGAGTAAATACGATCTGACTCCCCAGGACATTTGCCTCACCGATCTCGACGGCAATCAGATGGCCGGAAGCAAACCGCGCTCCAGCGAGCTGCTTCTGCATCTCGAGATCTACAAGGCCGTGCCCCAGGCGAAGGCTGTCGTGCATTGCCATCCGCCGCACGCCACTGCTTACGCGATTACCGGCTGCCTGCCGCCCAACCTGATCATTCCCGAGTTCGAGGTGATTGTGGGCAACGTGGCGGTGGCGCCCTATGAAACGCCGGGCACCAAGGCATTTGCCGAAACGGTTCTGCCCTACGTGAGGAATCACAACACTGTGCTGCTGGCCAATCACGGCATCGTGTGCTGGGCCGATACGGTGACGCGCGCCGAGTGGTGCGCCGAGGTGCTGGATACCTACTGCTGGACGCTGATGCTCGCTGCGCAGTTGGGCGCTCCCATCCTGCGCATCTCTGAAGAGCGCGGCGCCGATCTGCGCGCCTTGAGAAAGAAACTTGGCCTGCCGGAATTCCCGCCCGACATTCCGCCCGTGAGCGAGGCCCATCTTGAAGCGCAAAGCCCGATCGCGCTACAGCCCACGCCGCGCAACGGCAGTCATGGCAACGCCAGTGCTTTCGGCGTGGAGCCCGAGGCGATCATTAAAGCTGTTGCCGACGCGGTGATGGCGGCGATCGCCGAAAAATATACCCTTGCTCCGCGCAAATAAAGGCCCGCACCTTTTGGGTTGGGTCGCTGAACAACCGGTCTCATGAATGGCATTAGCTCAAAGTGAGCACGGATGGGACCCAACAACAAGGCGGGTCCCAGGATTCAGCCGAGTTTACAAAGCTCGCCCGTGAGACCGGTTCAAGGGAGTTGCGATGCGAATCGATGAGCACGACGTTCTTCTCGTCATCGACGTGCAGAATGATTTTTGCGCCGGCGGCGCGCTTGCCGTTCCTGGCGGCGACGAGGTGATCGCGCCCATCCATCGCATCGCGCCGCGATTCGAGCACATCGTTCTTACGCAGGATTGGCACCCGTCCAATCATTTTTCCTTCGCCACGTCGCATCGCGGCAAGCAGCCTTACGATTCGATTGAGCTCGATTACGGAACGCAGACGCTCTGGCCTGCGCACTGCGTTCAGGGAACGCATGGAGCGGAGTTCCATCCGGCGCTCGGGCTCACCCAGGCCGAGCTGATCCTGCGCAAAGGCTTTCGTCCGCAGATCGATTCCTACTCCGCATTTTTTGAAAACGACCGCACGACGCCGACGGGTTTGGCCGGCTATTTGAAGGAGCGCGGACTGACACGAGTGTTTCTCGCCGGCCTGGCCTACGACTATTGTGTCGGGTATTCGGCGCTTGATGCGCTGCGGTTGGGTTTTCCTGCGTTTGTGCTGCGCGATGCCTGCCGCGCCATCGATCTCAACGTCTCCGTCGCCGCGATCGAAGCCGAGTTCGCAAGAGCGGGGGTCGCCCTCATCGACTCGGCTGAGCTTTCAGCGTGAACCTCAGCGCCGTAGAATTTAAGCAGGCCGAGCCGAGCTCGAGCCGATCGAATCTCACGCCAAATCGCGCATGTCTCGCAACTTCTATATTCTCGCTGCTACGCTTGGGTTCTTCGCTCTGATCTCCGGCGCCATGACGCTGGTGCCGTCGAGCTTTCAGCCCGGCTTGCCCGCCAATGGCTCGCTCTGGCGCACGATGGCACTGCTGCTGCTGCTCGCTGCGCTTGCTTCCGCTCTTATCGGAGTGCTGAGCAACCTGTTCGAGCAGGTGGACCGCCGCAGCGAGGAAGCGCGGCGCGCGGCACGAAGCAAGCGGCGCGGCAATCGCAAGCCTTAGCCAAGCCGATCAAATTAGAATGAGAAAGTGCGGGGAGTTTCCCGCGCAGGATCGAGCAGGCGCAAATGTACGAAGTTACCGTCGAGGCGGATTTCTCCTCCGGCCACTATCTCCGCAACTACAAGGGCAAGTGCGAGAACCCGCATGGCCACAACTACAAGGTCCGCGTGACGCTGGCCGGCGCAACGCTCGACGAGGCTGGATTGCTCGTCGACTTCAAGCTGCTCAAGCAGGTGCTGCGCCCGGTTATCAACCGCCTCGACCACCAGATGCTGAACGACCTGGAGCCATTCACGACGCTCAATCCCTCGGCGGAAAACATCGCCAGGTATTTTTACGATGAGACGAATCGCCAGCTTGCCGGAATGACAGCGGGCCGCGTGCGCGTGAAAGACTGCACGATCTGGGAGACGGACACCACTACAGCTACCTATTACGAATAGCTGCCAGGGTTATTCAGCCCTGGAAGGCCGGCGGGGTCGCGCAGGTGCTTCTTGGCTATTTCCTCGATCTCCGGCTCCGCGAGCGCAGAAAGATCCGCAGTCTCAACGGCGATCACCCGTGGAAACGTCTCCGGATAATGGGTCTTCAGGTATTCGCTCAGGAATTCGGCCGCGTTGCTCTTTCCCGTGGCATGGCCGATGAGGATGATTGCCTCGGCGTGAGCCAGATCCTTCGCAATCTCCTCGTAGAACGAAGTTTCCTCGGGCACGCGTTCGCCTTGGTAATGAGCTTCCTTGCGGTGGATCAAGTGGCGATGGAACCCAGAAGGATCGTGGGGCCTGACGTTGACTTCATCCTCAGGTACGCTGCTGCCCACGTCGTGGTAGATGCGGGCGATGCGATGGTCGATGACCACAACGACTCGACCGTGTGGGTAGGTTCCGGACGGTTTTCCCTCGACGCCGGCTTCTCTCAGAAATCTGCGCAGCCGCGAAATCTCTTCGACATCGAGATTGTGGCCACTGCCGCGTTTGAACAGGCCCCTTTGTGATCCGACTTCGAAGAGAAACTCGTCGTTGCCGTGCGGCTCGACCTTGCCGATTTGCCCTATCAGGTCGACTACGGCGCTCCAACTGAGATCGCGCGGCAGCTTGCCGCTGAGAAGGCTCTCCAGCAACTCTTCATGGTCGCGACGCAAGTGTGCGCTCATTCATTCAGTATCGCATCGGCGAGGGCGTGGGGCCGGTGAGATTTCCAACGTGCATTCTGAGGCCAGGACGGAAACGGAGGAGGTATTTCGGCGTTTTGCCCTGCCCGTCAGTTCATCTGGTTCGACTTCGACTGCAGATATTTATCGAAGGGAATTTCAAAATAGAAGAGCTGTTTGCCGTCTGCGTCGCGCAGGTCGTGCAGATAGAGCTTCGCACCTGCCAGCGGGTTCTTCAACCCAGAGACGTCGTAAAACAGGAAGCCGGCGCGCGTCGTGTGCGGTTCAACCGCCAGGGCCGAGTACTCAAACGTATTAAAGTCGTCCTCAATCTCCTTGATGCTGCCCTTTGGCTTCACATGGATCGGAGGCAGCGGCGCGGGCAAAGGGATTCTCGACCCCTGCCGCTCCTTTTGCGTCATCATCCGCTCCACGTCGTCAGGCTCGGCAGCGCGAATCCGGTCGCCGTCCGCCGTTTCAAACAGGATCCGCGCATCGACAAGCGAAATGGGCCGATCGCCCTGGTTGGTCACGATGAGGCGAATCGGCATTACGTCGTGGCTCAGGTAGTCGACGCGGAAGATGGACTCTTTTTCTCTCGTATCGTAGGGTTCGGCCGCGATGGCCACATGCTCATCGGGGTGAACTTCGACAGCGGGGAATGAAGTCGCCGGCTGCACCGGAGGCGGCGTGCGGTCGCTCGCCGTCAGAGGCAAGGCGAACCAGAGCAACAGCAACGGGATTCCCCGCAAAGTTTTCATCGCGGTCAACTGTATCATTCCAGGATCAGACGCTCTACGATTAGACCTGCGGAAGACTGGTTCGTTAACGCATGATTCTTTTTTTCTATAACCTTGCCTTGTTTGTGGCTCTCGTTGCCGGCGCGCCCTGGTGGCTGTGGCGCATGGCCACCACGCACAAGTACCGCGAGGGGCTGTTCGAGCGCCTGGGCCGCATTCGGCGGCGGCTCGTTTCTACTTCTGCTCCGGCTGGCGAACGCCCGCTCATCTGGCTCCACGCTGTCTCTGTCGGCGAAGTTCTCGCCGTCACGCGCCTGGTCAGGACGCTTGAATCGGCTCTACCCGGCACCTTGATTGTCGTCTCCACCACAACACGCACCGGCCAGGCACTGGCCCGCGAGCGCTTCGAATCGAATCGCGTCTTCTATTGCCCACTCGACCTGCCCTGGGCCGTCCGCGCCTATCTCAACGCTCTCCAACCGCGCATGCTCATCCTGGCGGAGACCGAGTTCTGGCCCAATCTGCTTCATGGCTGCTTCAGCCGCGGCATTCCCGTTGTCGTGGTCAACGCCCGCATCTCCAACCGTTCATGGCCGCGCTACCAAAGGCTGCGCCGCCTGTGGCGCCCGCTGCTCTCGCGCCTCAGCCGCGTGCTGGCCCAGAGCCAAATCGACGCTGATCGCCTGCTCGCGCTTGGCTGCCTCCCCGATCGCGTCTCGGTCACCGGCAATCTCAAGTTCGACGTGCGCGCCGCTCAGGAATCCGAAGCCACGCGCCTGTTGAAGTCGATGGCAGCCGGTCTGCGGGTTGTCGTTGCCGGCAGCACGCTTGAGGGCGAGGAATCCGCGCTCGCTGATGCATGGCCGCGGCTCCTTGCCGCCGATTCCGAACTCGTCCTTGTTCTCGCCCCGCGCCATCCCGAGCGCTTCAGCGTCGTCGCGGCGCTCCTCGAAAGATCCGGCCTTACGTGGTGCAAGCGCTCCGATTGGTACTCTGAGCCATCGGCCGCGGCACGCGCAACTCGCGCGCTCCGGCCCGGCGAGATCGTGCTTCTCGACACCATCGGAGAATTGGCTTCTGTTTACTCTCTCGCCAGCGTTGCCTTTGTCGGTGGCAGCCTCGTTCCGGCCGGTGGCCACAACCCCCTCGAGCCGGCCCAGTTTGCCGTTCCCATTGTCATGGGCCCGCACTACGCCAATTTCGTCGCTATTGTTGAAAGCCTGCGCAGCCACGACGCGATGCGCATCGCGGCTAAGGAAGATTTGGCCTCGATACTCATTGAACTTCTTCGCGACCGTGTCGCCGCCGGGGCTATGGGCGCGCGCGCCAAAGAAGTGTTCGACCGCCAGGCCGGCGCCACCGATCGGTGCGTCGCAGCCATTCGCGAGTTGCTCGACTCGACTTCCAGCAGGGAGCGTGCGTCGTGACTCCCACGTCCGCCTCGCGACCTTTGCTGTGGCCACTCGTGCCCATCTATCGCCTCGGCCTCGCCCTGCGCGAGTTGCAATTGCGCAAGGGCCTCAAGCCGATTCGTCGTCTTCGCTGGCCTGTCGTCAGCATCGGTAATCTCTCCTCGGGCGGGGCAGGGAAGACTCCGCTCACGATCGCCCTCGCCAAGGCGCTCACCGCGCGTGGCCTGCACGTCGATGTGCTTTCGCGTGGCTACGGCCGGCGGCGCTCCGCGCTTCCACTGTTGGTTGACCCCGGCGGGACAGCGCAGGAATTTGGCGACGAGCCGCTCGTGATCGCGCGCGAGACTGGGGTCCCTGTCTACGTCGCTGCCGAGCGATATGAGGCGGGACTGATGGCAGAGGCGGACGAATTTAAGGGAGCAAGTGAGCGAGGGAGCGAGGGAGCAAGGGCCGCGCGAGACACTGCATCGTGGCCCGGCGTTCATCTGCTCGACGACGGCTTTCAGCATCGCCAGCTCGTCCGCGACGTCGATATTCTGCTGCTCAGCCGCAGGGATCTGACCGATCGTCTTCTTCCCGCCGGAAATCTGCGCGAGGCATTGCATGCCGCTGAACGCGCACACGTGATCGCGATTCCTGCGGACGAATCCGATGTGGAAACTGAAATAAGAGCGCGCGGCTGGAAGGCCCAGGTTTGGCGCGTGCGCCGACGTATGGAAATTCCGCACGTCGACAATTCACTTGACGGTCCTGTCTTAGCTTTTTGCGGCATCGCACGGCCCGATCAGTTTTTCCAGGGCCTGGAATCCGCAGGCGTGAAGCTTGTCGCTCGGATGGCGTTCGCCGACCACCACAACTACACCGAGCGCGATTTCGAAGGGCTTGCGAAAGAGGCCCGCGATGCTGGAGCCACAACCCTACTCACCACGGAAAAAGACCGCATCCGCATCGGCGCGCTCTCCGCGTCGCTCCCGATTCAGACCGTGCCGTTGCGCATCGAGATTGAAAACGAGAAGGCCGCCATCGATTGGCTGATCGGCCGCACTCCTGGAGGACAGATCGAATCAGCGAGCCTCGGGTAATCCGGCAGCGGTTGATGCTAAAAAGCAGAGACGCTCAAAGACGCTGGCCTCGAAGAGGCTCCGCGCTCTCGTCTTGCGTCGTTCGGCCAGACGCTCTCCTCCTCGTCCGCTTGCGAGGGGATCTCTTTGTCTCGAAGGCATTGCCCGGCGGTCGCCGTGACGCTTTTCCATTCACGAGGCGAATGAGGGAACTCTGCTCGGCCTTCGAGAGGCCAAGCTCCTTTCCGATCTCGCCAAGAGTCGACATCGGTGTCGAAATGATCACAGGGCGCGTCATCTCAATCACATCGTACAACGACCCGTGAAGAGCGGCGGGGCAGATTCAAAGGGGCCATTCCCGCCGCCTTACAGCCGCTCTTCCACTGGAATCCACGGGGAAGGATACACCGGCCCGATGTATTCGGCGCGCGGGCGGATCAGCCGGTTGTCGTCCAGCTGCTCGATCACATGCGCGGCCCAGCCGGAGATGCGGCTCACCGCGAAGATCGGCGTGTAGAGATCGATGTCGATGCCCAGCGTGGCGTAGGTCGAAGCCGAATAAAAATCCACATTGGCGTTCAGCTTCTTGTCCTGATTGATGTAAAGCTCGATCGCCCGGGACATCTCAAACCACTTGGGCTGGCCTGCGTCCTTGCCCAGTTGTTCGCTCATCTTGCGCAGGTGCGTGGCTCGTGGATCTTCGGTCTTGTACACGCGGTGCCCGAAGCCGGAGATCTTTTGCTTCGCCGCGAGCATGTTCTTCACGTACTCCACCGGATCGGCGCCTTGCTTGTCGATCGTCAGCAGCAGCCGCATCACGCCCTCGTTGGCGCCGCCGTGCAACGGGCCCTTCAACGCGCCGATGGCGCCGGTAATGGCGGAATGGATGTCGGAGAGTGTTGCGGCGATGACGCGAGCGGCGAAGGTGGAGGCGTTCAGTTCGTGGTCGGCATGAAGAATAAGAGCGATATCCAAAGTTCGAGTGGCCGTTTCTGAAGGCTTTTCGCCGTTCAGCATCCACAAGAAATTCCCTGCGTGTGAAAGCGAGCGGTCAGGCGGGACAATTTCCTTGCCCTTGCGCAGCCGGTCGTAAATGGCCACAATCATGGCGATCTGCGCGGTCAGGTTGTAGGCCTTGCGCACGTTTGCGTCGTGCGAGTTGTCCTTCTCATCAGCGTCGTAAAAGCTCAGCGCCGAGACCGTCGTGCGCAGCACCTCCATCGGCGTGGCCGACGTGGGAAAGCTGCGCATCAAATCGATGACGCGCTGATCGAGCGATCGCGCAAGCGCCAGTTGCGATTGGAACTCGCGCAGCGCCAGCTCGTTGGGCAGGATTCCGTTCCAGAGCAGGTACGTGCATTCTTCAAAGGTCGAGTGCTCGGCCAGCTCGTGAATGTCGATGCCGCGGTAGGAGAGGATGCCCGCTTCGCCGTCGATCCAGCAAATGCCGGAGTTCGCGGCGACAATTCCTTCCAGGCCTTTTCCTGCGACAGCAGTCGGCATAGCCTTTGGTTCTCCCGTGGTTATGATGGCAGTTTGGCCGTTGCGGTGGAGTTCCGGCCGCCCAACCAAGCCCGGCGCCAAATTATCCAGTAAAGATGTTTATAACGTAGCCGTTCCGTCCTTGTCACGGAGGGTGGGACGGCTAAAGCCTGTTATTGACTCTCCACGGGCGGTGCCGGCCGCCTTTCCTGGTCGACCGACGCGGCCGATCCGAGGGGCAACATTCGCTCATCCCCCATTTCTTCGATTTATCCTATAGATTCGGCATTCGTTCCGATTGAGATTCCGGCCTTTTGCCGGTGGCGGCCAATCGGTAAGATTGTGAATCATGGGGATTTCCGGATCGACTGAGACAAAATCCCCTCGCTGCGGCGTCTAACCGGAAAGGATGTCGCCTCTACGCCAGGCTGGGCCTGCCCCAAAGTGCCCGCCTATGCAGGAAAGGAAACGAATGAGCGAAATTGAAGAAGCCCCTCGAACATACTCCGGCGCGCTGCTGGCGGCAATCGCCGTCGCGGTGCTGGCCGCTATCGGGAGCCTGATTTGGTGCTTCACGCTGAATACCCGGCTAAGTGCGGCACAGGCAGAGCTGGCCGACGCCAAGCAGCAGGACACGCAACTCGCCGCCAGTTTGCGCGAGACCGATGCCCGCCTCAAGGTGGCCACAGATGAGCTTGGCAAATCCGTCGGCCTTACGCAAAAGGAACTCGACGAGCGCGCCCAGGCAATCATCGCGAAGCAACAAGACCTTGAAACCGCCGAAAAACAAACCGCGGCGCAGGTGAGCGACGTTTCCAACCAAGTGACCACCGTGAAAACGGATGTCGGCGGCGTAAAAACCGACCTGAGCAAGACGCAGAGCGACCTGGCCAACACAAACAGCGAGCTTCAGTCCGTAAAGGGAGACCTGAGCAATACCAGCAGCGTGATCGCCCGCAATCACGATGAGCTGGTCCAGCTTGAGCATAAGGGCGACCGCAATTTCTATGAGTTCTCTCTCGACAAGGGCCAGAAAAAGCCGGTGGGCACGGTCTCGCTCGAATTGAAAAGGACCGACGCCAAGCGGAGCAAGTTCACACTCGACATCTATGCCGACGACAAGGTGTACGAGAAGAGAGACCGCAACGTGAACGAGCCCTTGCAGTTCTATAGCGGCAAGGATCAGGCGCTCTACGAGATTGTGGTCAACAACATCAATTCAAGGAATGAGATTGCGGGCTATCTGTCCACGCCCAAGAGCGCGCCGGTTCCGCCTACTGTTCAGTGATCGGAACCTGGGGCGCAACCGTCAGGCTAGGCTGGTAGCGGAAATTGAAGGTGTAATCCAGCTTGGTGCGCGCGTCCCACTCCTGCTGGGTCATCTTGAACGCCGAAACAAATGTCCCTTCGACCGTCTGTCCTGGATTAATCGTGGTGTCCAGTGGCGAAATGGGTGTGTTGTGCGGCACAGGAATGCTCGGATAGGCGACAAAGATCCGTTCGTAGTCGCCCGTGTTGGCGGCATAGCTGGAGTGGATCCCGTCAGCGAGCGTGGCATTGGTGAGCACGTTGGCAAGATACAGCGGGTGATCGGACTGGTTGTGCAGCCTCACCTCGGTGAAGACCATCACCTGGTCCACTTCTTCTTTGGGCATTTGCGCACCGCTGGCGTCGAGCCCCGATGTCTCAGTGTGCTGCGGATGCGCCCAAACGGCCACGATCTCTCCGGTGGCGATGGGCGGCTTTTGTTCCGCGATCACATAAGCCCCGATGGCAATGCTTACAACTACAGTTGCGGCGATGGCAGCCCATATCACATGACTGCTCCCTTTGGTCAGTTCTTCGCCCAGCGCGGCGTCGTCCACTTCCCGCTCTTCCTGCTGCAGTAAGCTCATGGGGACCTCACCCTCTTTGCGACCTTACCCTCATTGCGCCTAATCTTATCCCCATTCGAGCACAACAAGCCAAGGATTCCGGTTTCGCACTCCAATCCCTTTGTGCTCAATCGTGGTGACCTTTGGGGGAGGGGGCCGGAGGCCGAGAAAGCCGCGGCGAGGAGTCTCAGGGTCCCGGCCGTAGCCCCGCCAGAAATCCCGCCGCCTCCCTCGAATTCAGCACATCGTCTTTCGTAAGCCACGCGCGCCGCAGCTGCTTCGCGCCGTACGCCATGTTGCCCAGGTTGCGGCTGTCGTGCGAGTCAGAAGACATCACGATCCGGCAGCCCAGCTCTTTGGCTAGCCGCAGGTCGCGGTCGTTCAGGTCCAGCCGTTCCGGCGCGGCATTATGTTCCATGGCCACGCCCAGCTCCGCGGCGCGCTTCAGCACCACGGCCAAATCCAGTTCGAACGGCTCCCGGCGCAGCAGCAGCCGGCCCGTCGGGTGTCCCAGGATCCGCACATTTGGATTCTCGATGGCCTTCAGCACGCGCTCTGTCATCTCCTCGCGGCTCTGGTCAAAGCGCGTGTGCACGCTGGCAATCACCACATCCATCTGCGCCAGCACCTCGTCGGCGAGATCGAGCGCTCCATCGGCCAAAATGTCCACTTCGATCCCGGTGAACACGCGAATCTTTCCCTCCATCTGCTT
>Ga0224557_1003840_pt1 | contig 11386 bp, 8 predicted proteins | sample 714S31014metaG_FD_180677 | JGI IMG/M metagenome (GOLD analysis project Ga0224557, IMG submission 180677) | Peat soil microbial communities from Stordalen Mire, Sweden - 717 S3 10-14 | ecosystem: Environmental > Terrestrial > Soil > Wetlands > Peat | place: Sweden: Norrbotten County, Stordalen... | reverse complement strand
ACGAAGAGCTCGGGTTCGCCAACCGTTCGACGCATGATGAACGAAACGATGGCAGGAACCAGGCCTACGGCAAACATGCCGCGCCAACCGATGTGCGGCAACAGTAGCGGCGTCACCACGGCGGCGGCCAGAACTCCACTTTGCCAGCCGAGACCGACATAGGAAGACACGCGCGCCCGCATATTCGCCGGCCAGGCTTCCGCCGCCAACGCCATGCCGATTCCAAACTCTCCACCCAATCCAATACCAGCGATGGTGCGGTAAGCGAGCAGATCCCAATAGCCTTGAGAGAGGGCGCACAGGCCGGTAAAAACAGCGAAGAGAAGGATTGTCCAGCTCAGCACCTTGATGCGGCCGACATAGTCGCTCAGCACGCCAAACACGATGCCGCCGATGACCGCGCCGAGCAACGTCCCGGTGACGAGAGAGCCAGCTTGCCCCGCACTCAGGTGCAGGCCGGCGGAAACGGCACTGAGGATGAAACCAAGAATCAGTAGATCGAAGCCGTCCATGGCGTAGCCCACGGCTGAAGCCAGAAGCGCCTTCTTCGCATAGCTGTTCGGTTGGTCAACGGTTTGAATGGAGACGGGCGATGGGGAAAGCGATCCTTGGGAAAAGGGCGGCATTAAGCTCTCGCTTCCTGGAGTCGAACATTTCGGATTAGGAAAGGCGCATCATAAATTCCGCCAGCCGCGGATGCAAGCAAATTCCTGCCAGGAACTTGTTGTCCGCTCATCCCGCCTAGCTCCTATTCACGACGGAGAGATTTGCCTCCGGAATTGCTTGGGATATCGCGCGATCGCTGCTGGAATTGCGGGTCCGCTCCCCTAAGATTTCGATAAAGGTCTTGCCTGGCACATTGCGCTAGGATACTCTACGGGTCGAGGTGCTGAAGGATTACCCAACAAATGGCGGTACGCAAGCGCGTCAAATGACTTGCTGCCACATGCGCCCATGCCAGTACAATAGATGCTTGGTTGAGCAATCTCCATTCCCCGAAATGAGATGTCCTGATGAGTAGCGATCCAACTCCAATGACTACCTCTCTCAGCAATACTGCTCCTATCGATGCCCGCTCACGACTGATGGTCGCGCTTGATGTGCCGACGGCTCGCGATGCCAGGCGCATCGTCGACCAACTGGGTGACCGGGTGGATTTTTTTAAAGTTGGCCTGGAACTATTCACCGGTACAGGGCTCGAATTTGTGCGTGAACTCCAGTCGCGCAACAAGCAGATATTCCTTGATCTCAAAGTTTTCGACATCGGTGAAACTGTCAAGCGTACGGTGAAGGTTGTGGTTGATGCCGGCGTAAGTTTTTTGACGATTCACGGCAATACGGAAATCATTATGGCGGCGGCTGAGGCCAGAGGCAGCAGTAGCCTGAAACTATTGTCCGTCACCGTACTCACCAGCCTGGATGTGAAGGATATTCGAGATCTTGGCTACGAATGTTCTCTGCAGGAACTTGTTCTCCATCGCGCCGTGAAAGCGCTTGAGGCAGGCTGCGACGGGGTTATTTCTTCCCCCAGGGAAGCTAAGCTTATCAAGGAAGCGACGCACGGCGATCTTTTGGTGGTTACGCCTGGCATTCGACCTCTTGGCGCGCAGCTCCAGGATCAAAAGCGAGCCGGGGACCCGCGATCCGCCACCGAGAACGGGGCGGATTATCTGGTTGTCGGCCGCCCGATTACGGCTGTGCCGGATCCTGCCGCGGCAGCCGACGCGATTATTGCAGAGATGCAACTCGGCTTTAATTCGCGGGTGTAAATGCCTCCTCACTACCGCCGGTGAATCTTGCCGGCCTCTGCAGAGCAGCGGTTTCAGAGTAGGTGCGCCGCGGAGCTATCAACGCCCGGCTTACTGTACCCCCGGCAAACGTTACAAGCAGCGCGTGCCGGGGTCCCGTCGTCGTTCAGCATGACAACCCCGAAGCTCCGTTGCTTGGACCCTGCCGTGGGATACACCTATTCTGGAATTGCCCTAGGCAGTATCGACATATAGACTTTGCAGGCGGCCGCGGTTGGGTTTGGATAGGGGCATGGCGAGCCGCCATGAGCTGAGTGATGGGCACAGTGGGAGTGAATCAAGAACCTTCTTCCTGGACGCAAGCAGAGCGTAGGCCGCACTGCCGCTGACAACCGGGTTTTTGTCAACAGCGTGCCGTGGATCTTTGTAGGTGTGCGTACTCAGATTGTCCAGCACCAGGTGGATTACCGTCCAACACTTGGTGCATGGCGATTTGCCCGCGTGCTCCTACTTCGCCGGCAGAAGCGGCTGACTTAGCCCGTCGACACCAACCAGACCCAGAATAGTTAGGAAAATCTTCTGCGGCGCAAGGTGTTCGTTGCTTGGATCGAACCATTCGCCGGGTGAATGCGTCGCACCATCCATGCCACCGATGCCGAGCATGACTGCCGGCACGCCAATGCTGATTGGCCAGTTTGCGTTAGTACTGCTTGCCTCAACCAGTTTGGGCACTTGCCCGATAGCCTTGGTAGCCATCCACGCAGCCTGAACGATCATGCTGTTCGGAGACTGGCTTCCCGCTGGACGATCGCCAATCAGCTTCGGGTCAACGGTGATCTTCTTGTCGCCTCCCCAACGCGCGTTCTCTTCGTTCGCGCCTTCTTGGAGCAGCAACAAAATTCTCTTTTCCATTTTCAATAACTGTTCCTGACTATTGGAGCGCATATCGAGCAGCATCTGAGCCTTGGCCGCAATTGCATTCACCGACGTCCCGCCACTGACCTCGCCGACAGTGAACGTAGTCTTCGGCTCTGACGGCGTCTGTACGTTGGCGATCTTCGCAATTGCCCGGCTCATGGCGTGAATAGCGCTGGGGGTGCCAAACGCCGAAAAGCTGTGTCCGCCCGGCCCGCTAAAAGTCACTCGGTAACGGTGACTGCCGGTGCCAAGATAGGTTATGTACGTTACCTCGGCGGGGGTATCGATGTCGATCACTCCGGCGATATCCGTGTGATCCTTAAAGAAGGCCTTCATGCCTCGCAGATCCCCCAGACCCTCTTCGCCAACCGTAGCGCAAAAAATTATGTCCCCCACCGTCTTGATGCCAGTTGTCTGAAACGCTCGAATGATCGATAACAACACGGCTAGCCCACGCGAATCGTCGGCGATGCCGGGGGCGTAGATCTTACCGTTTTTTTCAACCAACTGTATGTTCGTGCCCTCGGGAAAGACGGTGTCAAGATGAGCTTCGACGAGCAGTTTGGGGCCTTTGCCTGTTCCGGGACGAACCCCGTACACGTTCCCTTCGCTGTCCGTCTTTAAGCCTTGCAGGCCCAACTCCTGTAGTCGCTCCATGTAGTATTCGCCGCGAACCTTCTCCTTGAACGGAGGAGCGGGGATGATGACAATCGCTTTCATGTCGACAAGCGTCTTTGCGTCATCGTTCTTGATGAATTCCAACCCTTGCCGGACCTTCGAATCGGCCGTGATTTTCTTGAAGGCGCTATCACTTTCCGGCGAAACCGTAGCCGTTGTTGCAGCCAGGGAAGACAAACTTAGTAGAACGATGGTCGCGATCAATGCAGCGACAGCGTTTAAACAACTTCGCTTGTTTTCCATTCTCTGAATTGCCTCCATGCATATCCCTGCCGGCGCGGGCGTCGACGTTGGTGGTACCACGCCGGATCATTACCTTCCGCTCGCGCTGGCAACTTAGACCAGAAGCAAAATGGGTTCTTCCAGGCGTTCGATTATCTTCTCAAGGAATTTAGCGCCTTGCGCACCATCAATGCTCCGGTGATCGATAGTCAGGCCGATGGACATTGTGGGCACGGTTACCAGTTGACCATCGAGCAGTGCAAGTGTCTGGCGAATGCGGCCAACCGAAAGAATGCCTGCCTCGGGAGGGTTGAGTATCGCCACGAACTGGTCGACTTTGAACATCCCCAGGTTGGAAACCGTAAACGTTCCCCCAGTGATGTCCTCCTGCGAAAGCACGCCTTTTCTGGCATCTTCGGTCAACAGGTTCCGTTCGCCGGCGATTTCGGAGAGCGACTTGTTGCCCGCGTTGCGGATGACAGGCACGATCAGCCCTTCCTCGAGTGCGACTGCAAATCCGACGTTGATGGCCGACTTCTGGGCGATGCCGCTGGGAGTGTAACTGACATTCATAAAAGGGCACTCCCGCAAGGCCCCGGCGACCGCCTTGATTACGAAGTCGGTATAACTGAAAGAAACCATTTTCCCCGCCAGCCGCTGATCGATCGTCTCGCGCAACTTGACAAGGGCTCCAACGCTGACGTCCACCCCCATCCAGAATTGCGGCACCTCGCGGGTGCTGATCGTCATGCGCTCGGCAATGGCCCGCCGCATCCGGCTGAGCGGAACCACTTCATCATCCTGAATAGCGGTGACCTGCCCAACCGCCGACTGCAAGGGCGGTGCGCTTGCTATGCTCTGCTTTTCCGGTGATTGCGGAAGACATTCCATATCAACCTTGACTTGCAGTTTTCCGCCATGGGGCGCGAGGACAGCATCCGGGGCCTGCGATTCTTTTCTCTGCGAAAGGAATCTCAGAATATCGGACTTGTTGATCGCTCCCTCGATTCCTTCCCCGCTCAAACCGTTCAACATTTCCGGGACAAGGCCCGCTTGGCTGGCGATTTTGCGCGCCAACGGCGAGATGCGCCGGCGTGCGGGAACAGCGCCGTTCCCGCTTTCCTTCTCCTCATGCAACGGCGCGTCCGAACCCAAACGTTCAGTACCGGCCTGGGACGGCAGCAGGCCGGTTACGTCTTCGTCGCCTTCGGCAATGATCGCCACCGGTTCAGTCACTTTCGCGAGATTTCCGGCGTGGACAAGGATTTTTCGCAAAATCCCGGCGCCAAGTGACTCGACCTCCATGTTGGCTTTGTCGGTCTCTATCTCGAACAAGGGCTCGCCTTTGACCACTCTGTCGCCCTCTTGTTTCAGCCATGCTATGATCTTCCCCTCGACCGTGGTAGTACCCAGTTGAGGCATTACGACCTCTGTCACCATCACTATCCTCCAATTTCGCCGGCTCAACTCCTACATCTTGACGAGTGTCCGAATCTTTTCCGCAATGCGGTCGGCATTGGGCACCATCGCGTCTTCGAGAGAAGGACTGAAAGGCATCGGCGCTTCCCAGCCACCCAGTCGAGCGATGGGACAATCGAGGTCGTACAGACCATTCTCGGCAACCATCGCGGCGATTTCCGCCCCGAATCCTCCAAACACCGGGGCTTCCTGCACGATCAGCAAGCGATTTGTCTTGGCGACCGACGCCAGGAGGGTATCCGTATCGAGTGGCCGAAGGGACCGCAAGTCGATTACCTCAACATCAATACCGTCATTCTGGAGTTTTTGCGCCGCCTCCAGCGATTTCTTCACCATGATTGAAGTTGCGACCACCGTAATGTCCTTCCCACCCTTCTTGACCTCAGCCTTGCCGATGGGGATGAGGTATTCGCCATCGGGGACAGGTCCGCTGTCGTTGTAGAGCAACTTGTGCTCGATCACGATAACCGGATTGTCGTCGCGGATGGCGCTCTTCAATAATCCTTTTGCGTTTGCCGGGTCAGCCAACACAACCACCTTGAGCCCGGGAACATGGGCGAGCCAGGCTTCGAAGCACTGAGAATGCTGTGCCGCCGACCTGCGCCCAGTCCCGTGCGGCGTGCGCAGAACCATGGGGACCCTTAGTTTGCCGCCGCTCATGTAATGCATCTTTGCGGCCTGGTTTACAAGCTGATCCATGGCGATGGTGATGAAATCCATGTACATGATTTCGGCGACCGGTCGCGTTCCAACCATGGCCGCGCCCACCGCGGCGCCGGCAATGGCCGCCTCCGAGATCGGCGTGTCGCGCACGCGATCTTCGCCGAATTCGTCCATCAGCCCGGTTGTGACCCCCATGCAGCCGCCGAACTTACCAACATCCTCGCCCATCACAAAGACCGTAGGATCCCGGCGCATCTCTTCCTGCAACGCTTCTCTTATCGCAACTCTGTATGTCAGTTCCCGCATGATCTCTCACTCTCCCGCCTTCAGGCGTAAACATGTTCGAGCGCCGCCGATACTGGCGGCAAGGGGCTCTTTTCCGCATACTTCACGGCGTCTTCGATTTCCCGTTGTATGCCTTCCCTGATCTCGTTCAATAGTTTGGAATCAGCCCCTTGGGCCAGCAGAACTCCTTCCATCCGTTTGATCGGGCATTTGGCCATCCAGGCCGCAATCTCTTCCGCCGACCGGTATTTTCCACCGCGATTGGGGTCTCCTTCGTGATGCCCGCGCCAGCGGTAGGTTTTGCATTCGATCAGACTCGGTCCGCCGCGCTTTCTGGCTAGTTCGACGGCTTGCTTTACCGCTTCAAAGACCGCCAGAACGTCATTACCGTCAACCACTTTTCCCGGCATGTTGTAGCTGACAGCGCGCACGGCCACGTCCTTGATGGCTTGATGCTTACTCTGAGGAACCGATATACCGTATAGATTGTTCTCACAAACGAAGATGACAGGCAGCTTCCATACTGAAGCCAGGTTGAAGCTTTCGTGAAACGATCCCTGGTTGCTCGCCGCATCGCCGAAGAAGCAACATACCACCTGATCAAGGCCCTTCAACGTGATGCCCAGGGCGGCGCCTGCGGCAATCGGCATGCCGGCACCGACAATACCGTTGGCGCCGAGAATGCCTTTCTCGAAGTCGGCAATATGCATGGAACCGCCCTTGCCGCCGCAATAACCGGTTTCCTTGCCAAACAACTCGGCCATCATCCTATCCACGCTTGCACCTTTGGCGATACAATGGCCGTGCCCCCGGTGATTGCTGGTGATGTAGTCGTCATTCCGCAAAGCATTGCAGGCGCCAACCGGCACCGCCTCCTCGCCGATAGAAAGATGCGCCAAACCCGGCATAGTTCCCCGCGCAAACATTTCAACCAGCTTTTCCTCGAACAGCCGTATGTGTAGCATCTGGTTGTACATCTTCAGCAAGACATCGAGGGCATAAGGTTGTTGCGGGGATGGTTCCGCACCTTTGGATTGAGTTGCGTTCGACGTCGGAATGGAAACTTCAGTTGTTGGCATCCTACCTCCCTTAAAATTATCAGCGGACCACTTTGCTCCGGCTGCCGGAGACCGGTTGATCCTTCACTGCCTGCTTGAGTTAATTAACCAACTACACCACGCAAAATATCAGGCTGCTCACACCTTCGCCGGCAGCGGAGACATCAGTCATGTGCAGCTTTAGCTTTAGCTTTGGCTACAGAGTGCAGCCTTATACCTGCCTTCACCGTCTCCGGCAGGAAGAATAATCCCACCAGGGCAATTACGTCGTAAATGACCGTCGTGGCAAGGCCGGCACCGAGTCCCTTGGTTTGAGCCACCACGCCGATGATGTATGGCGCCAGCATGGCGGGCGCGCGGCCACAATTGAAAATAAGGCTGGTGGCTGTCGCCCGGGCTTCAGTTGGGAAAAGCTCGGAAATAAAGGCTCCGAAGATGCCGAAGAAGCCATACGTGACGAAACCAAAAACAGGTCCGAACCACAACAGCGCCTGAAGGTTGTCGATCGAAACGTAGATCAAGGTTGCTATGATTGCGCCGACCATGCCTATCGTGAAAGAAAAGCGGCGCCCCTTCAAGTCGGCCAGCCAGCCAAAGAATTGGTAGCCAACGAATGCCCCCAGATTCAGGATAATGAGAAAGCCGCCGGTTCTGGCGACATTCAGTCCTTTGGTTTTAGCCAGGAAGGTGGGCAGCCACGTGGCCGCTCCTTGGTAAGCCATCAAGGCTCCGGCAGCGAGCACTATGGCCAGGAGAGTTAAATGCAGATACTCTTTTGAGAATAGTGTTGCCAGAGGGAATTTGGCCGCGGCTTCTCCTGTTTTGCCCCCGGACCGTAGTTTACGAGCTTCCAGCCAAACCTCCGGCTCAGGGACGGCAAGGCGAATTAGGATGGCGATGAACGCGGGGATCACCCCGACAAAGAAAAGTCCCCGCCAGCCGTACTTAGGAGTAATGGTCATAAAGGCCACTGCGGCCAAACCGAAACCGAGCGGCCAACCGCTGTGGACCAAACAGGTAGCTTTGGCGCGATGTTTGTCCGGCCAATATTCCGACACTAGCGCCGCGCCTACACCCCATTCGCCGCCCAGACCGATGCCAGTCAATAGGCGCAGAATCATCAACTGCTCATAGCTTTGGGCAAAACCGCACGCACCGGTGAACATGGCGTACCAGATCATCGTGACCATGAGGATCTTCACTCGCCCGAAGTAATCCGCCAGGAGCCCACTCATGATTCCGCCAAAAAAAGCTCCCGCCAAGGTCACGGTCGCGAGCAGACCAAGCTGTGGCAGGGTGCAGTTAAAAGTCGTCTTGATCAGAGGCAGGGCCAGAGCCAGCATCATCCAGTCCATGGCGTCAAGCATCCAGCCCGACATCGCCCCTCCCAAACTCAACCATTGTTTCTTTTTGTCGGTTCCATACTCAGCGGTTGTTTTGCTTGTCGTAGCAGCGGTTGGCGTCATCTTGTTTCCTTCCTTGTATCCGCGACGAAATCTCTCGTTACAGATGTGCTGCGAAATTCTATAAACGCAGAGCCTTACTTCAATCTCCAGTTCAACGCTAAAGCCAAAAACAAGACAATATCGTCAGGTCTTCTGGAAGCAGGGTCGACTATCCTGACTGTAGCTTGGCTTACAGCATCGTTGCAACCCACCTCGCAGGTGCGGAGGCTCATTCCCTGGCAAATGCTATAGCTGTTTCAAGCCGAATCTCCCGCCCAGCGTTGCCAATGAAGACGACCCTATTCTTGACTAGAGCCCATTTCATAAATAGTTCTTTGGCGGGGCGCGGCTTTAGCCCCTGAGGAAGTTCGCCTTTTCCTCTAACTTCGGTTTATGAAACAAGCTCGAACCAAACCCTCGCAATCTCACTTTTGGTGTTCCAAAATATCACCACATTCTTCCAAAAACTGCAAGCAGAGATTCTTGTGGTTATCAACTCAGTCAGAAAGCACGCCAGCGTGTCGAAGAGGTGTTCGGCTGGATGAAAAGCATCGGGCTGGAGCGGTTCCCATGAAGCTATATACCGTATCCGCGGTGTTTGAACCAAGCTGCGGCATGGCGGACTGGAGCGAGTTTGCTGGACGTTAACCTTCACGGCGGCGGCCTATAACTTGGTACGCATTCGCAACCTGATGCGCGGTGCGCCACAGCCGCAGTGGGCATGAATGCGCTCGATCCCGCATCAACCGCCTCTTCCAATTCGAACAACCCACACACGGAATCCTCGAAGAGACCCGCAGAAGCAAGCTTAAGCCGGGGTCGGCTCGTTTGTCCGCAGCTTGCCAGGGCTTGTTTCATAAACCGAAGTTAGAGGAAAAGGCGAATCCCCTCAGGGGCTAAAGCCCGTATTCTCGTTGGCTCTGGGCGGCGCGGCTGAAGCCGCGCCCCTTCAAAGAATTATTCATGAAACACCTAGCCGCTTCGGGCACCTTGAGACCATTTGTTAGCTCACGGCAAACACCAACATCCGATCCGTTGCCATGGGGAGAATGGCATCTGGAGCGAAGGCTATCCTCCCCGCTCATCCCAGATTCTCCGTCCGATCCTCTGGTTTAGCAAGCTGCGGAAAAACGCACCGGCGCACCCAGCAAGGCGCCATGTGAGGTGGGCGGCCAAGATCCTTGTACAAGAACTGGCAGACTTACATCACCTGAAACCTGGTTTTCCGCAGCCTGTTCGGTTTAGTCCGTCACAGTGGTCTGAGTTTATTCGGCCCTTGACATTGGGGTGTTTATATAGTGTGATGTTTTGCCAAAACGGTGAGGTGGTGTACGGTGTGCCGAGCGCGAAAATTGCAGCAGGAAGGAGGACTAATTAAACAAAAACACCATGGAACGAAAACATTGATAAAGGAGCAATGTCAGGCGAATAATTATTAGAAGAGGGACGCAAATGATAACGTGCGAGCAACTATTAAGCAGACTGGATGATAGCAGTCTAAAGACAAATCATTATAAGGTAATTGTCGCTGGAATACTTGGTTGCATGCTTGAGTTCTTTGACTATTTCTTAATTGGATTTGTCTTGGCATTTATTGTTGTCCCTTGGCATTTGACTTTTGCCCAAGCAACTATTGTCTTATTAATTGCAGGCGTGGGCGCCATGTTGGGGGCGTTTTTCTTCGGCTATGCTGCGGAAGAAGTTGGCCGGCGTCCGATTTTTATAATTACTGTTCTGACATTCTCAATACCTAGTGGCCTTATGTACTTAACACCAGAAGGAAATTGGATATATTTGTCAGCTATGCGGTTTATTGTTGGCCTTGGCGTCGGTGGGTTGTACACGGTTGATTTGGCGTTGGTGCAAGAATTTGTCCCGGCGCGTTATCGCGGTGTTATCAGTGGTATTTTGACAGCTTTTATCCCAATCGGGGTCATGATTGCCAGTGGAATCGCGGGTAATTTAACTCATCTGATTGGCTGGAGGGGACTGTTTCTCATCGCTTTATTGCCGGCTTTTTTGACTCTGCTCGTTCGGATTTGGATTCCTGAATCGCCACGCTGGTTGATTTCTAAAGGGCGATATCAAGAAGCAGCGAAATCAATCAATTGGGTGACTGGTAGTAAGGAAGAATTTTGTGTTGCCGACTTACAGGCAGGTAGTGCTGCGGCAGAACCGGAACGGAAAGTATCTTGGAAGGAACTTTTTAAATACCCTCGAAGTTTGATAGTAGCCTGCATGACCAATTTTTGCCTACAAACCGGCGATTACGGCATGACTTTGTGGGGGGCAACCCTTTTTGTTCTGGTGATGCAAGTTACCCCAGCTAAGGCGGCAAACCTGTTTTTCCCGGTCGCAATGGCCGGTTTTGCGGGCAGGTGGTTTTGGGCTTACATGTCAGAGGTGCTAGGACGTCGGCGGGCCGGGATGTTCCTTGGGGGCTTTGCCACTATTCTTCTCATTATCGCAGCCATTTTTCACGGCGTTTTTTGGGGCTCGACTTCCGTTTTCTGGCTCGCGTTTATAGGTGCGTATTTCTTCGTAAATGGCGGCATGGCCGTAATTGGCCCATACGCTTCGGAAGTGTGGCCTAAGCATCTTAGGGCGTTGGGTATGGGCGCTGGCTACGGATGTGGCGGGCTAGGGAAAATGCTTGGTCCAGTGGCCTTGGGGCTATTTGCGGGAGGGGGCAATTTGGTCACGCCGAAAGCCACGTTAGCTGCAATAGGTCCAGCAGTTGGACTCTGGGCTGCGGCGACCTTTACGGTAGCAGTATGCTGTTACTTTGGCATAGAAACTTCCAAAAAATCCATAGAGGAAATTGATACAATGGTGCGCTCGGTTCCACTGCTTGACAGGGTTGATAGGAATGTAAGCGTGTAGCAAGCTG
>Ga0224557_1003839_pt1 | contig 11396 bp, 9 predicted proteins | sample 714S31014metaG_FD_180677 | JGI IMG/M metagenome (GOLD analysis project Ga0224557, IMG submission 180677) | Peat soil microbial communities from Stordalen Mire, Sweden - 717 S3 10-14 | ecosystem: Environmental > Terrestrial > Soil > Wetlands > Peat | place: Sweden: Norrbotten County, Stordalen... | reverse complement strand
AGTCGCTGCTGACGCGCATGATGGACGAGAACAGCCGCTTGGCGCAGCCCATGCCGGCACGCGAGGTGATGATGGAGGCCATGGTGCGGAGCGCGCTGGACTCCGCCGCCGCTGCAGAACACTACGGGCTGCGAAGCGACCAGATTATTTTGTCGGCCAAGGTGAGCGGGGTGCGCGACCTGATCGACGTGTACACCAATCTTGCTGCGCGCTGCACGTATCCACTGCATCTGGGGCTGACCGAGGCGGGGATGGGCACGAAGGGGCTGATTGCCTCGACGGCCGGACTTGCGCCGCTGCTGCTTGCCGGGATTGGCGATACGATTCGCGTGAGCCTGACGCCGAAGCCGGGCGGCGACCGGACGGAAGAGGTGCTGGCCGCGCAGCAGATTTTGCAGTCGCTGGGGATTCGCAGCTTCATGCCCCAGGTAACGAGTTGTCCGGGGTGCGGACGGACGACGAGCACTTACTTCCAGGAGTTAGCCGAGCAGATACAGAGTTATCTGCGCAGTTCGATGCCGGAGTGGCGGAAGCAGTATCCCGGCGTGGAAGAGCTGAAGCTGGCGGTGATGGGCTGCGTGGTCAACGGGCCGGGCGAATCGAAGCACGCTAACTTGGGGATTAGTCTGCCGGGGACGTTTGAAGAGCCAAAAGCGCCGGTTTATGTGGACGGCAAGCTCTTGAAGACGCTGCATGGCGACACGATTGTGGCGGAGTTCAAGCAGATCCTCGATAACTATGTGGTGAGCCACTACGGGCAAGGGGCGAAGAGCGCGGAACTGGTGGGGACACGGTAATCCCGCAGGTTCGGAACCGACGCGATGTTCCGCTATTTTTCAGATTGGATAGCTCTCGACAAGCTTTGAGCCGGTAGAGCGGTGCCTGGCTAGCTTACAGAGAGCGCTCTCCCATCTTCCCCTTGCCGCATCGCGAGCCTCCCAGAGTTGTGAGAATGTTCCCCCCTCCAGAGATCTCAATCTGTGCTCAGAGGCGGAAAATTCCATCCCTGCCTCATGAAATTCCCTCTCGAGGCGATCCTTTACGCAACGGTAGGCCTCCCAAATCTTGAAAGCAATGGATTTTCTAAGCGCTTGGACGAGGTCAAGACGGGCTAGTTGGAGACGCCGCGATAGGTCGTCCTCGTGGCCGCCTATTTCGAGGCTCTCCGTATCGGCCTCAGGCTCTTCTAAAGTCCTCAATGTCGCCTGCAGGCGGGCCTCAAGCTCTTGGATCGATTTTGTTGGCATGGTTCCCTCCTTGAACCAACTTCGTCCATTTTATTGATCAAGTCAAGTGTGCAAAAAACAATGCATTTTGGTGCATCAGAAGCTAAAATATATGCGAAGATAAGACGAAAGTCAATCCCGGAGTGAGACATCTATGAACCGCGTTGCGCACATGGTCATTTTCTTCTGCATCGCCGTTTCGGGAAAGATCGCGCTATCGCAGTCGAGTGCATGCGCGAACCCAAACGCTACAAGAATTGCTCTGGTGATTCTGAACCAGCCAGCAGCGAATGATCCTGCCTCCTCGCCTCAGTTGGCCGCCCTGTCGAAGCGGCTGGTTGACGCTGCTGCTAGGTTCCGGGATCAGCTCGCGCAGCGCCTACCTGCAAATGCCTGCATCGTGACGAGTCTAGAAATTTTCGAAGATCCAAAGAATTATCCGCGGCTCAAGGGTAGCCCGATGATAGAGATTAGTGCGGACGCTTCATTCAAGAATCCGAGCGTATTTGCACTTGCTGTCACTGTCAGTTCTGCTGGCGGAATCTATGCGCGGGATGACTTTCGGATGTTTACGATTCCGGTGCTGATAGAGACGGACTCCGACTTTGCGCGCGGCGCGGATGGCCTCATGAAGTTTTGGCAGGGTTGGGTTGAGGCGGCGACTCATGGTCCGAACAAGTAGCCTGTGCCTCAGGGCTCGCTCTTGAGCTGGAAAACCACGAATCTCACCTTACTGGTCATTGGCCTCTTCTCTATTGAACGCAGAACCAGGTGGCATTACGCGGCTGAAAGTAAGAATCTTCTCGGCGGCACCGCACTGGCCGCAAATCCGGCTCAACTCAAATTCTTGTTCTCCAGTTTGCGTGAACTGTGCCTCATCACCTGGTTTCAGGCTGTGTTCTCTCACGATCACCGCTGGGATTGTGACCCATAGACCGTTTCCGCGTTTTCTGAGCTTCATTGTCTTCGTCGGCACGGGCACCTCTCACTGTAAATCGGCAAGGGCAGGATTTGGATGAGGTTCTGCTTCCCTTCCCGCCCGTTTCGCGTTAAGATTTCGGCAATCACCTTTGGAGGCTTAGCGTGGTTCTGCGCAGAGTGGGGTGTGTTGTGCTTTTTGTTGCGATTTTGCCTGCGCTGGCCTTTGCCGGAAAGCAGAAGCCGTGCGTGACCGCCGACGAAGCCACCACACTAGTGAACAAGGATGTGTGCGTGACCGCGCACGTTTATGATGTGGTGCAGTTGCCGGATGGGACGCGGTTTCTGGATGTGTGCACGCCGGAGACGACGGACGAAAAGTGCAAGTTCACCATCGTAAGCCTATGGGAGGATCGCGACGATGTGGGCGAACTGACCAAGTACCGAAACATGAACGTGCAGATTCGGGGGATTGTGAGGCCGATGCATGGACGTGCGGGGATGGTGCTGAGCCATGCGCGGCAGTTCTACGGCGGGCCCCCGAAGTTCAAGCCCAATCCGTTGCTGGCGCGCGGATTCAGCGCGGATGAAAGCCGGCCGCCGATCAACGACCCCAACCTGCGCTCGCAGGGGGGACGGCGAGCGTTCATGAACACAAGGGACAAAGAGACGCTACAGCGGTAGTCAGGTTCGTGGTTTCCCAGTTCTCAAAATCGAGACCTGGGGCACCCGGCGCTTCCGATGAGGTGAAGTTTGTACTCTTCCACCCTTGCGACAGAACTGCAAGAAGCAGGTCCTTCGACTCCGCTGAGCTCCGCTCAAAATAACAAGAAGTTTGGGTTGAGATTAGGGCTTTCCCACCCTTGCGACAGAAACAAGTCGCAAGGATGGGGCACGGGGCAGTCTCGGGTCCGCCGGCCTCGCCTTCAAGAATTTCCAGGATGGGAATGCGCTTCTGGTGGAGTGGCATCCATCGCATCACCGTCGAGCCTGGTAGGCGGCGGTTCGGCGGAGTCGTCCAGCGTGGCAAAAACTGCTTCGGCAATCTCTTCGAGCACCGAGATGTCCACATCTTCCATGGGCGGGGCATGGCGCGCGCCCTTCCATAGAATTACGCAGGAGACGACCAGGAAGATGAGGGTCGAGCCAAGGCCAATGCTCAGGTTCGAGTGGTCGGAGATGGCGCCGATGATCTGCGGAGAAAAGGTATCGCCGAAGCAGTGAATGCTGAAGAAGTTGAGGCCGATAGCCGTGGCGCGGACCGGCGCGGAGACGGAGTTGACGATGGCGGCGTTGAGCGGCCCAGTGTTGAGGAAAAGGAAGAACTCGGCGACAAGCAGGGACGGGATGGCCCAGGACGGCGGCCCGAAGAAGAGCAGAATCCCGAAGGGCAAAGTGAGAGCGACGCTCCAGAAAGAGAGCAGATAAAGCGCGCGGTGGTCGGTGCGCAGCCAGCGCTGGGCGATCCAGCCGCCGACCAGGGTTCCCAGAATACCGTCTATGACCGTGATGGCGCCCACAACCAGACTGGACCGGGCGACCGATAGCCCGGCGGAACGGTGCAGGAATTCAGGCACCCAGGCTGAGATGCCGCCCATGGCGAAGGTGAGGGTTGCCAGTCCGAATGTGGCCGACAGATAGGCTGGGTTGCGGAAAAGCCCCAGAAAGGTGGTGGTGTTGGCGGTCTGCTCCATGCTGTCGCTGGCGCCGCGTTGGGGCTCGTGGCCCCAGAGGCCGTACAAAACCGCAATGATCAAGCCGGGAATGGCGCAGACAAGGAACGGCGCACGCCAGCCCCAGAGCGTGCCCAACTGCCCGCCCGCGAGATAGCCGAGGGCTGCGCCAATTGGAATTGCCGCGTAAAAAATGGAGAGGATGCGATTGCGTTCGCGTTCAGGGTAGAAATCGGCCAGGATGGCCGGAGCGAAGATGCCGAATGTGGCCTCGCCGATGCCCACGAAAGCCTGGCGGATATAGAAGGTCCAGTAGTCGTGAACCCAGACGGTGGCCAGAGTGGCCAGGCTCCAGAGAATTGCGCCAAAGATGATGAGCGCCTTGCGCGAGGAACGGTCAGGAAGCCGCGCGGCCGCGGGCTGAAACCATATATAAGCGATCAGCAAAACTACCGCCATCGCGCCCAGTTGGAAAAAGAGAGCCCAGTCGCCGTGGAGGACCAAGGCGGCCATGACACACAGAGCGACTCCGCAGGCAAACAGTTGCTTCTTATTCAGCCGGTCGCCCAGCCAACCGGACAAGGGGGCGGCGAGCATGTAGAAGATGAATAGAGCGGTGGTGAGCGCGCCCATCTGGTGATCGGTGGAGTGAAACTCGCTCTTGACCAGCGAGAGTTCGCCGGGCAGGATATAGCGATCAATATAGTTGAGCAAGTTGAGGGCAATGAGCAGCGACAGCGTGGCCACGGCGGGGCTAATGCGAGGGCGAGCGGGCTGGGCGGAAGGCGGCAAGGTCGTTGGTCCGGCAAAAATGGCCGGACTTCACAGCAATATCACAACCGGCGGGAAAAGCCCAACCCCCAGGCTCGAGCCCGCTGCGCGTGGCCGCGAGGTTGCGATTCGAGCTGGGTTTGGAACCGCTGTACGGGCTTGCCGGCGGGCGCATCGAGTACTGGATGCGCCCTCAGGAACTGCCCGGCAGACCGGCCATTCGTATTGACGGTGATTGGTTAACGCTTCTCTCCGGCGGTGTGGCCGCGTCCATCCCGCGTTTCATTGCCCTTGAACTTCTCGGGGGCTCTGCGCTGCGCGGAGGCTTTCTCGCCAGCTTTTGGCAACGGGCCGTTATAGCCGTGCTGCGGATCGAAAGAGTTGTCTACTTTGCCCTGGAAGTCGCTGGAGCCATGAAACCACGGTCCAACGCCGACGAATACGCCGCCATTGAACCATTCCGAGCCGTAGTAGCCGTCGGGAACGCAGTTATAGGGGGCGTAATCGTAGTAGCCGTAGGGGCAATCAGGGGCGACGCCGACTTCGACCGCGACCTGAGCCTGTGCTTTGGGAGCAGTTGCTACAAGGAAGATTCCCGCAACAGCCGCTAACGCAAGAAACTTAAATCCGCTCATGAATTCTCCTCACTGACGCAAGGGCCGTCGATTGCCTGCCCCTACGTTGTTGACGGTAGCGATGGAGATCATCCCTGTCTGAGCAATAGGACGCACGCCGAGCGTGCTCGATGCGTGCGATGGGAGCTGGGACGACTCCACTCCTGCCGGGCGGGGTTCACGTCCGTGGTTCGCGGTATCCGACACTTGGGACAAAATCAACTACGCCCCAAGGATGGGGCGCCCAGTCAGCGTATGATGAGGCCACTGGAGAGAATGCACCGCGTTGACGATGATTCTTTTCTCGGTCGCGATAGCATTGCAGCTTGCGATTGTAATTGCTTTAGTGCGCAAGTACCTGCGCACACGCGATGCGGGTTTTATCTGGCTAGGCGTGGCTGTTGTCCTTTGGCCTTGGGTTTCGAGCCTGCTTGATCATGGAAAACACACTCTTCTTGACCGCATTTCGCAGGGGCAGTTGGCCGGATTTTATCGGTTCAGTTTGATTCAGCGCGGGCAAATTACGGTTGGCAGCCTTTTCACATCCCTCAGTTTGTTGCAGAATCTGATTGGAGGCGGTCTCTTGTTGGTTACCGTGCTTTATCTTCATAAAACGAAATGTGAAAACAAGCCCTGATCCATAGCGTGAGGCAATTAGGCCGCCGGCCGTGGCCAGCGCGCTTCGACGGTAGTGCCGAGGCCGCCGCGGGGGCGGAATTCACCGCGGACTACGACCCAGACCGGGTCGCAGGCCTTGACCACGTCTTCCAGAACCTGGTTGACGATGTTCTCTTGGAAGATGCCCAGATTACGGTAGCAGAACAGATACTCCTTGAGCGACTTCAGTTCGAGGCAGCGCTGGCGGGGCATATAGCGGATGGTGAGGAGGCCGAAGTCGGGCAGGCCGGTTTTGGGGCAGACGGAGGTAAGCTCCGGGTCGTCGATGAGGATTTCGTAGCCGGGAAACTGGTTTTGCCAGGTCTCGATGGTGGGGAACGAGAAATCAAGCCCGGCCTTGGCGTGATCGTCAGTGTAGCGCGGTTCTGAAGCCATGGTTTCGATTGTACGAGGCCAAGTGTCCGACTTCCAATCCGAGAAGCATGAATTGGAGGTCAGACCTTCGGCGATGGCCGGCCGCATTTCTCTCCGTCTGACATTCTTTGCTCCCTTGGGCCGGTTTCTGAGTCCTATATACTGTCTCTGGTTGCCTGAATGAATCAAGATAGAACGCAAACGGTCCGGCTATGGTTTTGGAGGGGTTCGGCCGTCCTCCTGATCGTCGTTTTCTTCGTGGTGCGCGCCCTGACGAGGGACCAACTGCAGGTGCGTGTGGTCGCGGCGGCAGACGTGCAACTGGTAAGCACCATCAGCACCAACGGCCGTGTCGAGCCGGAGGCTAATTTCGAGGTTCACAGCCCGATTGCGACCACGGTCAAGGCGGTGTATGTGCAGCCCGGCGACCAGGTTGCAGCGGGCAAGGTGCTACTGGTGCTGGACGATGTGGAGGCGCGCGCCCGCGAAGCCACGGCCGAGAGCGGTGTGAGGGCCGCGCTGGCTGCGCTGGAAGCGGTGACCCAGAACGGAACCCAGCAGGAGCGCCAGATGACGGCGGCCGATGTGATGCGCGAGCGCCTGGAACGCGATAATGCGCGCCGGGACCTGGATGCGCTGACCAAGCTCAACTCGACCGGGGCGGCGTCGTCCAGCGAGGTGGCTGCGGCGCGACAGCGGCTGGATACGGCGGAAGTGAATTTGCGGGCATTAGACCAGAGCCAGAACAGCCGCTATTCACACGCGGAGATAGAACGCGCGCGGGCGGCGCTGGCGGACGCGGAAGCCAACCGAGCGGCGATGCGGCAGGTGGTGGCGCAAACTGTGGTGCGCGCTCCGGTGGCGGGGACCGTCTATAGCCTGGATGCGGGGGCCACGGATTTTGTGGAGGAGGGCAAGCTGCTGCTGCAGTTGGCCGATCTGCACCGCGAACGGGTGCGGGCCTACTTTGACGAGCCGGAAATTGGGCGCCTTGCAGTTGGCCAGAAGATTCAAATCAAATGGGACGCCAAGCCGGGCCGTATCTGGAACGGACATATCGAGCGCACGCCGGTAACAGTGATCAATCTGGGCACACGCAGCGTGGGCGAGGTGCTGGTGAAGATTGACGATGTGGACGGCGATCTGCTGCCGGACACCAACGTGACCGTGACGGTGACCCTCTCCAGTGAGCCAAACTCCCTGAGCGTGCCGCGCGAGGCGCTGCGCCTAGAGAACGGCAAGCCTTATGTCTTCAAGGTAGTAAAGGGCGGATTGCAGAGAACTTATGTGACGACCGGAACCATCAATCTGACCCAGGTGGCCATTCTCTCCGGACTTGTGAATGGAGATCTGGTGGCAACCGGAACGTTAAGCGGACAGCCCTTGCAGGAGGGCGTTCCAATCAAGGTTGTGCGGTGAGGGCGTTGGCGGGTCTCATACCGGTGGGGCTGGGTCTGGTGGTAGCCATGACTCTTTCAATGCCCGCGCAAAGCCAGGGGAAGCAGCTTGCCCAGGCTAACGCGGCTTTGCAGGCCGGTGAGGCGGACAAGGCGCTCACCCTGCTGGAACCGCTAGCCCAGCCGGGCGGCGAGGCCGAAGCCTATAACCTGAGATGTCGCGTGGAATACACGCTGGAGCAATGGGATCGAGCCACGAGCGACTGCGAGCAAGCGGTAAAGCTGGACGGGCAGAGCTCGGACGATCATATGTGGCTGGCGCGCGCGCTGGGCGAGAAGGCGCGCAGGGCGTCGTTTCTGAATGCGTATTCGCTGGCCAAGCGGGTACGAGCTGAGTTCGAGGAGGCCGTCCGGCTGAATTCCCGCAATGCCAGGGCGCTGGCCGACTTGGGAGAGTATTACTATTCCGCGCCGGGGGTGGTGGGCGGCGGCATCAACAAATCCGAGACAGTAGCCGCGGAGCTGGACAGGATCGACCCGGCGCGCGCCGACGAACTGCGGGGCCGCATCGCCGAGCAACGCAAGGACTACGGCACGGCCGAGCGGGAATACAAACAGGCGATTACGGCCTCGGCGCATCCGGCTTATCAGTGGATGGCGCTGGCCAGCTTCTATCGCGAACGCCAGCGTTGGACGGAAATGGAATCGGCGTTGCGCAGCGGAGAGAGCGCGGCGCAACGGGATAAGCAGGCGGGCGTGGCGCTCTACAACGGGGCTTCCCTGTTGCGCGACACCGGCCGCGACCCGGCGCGGGCGGTGAGAATGCTTGAAGAGTATCTTGCCGGCAGCGCCAAGACTGAGGAGGGACCAGCGTTTGTGGCGCATGTATGGCTGGCCCAGTTGAAGGAGTCTCTTGGGGACGCGGCGGCAGCCAGCCGGGAACGGGCAGCCGCTCTGGCCCTGGCGCAGGAGTACATGCCGGCACAGGATCTGAAGTACTGAAGGGTTGAGCGCACGTGAGGAACGGACACAATCCGATGAACCGCTGGGCGCTGATGCTTATCGGCATAACGATGGCGAGTGCGCCGGCGCTGGTTTCGGCACAGATCTCGCTGGCCATGGTGGTGGACCTGGCTCAGCGCAATTCGAGCACGGTGAAGCTGGCCGAGGCTGATGTACAAAAAGCCAACGCGGCGTTGATGCAGACCGAGGACGTTTTTGTACCAAGCCTAACCTTCGGCTCAGGGCTTCCGGCATTTCACACGATTGGCTTCATGCCGGGGGTGCCGTCAACATTTAGCGGCACCGTACAGTCAATGGCGTTCAGCCTTTCACAAAAAGAGTACATTGGCGCCGCACGCTGGGGAACCAAGGCCGCTTCACTCAGCCTGAAGGATGCCCTTGAACAGGTGGCATTGGATGCGTCGACGGCCTACATTGAGTTGGAGACGGTCGACCGCGAACTGGACGCCGCGCGCCAGCAGGAGGCCTTCGCGGACCGCCTGGTGTCCATCGAGCAGGAACGCGCCGAGGCTGGCGTCGACCCGTTGAGCGAAATGTTGCAGGCCCAGTTGAAGGCGGCCCAACTCAAGCTCGAACGCCTGCATCTGGAGACACGCGCCGGGACACTCGCAAAACAACTAGCTGAACTCACAGGACTTCCGACTGGCTCGATCACACCGGATCCCTCCAGCATTCCGGAGATACCCGAAATGAAGGCCGACGGTACTCAACACACCACCGCCGCCATTCAATCCGCACAGATGCTTGCGAACTCCAAACAAAAGATAACGCGGGGAGATCGAATGAGCGAGTTTTCACCAGAGATCAGCTTCAGCGCGCAATACAGCGCAACCACCGATATTATGCACGTGCTGAATACTGTCAATCAGTACTATGCCAAGAATATTCCGCCGGTCAACTTCAATTCCGGATTTCAGATTCAGTTTCCGCTCTTCGATATGGGCCGCCGCGCCAAGGCCAAACAGTCGGCAGCCGACGCGCTGCGCGCCACAGTCGAGGTAGAACAGGCCCAGCGGCAAAATGAAGTGCAGATCGCGGAGTTGACCGGCAACCTGCGCGAACTGGACACGCTGGCCGAGATCGCGACGCTGAAACAGCAGATCGCCAATGAGCAACTCAAGTCGGTGCTGGCGCAACTGGAACTGGGCAACGGGTCGGGAAGCGGACCAGGCGCTCAGCCGCAATTGAGCCCCAAAGCGGAGCAGTTGGCGCGCATCGACGAGCGCCAGAAATTTCAGGACGCGCAAGACGCGGGATTCGACCTTGCCAAAGCGCGGTTGAGCCTGCTGCGCGCCCTCGGCCACATGGAAGACTGGCTGGGCGAATTGCACGCAAAGTAAATCCGGCGGAAGAAATTCCCCAATAAGACCTGCCGGAACCCAAAAAATGCCGAAATGTTAGAATAGAAGGGATGACTATGCCTTTAAAAACGCTGTTTCTGAACCCGCCCTCGTTCGAGAAGTTTGACGGTGGCGCGAGTTCGCGCTGGCCGGCAACGCGCGAGATTGAATCGTACTGGTACCCGGTGTGGTTGACGTATCCGGCCGGGCTGCTGGAGGGTTCGCGCCTGCTCGATGCTTCCCCACATCACGTTTCCGCGCAGGAAACCATCCAGATCTGCAAGGATTATGAGTTTCTGGTGCTGTTCACCTCGACAATAGGCTGGAGGAGCGACCAACTGCTGGCCGAGGCCATCAAGGCGGCCAACCCTTCGATTCGCATCGCCTTTGTCGGGCCGCCGGTGACCACGGACCCGGACCGCGCGCTGAACGAGTGCCCGGCGCTGGACTTCATCTGCCGCCGCGAGTTTGACTACTCGGTGGTGGAGTTTGCCCAGGGCAAGCCGCTCAATGAGATTCTCGGCATCAGCTACAAGCTGGACGGCAAGGTGGTGCATAACCCCGACCGCCCGCAGGTGGAAGACCTGGACGCGATGCCCTGGGCCACCAAAATCTACAAGCGCGATATGGACGTGACGCGCTACAACGTGCCTTTCCTGCTGCATCCGTTTATCGCGCTCTACTCCACGCGCGGTTGCCCGGCGCAATGCACCTTCTGCCTGTGGCCGCAGACGCTGAGCGGGCACGCGTGGCGCAAACGCTCTACAGATGATGTAGCCGCCGAACTGGCTTGGGCCAAGCAGAACTTCCCCGACGTGAAGGAGTTCTTCTTTGACGACGACACCTTCAACATTCAGAAGCAGCGCACCATCGAGCTGTGCCAGAAGCTGAAGCCGCTGGGGTTGACGTGGAGCTGCACTTCGCGCGTGACCACCGACCGCGAGACGCTGAAAGCGATGAAAGAGGCCGGTTGCCGGCTGCTCATCGTGGGCTTTGAGTCCGGCGACCCGCAGATTCTCAAGAACATCAAGAAGGGCGCCACCGTGGAGCGCGCGCGCGCCTTCGCCAAGGACTGCAACGACCTGGGCCTCACCGTCCACGGGGACTTTGTGCTGGGGTTGCCCGGCGAGACGAAGGAATCAATTCGTAATACCATCAACTTTGCCAAGACGCTGGACGTAGAAACCATTCAGGTGTCCATCGCCCACGCTTTTCCGGGCACCGAATTTTACGATTACGCCAAGGCCAACGGCTTCATCAAGAATGCCACTGCCATGAGCGACGAGGGCGGCCACCAGATGGCGCACATCGAATACCCCGGCCTGCCCACGGACTACGTGCTCGAGATGGTACATCGTTTCTACGACGAGTACTACTTCCGGCCCAGAGCGGCGTTCCGCGT
>Ga0224557_1003838_pt1 | contig 11398 bp, 9 predicted proteins | sample 714S31014metaG_FD_180677 | JGI IMG/M metagenome (GOLD analysis project Ga0224557, IMG submission 180677) | Peat soil microbial communities from Stordalen Mire, Sweden - 717 S3 10-14 | ecosystem: Environmental > Terrestrial > Soil > Wetlands > Peat | place: Sweden: Norrbotten County, Stordalen... | reverse complement strand
CGCCGCGCGATCGCCCGGCGACTCACGGAGAGCAAGACAACGGTTCCGCACTTCTATCTCACTGCTCACGTGCGCGCGGACCGACTGCTCGGCCTACGACAGGAAGTGAACGGCGTCAGTACGCGCAAGGTTTCAGTCAACGACTTCATCGTGAAGGCTGTCGCGACGGCGCTGGCCGACGTGCCAGCGGCGAACGTGGCCTGGAACGGTGACTCGATCCGTCACTTTGAGAGTGTCGATGTCGGTGTTGCCGTCGCCGTGCCGAACGGCCTCATGACACCAGTCGTGCGCGGCGCACAGAGGCTGGGGCTCACCGATCTGAGCGCCCAACTCGGCGACCTCACGGAACGCGCACGATCTGGGCGCCTGCAACAACACGAGCTCGAGGGGGGCAGCTTCGCTGTGTCGAACCTCGGCATGTACGGCGTCGACGAGTTCTCGGCAATCCTGAACCCGCCACAGGCAGGAATCCTCGCCGTGGCTGCTGCAAAACGTCAACCCGTCGTCGGGGAGAGCGGCGAACTTTCCGTCGGGACGGTGATGACGGTCACCCTCTCAGCTGATCATCGTGTGATCGACGGTGCTATCGCGGCGGAGTGGGTCGCGGCGCTTGTCTCGCGGCTGGAGAATCCCGTCTCGCTGCTTCTCTGAGTTGTGATCACGACCAGAGCAAATCAGGCGGATGCTGCCGGATCGATCCGAAGCTCAATACTCGTTCGCTACGAAGAGTTCCTGTGACGGAAAGCGCGTGAGGATCTCCGTGCCGTAGTCAGTGACCACGACCTCCTCCTCAATGCGCGCCGCCGAAGTGCCATCCGACGCAGGGCAGTAGGTCTCCATCGCGAACACCATGCCCGGCCGGATCTCGAGCGGATCGGCCATGGAGGTCAGCCGCGAGATGATCGGACGTTCGTGCAGACCTAAGCCGAGACCGTGCGCGAACTGGAGGCCGAAGGCCGCCAGCTCATTCTCGAACCCGAAATCCTCTGCATTGGGTAGCACCGACGCCACCTGATCACTGCCGACCCCCGGTTTGATCGCGTCCAGCGCCCGGTCCATCCACTCACGCGCCTGCTTGTAGGCATCGCGCTGGGACTCGGTAGCCCAACCAACGCCGAAGGTGCGGTAGTAGCAAGTGCGGTACCCGTTGAACGAGTGGATGATGTCGAAGAACGCTTGATCGCCGGGACGGATGATGCGATCAGTGAAGTTGTGCGGGTGCGGGTTACAGCGCTCGCCGGAGATCGAGTTGATTGCCTCAACCTGGTCGGAGCCGTACTCGTAGAGCCGTGCGCTGGCCAGGGCGACGATCTCGTTCTCCCGCACGCCCGGCTTGAGCGCCCCGACGATGTCCTGGTACACACCATCAACCATCGCTGCCGCTTGGTTCAGCAGCATGATCTCATCCTGGTTCTTGATGACCCTGGCGTCCAGCATCGACTGTTGCGCGTCGGCGACCTTCAACCCCTGGCGCTGCATCTCAAAGAGGAAGGGCGGTTCAACGATGTCCAGCCCGACGGGCGCGTCCACCAACCCGTTCTCGGCCAGCAGAGATTTGATCTCCTTGACTGCATCGACCATCAGGTCAGCTCCACCAGTCGGGTCAACTGCCCCCCTGAAGCCGAGGAAGCCGGGACGATAGTTTTCCTCCGGCACCCAGTCCGAATAGAGCTTGTGGTGCTTGACGGCCGAACCGAAGTCCCACAGGATCGGATCTTGTCCACGCATCAGTAGCGCGTACCTGATCATCTTGTCCCCGAGGGCTCCGCCGATCCAGGTTTGCGTCGTATAGCGGATGTTGTAGAAGTCGAATAGCAGGAACGCTCCACAGTCGCTGGCATCAAGCGCCGCTTTCGCACGAGAGAGTCGGTATTGCCGCAGTCGCTCGAAGTCGACGCGGTGCTCATAATCGACGCCAATCTGCCCCGGTGCGCCGAGCGGGCGGACATCCTGCGGCCGCTGCGAGGGCCGTTCGAATAGGCGACTCGGCTTGTAAACGTGTTCGTGGTTGTGACTCATGCCTCACGAACCCCTCGGGCGTGATCGTTAATAAGGACTACACGAAGCATACAGCCGTACTCCGCGCGAACCCGCGAGAGTGGCGGCATTTCCGCGCGTGAGAGGGCGCACTGTTCAGTTCCCATTGAGGGCCCTACGCAAATTTGGTAGGCGCCGGGCTCACCCCGGCGCCCCCCGCGCCACCGGACATGCGGGCGCCAGTAACCTTTCCGCGTCGTGATCATTCATCATCGCGTTCTCTGGCTTGTGCTCGGCGACGACGGGGCCACGGTCAGGTGGGGGCATCCGCGGCCACATACCCTTTGGCGTTAGTCCCGCGAAGCGGAGCAAGTCGAGTCAAGACGATCGCTTCAAATGGAGGACATCGCCACGACCCGATCACGCGTTTGACCAGTACTGTGCTGCCTGCGCAAGTGACGTCTTGGTGTCACACTCGTTGCCCTCAATCCGTGCGACGCACGGGCGCTGGGGCTGCGAGCGTCTCCGGCTTCGTCGTGCGACGGCGCACGGCGTCGATCCGCGCCAAGAGTTCGGCCTCGTGAAAGGGCGTGCCGATGCAGTCGTCCGCGCCCGCTTCTAGCGCCCTGACTTTCTCGTCGGGATCCGGTCCCTGCGTAATCGTGATGATGGGGCTGCGAGGCGCAAGCTCCCGTAGAGCGCGACACAAGGGCGGACCATTGGGCGAGGCGATCAGTACGACTTGCGGGCGGAAGGCGCGCAGGTAGTGTTGCGATGGAGGCCGAACGTCCTCCATCGCGAGTACCTCGTGTCCGGCACGCGTTAGCGTGCGTACAAGGTTTTCCAGGATCGGATCGTGAACGAAAAGGATCTTCACCGAGCCGATTACCGAAGGGAGCCTGTAAGAATCATGAGCACGGGGTCACGCTAGACGACCGAGCTGAGCGGCAGATGTGGAACAGCTGAGGTTCCGCTGAGTCTCGCGCCGGTTCGTCTACACCACCTAGTCGCGACACACGCGACGCCTGGAGGCAGAGTCTCGCCGTAGCGCGATCCGCTTAAAATGTCCGCGTATTCGAACCGTCTCTGTCGACCCCACCACTGCGCCACCCCGACATGACGCAGTGGCCCCACCGTTTCAGATGGAGGGTCTCCACGCTTCGTTGCTGCCGGCCCTCGAAGCCGTCGTGATCCGGCGGGTTATCGTCCGCGCGGTCAGCGGCTCCGTGATGCAGGTGATGGCCCTGCACGTTGCGTGCATGCGTTGCCTATCAACTCGTCGTAGTCGAGACTCCGCTCCCAGCCGCGCCGCCGGACGGAACGCTAAGGGCCGATCGTAGGACACTCTCACATTTGGTGTTGGCCTTCTTGAATGCGGTGTTCTTCTCGACGCTTGCTTGGAACACCGAACCGTTGCCTGACGTGTTGGGCTCGGGCATACCTGCGTAGCCGTGCTTGCGGATGCAGGCAACGTACGACCTAAGCGCCTTGGTGCTGATTGTTGGTTGCCTTGCGCCTACTGCACCGCCACCGGGGGCTCCAGTGCCGAACTTCGCGCCGCAGACCTTAAGCGTCGTCTGGAGCTTCGAGCTCCCGCCCCCACCCGGAAAGCCGCCACCAGCGCCTGGGGCGCCGCCACCTGAAGGGGCGCCGCCGTTGCCACCGCCTGGCAAGGCACCACCGGAGGGCGGCGTTCCCGTACCAGGCGTGCCCGTTCCTGTACCGCGACCGCCAAACCCGGCGGGCAGCGTAACGCCGTGCTTCTTTAGGCAGGCCGCCAGCGCCGTGCGCGAGGACGTGGTGCTCGTCTTGCTCTTGGAGCCGGAGGAGGAGTTGGAGCTCCCTCCGCAAGCTGCGATGAAAATAGCGGCGACGATGGCTGCTGCCACTGCCACGCCCCGGTGCGTGCGGTGAATACGTTTCACAGGTGTTTCAGTCCTTCCTGGTAGTTCCTATGCGCCGCCGAAAAGGCTGCTGACTGCCGACGAGGAGCCGGTGCTCGATGTCGAATTACTGCCGGTGCTGCTGGCGCCCGAGTCCGTGACCTTGGTCGCTTTGACCGTGCCCTTGGAGCTGGAACCGGTGATCACGACCTCATCACCCGGATAGATCTTCGATTTGGAAGCCGACTCGCTCTTTGTGACGCTCGTTGAACCGGAGAGCTTGACCTTCACCGTGTTACCGGAGGTTTCGGTCACATAGAGGGTGTCGCCTTTTACGCTGGATACTGATCCGATCGTGGCGTTACTGGTGGCGCCGCCGAATGCGCCGCCACCCGGGAAGCCGCCGCCTGTGCCAGAGGTCGAGGGGGTGGTGCTAGTACCACCGGTGCCGGCGAACGCCCGCGCGAGGGCGCTCGCACCGCCGCTGCTGGTTGAGGTGGTCTTGCTCTTCTCGACGCGTACACCCACGTAGAAGCCGACCGCGCCCAGGACCAGCGCCATCAGCAACGCAGTCCATTTGGTCAGAAACGGTCGGCGCTGGCGGACCGGCAGGGTCTCGCCAAAGCCTTCGTCCTCGTAGTCCTCGAAGTCCGTTTCCACGGGACCGTGCGGTTCGGGGGTTGCGTTCATCTGATTCCTCTGGATCGTTCTCTGTCTGAAGTTGCTATTCGAAGCGCAGCGCGTCGATCGGGCGCATCCCGGCAGCGCGGGCGGCTGGGTAGGTGCCGAAGAATAGGCCGGTCAGAACGGCGGCACCGAAAGCCAGACCGATCGAATACGGCGCGACCACTGGCTCGATCCCAGAGATCTTGAATTGGCTGGCTAGCAGCCCGGCCAGGATGCCGGCGATACCACCGAACACCGACACCATCACCGCCTCCACCAGGAACTGGGTGAGGATGTCTTTGCGTCTTGCGCCCACCGCTTTGCGAATCCCGATCTCACGCGTGCGCTCGGTGACCGACACGAGCATGATGTTCATCACCCCGATCCCGCCGACCAGCAGCGAGATCGCGGCGACCTCAGCCAGCAGCGTGGTGAAGACCTTGTTGCTGGAGTTCGACGCTGCGAGCGTCGAACTCTCGTTGACGACGTCGAAGTTGCTGGTCTCGTTCGAACCGGCCGACACCGGGTCGATTTTGTTGAGGATGTCGGTGATCTCGGTCTCGGCGGCGTTGACCGCATCCGTCGCTCTGGCGGAAGCGAGGATCTCATCGATGCTGCCGTAACCCGTCAGGAGTTCCTGGGTCGTGCTCAGCGGCGCGATCGCGACGTCATCGAGGTCAGTTGAGCCGTCAGACCCCTTTGAGTTCGTAACGCCGATCACCGTGAAGTCAGTACCGCTGATCTCAACGCTGTCACCGACCGGATCGGCACCGCCGAACAGCTCGTCGTCGACCTTGGGGCCGATCACCAGCACGTCAGCTTTGTCCTTCTCCTGCGCAGCGGTGAACCACTTGCCATCAGCCAGCGTGTAGTTCTGCGCCTGCTCATAGCTCGGCGTCGTACCAACGAACGACTCTGAGTCATAGGTGGAGGTGCCATAGGTCAGCGTCACACTTGAGTCCGTCACGACCGGAGCGGCACTCGAGACGTCCGGATCCTCGAAGTTGTGCTGCAGCGCGTCGGCGTCGGCCAACGTCAGGCTGGCGCTGCTGGAGCCGCCGCCGAACAGACCTCCCAACGTCTGCGCCGCCGTGACAGTTACCGTGTTCGCGCCCAGTGCGTTGATCTCTGACTGCACGGCTGAGTCAGAGCCCTTGCCGACGGCGATCAGCACGATCACGGAGCCGACGCCGATCATCAGACCCAGGATCGTCAAGCCAGAGCGCAGCTTGTTGGCCCCAAGCCCCGCCAGCGCCGTGCGTGCCGTCTCGTTCATGCCAGGACTCGCATACGGGTGGCGTGGTCGTTGGGCTCGTCGGAGATGATCAGCCCGTCGCGCAGGCGGATCACCCGCAGGGCGTGCGCCGCGACCTCTTCCTCGTGGGTGATCAGCACGATCGTTCGCCCCTGATCGTTGAGACGCTCGAACATCCCCAACACCTCTGCCGTGGAATGCGTGTCGAGGTTGCCGGTCGGCTCGTCGGCCAGGATCAGCGCCGGATTCGTGACCAACGCCCGCGCGACCGCAACACGTTGTTGCTGGCCACCGGACAGCTCCGAGGGCAGATGATCTGTGCGGTCATTCAGGCCGACGGATGCCATGGCGGTCTTCGCGCGTTGCTGGCGCTCAGCCCGCGAGAGCCCGGCGTAAGTCAGCGGCAGCTCCACGTTGGTGATCGCTCGCGTGCGCGGGATCAGGTTGAACGCCTGGAAGACGAACCCGATGTACCGGTTGCGCAGATCCGACAGGTCGTCCTCATCGACGCCGCGGACATCGATGCCATTGATCCGGTACGACCCACGGGTGGGGACATCCAGGCAGCCGAGAATGTGCATCAGCGTGCTCTTGCCGCTGCCCGACGGTCCCATGATCGCCACATACTCACCGCGCTTGATCTCAAGCGTGACCCCCCGCAGCGCATGCACCGAGATGTCACCAAGCTCATATGTCTTACTGGCATCCCTGACATTGATGACTGGGCTGGGATCACGCAGCATCACGGAGCACCGCCGCCTGCGAAGGAGGGCAGGCTGCCGCCTCCGCCAGGGAAGCCACCACCGCCGACGCCCGAGGATCCAAACGGACTGCTGGTCGTGCTCGTGGTCGAGGTGCTGCTGGTGCCCAACGCGGGTAATGAGACCGTGACTTGTACCTGCTTCCCGGCCTTCAGACCGTTGGTGATCACTGCACGCGACGTTCCCCGCAGACCTACCGTCACAGACTGTGTCGTGGTCTTGCCGCCACTGTAAAGCTGCACCGTGTCACCGCTACCGCCGGCGGTGAGCGCATCGGTAGGCAGAGTGACGCCCTGTGCCTGCCCGGTGACGATGTTCGCCGTGGCACTCATGCCCGGCAACACCTTCACGTCGCTCTGCGTCGTGGTCACGGTTACTGTATACGAGACCACGTTACTGCTCTCGGTGCCCAACGGTGAGATCGAGGTAACGCTCGCGGCCAGCTCTACGCCGCTGAGGGCGCTCATCGAAATGGTCGCTGCCTGACCGACTTTGACGCTTGAGATGTCGGACTCGCTGAGTGACACCGTCATCGTCAGCGTCTTCGAGTCGATGATCGTCGCGAAGGCGGAGCTGGACGAACTACTAGACGATCCGGTGCTGCCCGGTGTCGTGCTCGTCGAGGAATTGTTGTTTGACGACGAGCTGCCGCTCGAAATCTCGGAGCCCACCGCATCCCCCGCCATCGACGCGATCGTGCCGCGAACTGGCGCGTAGAGCTTGGTTTCGCTAAGGGCCTTCGTGTCGCTGGCGACGGTGGCCTTATCACTGTCAACCGCAGCCTTAGCCTGCTCGATCGCGGACGCAGACGGCGTGGTCGTCGTCGTGCTCGTCGTGCTGTTGGGTGTAGTCGTCGTCCCAGGCTTGGTCGTCGTCCCAGGCTTGGTCGTCGTCCCAGGCTTGGTCGAAGTCCCAGGCTTGGTCGAAGTCCCAGGCTTGGTCGAAGTCCCAGGCTTGGTCGAAGTCCCAGGCTTGGTCGACTTGCCGGGGTTGGTCTTGGTGGGCGAAGTCGTAGTCGGTGTCGTGCCGGTCGTAGTCGGTGTCGTGCCGGTCGTAGTCGGTGTCGTGCCGGTCGTAGTCGGTGTCGTGCCGGTCGTAGTCGGCGTCGTGCCGGTCGTAGTCGGCGTCGTGGTGGTCGTAGTCGGCGTCGTGGTGGTATCGGTACTCGTGCTGCTGCTGCCCTTGCTGTAGGACACCTCCTCCGTGGTGCTCACGGCCGCGGCCGACGCGCTGACACCGTTGTTGCCCGTTCCAGAGCTGCTCGACGTCGACTGCCCGTTCTCAGTCGCTGTGAGGTTGTCCTCGGCCGCTGTGAGCGTGGCCTGCGCCTGCTGCAGAGTCAGCCGTGCTGAGGAGGAGTCGAGCGTGGCGATCAGCTGCCCCTTCTTCACGCGCTGCCCGACCTTGACGTCCACGCTCTTCAGCGTGCCGCTGGTCGCGAAGTTCACGTCATCATCCGTACTAGGCTCGACGTTGCCGGTGCCAGATACGGTTGTCTGCACTACGCCATCTGCAGCGGTCACCAGTTCCGTGGAAGTCCGGGCGGAGCTCGCGGGCGTTCCCAGCTCACCGATACCGAGCGCTACGACCACAATCGCGATCACGCCAAACAGATAGAGGTGCCACGGTCGAGATGAGCGCCGGGGATGGCGTCGGTTCATAAATCAGCCCCGTTCAGTTTCATTTCCATCGGCGACTGCACGCGCTTTCCAACAAAAATGCGCGGAGAACTGTAAGAGTGATCGTCACCGGTGCTGGCCTCGACGTCGCCGCTCCCCGATACGGTGGACTGCAAAACTCCGTCTGCAGCAGGTACGACGTTGGTCGAGGTTTTCGCCGAACTGGACGGCGTACCGATATTCGAGATCGCCGACACAATTACACCCACAGCGACCAAGCCAAGTACACACGAATGCCAGGGCGGGAACGTCGATCAGTATCGAACGCACGCCGCATCATCATGTATCGCCTCAAGCCACTGTGGATCATCTGAGCTAGGCTTGCGCACACAGCTGAGGCCAGGTGGAGAAAACCCTGAGAGATCCCTGAGGATCCGCAGTCAACGCTGGATTCTCACGGTAGGCACACATTCGACGCGCAGACTGCGCACGCGCTGTTCAACAGCGTTGAGGGGTCCCGCGGCCATAACCAAGCCTCAGTGAGAGCGCTGCTCCTGCCGAGGACGGATCCGGCTCGCGGGGCTCCTCCTCCACCGGACGGGTTACTCGGTGGTTGGCGCCCGTAACAACGCGCCGGTGCGTGAGTCAGTCCGCTCGGTCGGTCGTGTTGCGATCGCTGGAATGGTGAGGCGAAAGACGGCGCCCCCATCGGGCGCGTTGCAGGCCGACACGTGCCCGTGATGGACCTCGACGATCTCCTTCACGATCGCCAGGCCCAGCCCTGCGCCGCCACGGCCGCGGCGCCGGCCACCCTCGCTGCGCCAGAAGCGATCAAACACCTGTTTCTCGGCGCCAGCAGGGAGCCCGGTGCCATGATCGCGGACCTCCAACACCGCGGATCCCTGTTCCTCGTAGACGGCAAGCTCAATCGGCGAGCCGGCAGGCGTATGGATCACAGCGTTGCGCGTCAGGTTAGCCAACACCTGCCGCAGTTGCTGGGGATTGCCCAGCACCCACGGGTGGCCATAGGCGCTCACCTGGACGGTTCGGTCAGGGGCAATGGCTTTCGTGTCGTCGGCCGACTGGGTGGCAAGCGCGCGGAGATCGACCCTCTCGAGTACCGGCTCCGGCAACTCGTCGAGGCTGGCCAGCGTGAGCAGATCCTCAACCAAGAAGCCCATTCTCGCGGTCTCTGACTCGATCCTTTCCATTGCCCGTCTCAACGTCGCGGGGTCCTTCGAGGCACCAAGACGAAACAGCTCCGCGTAGCCGCGGATCGACGCCAGCGGTGTACGCAGCTCATGCGAGGCGTCAGCAAGGAATCGACGCAGACGGTCCGCGCTCTCGGCGCTGTCTGCATGAGCCTTCTGGCTAGCCGCAAACGCCTTCTCTATCTGTCCAAGCATCTCGTTCAGCGACACCCCGAGGCGACCGACCTCCGTGCGAGCACTGGCGGGAGTTACCCTCCGTGACAGATCGCCGTGCGCGATCGCATCGGCGACTGTCCCCATCCGCACCAGCGGACGCAGGCCGATCTGGATCATCACCCATCCCAGCGCGATCAGGCCCAGGATCACGCCCACCCCGAATAATGTCTCGTCTACCACGAGCTGGTGAAGGGTCTGGTAGACCTCACGTAGCGGCACGGCTACGACCATCACACGTCCGCCACGAAGCTTGAATGCGGCGGCGCGGTACTGCAGGCTCGACCCAGCGCGTGAGTCAACAGTGAACGTGTGAACCGAGGCGGATCCCAACCGAGATATCGGAAGCCCGCGACCCAATGCTGGGGGCGACGCGGCGGTCTCGCCGTACGTGAACGCACGGCTCTTGAGAACACTGCCGTTGGCACCCACTAGTAGGCCGTAGGTCCCTGACTCCTGAGACGTCACCGCCCCTCCACCCGGAACTCTCCCATGGCGGGTCGCCCCCGGCAGCCGCGGCACGGTGCTCCCAGTCGGCGACGGAAGGCTCAGAATACCTGTCGCCCCGAGCCTTACCAACACCGGCAGCTCCGACGCCACCACCTCTTGATCAACCCGTCTAAGAAGGAACGAGCGCTGCTCCGCATAAGTAGCTACGGCCGCTGCAGTGAGCCCGATCGCTGTCAGTGCCACCAGCCCGATCAGAAGACGCGCGCGCAGCGACACGCGTCACTACCTCGGAAGCCGCAGCGTATAGCCCACCCCACGGACCGTGTGCAACAGCGGCGGGCCTCCGGCGTCGACCTTCTTGCGCAAATAGCTGATGTACGTTTCCAACACACGCCCATCGCCACCGAAGTCATAGCTCCACACGTGATCCAACAGCTGTTGGCGCTCAAGCACCGTGCGAGGATTCAACATCAAATAACGCAGCAGCCGAAACTCAGTCGGCGTCAGCTCGATCCAGCGCCCACCGCGGGAGACCTCGAGCGTGCTCTCATCTAACTCCAGATCTTCGAACCGCAAACGGCTCGAAGACTCAAGAAGCGCACCCGATCTGCGCAGAATGCTCCGCAGCCGCGCGATCACCTCTTCAAGGCTGAACGGCTTCGTGACGTAGTCATCCCCCCCGATCGTCAGGCCACGCACCTTATCGGCCGTCTTGTCGCGCGCACTCAGAAACAGGATCGGCACGGCCGACCGCTCCGCTTTGAGCCGCTCGGCAACCTCAAACCCCGACATGTCCGGCAACATCACATCCAGCACCATCACGTGCGGACGCCATCGACGGACCTGATCAAGTGCCTCCTGGCCGCTTCCCGCCGCCTCAACCCCGAAGCCTTGATACCGCAGCGCCGTCGAAATCACATCGACGATGCTTGGCTCGTCATCCACCACGAGCACCCGCATGTCCCGCGCAGACGCGACCTGTCGATCATCCATCCACCGATCATCGCCCCCAAGTGTGAGAAAATCCTGAGACTCAGCCAGCAACCGCGATGCCGTTCTCTGGGGGCGTCCAAGCCGCTTTCGTCCCCGCGACGCCTCTCGGATCGTCCAGCCTGCCAGGTGACTGGTGGTGGATCTGCCTCGGTTGGGGTCGTCCGCATCCCCGGGAATGAGAGGCGGAACATTCGCCCGCGTCGGACGGGTGGACGCCGCTGCCACGATCATCACTGCGCCGACGGCCTAGACACTATGGTGCGGGCGCCCTGTTGCAGGGGTTGCCCGCGGGGCTGGTAGGCCGGACGCTCCTCGCGGGGGTTTGTCTGGCCGGAGAACGGCTCCGGCTGACCCCATGACTGAGTGAGGA